>Ga0187882_1004436_pt1 | contig 11431 bp, 22 predicted proteins | sample June2016WEW_19_1_3_FD_132991 | JGI IMG/M metagenome (GOLD analysis project Ga0187882, IMG submission 132991) | Peatland microbial communities from SPRUCE experiment site at the Marcell Experimental Forest, Minnesota, USA - June2016WEW_19_150 | ecosystem: Environmental > Terrestrial > Soil >...
TGTCTTCTTTGCGCTTTTGTGAAGGAATGCCATGGAAGGTTTTGGTCTTCCAGGCCGTATATACAATTGCTCGTTTTTTGGAACATCCTCCCATTTTAAATACCGTTTAACAGGTATATTGAACTTTCCCCACAACGCCGTTTTTTTAGTCCAAGGGCTTCCAAATTGCCATGGTTCGTAAACGAAAGTAGGACGGCCCAAATAATCTTTTAAATGACCCGTCGCTGGATTCTCTATAACAGTAAAATGCGGAAAATGTGCCTCTCTTATAATTCTTTCACATTCATGAACCAAAAATAAACCCTTTTCGTGGTTTCCTTTTTTGTGAAATCCTTGGGCTACACTAAATTCCGTACATACAGGGTTTGCAATAATCCCATAAATTTCACGGTCTGGATGGTAATTCTCAACTCCAATACTTTTACCTATACGAATAACCTCATATCCAGCATCAACATAAGGTTGACTATCGCTTCCAATATCGGCGCAAAGATGAAGTATCGTTTTCTTCATGCTTTCATCCCTTTCAGGGAAGTAAAGATATAATCCCCCAATTTTTTCAGAAGTTACTCTCATCTGTTTTACCCCCAAAAAATCCTTTCCTTTAAAAGCGTTCGAATGGTGTGGGATAAAGGAAAGGAAGGATCATTCCGTTGACTAAGCAACGGTCCTAAAGGGAAGAAATCCCTTAAGTTGGATTATATTTGTTTTGAAAAATTTGTAATGTATAATAAAATTATAAAAAATTATCCTTTTCAAAGGCTATTTGCCTTTAAAAAGTTTTCGAATATCTGGTAATTTTTTAAAAAAATTTTTTTAGGGGGAAACATGGCAGAAGCTTTCATTCAATCAATAATTTTTTATAAAGAAGCCGGGTGGACCGTGGAAAAGGCGCGGGAATGGTTAAAGGGGCACAAAAAGAAAGCGCCTGAACCCGATATTAAAAAGAACGTCATCCGGTTCCGGCAACTAGAACCAAATTTCAAAAAATACCGTTTAAAAAAACAGAAAAACGGCATAGCTTTTGACTTCGGAATAGGTTTAAAGGATCCCACCAGGGATCATCGAGGAATTCCTCGAGGGGTTCCCACGAGGGATCCTCGAGGGGATCCTCGAGGGGATCCTCGAGGGGATCCTCGAGGGGATCCTCGAGGGGATCCACCGAAGGATCCGCCGAAGGATCCGCCAAAGGCCCCTTTAAAGAAGCATTCCGCGAAATCGGGGGAAAGCCCGCTTTGCTACCGGAAAAATTTAAAAATGTTTTCAAAGTCATTTGGCTTGATAATCCCGAAGGAAATAATAGAGGATCAAGGCTGGAACCTAAAAGATCCTTTGAAGCTGGTTTCTAAAAAATACGGGGTTTTGGTTCAAGTCTGTAAAAAATCTGCGTCTGAAGGGGTCTAGCTTAAAAGATTTTACCCCAGGGCCGGGCGGGTTACAATTCCCCCTGGCCTTTTTTTTTGTAAAGGCCGGGCCGTTTCCAATAGGTCTACCCTTCAAAAACCGCCTTTAGTCGTTCGAAGTGTCCGCTATGGCGCTTTTCTTCATCGGTGGGTTTTAAAATAAGGTTTTGTGAGTTTCCAAAGGAAACTTTCCGCATAAAAAAACTCTTGCGCGGTAGCGGCTGGGGTGGACGCGAAGCAACGGATCAAGACACGGCCCACGGGCGAGGAGCGAAGCGAGTAGGTAAACAATGTTTCTCCATGAAGGGGTCGCAATTTGAGCTAAAGCTCACGGCTCAATTGCGCCCCGCGCGGATGTCCAATCGCACGGCATGGAGTAATTTTGCACCGATTTTTTGCGTGTCAATAGCCTTTTTTAAGTTTACTTTTTAGTAAAGTTTAAAACCCTTATTTCCGGGGGGTAGTATACAAACGTTGCCACGCCTTAAAGGGCATACGCCCGGACACAGCCCAGGGCATAGACAGCCCTCCACCTGGGGGGTTTAAATACACCTGTATTCCACACCATTTGTTTAACGACTTCCGGATTCCGTTAAACTCTTGGTCCCCAGCTCGTGCCAGGTTATTTAATATTGTTAAACTATCGATCAAATGTTAAACTCTTTAAGTCGATCTATTTTGAAAGGGGGTTTTATGCCGAAAAAAATTGAAACATCCTGGCCGGGTTTTTGCGCGTTCAGGACGCACAAATACGACGCCGAAAAATACTGGAAAGCCTATCTTGCGTGGAAAAAGGAACAAGGCTTTTATTCCAGCGTGTCGGTTTCGCGCTTTATCCGGTCTTGTATCGAGGAACATATCAAAAACCAGGAAGGAAAAAAAGGAGGGAAGCCATGAAGTTAAAAAACCTGTTTTTTTTCGAGCGTGACGGGTTTGTGGTGTTTATCCCACAAAACCCGGATGGATCCTTTGGGCAATGTTGGGCCAGACGGGCCACCATTGCCCTTGGCGAAATAAAAAGGGATCTGATGACCCGTGGGATCCATCAAACGGATCATCTACGCCAACTTATGGACAAGCTTTAATGAGCCCCGCCCGCCATAGATGCTGGCATTATTTTACTTGCCGTTGCTGTTTGAACACTTACCAATGTGGCGGCTTTAAGGATGAACCGAAATACTGCACCGCCTGTATTGACCTACCCAATGTGGAAAAGGAACTGAAACACATTAGGGCCAAAGCTGAAAAAGATTTAAATAAAGGGGGTTTAAATGGAAAAAAATACGAGATTCGATAAAGGGGAATACCACGGGCAATTTTTCACGGTTTTTTACCACCATGGGATCCACATTTTTCACCGTGTCTTTACCAGACGTGAAAAAGCCTTTGGATATTTCAAAAAAACCTTAACCGCCATCACCATCATTGAAAAAACTTCCTGGGACAACCTGGAAGTGAGGAAAAATATCACGCCACAAAAGGGGGTTTTATGAACACTTCAGGGATTTTGGAAATAATTTTTTTAATCCCAAAAAATTCGGAATTCGAATTCAATTGCGTTAAAGCTAACGTGAAAGTCAAAAAAGATCCGAAGGGTAACTTGGTTATTTCCGGATCATCCGTAAGCAATTATTCGATTAAATTTCACGGTGAAGAGGAACCAAAAAAACCAGTTTTATCCGTAGTAAATTAACCATGAAAAATATTTGGTTTGGGCCTATCGATTTCACGTTAGGGAAATTTTCTTCCATTCCGGGGCCTTGGATTATCGAGAAGGAAGGCCGCAAAATGATCTTGAAGGTTCCTTCCCATTTTTACGGGGAACATCCAATAGGATCCGTTTTGCATCCGGGCCGATATTTGCCGGAAGATAGCCTAATTGATTTCGTGCCAAAATATTTTTCTTTTAAAATCCTCGGTTTTCTGCTTTCCAGGGGTGCTTGCCATCACGGGGCTTTTTGTTGGGCTGAATTGCCCCCTGAGATCTTAAACTGGCATGTGAATTACCGGGCATTCCAAAGGGAACGTTATCCACACGAAAATAAATTTTTCGATTCCCTTTCAAAACGCTGGCCTAAGTTATTCATCCGGCAAGGCGTCAACGGGATCCCATTGGTTCCACGCCCACCGTTGGAGTTATTGAAGCGGTCGGCGTTATCTTGGGGCCTGTAGGCCAGGGAACGCCGATTAAGGAAGCTTGGGCGTAAATGGTGCATTCCTTGTAAGTGATGCACCCGGCCAAAAATAAAGCCTCTATTGCGAATAAAAGCAATAGGGGCTTTATCCAGATACACTCCCGGATTTTTTCCTTAAAACCCGGCATCCGTCACCATCTTCAAAAGCCCGGTTAGGATGTCCTTCACGTCGGCCATGTGGTCGGGGTTGGCTTGTACCTCGTCCACAATCGCCTTAACGTCGGCCACTTCGTAGGGGGCCGACATTAAAAGCTTTACCAAAGTTGCCAAAACAATTGGAGACATATTGCACCGCCTTATTTTTTTTTCCAACCCGCCAAAAACCGCTTGAAATATCCGCCCGTTTTCGGGGGGGGTTGGTTTTTCGGAGCCACTTTAGGCGGAAGGGTCCGCAATGCCTTTACTTGTTCCACCGTCATTCCCGGTTTGAATCTGTCTTTTCGCGTTGGCATTGGATCCCCCTTTAAGGTTTAAAAAGATGGTAAATAAATTGCCCGAAATCCGACGTTACCAAAATGGTGAAAATATTTTTTATCCATTTTATGTCGTTTACAACCTTGATTAAAATATCATGGTCGGATTGCTTCATGGTTCAACCCCTAATTGTTCGAGAAGGTTTGAAGCTTGCCCGGCTAGTTTATTGACGTTGGAAGTGCCCGCAACCGCTGCCGTTGTCGCGGCGGCGGCTTGGGTGGTGGATTTGTAGATAATCAAAGCGCCGATTATCGAGGCGGTCCCTACGATGGAAGCGATCAAAACGCCTTTAGACATTTTCGCCCCTTCCGAAATATAAAAATTTCGCGTTCATTGCCATCAAAGCAACCGCCGCCGCCGCCCCGGTCCCTATTATTTTCGGATGTTCCTCGAATTCCTCGTAAGCAAGGTAAATGATGGTAACCACTACGATGGTGGAAAGCCCCATTTTTATCCAGTCCATTTTATTCACGGTTCACCTTATTCGTATTGATTATGAAAAACCCCGTTGGTGTCCACGCTGACATATTCCGCATGTGGTAACGTCGGGTAACCAGCCGCAACCCACGCGGAATAGGTTTTCCAGGTCCACCCGCTTGTCCCTTGCGCGGCCAAACTGGTTTCGAAATTGTTGTCAAAGGCGTAATCCTGAAGGCATGCGTCATAAAAGGCTTCTGAAGTGTAGGCGGATCCTTCCGTGGTAATTCCTTCCGCCGCCGCGCTTCCTTCCGCCGCCGCCTGTGAAACGGCGGCTTCCTTGGATCCCGCCGCGCCCGTCGTATCCGGAACGGATCCGCCGGGGGTCTTGAACCCCAAGGAAATCGCCAAAGCCGCCAAATTAGGGTGCGCAGTCGCAAAAGCCGCCGCCGTAGCGGTTGAGGAAAACGCGTTTTTTATTTTCTCGTATCCGTAAATGATCCCCACCACCACGGCCAGGGAAACAACGGTTGAAATTGGAATTTTAGGAATTTCCATTTGTGCTTAATCCCGTTTCCTGGATTGCGTCATTCACGGCTTGCGCGATTGTCACGGAATCCGTATCAACCGGATTCGAGGAATCTTCATTCGTGAAAATCCCTTTCATTAACGCTTGAAGATTTCCGACATTCGAATAATCAAAAGGATCATCCGGGCTTAAATTCATCCGGCTTGCCAAATTCGGGCCATAGGAAGAATCGCCTTGGTTATCCGACGCGGGCGCCCATCTGTTTCCGAAATCCCGCAAGGTAACCACGCCATCATTTTTAAAATAATTTATGGCCGTGATAGTGCAGGCCCGCGCCCCATGTTCGTCGGTATCGAAAACAACGAACACGCGCCCGGCGGGCGTGGTATAGGTTCCGGTTTGTCCAAGCCATTTTGTTTCCCCATCCCATTCCAGATCCCCTGGGTTATGGGTTTTTACCGGAACGGCTTCCGCGCCGCTACTTTTCGAAGCTTCCATGTATTCCTTCGTTCCAATGGACAAAGCCAAAACCAGGGCAATAACTAAAATATAAAGGCTGGTTTTGTCCATTTTTAAGGCGTTACAGGCGTAACCTTTGCCCCCGCCCCATCCACTTTGTAAATAACTCCATTCCGGATGTGCCATGTAATGGCGCTACTTCCGGAATCATCCACCACGTTTTCATTGACGCCAACAAAAGGCGTGGCCGTCGGCGTGGCCGTGGCCGATTGGATCAAACCAAAAACCAGGATTAAAAATGAGAATAATTTTTTCATGAATCCCCCTTAAGAAATTAGTGCCCCGCGCCCATCAAATTCCATGTGGATCCGGCGGAAAGTGAAGTGATATTCAACCGCAAATAATCCAAACATTGAGGAATAGTCGTTGTGGTAACAGCCGCATTAGTTCCAATTCCTGTCACCGACATTGAAAGGACTGTCACCGCAAAATTTCCACCATCAAGGCTTCCTTCTAGGTTTACGGTGCAAGCGTCGTAAGTGTTTCCAGCCGGGTCGGCAATTTGAAGGGAATAATATAAAGCCCCATTATTGGCAGAATCACTCGCTAAAGTCGGATGGGTTACGCCCGTGGCTCCCACATTTTTTGAGGAAAAAATAAAACCTTGTTTGTTATATCCCGGCGGATCCGTCAAACTTTGCAGCATGTAGGAAACGGAAATGGTTGTGGCCGCGTCTTCGTTATATAAAATGATATGGGACCATTTGTTAATTGGGACCGTCCGGAAACTTGAAGGGTAAAAGCTTACGTTAAAAACCCCGTCCACTTGGTAAGCTGGTAATTCACCGTAAGGGCTAGTGACTAAAGTTACGCCCGAAGCGTTTACTTCGATTCCGAAAAATCCAAGGCATTTCTGCAATGGACCGCCGTTGTTCCCGATATTCTTGGCGTAAACGAACATGCTTTGATAACCATTCGTTGCAATAGTTACGAAAGAGGAAGGAGCCATAGTTATAGGGCCGTTTAACAGGTTCGCTGTTCCAACCTGGGTAAATGCCCACGAAAATAAAGGCAAGAAAAACGCCATCAAAAAAGAAATGAAAAATTTCCTCATGTTTTATTCCTCCGCGTAAATTAAGGTGAAATAGATTTCACCCTGGGTGATAGCGCCCGCCAAAATATTAGGGGTGATGGTTTCACCCGTCGTAAATAAAATCCCGTAATCCCCCAAATCGATTTCGAAAGGCTGGTTAGTGCCCCCGAAAATCGTTGCCATAACATCCCCGGCGGTGGATGCTTTTAAATCAATGGCAAAGGATCCGGTTACGTTTAAATCCGCCGTCGGTGTCCAGATCACTTTCATTAACCGGCATTTTGTCCCGCCCGTCGGGATGAAAGTCGCGGAATGATTTCCTCCAAAAGTTTTATCCCCCATGTAGCAACGGTTGGAATTCCCGCCGGAAACAATTTTTCTCAAGCAAGCATGGGTAATGAGCGCTTCAGCGTTCCCGAAATTTTCCGTGCTGGTTCCCTTGGCTTCAACCGGGTTTTCCGTTCCGGCCCCATAACTGTCATAAGCCCAAAGGGCCGCGTTTACAACAAGGCCCGTGTTTCCTTTCGGTTCATTTGCCCCGGGTGGGACATGCGGCGCGTAACGGATCCCGGATAAATCGCTTGCTATGTCCGTGGTGTTCCTTTCCACTAAAACATCCTGGACAACGGTTGCAACACCGTTTCCGACGTAATAGGGAATTTCCACGCCAAAACCCACCGTCATTGTTATGACATCATCCGCGACGGATGAAGAAACTTTTAAATTCCGGTTATCCTTTCCAATAACGACGCCTTCCGGCATTAAACGGAGAACGCCAACAGGAAGGATCCCGGCGGGATCCTCTCCAATGTGCGCTTTAATGGTTCCCGTCGCTGAAACTAAAACGTAAAAGGTTCCGCCATAGGGAATATCGATTTCCTGGTTAGCGGTATGTGGTAGCTTAATTGAAAAACGGATGATTTGCGTTTTATCGGTTTGCGCCAAGATTGAGGAAAGCGGATTTTTATTAGGCATTCGGTTTTTTTCTCCAAATCATGTAGGCAATGAAAGCGCCAAGGGCCGCAACGGCAATAATAATTGGCGTGACTTCTTGCGTTCCTGATTCCGTGTTTTTTCCCACAAGGCTTTCCGTTGTCTGCGCCGTGTCCTGGCTGGCTTCAATTGCTTCACTCGCAACGGCTTGTAAACTCGAAACCGCACTGCCCAATTCATTCAAAGCTTGCGGCGATTCCTCGTTAAGGGTGATGGATCCGGAAGTGGTTCCCACGACGTTGGAAGTTCCGCCGCTTCCAACATTTCCGGAAGCCGTCGGCGTCGCATATTGCTGTTCGTTATTCGTCGTGGTGGTAGTGGAAGTGGAATCACCAATAAACCCGCGTTCGTTTCCGAGGATCCTTTTAAAGTCGGAGAAAATTTTTTTCAGCATCTTACCGCCTCCGTGTCGCGTAAAAAACCACTCCGAGAAAAACGACAAGGGCAAGAACGCCGCCAACAATTAAAGGGGTGGACATTTGGCCGGGGCCGTTGATGGTTACGATAGGTGCGCCCGTTCCGCCTATCGTATTCGTGCTTTCGGCGGTTTGAGCTTCCTGCAGGTCCGCGCTTATATCCCCGGCGGGCATTATTTTCTAACCGCGAAAATGATGACGCCAATCAAGACAACGGCCCCGAAAATCCAAGGCACGTAATTAACGGGATTGGAAGTCGTGACCCCTTGGCCGTTTGAAGGTGCTTGGGGTTGATTTGCGCCCGAAAGGGTGGGCGTGGATCCCGCCGCCGATGAAGAAGCGTTGGCGCTGGTTCCGCTGCCGAATAAAAGGTCATTGATGGTGTTTTCAGCGTCGGGGATTAAGTTGGAAGCATCGACCATATTTTTCCTTTCTGAAACTTTAAAATTTTCTCAAGGCCGGTTTCCCGGCCTTGAGGTCAAGAAAGGTTGTTACCCCTTGGTTATCGCGGCGGGCTTCAACGGATCACCGACTGAATCCTGGTAAACGCTGATGGTTCCGGCGGTTCCTACGACGAAGGAAATTTGGATTCCCTTCAAGAGATTCCCAACAAGGTTTTCATCGCCATAGGCGCGGTCGGTAAAGTCAATGGCGTAAAGCGTGGCTTCCGTCACGCGGTAAGGAGTTACTTTCGCGTACCATTGGTTAAGCCAAACTGGCCGATTTCTCAAGTTCAGGTTTCCAACCTGAACCAGGATATTCGAGATTGACGAATTCGGATCTATCAAATAGATCCGGTCGATTTCCTGGGCTTGGTCGCTTCCCAAAGTCAAGCCGTTTTGCTGGTTCAAGGTGACGGTTTGCCCAGCAGCCGCGTTCACCTGGAAGCATTGTACCGTCCTGCACATTCCTTGTCCCCTGCCGGTTTTCGTCGCGTTTCCACGCGCATAGGGGAAAACTTGCAAAGCGCCTACAGCCGGGGTCCCGTTGAACCCAAGAAGGATCTGCGGGTTGGAAATTCCGACGCCCGCCGAATCGTAGTTTCCGGTTCTTAACTTCGTGTGGGCTTGCAGGTTTCGAATCGCACCCGGCGTCAAGACGGCGGCGGCTTTCCCGTTTCCCGGCGCGAAAATTTCGCGTCCGCCGAATTGGGTTATCCGGTTGAAACGGAAATGGGCGGCGATGTGTGCGCCGATGGCATTGGACGCTGGAAGATCCAAATATTGGTTAATCAAATCCAAGTCGGCGGCGTTGAAATATTTCTGGAAAGTGTTCTGGTTGGCTTGAAGCTGAATGGTGTTGAGCATTGCCATAGTCAAACCGCCGGTCAATTCCAGCGTGACATCATCCAGGTCAAAACCAAGGGGCAAGTTTACCTGGGTGTCCACTTGGGTTAACAAACTATTCGCGGTTGTGCTTGGCTGAACCACCGCAACGTCCAGGTTGGGGGAAAGCGCGCCTCGTTGGTCGGCCAGGATCCGGGCAAACCCCGGAATGAAAATTTCCTGCATGAATCGATTCACTGCCAACAGGCAAAAATATAAAAACAGGAACGGACTTTTGAAAAATCCGGCGAAAGATTTTCTCATTTTCACACCTCTCTTTTTTTCACTTCAGTTGAATAATTTTTAAGGAAGCCTGAAAGCCTTCCGGTTTTTGGGTTGGGTTAGATGTGGCTTGCGACGGTTGGCAAAACCGGAATGCTGGGCCATTTACTGGCTGTGTATTTGATGATGGCGATGACAACCAGCGTGGAAATAATCGCCGTCATCACCGTGTTGCCATGGATTCCCGGCAGTTTCGAAATCGGATTTTCCATTTTCAGTCCCCCTTAAAAAGTGTAAAAATTTATTACATGTGGAGTGTAACATTATTTGACAGTTTTTTTCAAGAAAAAATATTTATTTTCTTGACACCGCCCGCTTTACCCTGCCAGAAACGACGAACCCAAAAACAGCTGCCTTGGGGTAGGTAAGGGGCTTCCACGAGATCCGGGCAGATCCATTCCTGGGCCAGGTCATAGGCTTCATCGGATCCCACGGCGAAAAGGAAAAGCTGATGGCATTGGCGGCGTAATTCCGGGTTTATTTGCGTCCTGGTTTGTACGATGAAAAAGACGGAATGCCCGTGATGGCGTCCGCGTGTGCCGGTTTTATTCATTTCCCGGTTGACGCGCCCTATTGTTTCGCCTGATTCATCGATAAAAACAAACCGCCGCCTTGTTGCCCAAAAAAACTTTAAAAATAGTTCCGGATCCGTGAAAACATCCTGGGTGGGCCATTGGGAACCAAGGGGATCCAAAACCAGGACTTCTTCACCTTTTTTCACGAATTCGCCGCAAAGCTTTTTCGCCAAGGTGCTTTTTCCGGTTTCGGTTGTTCCGTCAATAAGCGTATGCAATTTATTTTATTTCAGTGGGTTTATTTCCAGTGGGTAAAGCTTCCGGTTTGCGCCGGAATAAACCGCCCATCTTTTTCCCAACCCATCCAAAAAAGCCTTTTAAATATCCGCCAAATCTTGCTCTAACGGGCGGCATGGCGGCGCGGATCCCGTAATAGGACGCCATAATAAAGGCAATCTGAATCCATGGCGGCAAATTCCGCCAATTGTAGGTTTCCGCTAAATTTGCCCCTGTCTTATAGAATTCGGTTCTTTCGTCTTTTATTACGTTTCCATTGGCATCCCTGATGGGTTCCAGGAAATTGAACTCCACGCCAAAAAAAATGACGTTCGAATAAATAAATCCGTCCGCTAATTGCTGGCCGGTTATTTTGTAATCCGTTAATTCCCTGGCCCGTTCCTCTATTCGTTGTTCAACGGTTTTTTCCGTTTCTTCCTGTGCCGCATTGCTTATTTCCAATTCTAGGTTTTTTTCTCGATTAGGTTTCCTTCCCCTTGTTTCGCCGGGTTTCCGTGTGGATGGCTGGCCCGCCGCATGAATTCTTTTTTCTGGTTTTATTTCTGTATTTGCCGAATTAAGCGCGGGATTATTTGGGGTGGTGGGTTCCGGGGCTTTATCCTGCGTTTCTTTGGCAATTTCCGCGATTATTTTACCCGTATTATTTTCCGTTTCCATGAAGCCCCCTTGGATTTGTTTTTTTAAAGTATATTCCGGTATTTTTTTTCAGTAAACGGCTTTTTTTCCAATAATTCCTTAAAACTCACCTGGATAACCGAATTCCTGATTTTTCGATAGTTTTTTATGGGAATTATATACTTAACTTCCCTATTCACTGATTTACCTCAAAAAAGGCCTTGGCGAAATTCTGGCTACAAAGACTCCTAAAACTCATATCATCCTTCACTTCAAAACAATCAAACTCTCGAATTGTCTTCTTTGCGCTTTTGTGAAGGAATGCCATGGAAGGTTTTGGTCTTCCAGGCCGTATATACAATTGCTCGTTTTTTGGAACATCCTCCCATTTTAAATACCGTTTAACAGGTATATTGAA
>Ga0187882_1004437_pt1 | contig 11425 bp, 7 predicted proteins | sample June2016WEW_19_1_3_FD_132991 | JGI IMG/M metagenome (GOLD analysis project Ga0187882, IMG submission 132991) | Peatland microbial communities from SPRUCE experiment site at the Marcell Experimental Forest, Minnesota, USA - June2016WEW_19_150 | ecosystem: Environmental > Terrestrial > Soil >...
GCTTGGGGCGCTGGAGCGCGTTGGAATCGACGCCGCCCGAGAGCACCTTGCCGGAAGGCGGCACGATGGTGTTGTAGGCGCGCGCCAGCCGCGTGATCGAATCCAGCAGGATCACCACGTCGCGCTTGTGCTCGACCAGGCGCTTGGCTTTCTCGATGACCATCTCGGCCACCTGAACGTGGCGGGCGGCGGGCTCGTCGAAGGTCGAGCTGATGACCTCGCCCTTGACACTCCGCTGCATGTCGGTGACCTCCTCGGGCCGCTCGTCGATGAGCAGCACGATGAGAATGATCTCGGGGTGGTTGGCGGTGACCGAGTTGGCGATGGACTGCAACAGCATGGTCTTGCCGGTGCGCGGAGGGGAAACGATGAGGCCGCGCTGCCCCTTCCCGATGGGCGTCAGCAGGTCCATGATGCGGCCGGAGTAGTTCTCCTTGACAGTCTCCAGGCGAATACGCCCATGCGGGTAGAGCGGCGTGAGGTTGTCGAAGAAGATCTTGTTGCGGGCCTCTTCGGGGGGCTCGAAGTTGATGGCGTCCACCTTGATGAGGGCGAAATAGCGCTCTCCTTCCTTGGGAGGGCGGATCTGCCCCGAGATGGTGTCGCCGGTGCGGAGGTCGAATCGGCGGATCTGCGACGGCGATACGTAGACGTCATCCGGTCCCGGGAGGTAGTTGTACTCGGGCGCCCGGAGAAATCCGAAACCGTCGGGCAGACATTCCAGCACGCCCTCGGAGAAAATCAGGCCGCTCTTCTCGGCCTGGGCTTGCAGGATCTTGAAGATGAGCTCCTGCTTGCGCAGGCCGGAGGTGCCGCTCAGACCGAGATCCTTCGCGATCTGGTTGAGTTGCTGGATGCTCATGTCTTTGAGCGCGACCAGATCCAGGGTGATGGTAGCGGTGGGGGCGCCATTCTTGGTGGGAGGCGCCGGTCCCCGCCCCTTGCGAGCGCCAGGTTGGGGAGGAGCGGCCGCGGGGGTGGTCGGGGCCTGCGGTTTCTCCTCTTGCGCTTGGGTCGGGTTTACGGTTTCTTCTGGGTTTTCCATATCGCTTGCCAAGTCTCCCTCGCTCCCCGGCCGGAGGCGGCCGGGTTCGGCGCTGGCCGCTGGCCTGCCCAGCGGCGGATAGCAGCCAGCCCGCGAGTCAATTGGGGTCGGTTCTTTAGTTTGTCAGTCTTCGTGGCGTCCACCCGATGGGAGTGTATCCACTACGTGCAGCCGGGCTTTCTGCTGATCCCAGCCAGTCGAAGCGCGCCGAGCGGGCAATTCAGCAGGCTGGACTTGCCCACATCACGTCTCCCAGGAGGCGGTCTCCGGTACTTCTTCAGGGGAAAAACGCTCCCGGTGGGCTGCACCCATTATATACCGCGCTTTGACTCCCATGGCCGGCGCCCGGGCATCCAACGGCAGCTTGGCCCGGCGGCCGCTCCTAGTGCAACTGCTCTTCGCTCGGCTGGGCGGCAAATTCCACCGGCGTGGCGCCGGCGGCGAGCGGGAGCGCGGTGATTTCCCGCTCCAAAGCGATCTTGAGCACCTCGTCCATTGACTCGACGAAGTGCAGCTTCATCTCGTTTCGAACGTTTTCCGGAATATCGGGGAGGTCCTTCTCGTTGTCCTTCGGAATGATGACCTCGAAGATCCGGTGGCGCCTCGCGGCCAGCAGCTTCTCCTTCAACCCGCCGATCGGCAGGACCCTTCCCCGAAGAGTGATTTCGCCGGTCATGGCCACATCGCAGCGAACCGGAATTTTTGTCAGCGCACTGGTGATCGCCGTGGCGATGGTGATGCCGGCCGAGGGGCCGTCCTTGGGGATGGCGCCTTCGGGCACGTGCACGTGGATGTCGAGGTTCCGGTAAAAATCGCGCGGCAAGCCGAACTGGTGCGCCCGGGAGCGGATGTAGCTCATGGCTGCCTGAGCGGATTCCTGCATGACGTCACCGAGCTTGCCGGTGGCAGTCAGCTTGCCTTTCCCGTCCATGATGGTGGCTTCCGAGGCCAGGATCTGGCCGCCCACTTCCGTCCAGGCCAGGCCCACCGCCGCGCCGACCTCATTGGACTTGTCCTTCTCCAGGTCGCGGAACTTCGCCGGGCCGAGGTAATCGGAGACGTTCTCGGGGCGAATGAGGGCCAGCGGCGGCTCGGCTTTCTCCTTGCCGCTCTGGGCGTTCACCACCGAGCGCGCCACCTTGCGGCAGATGTTGCCGATCTCGCGCTCCAGGTTCCGGACGCCGGCCTCCCGGGTGTAGAACTGGACCAGCATCATCAGCCCCTCGTCGCTGAACTGCACGCGCTCGGCGGTCAGTCCGGTCTGCTGCGTCTGCTTCCGGACAAGGAAGCGCTTGGCAATCTCCAGTTTCTCCTGCTCGGTGTAGCCGGACATGCGGATGACTTCCATGCGGTCCTGGAGCGCCGGCGGCACGGTGTGGAGCACGTTGGCCGTGCAAATGAAGAAGACCTGGCTGAGGTCGTACTCCACGTCGAGGTAGTGGTCCATGAACATGTAGTTCTGTTCGGGGTCCAGGACCTCCAGCAGCGCGGCCGAGGGGTCGCCCCGGAAATCCATCGACATCTTGTCCACTTCATCGAGCATGAACACCGGGTTGCGCGTGCCCGCCTTGCGCATCATCTGGATGATCTGGCCGGGCAGGGCCCCAATGTAGGTGCGCCGGTGGCCGCGGATCTCGGCCTCGTCGCGCACTCCGCCCAGAGACAGCCGGATGAACTTGCGGCCGGTCGCCTTGGCGATCGACATGCCCAGCGAGGTCTTGCCGACACCGGGAGCGCCTACGAAACACAGGATCGAGCCGCGCGGGTTCTTCACCAGCCGGCGAACCGCCAGGAACTCCAGGATCCGCTCCTTGATCTTCTCCAGGCCGTAGTGGTCCGACTCCAGGATCTGCTCGGCGAATTTCAGATCGCGGATCTCCTTGGACTTCTGCTTCCAGGGGACGGCCAGCAGCCATTCCAGGTAGTTCCGGGAGACCGTCGACTCGGCCGACATAGGCGGCATGTTCTCCAGCCGCTTGAGCTCGGCCAGCGCCTTTTCCAGGGCGTCTTTGGTCATCCCGGCGGATTCGATTTTCTTCTTGAGCTCGTCGATTTCGCTCTTCTCGCCGCGGCCCAGTTCCTTCTGGATGGCCTTGATCTTCTCGTTGAGGTAGTACTCTTTCTGGGCCCGCTCCATCTGGCGTTTGACGCGGCCCTGGATGGTGCGGTCGACGCTGAGCTTCTCGATCTCGATGTCCAGCATCTCGGCGACGCGGGTGAGCCGGTCGATGGGATCGAATATCTCCAGCAGCTCCTGTTTCTCCTCGAGGGTGAGCTGGAGATTAGCGCCGACCGTGTCGGCCAGCTTGCCCGGATCGTCGACCCGGATGGCGGCGATCATGGTCTCGTAATTCAGGTTCTGGCTCAGCTTGATGTACTGCTCGAAGAGCGTGCTGACGCGCGCCACCAGGGCCTCCAACTGCGGGCCCGGCTCCACTTTGAAATGGAAGGTGCGAACCACGGCGCGAAAGAAGCCTTCCTCGTCGCTGACCGAGACGACCTTGCCGCGCTCGACCCCTTCCACCAGAACCTTGATGTTGCCGTCCGGCTGTCTCAGGCTCTGCACGATGCTCACGATCGCGCCGACGCTGTAAATCTCCTCGGGGCGCGGCTCGTCGATCGAGGCGTCGTGCTGCGTGGCCAGGAAGATCTTCTTGTCGCCCGCCAGGGCCTCTTCCAAGGCGCGAACGCTGGATTCGCGGCCCACCACGAACGGGGTCATCATGTGCGGGAAAATGACCACGTCGCGCACCGGCATCATCGGGAGACGTCTTGTATCCGACTTTTCCTTGGAGGTCAGCATCTCAGTTTTTCACGCGGCGGTGCGCTCTTCGAGAACGCGGGTAATTGTTGTCTTCCCAAAGACCCCAACTCGGCTCCCAGAGGCCGGGGTGGCTTTCGGGAAAGGGCTGGGAACCTGGCCCTCTACCCTGCCTTCTCCAACAGCGCCACATTGATCTTCTGGGCCATCACCATCTCCTTGGTGACCGCGAACTCCCGAACTTTCTTGTAGGAGGGGAGATAGTACATCAGGTCCAGCATCAAGTCTTCCAGAATCATGCGCAGGCCCCGCGCCCCAACCTTGCGCTCCATCGCCAGCACCGCGATGGCCTCCAGCGCATCATCGCTGAACTTCAGTCTAACATTTTCGAACTCGAAGAGTCTCTGGTACTGGCGCACGATGGCGTTCTTGGGCTTGGTGAGGATCTGGATGAGAGCCTCTTTGTCGAGGTCCGCGAGCAATCCCACGACGGGCAGGCGGCCGATGAACTCGGGAATGAAGCCGAATCGGATGAGGTCGACGGGCTGGAGCTTCTCCAGCAGATCCAGGTCGCGGCGGCCAGGCAGGGCAGGCTTGACGCCGTCTTGCGCCCGGTCCTCGGGGGTCAGGAAGCCGATCGCTTTCTTGCCTACCCGGCGGCCGATGACCTTCTCCAGACCAACGAACGCGCCGCCGCAGATGAACAAGATGTTGGTGGTGTCGACCGGGGTGAACTCCTGGTGCGGATGCTTGCGCCCGCCCTGAGGGGGCACGTTGGCGATGGTGCCCTCCAGGATCTTGAGCAACGCCTGCTGGACCCCTTCCCCCGAGACGTCGCGGGTGATCGAGGGATTCTCATCCTTGCGGCTGATCTTGTCGATCTCGTCGACATAGATGATGCCCTGCTGCGCCCGTTGCACATCCCAGTCGGCATTCTGAAGCAGCCGGAGGATGATGTTCTCGACATCTTCCCCGACGTAGCCGGCCTCGGTGAGGGTGGTGGCGTCGACGATGGCGAACGGCACGTCCAGAATGCGCGCAAGCGTCTGAGCCAGCAGGGTCTTGCCGGTTCCAGTCGGGCCGATCAGCAGGATGTTGGACTTGGCCACCTCCACCTCGCCGCCGCGCTGCTTGTTCATGTGGATGCGCTTGTAGTGGTTGTACACCGCTACCGCCAGCCGCTTCTTGGTGGAATCCTGGCCGATCACGTACTGGTCCAGGTACTCCTTCAATTCCAGAGGCTTAGGGAGTTTGTGCGGGGCCTGGTAAGGGGAATCGTGGCGGTCGTCTTCCAGAATGGAATTGCAGACCGCGATGCACTCGTCGCAAATGTAGGCTCGGGGATAATCGCTGGGTGAGGAGATCAGCTTCCCGACGACGTCCTGGCTCTTGTGGCAGAAGGAACAGCGCAAAGGCTCGTCGGAACCCACGCGCTTCATGAGAGTGCTCCCGAGCGATTCGAATTATGGCCCAACCGCATGTTCACCGGGATCTGCTCCTATTATCGCCCGAAGCGGGCGGGACGGCAACGAGGAAGTTGGCGCAGTGGAGGGTACTTGGTACTGGCTGGTACGGTTTGGGGGCGACTTTGAGCCTCCACCGGCCACTTGCCCGGGCCGGGCGGAGACGGGCGGGTTGGAAACCCGCGCCTACGCCTCCGCCTCTTTGCGGGCGTGCTCGAAGAGGAAGTTCAGGGTCTTTTCGGTGCGGATGCGGGAGGCGATGCGGCGCAGGCCGTCCTCCTTCTCGAGGCGCATGCGGACCGCCGCGACCGGCTCGCGGTCCTGTTTGGCGATGCGGTGCACCTCGCGGTCGACTTCCTCATTGGTGGCGTGGATGGCCTCGGCGTCGGCCACCTTCCCCAGCAGCAGCGAGCCTTTGACTTCGCGGATGGCCTTGTCGCGCTGCGACAGCTTCAGCTTTTCCCAGTCCAGCTTGAGCTTGCTGGGATCGACGCCCTCGCCGGCCAGCATCCGGAGCTGCTGTTCCACCTGGAATTCGATCTGGCGCTCGATATAGGCCTCGGGAACGGGGAAGTCGTGCATGTCGACCAAGATTTCGACCAGCTTGTTCTTGGCTTCCTGCTGGGCGAAGAACTGGCGCTCGGCGAAAATCGAGTTGCGGATGGCCCCGCGCACCTCCTCCATGTTCTGGTAGTCGCCCAGGTCGCGGGCAAAATCGTCGTTGAGCTCGGGCAGTTCCTTCCGGCGGATGCCCTTGAGGCGGGCGCGGAAGCGGACGGTCTTGCCAGCCAGCCGGGCCTGTCCGTAGTCCTCCGGATAGGCGACATCGAACTCCTTCTCCTCCCCGGGGGACATGCCCAGCAGGTTCACGCTGAACCCGGCGACCGTCTCCTCGCCGCCGATGTGCAGGGTGACCTCTTCCTGCTTGATCGGCGGGCCGGAAACGCCGGCGAGACTTTCCAGCGAGACCACGGCGTGGTCGCCTTGAGCCACCGGCCGGGGATCGACGTTGATGTACTCGGCCTTCTGATCGCGGATCTCCGCCAGGCGCTTGTCGACGTCCTCGTCGGTGACCTCCGGGTCCTGATAGGGAACGGTGAGGCCCTTGTACTCCTTCAGCTCGACCGACGGGACCACCTCGAATTCCGCTTTGAAACGGAGCGGCTCTCCCGCGGCCAAGTGCACATCGCGCACACTGGGACTTCCGACCACGTTGAGGCCCTCTTCCTCGGCGCGCTTGAAAAAGTGCTTGGGAAGGAGCTTCTCGAGGACGTCCTGGCGGATGTCTTGCGCGTACCGGCGGCGGATAATGTCCAGCGGCACCTTGCCGGGGCGGAACCCTGGCAGCCGGACCTTCTTCCGGATCGACTCGACCACCCGCTCGGTTTCCCGTTCGACTTCCGCGGCTGGGACAGTGATTTCGAGAGTCTGTTTGATGTTCTGGGGATCGGCCATGTGCCTCCGATTGAGGCGGCATGTAGCCTGTAGCTTGTAGCTTGTCGGCGGTTCGCGGCTAAGCTGCCAGGCTCCGTCGACAGGCTACAGGCCACAAGCCACAAGCCTCTTATGTTCCCTCCGACCAGCTCGCGAGGTAGCGTTCCTGCTCGGCCGTAAGCCGGTCGATCTTGACCCCCATGGATTCCAGCTTCATGCGGGCCACTTTCTTGTCCAGTTCCTCGGGGACCGGATAGACGCGCTTCTCGAGCGAAGCGTGGTTCTTGACCAGGTACTCGACGGCTTGCGCCTGGTTGGCGAAGCTCATGTCCATGACCGAGGCGGGGTGGCCCTCGGCGGCGGCCAGGTTGATCAGCCGGCCCTCCCCCAGCACGTAAATCCGGCGGCCGTCGCGAAGGGCGAACTCCTCGACATACTCGCGCACCTGGCGCCGCGTGGAGGCCATCCGGCCCAGAGTCTCCAGGTCGATCTCGACGTTGAAGTGGCCGGAGTTTGCCAGGACGGCGCCGCTTTTCAGTTTCTCGAAGTGCTCCTTGGCGATGACGCTCTTGTTGCCGGTGAGGGTGACGAACAGGTCGCCGATGGTGGCGGCCTCGGCCATCGACATGACCCGGAAACCGTCCATGAGCGCCTCAATCGCCTTAGTCGGGTCGATTTCGGTGACGATGACGTTGGCGCCCATGCCGCGGGCGCGCATGGCGAAGCCGCGGCCGCACCAGCCATAGCCGGCCACCACGACGCTCATGCCCGCCAGCAGAAGATTGGTGGAGCGGATGATCCCGTCCACGGTGCTCTGGCCGGTACCGTAGCGGTTGTCGAACAGGTGCTTGGTCAGGGCGTCGTTGATGGCGATGACCGGATAGCGGAGCACGCCGTCCCTGGACATCGCGCGGAGGCGGATGACGCCCGTGGTAGTCTCCTCGGTGCCCCCGAGGACTCCCTCCAGCGCGTCCTGGCGCTTGGTATGCAGCACCGTCACCAGGTCGCAGCCGTCATCCATGGTGATTTGCGGCTGGTGGTCGATGGCCGCCAGGATGTGGGAGTAGTAGACTTCGCTGCTCTCGCCCTTGATGGCGTAAACCGGAATGCCGTAGTCGTCGACCAGCGTGGCCGCCACATCGTCCTGGGTGGACAGCGGATTGGAGGCGCACACGACCGGGATAGCGCCGCCATCGCGCAGCGTGATCATGAGGTTGGCGGTTTCGGTGGTGACGTGCAGGCAGGCCGCGATGCGGATGCCAGCCAGCGGCTGCGTCTTGATGAACTGCTTACGGATGGTTTGAAGCACCGGCATGGACTGGAACGCCCATTCGGTGCGGCGCTTGCCGGCATCGGCCAGCGCCAGGTCCTTCACGTCGCAAGCGACCGAGGCCTGCGGATTGCCTGACATGAATCCTCCTTGGATGCTCGATGGAAGCGGGAGCGGAAACCCGCCCTATCCGACCGAAGCCGCCACCCGCGCGTCGTCGCGCAGCAGGCCCGCCCGGTCGGTGGCTTCCCACGTAAATGTCTCCTCGGTCCGGCCGAAGTGGCCGAACGCGGCGGTCCGGCGATACACCGGACGGCGCAGTCGCAGGTGCTCGATCATCCCCTTGGGAGTGAGCGGGAAATGAGCGCGGATCAGCTCGACAATGCGCTCTTCGTCGATGGCGGCGGTGCCGAAGGTGTCCACGGAGACCGAGACCGGCTCGGCGACGCCGATAGCGTAAGCGAGTTGGACCTCGCAGCGCGTGGCCAGCCCCGCGGCGACGATGTTCTTGGCGACGTAGCGGGCCATGTAGCAGGCCGAGCGGTCGACCTTGGTCGGGTCCTTGCCGGAGAAGCAGCCGCCCCCGTGGCGTCCCATGCCCCCGTAGGTGTCCACGATGATCTTGCGGCCCGTAAGCCCCGTGTCGCCGTGCGGCCCCCCGATCACAAACCGCCCGGTGGGGTTGATGTGGTACTTGGTCCCGGCGTCGACCATCTCGGCCGGAATTACGGCGTCGATAACCTGCTGCCTGACGCCGGCGCGTACCTCCTCGATGGGGATGTCGTCGTGCTGGGTGGAAACCACCACGGCATCGATGCGGCTGGGCCTGCCGTCCACGTATTCCACGCTGACCTGCGACTTGCCGTCGGGGCGGAGGAAATCCAGGATTCCCGCCCGGCGGACTTCGCTCAGGCGGCGCACCAGCTTGTGCGCCAGCATGATGGGCAGCGGCATCAGCTCGGGCGTCTCGTCGCAGGCGTAGCCGAACATCAGGCCCTGGTCCCCGGCCCCTCCCGTGTCCACGCCCATGGCGATATCGCCCGACTGCTGCTGGAGGACGTTCACGACGCCGCAGGTTTCGCCGTCAAAACCGTAGTCCGCGTTGTTGTACCCGATCTCATGGATGGTGTTGCGGGCGATCCCCTGAATGTCCAGCCGGCAGTTCGGCTGCGTCGTGATTTCCCCGGCCACGATGCAAAGCCCGGTAGTCACCAGGACCTCGCAGGCCACGCGACCCATCGGGTCGTCCTTCATCACGGCATCCAGAACCGCGTCCGAAACCTGGTCCGCGATCTTGTCCGGGTGCCCTTCGGTCACCGATTCAGAAGTGAAAATGAACTTGCGGGCGTCTGCCACCTGACCGTCCTCCTTTGACACAACCCAGCCTCGGTTCACCGGAACAGAGGTTTCCTGAGGGGAGTCGAAACCTCAAGTCTATCGGACCCAGGCTGAGGCGTCAAATCGCCCGCATCGCGTGTCATGATAAGTCTGTGGAGCGTTTGGTGTTCCTCTTGGCTGCGGTGGCGCTAGCCGCGCCCGGAGCGGACTCCGGGAGCGCGAAGCGGAAGATCCAGCTCATCCGGCAGGACCGCGTTCCTTCGGGGACCAAGGTGACGTTGAGTCATGACGAGCTGAATGCGTACGTGCGGGGGGAGGTGGCCGCGGTAGCGCCCGCCGGCGTGCGCGACACGCGGGTGGTCTTGGGCATCAACCGCGTCACCGGGTACGCCTACGTCGATTTCCCCAGGCTCCGCCAGGCGCAAGGCAAGCCCATGGGTCGGCTCCTGGCCTGGCTGGTGGGCGGCGAACGGCCGATCCGGGTGGATGCGCACATCCTCTCGGCCAGAGGCAAGGCGATGGTGAACATCGAGCGCCTGGAGATTTCGGGAATCGTTCTCAGCGGCGCCACCCTCGACTGGCTGATCCGCAATTTCCTGTGGTCCTACTATCCCGAGGCCAAGGTCGGCAAGCAGTTCGAGCTGGCCCACCGCATCGACCGGCTGGAGATCGACCCGGCCGAGGTGCGGGTGGTGATTGGGCGGTAGGCTACCGCCCGGATGCGATCCGCTCCGCAGCTTGCTTTCCCATCCGGACGCAATCCGGGATGCCGATGCCGGTGTAGGCGTTGCCCGCCAGGTGGAGGCCGGGCAGAGCGGCGACGCGGGCCTCGACTTGCGCGAGGCGATCGCGGTGACCCACCGTGTATTGGGCCATCGAGCGGGGCCAGCGGGCCAGGCGCGTGAACAGCGGCGTTTCCGTCACTCCCATGATGTCGCGGAGCTCGTCGAGCACCATGGCGATGAGGGTCTCGTCGGACTCCTCTCCGCCTCCCAGGAAGCAGCGCAGCACGGCTCGGTTTTCCGGCACACGGTAGGCGAATTTCGTTCCGACCCATGTGCAGGCGACCAGGCGGCGGCGCTCCCGCTTGGGAACCAGGAACCCGAAACCATTGAGTGGGTGCGAGAAGCCCGCTTTCTCGTAGCCCAGCGAGAGCGTGATCGACGAGGTGTACGGCACGGAGTCGAGCAGCGCGGCCAGCTCCGCTTCGACACCGGTCAGAAGCTCGCCCGCCTCGTAAGCCTGGCACGCCAGAACCACGTTTTCGCTTTCGATCCACTCTCCGGCGATCCGGACGCGCCAGCCCTCCGAAGTGCGTTCCACGGTCTCGGCAGTGCCGCGCAGCACCTCCGGTTTCGGACCGGTGGCGGCCGCGACGGCGGCGACCAGTTCTCCCAGGCCACCCTTGAGCGTCTGGAACAGCGGCTGTCCCCTGACCTCCCTGGCCGCCTTACGCCGCTCGTGCAGAACGCCCTTGGTCAGGCTGCCGTACCTCGCTTCCAGTTCCACGAAACGCGGCAGCACGCTGGTCACGCTGAGCTGGTTCGGGTCACCGCCGTAGACACCGGCCAGCAGCGGTTCGGCCAGGTAGTCCACCGCTTCGCTTCCGTAGTGCTCGACGACGAAGTCCGCGACCGACTGGTCCGCGCGCGGAACACTATTCGGGCGGCGGAACCATTCCAACCCCATCCGCAGCTTGGTGCGCCAACCGAGGAGCGAAGTCGCCACCAGCGGCCAGACCTTGGTGGGGATCATGAGCATCAACCCGTCGGGGAGCGGGACCAGGCGGCCGTTCTTGCGGACATAGGTGACGCGGCGATGGTCGTTGGAGCCGATGACCTCGCTGGCCAGGCCCAGCTCGCGAATCAGTTCCATGGCCCAGGGCTTGGCGGCGAGAAAGCTGTCGGGGCCCGCCTCGAGCACGCAGCCCTGAACGGTTTCCGTTTCGATGACGCCACCCAGGCGCGGCCGGCGCTCGATCAGCGTCGCGGGCGTGCCCGCTCGTGACAGGTAGTAGGCGGCGGAGAGGCCGGAAATCCCGCCCCCGACGATCATCACCCGGCGCATAGCTTCTGTTTGGCGACCTCGGCCAGGGCGGCGATAAAGGCCGTCGA
>Ga0187882_1004442_pt1 | contig 11417 bp, 13 predicted proteins | sample June2016WEW_19_1_3_FD_132991 | JGI IMG/M metagenome (GOLD analysis project Ga0187882, IMG submission 132991) | Peatland microbial communities from SPRUCE experiment site at the Marcell Experimental Forest, Minnesota, USA - June2016WEW_19_150 | ecosystem: Environmental > Terrestrial > Soil >...
ATTTCGGCTTTTAACTGAGCGATTCCACACTTGGAACAATCGTTTTTCTGTGCGGTGAACCGACCTACGCCGGCCCCCACGATCAGGAGCAACAGATTGATTGCGAGCATCCACCCGGCGTTTTCCATGTAGCTCATGCCAGTGCTCTCCTTGTCCAACCCCTCAGATACTTCGCGCAGACGGGGTGCCTGATGACGATAGCCTCAAAGTGTTTCTTGCAGACCTGGCGGTACTCATCGAGGTTATGGCAGCCTATCGCCAGATTTTTGGCCGTCTGTGGTCCCACGAGAACCCCCATATTGAAGACCTTGGCGCGCATGGCCGGATCTATTTTTTCCATGTGAGGCCCAAGCCAGTAATCGTAATAGTAGAGCGTGATCGCTCCGTCGCGGGTTAGCGTCTTAATATCCACATTGGGATAGGAGCGCTTGCTGATCCCGTACCTGGTCTCCCCGCCGGGGTCCTTGGGATCGTTTACGTAACCCCCCTCCCAATTGTCGATGAGATCGTTTACCGCAACCAGGAAATCTTCCGGATAGTCAGGCATCAGCTTTCCCTTTCAGCTCAACGAGCCAAGGTCATGGGTTTCGGCAGGCTTGGGCGCCGGCGGAGAAAGTTTCTTGAGACCGGTATGGGGTGAGAGCGCCACGCCGATCCCGGTTGCCGCTCCAACGATTTTCAACTGCAGATCGCTGTCGATGTTCACTCCGGCATACTTGGCCAGGATCGTCGCCAGGAGACTGACCATCAGGCCGATAAATGCAGGATCTTGCCAGTAGGGTTTGCCGTGCTTCGCGTCGTCACGGTAGTAATAGACAAGTTCGATTAATTGCTTGATATAGCCCATTTTCAAAACCTCCAGGTCCATTGAAGGTAAATTACCCTGTTCGTTTTGGTCGTAACCGGCACTATGCCGTTTTGGTCCCCACCTGCCCCCGGCCACTGAACAAAGCCGGGGGCGATGTCGCTGCAATCAATGTCTGGCATCGAATAGCTTAACCGGATGGACCAATCGCGGCCGGCTACTTCGTAGGGACCGCGGCGGTTTTGGCCGTTGTGACAGACACGCCCACCTTGCCCTGGAGTGCCTGACCGACGACGGCGCTGGCCGCCGTGACACTGGACTGCACTTCTTTGGCCGCCGCCTGCACCTGGTCTTCAGTCAAAGTTCCGGCCTTGTAGGCCTGCACGCTGGTTGTAAGGGCCGTAACCGCCGTGTTCGCATCGGCCAGAACCGGAGTCACAACCTTGTCGATTGTGGATTTGCTTCCGGGGAAAAGCGCCTCTATAACCGGAAGGGCCTCATTCAAGCCTGCGGCGAATTTGCTCCAGTAGGCTTGAACTGCCGGCCAGTCAACGGCTTCCAGTTTGGTCTCCACTTTGGCGAAATCAGCCTTGAGAGCGGCACAGCCAAAAGAAAAAGCGGCGCAAAAAAGACACACCAAAACGATTGCTGCAAATCCCTTGAAACCCTTCATCTCTTTCTCCCTGTGTTTTTGGTTGTTTAAATGGGGGGCCTGCAAGCCCCCCTGCGTTGGTTAGCTGTTGTCTTCCTCGAACTCGATTTCGAAATCGTAGGTCCCATTTGACGTAATGGTCTGACCGTTCATGGAAACGCTTACGAAATCGGTGGCCCCCGAGACGATCAGAGGCATCGAGTTTTTTCCGGCAAATTCCCAGACAACGCTTTGGACGCTGCCATTGTTAGTTGCAACGTAGATGCGCTGAGAGCCCAATATGACCGGAGAGGTGGGCGCCCCGCTCGCCGCCGTCTGGTGTTTCACAACGGCTGTTGCAGCGGTGACGTTACGCGAGTCCATCGGCTGAGGCGTATCGGCGGAGTTATTGCCGGTACCTGTCGCTGCGTGCCTCTGGAGCTGGAAATAGTAGGCGCCGGCCGTGGCACAGTTAAAACTCAGCATGATCCGCTTTATCTTGACCGTCCTGGTGGCGCTGCCCTGGACATAGAAAAGGTCGTAGGTGGTAGTGAAGGCTGTCAGGGCGCTATTGCCCACCCGGTAAGCCAACTTGCCGTTGGCCCCTGGAGTCGGCTCAGTGTTAACCAGAAGCCTTCCGGAACAATCCACCTGGAGCGCCGCCTGCTGGGTGTCGGAAAGGGCCGCGATGGTCGCGTTAAAAGCCCCGCCTGCAACAACCGCCCTCGTAGCGGTAGCCGCACCGGCCAGTGGAGCATTCACCAAAGGCTGAACGACAATTTGTCGCCCGGCTGAGTCCAACTGCATTGGATTTGTCTGCCCGTCCGCAACCGTGGGCGCCGATGCGTTATACTGTCCCGAGGCTAACCCCGGAGGGAACACATTGCTTTGAGCATTTAAGCCCATATCTCACTCCTTAAAGCGGCACGTCCTCACCGGCCAGGATGCCCGTTTTCGATCCCGCGGGCGAGGCGCCGATAGAGGTTAGTTCGTCAATCGGATCGGGCGGCTCTACGTTTACGAGGCCGACCTTTTTAGCCATCTTCTTTGCTGCCGCATCCATGGGCTTCATGTACCAGTAAGGCTCGAAATCATCGGGCTTGTCGATGAACTCACCAGCCTGCCACAGCCGATCTTCCTGATATGCAACAGCCAAAAATCTGTACTTCGCCATGCGCCACCTCTTTAGATGTACGTGTTGCTGTAGCCGCTGCGATACCCAAGCTGCGGTCCCAGGGCCTCACGGTCGAGCACGATAGATGCGATCACGGCCCCAGCCGTAAAAGCCGCCGTCCCCACCGTGTAGAGCACCCGGATAAACTTCTGGATGCCTACCGGAAGGGGAATCTTCAGCAGTTCGGTCCCGGCTGTGAGAGCCGATGCGGCCAGGACCGGAGTCGTCACCAAGTCCACGTATGCGCCGATGGTGCCGGTCCCGCTGTCGGGCGCCGTCTGGAGCCGAACCTGAAGGGTAGGGCTGCTCCCGGTTGAAAAGGTCGTTGCAACCTGCACGACGAGAAGAAGGGCCGGATCGTCACCTATGCCCACGTCCCGCCCGTAGCCGGAAGCAGAAGAGGCAAGCTGGCTCACGTCGATTACGTTTGCGCTGGGCTGGTCGCCAACGCCGCCGCCCACGGTCCAGGCGGAATAAAGCGTTCCGGAGAGAACCCCGGCAGCAGATACGCTCCCATCGAGCAACAAAAGATTGTCCATTATCATGATTGTTTCTCCTTCCCATTTTGGGTCCCGGCTTTCGCCGGGATGACGTCTTAGATAATCCGCGCCTCGTTGTTCAAAAGTTGGTCGCAGGTCCTGATGGGAATGCCCCTGAAACTGGTCACCGGCTTTCCGTCGAACTCGTTCATCTGGAGCAGAACGTTTTGCTTGTTCAACGCCTGGATATCGAGCCAGGTAGTAACCGACCTGTTCGCATAAAAAGCCGCCCTGCCCATGGTGAGCTGCGGGGCATCGCTTTTCTGTACGTTTCCGGCCCGTGCGGGCTGGGTCGGCAGCCTGTGGATGGCGCGGATCATGAGGTTGATCAAGTTCGGAGGTGTTCCGCCTGAGAGCTGTGTCACGTCGATGTTGCCGATCCTGACCGCGTATCTCCAGTCTTTTACAACAAGGCCGGCGTCCCACTTGAACTGGCTTCGCCACACGTAATAGACGTTATTGGAGCCGTCGAGCTTTTGCTGTTTGCCCAGATCTATCTGCTGGAAACCGGCCTTCATGCCTTTGGGGAAGATCCCGTGAACGGACATGGGACCCCAGAAGATGAGCCAGATAGAGGTGTTGGTGCCACCTGTTCCGCCCGCGTCGATAACGTTATTGGCGGTCTGAGCGGTCGCAGCCGTTATGCTCGGGTATCTGGGCGCCAGTCCCATGAAGGCCGCCGGGGTCGAAGTGATGGAGTTATAGAAGATGGTCTGCGCCATCTGCTGGTTCATGCCCTCGAGGAAGGCAAGTTCTTCGGAGAGCCGAAGGGCTTTGTTATCTCCGGCAAGCTCGATCAGCATCTCGTCGATATCGGAAAAGGTTTCCATGTGACCGCAGGTCTCGGTGATCTGCGCCGTTGTGGATTTCCCGGTCGGGACGCCGACGTTTAGCAGGCGCCAGTAGGCCTGGGGAAGTCCGGTGCGAACGGTCGTCTTGTGCCCCGTGGGGAGGTTTCCCTCTATCCAGAGCATGTCGTCGAGGATTTCATTGGTCTGGGACAAAAGGTTGATGATCTGGGCAATTTTGCCGTCATCTTCGATCCGCTTTGCCCAATCCATAAGGGTTAACGCGGCAGGTCCTATTGTGGGCATCTTTCACTCCTTTCAAGAGTCTGCGGGTTTCGGGTCTCGGGTCTGCTTTTGACCCGCGACCAGCCGACTCGGGACTCGCGACCTCTTTTTAGGTCATTGTCGGATACAATTTGTCGAGAAGACTTTCCTGAGACTGCTTAACCGGGTTACCCGAAAGGCCGCCGGGCTCAGACAAAAGCTTCCCCATCTTTACGAACATCTTCACGATTGCGGGGTTGTTGCCCGCACCGGTCATGTTCAGCGCTTCCCGAAGCGTTTTGGCCTCATCCACACTTCCCACGAACGGATTAGACTCCGAGACTTCGAACACCTTTGCCGCCGCTGCTATCGAGTCGGCGAACCTCGTGCCTCCTATCTCGGGGTCGGCTTTTACTTCCGCCTGCCACTTGGCCTGGGTCTCTGCCCACAGCCTGTATGGCGCCTCGGCTAACGCCTTTATTTTGTCACCCCCGAAGTCGAGCATCTTCTGGGCCTGATCCTGAGTAAGGTCCAGCTCTTTGGCCAGCCCCTTAAAATCAGTCATGCCCTGCTCGTCTAAGGTTGTGCCTTCCGGCAACTTAAATTCCTCGTATGCCTCGGGAGCTTTGGTCTCAGACTTCTTTTCGCCCTCGTCCTTTTTCTCCCCCTCCTCGGTCGATTTGGTCTCCGCTGAAGTTTCCTGAGAAGCCGTATCGGTCTTTTTATCCTCCGCATCGGCCAGGATATTGGTTTGCAAACTATCCTCGCTCTTCGCTTCCGTGGTCCCGGTGGTCTCGGTTGATGTGGTCGCCGTCTGTTCGTCAGGCATTGCTCTTTCCTTTCGATATTCGTTTGCTGTTTGTGATCCACTCGTAGAGATCGGGGTCCTGCCTTTGTATTGCTCTCAGAAGCACCCATTCAGGCCCCTTGCGGTGTTCCTCGCATTCTTGCCTCACCCCAAGGTTGAAGTTCCGCCAGTCCCCGCTGTGGCCGTGAATCAGGTGGCAGTTGAGATATCCCCCCTCCTCGCAAAGGGTGATCAGGTTTTCCGGGTCGAGCTCGAGCTCGGGAGCAAGATGAAACGGCCTTATGTGATGGACCTGCAATCCCAGGGTGGCCCCGCACCGCCGGCATTCGGGCTCCTTATTCAGATGCTCATGCTCTACTGCGTGCCAGTGCGGACTTCGCAGGTGTGCGGGTTTGCCGTTAAGGATGTCGTGAACCAGCTTTAGGTGACGCTGCATTTGGTCCCCTTGTCCCAACAAAAAGAGCCCGCCTCCGCCGTGCACGGAAACGGGCTCTAATGTTGGTGCGCTCAACGGTGATCAGCCGGAACGCAAAAGTTTTTCAGTGGTTATTTCTTAGTCGTTTGACTTCTTCGTATTCTCCAGGGCCATCTTCACATAAAGATTCGGATCGAGCCTGTTGATCTCGGCTGCGCGCCGCAGGCCAACATCTCGCCTGCCTTCGGCAAAAGCCATCGTCAGAGCGTCGCTTGAAAAGGAACTGTGGAATACGCCGCATTCCGCAAGCAGGTCCCACATCCACATACGCCCTTCAGGATCGGACATGAGCTTCCGCAACCCGGATCGTTTCCGAAGCTCGTGTGTCTTGGCCCTGCCCTGGGCCTTTGCGACCTGCTGGGCGTCGCCTGCGTTGTATTCGGTCAACTGCAATCCTCCTTGCGCACCGCCGGATTGTGCGGATTGTCGATATTGTTCATCGTTCATGGTGTGTAGGCCCCGTCTTTACTGAACTATTTGCTCATCCCGCTCAAGGTCTTCCAACCCGTGTGGCAAGCCAAACACTTGCCTACGGACTTACTAAAAGGACACTTCCCGGTGTTGATGGCGGTCCGAAAGGGACGGCGGCAGTGCAACCCACTCCGTCACATGCCATGACTGTACCCGTTACGCTCGGTGTCGTGAACGATGCAGGCAGAGGCAACTTGAAGCCCGTTGCACCGGTGCTGTCGGGCGCTGCCGCCACTCCCCCGGTAGCCGTAAACCAGTTGGGCAGCACAGCGGTGTAGGTGGCAACTGTACCCGCTGGCATCCCCGTGACGTAGTAAAACAGCGGTGTTTCGCTGCCGCCCGGAGGCGCCGGACATTCAAGAGATAAGGCCAACGCCGGAGCTGCCCATAAAACGAGTAATGCAATGAGAATCTTCTTCATCGGTAGTCTTCGCTCCCCTCTATAGTCCCAAGCTACTCAATTCCACTCATTCGATACTCCGCGGCTATTTCCCCCCAACTTGAGAGATGACCGACGAATGTACTCCGCCGATTTTGGATGGCAAACTCACGCCTCCAATAGTGTACGGCCAACCAAAGGACGGGAACTGCGCCGATACGGCAGGCCAACTTGACCCATATTGAGTTAGGACGAGTCCGCTCACCACGTCTGTAATAGTTGCGGCCGGCGAGGTTAGGGGGAACATGTAAGACACTGTTCCCAACTGACGGGGATGAGCAAGTCCCATCGACAATCCCTCAATGTCCCATCGTCTTGCTATTGAGAAATTGCCTTTCCATAGACCACTCAGATGCTCGGTGTACATTCTGGTAGTGCTCAGATCATTTCGAGAACCCAAATAGAATACGGATGATCCGCAAGTAACCGCTCCGATGCTGCCCAACGCACCTTGATACAGGCGCTGCGGCAATGCCCCAAGCGAAGTTACCCAGATTTCCAGGTTAGCCCCTATACGCTGAATCAAAACATGCCTGGGCACACCGTTCGCAATATCGGAAATCGTCGAAGTAGCCCATGTCGTAGCAGATCCCGTCGCATCCCTGGCTCGAAACTGTATCCTATTCCCAGGACTCGCCGAAGCATTTGTTACATTGACCCAATAGCTATTTGCTGTATCAACTGTATTGAAGCCAACGGGATATTTGGTATTTGACCCCGAGTTATCATCAATTTTTACCCAGAAACCCATGCTCCAATCAGAGTTGGGAAGATCAAAGGCACTATTGCCGGAGGCCGTGTAGTATCTGGTCGTGTTATCGCCACCAAAATCAATGCCATATCTGCTAACCCCGCCAGCGGCAGAGATATTGTATGTCCGGTTGATCGCGCAAAGAGCGCAGATTGCTCTTGTGTACATTCTGGATACCACAGTTGAACAAGTGTTCATGGATTGGGTATCAAAAACTGATGATTCAAGCACAATAGATATGGTTCCAACGGATTTATAATAGTCCGTGGATGTAGTGGTATACGTAGTCCCAAAGGACGTAGAGGTTTCATAATAAGTGTTAAAATTAGCCAACCAGTTTGTTTCGGTTGCACTTCCCGCATATTGGCATACCTGCCCGTCTGGAGTACCCCACCAGGCGTGTAGGTCGAAAAACGCGTCAAATGTGCCACCCGTGTCGGTTTGAATGGCGTTTTTAATATTGGTGGTAGTCACCAGTTTAAAGCCGCCGACAGACCAATCCCTGTTACAATTGATTGTGGTGTTTCCGGCCTCCCAAGTATACTGAGTCTGCCCTGCATAATAGCCCTGCACGTTCACCATCGGGTAGACGTAAATGGTGAAGGCATCTCGCATCATCTGCGCTACCCAATTTGCAGAAGTGAGAAAGTTGACTAAAGATATAGCCATCATTGGACCACTAGGTTCGCACGCATGTTGCCCCGATATGATGACGAGTCTTTTAGAACCAGTGCCAATCTTGAGTCCGTATTGTTTCAGGGCCGGAATCGTATTGCCAAGTTCGTCAGTTGAGGCCGGAACGACTCCAACCTGAAAGGGGTCGCCTCCAAAGGCTATAGCACTTGCAGGCTGAGAGACAAGGGTTTGGTCGAGGCTTGCGATCCAAGTCGGAATATAGCTCTCCCTGACAACAGGTTGAAAAGCCACATAGACTGTATCGGCGGAAAATGCGGTTGGAAAAGTAAAGGTCGCATAGGTGCTGTCCGTAGAAAAGCTGGTTGCAAATTGCCAAGAGGAAAGATCATCTGGCGTTGTTGTCCAGCACGGTTGCCAATAGTAAGTGGATAGACTGGTCAAGGGAATCGAGACATGATTAGCCCATACGACCTTAAAGGTAGGTTGTTGCCCATTGGCACCCGTCAATTTAAAGAAAAATTCGTACCACTTCCCCGGCTCGGGCAAGATTCGAGGTTGAACTGTTATCGTCGTTCCAACTATGGAAGAACCCGTAGGGTTAATATTCCCGTGATCCCCCGATCCGTCAAAGGCCATTGTGGCAAAAGAGCTGTGAGTGCAAAACAGAATGGAGATCACCAGCAGTATAAAGAGAATGTATCTCACGGACAGTCTCCTTTAATTCGTTATGAGCATAAGGTTTGGACTGATATCAAGCACAGTGGTTGACTCTGCAAAGCCCATGATCTGAACTATTGTCCCAACCGTTGTAGGCTTTGTGGTAGTCAAAAGTCCGGCCGCGCCGTCACTGACATAGTAGAGACTGCCCTGAGTGAGACTCGTTGTGGTGTACTTGCCGATTTTTCGGCACACGGTCGAAGAGGTCGCCACGCAAACCGCAGGCATAGTCGTTGAGGAATTAGCTTGTGCGAGGGCAAGGCCGGTGCTTGAGTTGATATAGTAAGCGGCCCCTGCCGTCAGAGACGTACCTGTGATAACGAACTCAGAATCTACATAGGCATCAGTTGCCAGCTTTGTATCGTTGGAATCTGCCGACTGAGTGGTTGCCGTGATCCCGTTGGGTAGCGCGGTGCCCTTAGTCCATGATCCGGATGCTCCGTAAATTATATTGCCATCTGTTTCACCGATAGACGTTCCCCATGCGCTTGACCCGCCATAGACAGCGATGCCTGCGGCGGAAGGCCAGGTCATCGAGCCGCCACCTCCGCCACTGTTTCCGCAGCTAAAAGCGTCGGTGCTCTGCGTATAGTTCAAATGGTTTCCGGCACTGTCCTGGCAGTCGGGGACTACTTTATAAACGCCATTAACGGGAACGGAATGCGAGGGAGGGGAACTGCCATAGCTTACACCGTTTACTTTAGCCACCGTCGGCCCGGGATATGACCCACTTAGATCACCGCTTGCGGACCCGTTGGGAGGAAGAGTTGTCGGGACGGGCGTATTGCAAACGAGTCCGTTGGTGGCCGAATAAGTGCAAAGGTCCGTATCGGTGAGCGTCCCTGACTTCAGAAAGTTTACAGGGATGGGGTTGCTGGCACTATACGATGTACCCCACCCGTTCGAGCCGTTATAGTTCGGGATACCCGCACTGCCTGCAGGCCAGGTCTGAGAACCGGTGCCCGCCGACGTGCAGACTATCGAACCGGCAGACGAACTATAAGTGCAGTAATCGCCGTTGGTCCAGGTACCAGAGGTTGATAGGAGTGACGTAGTCCCTATACCTATTGAACCAGGGAAATTGATGCCTGATCCGTTTACCGTTGTACCTGCTGGCAGGCCCGTGCTGCCCGAATTGCCCCCGTGCCCCGGCTGATTGTATTGCGCCAGGGCCGAGCCAGAGCACATCAACATAATAGCCGCCAATAAAATCAGTACTCTTTTCATCGCCGCCCCTTCACGCGTAAAACGCAATTGTCACCACACAGTTTGCCGCACTGATCAGGCTCACATAAGTTTTACCCGCACATGATCTAAATTGCGGATTAAGCTCCGGTGCGCTTCCGTCAACAACGTTTGAGCTTGGGACGGCTATCACCGCGTTTGCGAACTTCATGTAGAAATCAGTCCCGCCGCTTACGGAAAAGTTGACCGCATTCGCCCCCGTCGGGATCTGGATCTGCTGGCTGGTGTTTGCAGCCAGAGCAATCGCATAGATCGTATCTGATTGCTGTATCCCGCCAATTAACGGATTGCTGAAACTGTCCAGTGCCTGAGCTACTCTGATCACGTCTTATCCCCTTTCCGGCCCGCCTGTGGCACAAGCGGGCCGAGACCAGCTAAATTTTATGCTGCCTGCCCCGTCCCAAGCATCTTGGCCAGCGCATTCTGCCCGCCGCCAACGTCTGTTTCGCTGAGGGTCTTTGCCCCCTGCACCCCCGCCATCGCCATTTGCGCCTGCTGTTGGGCCTGCATCTGCTGAGCACGCTGCTTCCTGATGAGGTCCCTTTGCTGCTGGGCCACAATGAGTTTCTGCGTAACCCCGATGAGGTCCGCGTACTCGCGCACCGTTTCATCGAAATCTATGTTATCGAGGGTTTCGGGTCTGGCCGCGGCAAGGTTCCCCACGAATGCAACGAGCCTCTCTATGCCGGTCGTTGCCGTTGACTTCTGCGCATCGGCCAGCGTTGACACACATTCGATATCGAGGGCCCTGCCCATGATTTCGCGCGGAGCCGAAGGGATAAGCCGCGCCCGGTACATCACCGCGAAGACGCGCTCGATGAACGGATTGATAAGCTCGAACTGAGACCTTTCCAGAAACGGCCCGAGCATCAGCATCTTTTCCTGCTTTCGCTCGATGATCTCGGTTGCGGTCCTCACCGTGTCGAGCTGGCTTATCATCAGGAAAAGATCGGCAAAAAATGTGCTTTTGATCCTTTCCTCGGCCTTTGCGATCTTTTCCTCAGCTCCCCGGATATCCGGCGGAACTTCATAGGCCGGCTTAAATCCGCTTTGCGCAAGGTTCGCAACATAAGTGACCCCGCCGGGCAAAAGCGATGCAGGCTCGTTTTTCATCGAAACATCGGCCACCATCGGCGGATTTAAAACCTTGTCGATTGCCTGGGCAGTCCTGCGCTCGAGGGTCTGCAGCATCTTGGATGCGCCCAGACATTCCATGCCGGGGGATCTGCCGTAAGAATCATTCCCGATGACGTGCCACCGTGGCGCGCAAAAGGGTTGTTCATGGTAGCCCCTTAGCTCTAAAACCTTATCCTGGCTTTGTCCCCACTCCCAGACGACAGACCGGAACTTGCGGCCTTTCAAGCCCGGTATCTGGGGCGCCCGGTCGTCGTTTGGCTCAATGGCCTGGCAGACGTTTATTTCCTTGTCGTGCTGTCTGGACTCAAAAAGGCTTTGGACGGTCCGGCTGCAGGCCTCGACGCCGAATCGATCAACGATTTGAGCAACAGTGAGTACGTATTCTCGGTACAGCGTATCGATTTCGTTTCGTCCGGAGCTTGCCAGATAATATTCTCCCACCGTCAAAGTCTGACAGCGAACGACATCCTCGTAATCCTCCTCGATGAGCACACAGCCGGTTCCGAACACCCCCAGTTCTTCGTAGATCACGTGCAG
>Ga0187882_1004453_pt1 | contig 11407 bp, 11 predicted proteins | sample June2016WEW_19_1_3_FD_132991 | JGI IMG/M metagenome (GOLD analysis project Ga0187882, IMG submission 132991) | Peatland microbial communities from SPRUCE experiment site at the Marcell Experimental Forest, Minnesota, USA - June2016WEW_19_150 | ecosystem: Environmental > Terrestrial > Soil >...
CGCAATTGCCGCCGCGTTCACCAAAGGCCCCGGAGATGCCGAAGCACTCGTTGAGGCTATGCTTCGCTCACTGAGGCATAGGGGAACAAAACCAAGGACCCTGAAGACGACTGAAGATGGAAAAGTCAACCTGTCGGTTGGATACATTTCACAAGGCGCCACTGAAGAGCAAGTTTTTGAAACAAACGGAACCGCCACTATGCTCGATGGCTCAATCTTCGGGACTCCACACGCAGCCCGATTCGCCCACACACGCCTAACAAGAAACCTCTCGGTAGCCAAGACGGCAAGGTCGCTCCTCAGGGAACCTGGTGCCTTCGCCTGCGTATTTCAACAAAAGAAGAAGCTGCACGCTTTTAGAGATCTGAACGGTCTAAAGCCATTCTATTATGCGCGAAGTCGCAACGTCACGGCTTTCGCTTCCGAGAGAAAAGCCCTCTGGGCGATTGGTTTCAAGGATCCGGTGAGGGCTAATCCTGGGCACCTATACACAATTACAGAGCGCAGGTTCAGCGAAACTCGCCTAGCTCACATACCACGTCCCATTGAGAGGAGGATGACGATTCGCCAGTCATCGACGCGGCTTTCACTCCTGCTGAAGAAATCCATTCGAAGAATAACTCAGGGTGTTGGCAAGGTGGCTGTCGCTTTTTCAGGCGGCCTCGACAGCGCACTAACTGCATTTCTCGCTAAGAGGCAAGGTTCTAACGTGGAAGCGGTCAGCGTAGGTCTCCCAGCGTCCCCAGAACTTTCCACTGTCGAACACTTTGCGCGGGAGCTCGATTTGCCCATCACCATAGAAACATTCCCCCCCGCCTCGCTGGAAGGATATGTCCGGCGGGTGGTCTGGCTTATCGAAGAACCGAACCTGATGAAGGTTAGTGTGGCCGTACCCCTTCACTGGGCAGCGATGGTCGCCGCCAGACGCGGGTGCACTGTCATGCTTTGCGGCCAAGGCAGCGACGAACTCTACGGCGGTTATTACAAGTATGCGAGAACCTTGGACAGGAAAGGCCGCAAGGCCCTCATCGCCGCGCTTTATCGTAGCGTCGTGGATTCAGCTCAGGTAAACTATGAGAGGGACGACCAAGCCGCAGCCCCGTTTGGCGTTGAATTGCGAACACCCTTCGCCGACTTGGACGTGATCAAATTCTCGTTGTCAATCCCTTCAGAATTCAAGGTTCGGCCTGGTAACGATCTCACGCGGAAGTGGGTTCTTCGGAGCGTGGCGAAAGAGGCGGGGCTACCAGAAGACATTGTGTGGCGCCGTAAGAAGGCGATTCAGCATGGGACGGGTGTTGAGAACGCTATTCGCAAGCTCGCGAAAGAGCGAGGCCTAACCCCGGAGGCGTACCTTTTGAAGGTTCATGAAGAAGTGATAAGAATGGAATCGATGCCTTGAGTAATCTCACGGGGAGGAATAGGGTTCGCAAACTGAAGCTAAGGTCAGCATAGTTGTAGCATTGATTCTCATTCTGGCCGCTCTGTTCCTGTCACTGCAAATCGCCACCGCGCTGGCCACAGTCTACCTCATAGTCTATGCCATTCGCAGAATGAGAAAACAAAAAACAAACTGAACAGTCGGGTTTCATAATAGGAGCCCATTCCCATTGGCGTTGCGCGTCGCAGTCGACTTGGACGGCGTCTTGGCGGACACCATGGTAACCTTCTGCAAAATCCTAAACCAGCATCACGCAACCCAATTCACAGTGAACTCCTTTGTTCAATGGAACGCCTGGCAGATAGCCCACATTACAAAGGACGAGTTCTTTCGGACCCTCGACGAAGCCTGGTTCGAATGGGAAAACATCCCACCCGTGCATCAACATATCGGGGAGGCGGTTGAGCGAATTCATAGATTCGGACGGATCGACATTGTTACGGGACGTAGCCAAGCTACAGTTCAGGCTGCAATGAATTGGCTGAAGGAACACAAAATCCCGTATGACACATTCGTCCGAACCGCGAGCACGGAAGCAAAGGCAAGATTAAGCTACGATGTTTTCATCGATGATTCTGCTGAGCTGATGTCCCTAGTTGCCTCAAGCCTAGACAAGTGCGGCATCCTGTACACACAACCCTGGAACCGAAACGCTTGTGATATGCAGAGAGTCTTCAGAGTTGAACGGTGGGAACAGATACCGGCTGTATTAGAAAAGGTCTCAACGATGAAGGAGTAATTGCGCATCCTGCACGACGTGGAACTTCATAAAGTAACCAATCGAACAATTCTTTGCAACGGAACAGTGTAGAACCGACGGACGCACCTCCTTTGCAGACAACCAGTGCTGGGACCACCTCGAAGCAATCTGGGCCGTTTTGTATGAGCTGCGGAACTAAGCTTTCTCAAGGCTCAAAATTCTGTGGTGAATGCGGCGGACGCCAGCTTAAACCTACTAGATCTCGGCACTGAATTGGCAACCTTGCTGGATAGCCGTGGGTACGACGGTGGGCTGATGGTATGTTGGACGTGAACTTTGAGGTTATAGAGGCGGTCGGGTTCCCAGCGTTACCTGAACCGAGATGAATTTGCCATCTCTGATAATCCCGACCTGAACTGTCTCTCCCGAAAGTGTATATCTTTCTAGGTAGGTTGAGAGCGCGTCATTGTTTACAATCCTAGCTCCGTTGATCGAAATTATTATGTCACCCCCCGTAAGGTATTGTTGCCCTGCAACGGTAACAAGATTCGTGCCACCCTTCACCCCAGCTAGGCTTGCCGGTCCGTTGCCTACGGATTTCTCGACCAGGACGCCATAGGTAACTATGCCATCCGTCGCTTGGGAGAGCTGGTAGTTCATGTCAGTTGCTGCAATGCCCAGGTAGGGGTGCTTCGCGTACGTGCCTGTATTCACCAACGAGGGCAACTCTCGTGCTATTGTATTAGAGGGAATCGCGAAGCCAAGCCCTTGCGACCCGGTGACCTGAGCCGTGGTTACGCCTACAACAAAGTCCTCTGCATTGAGCAGGGGCCCTCCGGAATTTCCAGGGTTTATCGGAGCGCTAAACTGGATCACGTCCGCTATAGCATAACCGCCTGTAGTGGCATCGGATTGGATTGTTCTGCCCAACTGGCCAACTATACCTATGGTTATGGAACCTGAAAGACCGTATGGATTGCCAATCGCTGCCACTGGGTCTCCGACGCTCAGAGAGGACGATGAACCAAGTTGTAACGGATAGAACTCAGCAGAGGGAGCTGGAACAGCGAGGATCGCGGTGTCTTCATATCCATCTGAACCAATGACTTTCGTCGCATAAGCATTGCCATCCCAGAATGTTACGGTCACGTTGGCCATTCCGTCAACCACGTGAAAGTTTGTCACTATGTAATTTGAATTCGCATAGCGAATCACAAACCCGGAACCCAGGACAGTCTGGGTTGCGCTGTCTCCTTGTATGGTAACTACGCTGCGGCTGGAGTTTGCGTAGATTCTGACAGCGTTCAACCTTGCATTTCCGACGACGAAGCCTGCATAATATGATGCCGTCGATGCTATGACGATCAGTAGAATTGAGATTGCGACGAGCGTCCTACGCTCAGTAACACCAGCACGCTTGGCCCACTTTCGATTTCGCCGTGGCAAATCCCGTTCACTCGTTTGCACCTCAAGTTGGACGACCTAAGAGGGTTCTGGTACAAGCGTATAACCTCTCCCAGAACTTTCTGAATCGCAGACAGACAATCAAATTTGAATGGATGATGTAAGCGCGCCTTTCTACCCTTAGATTCGGTCTTTAGCGTAACTAGGTTCGATCAAGGGCTACTTGTATCTCCTGCCGGCTGCTTTCTCTTCGGTCTAATGACGATCGCAACAAAGAAGAGCGCGAGAATTATGAAGTCTACGAAGACTAGGGTTAGCGCTACAGCTGAGTCAAACTCGTACATTTCAGCGAGGACTTGAACTATGTGTCGCAAAAAGAAGAGCAAGAAGGCGATGGACACGATTGCTAATGCGGGCTGCCTTCGCCTAGACCAAGCGTACATTGAGAGCGAGAACAGTAACAAAGCGAAAATGCCTGAAGCGATTCCCAAGGCCTCAGCGGTTTCTCTCTCCGATCCCTCAAACTGACCAACCTGAATTACCAAAGAAAGCAAGTAATGACTAATCATGTTTCCAACCCCTCACCCTACCTCTCCTTTGGTATCTGATATCTCCAAGATAACATCAGCCAACCTGTCGGCCCATCTCTCCCAAACCATCGGATGATAACTCCTAAGCAGAGCAAGGATCTCAGCATGATCTCCTCGAACTGAATATCTCACATTAGTTCCCTCGCGCCTAGAATCCACAAGTCCAGAATCGGACAACCTCCGAATATGCCAATTAACCGAAGCAGGTGAGATGTCCATGTATTCAGAGAGCTCCTTCTGGTTTGCTTCCGGGTTCTGAATCAGAAAGAGGAGAATGTCCCTTTCCGTTTCCTGCGACAATACGTCTAAGATATCCAACTGTCCGACAGCAAACTGGAGGACGGGATAAAATCTCTTGTACAATCCCCTTCTTCGGGAAACTATCCTTCGCTCCTTCTCAAGAGCATACAGGTGATATTGCATCACGCCCATCGCCAGGCCCAATTCCCTTTGTATTTGGCGTAGGTGCGACCCAGGATGTGTCTTAATGAATGCAAGGACCTGATCGCGTCTAGGTTCGTGATAATCCTCATTGTTGGCGTCCACAAGTCCGTCACTTACGCGTGTTCGCTCATCCTGCTGATACTCTGAGTATCCTGAGTTGCGACCATTCGTGCTCGCTTCGCATTTCTTAGGGATTATGAGCCTTATGGTACAAGTGTGAAAGGTTGAACCTGCAACAAATCCTTTTCCTCAACAAAACCGGGTGGGTCTTTAGGATGTTCAAGGAGCTAAGTTTTGAGATTTGTACCACTCTCCCTAAATCCGATTTTGAGTAGCTTGCCCACCTGTGAACCTTCAATGGAAGCAACAACATCCAACATGCGACCGAACTCCATTACAAGCTCGCTTTGGCCCTTACGAATCTTCATGGGGGCAACGTTTCTGTACGCAGGACTGCAACATTTGACAGATCCATCTTACTTCGACCCTTCGAAATCGGGTTACATTGGGCATTTAATTGCACAATATGCCATCGGATCCCCAATTCACGACTTCCTTCTAGGCGTAGTTGAACCGAATGCTGTCCTCTTCGGGTACGGAGTTGCTGTTGGCGAGGCGTTGATTGGCATCGCCACTCTGCTCGGATTCCTTTTAAGGATTGCAGCATCAGCTGGGTTACTACTCAACTTCACATTTTTTCTGTCTGCGACATGGAATGCGTTCCCATTCTATTTCGGCTCGGACATAGTATTTGTCATGTGCTGGTTGACCATCCTCTTGACAGGCCCTCAGCTGAAGCAAAGCATAGACGCGGCCTTGGCCAGACGCTATCGTTTCTTGAGCTGGTTGATATCCCAACCCCAGACGAATCCAAGAATAGACGTTGTAACGCCTGCAATAACGCCATTTCAAGCCCAAACGAGTCAAGTTGAAGTAGCAGTTCCTGATGGAGCTAAGCTATATCCCGCCCAGGTTCGCGAGGTTAACCGAGCGTTCGAGCGCATTAAACAGCAGTTTGTTCTTCACCGCGAAACTCAAACGATACTCGAGTTTGTGCGGGCTTTTGTGATTAGCCTGGGCGTCGACCGAAACGACGCGTCACAAATTCTTAGCGGACTGCAGAACATCATCGACAGGCACTCAACGAAAGGGGCATACACCAAACAAGGGTCATGACATGGTAATCACTACAGAAACTGAACAAATCACTGACAAGATTGCGACGGCGTATGGGTTGAAAGTTTCAAGGGATGTCGTAGCTTCAGTTCTTGCGGGGCGCCCTAAACTTCCTGTATTGCTCTCCCGTGCGTCTTTCCGACCTGATGTTGATGTCCGAACGAAGCAAAGAACGCGAGCCCAAAATGAACGTAGGAATTTCATCCGTGGGATCTTCGGATTCGTTCTGCTTTCCGCATCAGCACTAGTCCTAGTGAAGCTAGCAACAGCCTCAAGCACACAACCTGAAACATCCACTACTTTGCCTAGCATCCCTAGTAATCTAAGTAACCCTAGCACTCAGCCTCAAACGCCTACTACGTTATCCGGCAACCCTAGTAATCCTAGCACGCAGACCCGACCAATTATAGCCAACGGTGCGAATATTCCACCAGACCAGTCGATAACCTACAATGACCCGTCTACAGGCCCGATTATTCTGATCCATTTAGATAACGGGCAGTTTGTTGCTTACAGTTCAATCTGCACTCATGCAGGTTGCCAAGTCCAATTCGACCCATCCGGGAAAGAGATAATATGCCCTTGTCACGGCGCAACATTCGACCCATACAACAATGCGCAAGTCACAGGTGGACCAGCCCCCTACCCGCTACAAAAAATCCCTATACAATACGACCCATCAACGGGAAACATCTACTCGAGCGGGTGAAAAGATGTTGAGGAAAAAGAATGGCTCTATGTTTGAGATTCAAGGAACATCCCTCAGTGGAACAATCCCTGAAGGGCGAACATCCCAAGATTATCAGAGTGGGAAATCCGTTGTCTTCCGCTCCATCATCGGAATCTACAAATGTCTCCTATGCGAACGGAAATTTAACACAAAACTTCGATTGAAGCGGCATTACTACGCAAGGCACGCGCAAAGCGTACCAAACTACGAGGGAGAGGAAAACGCCCATAAGACGCTCCATACTGAACCGTGCATATTCCGTGCAGCCTCGACATAAAGCCTAAATCCTATGCTTCTCAACTACACTCCGTAGTTAACATGAGTTGACGAACACATGAGAACAGCAACGCCAATCGTAGTCGGACTGTTAATCGCCATATTGGCGATTACCGTAGTTGGCGGAGCTGCAATGATCAGAACACATGCGCCCACACTTGGTCAAACTAATCAACAAAACCAACCTATCTCTGGTAATTTCCAAATTAATTCGCCACATCCGGGCACGTCAAACTCAACTCCACAGCCCCAGCCGAATCAGACCTGCAACAATGACGACGGCTGTTCGAGCGGCGACGATTAGCACATAACAGCACGCGGTGTTTGCAGTGCGTTCAAGGATATGGTTAGTTATCGCGATTCTCGCAGCGGCCACAGGCATCGGAATCAGTCTCTCGATCCAACAATCGGCAAGCCTCGGAACAAGTTACAGTTACGCTCAACTGCTGGGATGGGGCGCTCTCGCAGCGTCCGCAGTCCTCGTAATCCAAGGCTTCTGGAAGGCTTGGGCGGATAAGCGGTACATGTCCCAATTACGAGCTGACGCGCTAGGGCACGAAGGGAGTCGAGTGGTTTCGGAGCTCTATACGGATGCTCGCGTATACGGTTGGCGGGAAATGCACGTCGCACTCTCCATCCTCGTAACCGTCTTTGCTGCAATTCACGGCATATTTCTCCTCCCAAGCATCACTTCCTTATTCGAAGGTACTTTGCTCGGAGTTGCAGGCTTTTTGGTTCTCTTAGTCCTCGGTCTATCCGGCATCTTCTTGGAGTCAAAGCGCAAGGTGAAGGCTTTCGGCTCGATCAAAAAGCTACACCTATGGCTGATGGTAGGGGCGCTCACTCTGGCTGAAGTCCATGCACTCACAGCAGGCTCAACCATCGCTCCATTGGGCCCGACGGTTTCCATGTGGTTACTCTTCGGTACAGTTGCGCTAATAGGAGTTGGTGCAGAGTACGCTGTCCTCAAGAATACAAAACGCTTCCTGAAGCCGCAAGCCATTGGCGCCTTCGGAAGAACAGATCTCACGCGCAGGAGGGCGCTGCAGAAGATTGGGATGTTGGCTGCTGGGACGGCCGTTGCGGTGACCTTTGGTGGGATGGCCACGTGGGCAGCAGAAATGCTCCCTTCAATTCAAGCCCCCCCACAGGCACGGGCCCAAATGCAACAGATCCAACAGCCCGTAGTTCAATCGCAGACGAACACTAACCCACAGAATCCTCTTCCTACGGGCGTCAAGATAGGCAATATCGCCAACATTCCGGTGAACTCTTCCATCTATTTTACAGACCAGCAGGGAAATCAGGATATATTGGTCAGGCTTCAGAACGGAAGCGTGGTTGCGTATTCTTCAACCTGCACCCATCGACCCTGCACTGTAGGATACGATTCCTCATCATCTATTATCAGATGCCCTTGCCATGGTGCAGCGTTCGACCCATCCCACGGCGCGACGGTTCTCCAAGGCCCGGCTCAGTTCCCATTACCCTCAGTCAACGTGACCGTCGATTCCAGCGGCGACGTATGGGTATCCTAATCATTATGAAATCTCGATGGTCTTGGGTTCCAATCGTGACGCGTCAGGTCCTTCAAAGGCTCGACATTGAGAAGCAGGCTGTGAATCATTAGATTTCCCTCCATCTCGCTTTGGTCGCCGCTACGAGGAATAGAGTTGAAGCGACAGCGACCAGAATCACCCAGTTAAGGGCGGCAGTTGCTGGTGATAGGGTTAGATATCCAGCAAAACTCTGAGCCAGTTCTGCTGCGTACGTGGTTGGTGAGAGATATGCGAGGTACCTGTATGGAACCGGAATGTAAGTGATCGGATAGTAAACCGGCGGTATCGTTGAGAAAAGTGTTGAGATGAGCCTTGAGAAGGCAAAGCTTTGGACGATGTCGGAGGAGAAGGTTGAGAGGGTGAAACCAATCGCAACCGAAGTGAGAAACATCAAGAGAAGTACTCCGGTAAACGCTAGAGTTCCTATAGGGCTCAAATTCATGAAGTAATACGCAAGTACGCAGAGCACTAGCAGAGCTGGGACCGAGTAAACAATTTCTGAAATCGCCATCCCAAACATGTAAGTCTGCCATGAAGTTGGCGAACTGACCACCATGTCTTGCAGCTTGAAATCATTTTTCAGATGTGAAAGGTCCCCTTGGAGCGAAACGCCCGCTGAGAACATGCTCATGATGAACCCGCCCTCAACTGCTTCCCCTATCAGGCTACCGTGGCTGACAAAGACAATGAGAAGAAGGAAAGAGAGAGGTGAAAGCACAGTGTTGATCAAAACAATTGGATAGTTCTTCATTTCGTAAACGGAATTGACGAGTATGGCCGCGAGAAACTGGCTGAACCTACTCCTCTTCCTCACAGCAATACTATCGGACATTTCAGTTGCCGTCCTTCTGGCTTGCGAGGTAAAAGAATATGTCATCAAGTGAAACAGGATTGATCGTGAACTTGAAGCCGTGTTTCGCAAGCTCGCTTGAGATTCTAAAAGCCTCATCTTCGACTGTGAGGATTCTGATACTGCCGTCCGATCCGATCACCACCTCTCCCTTTTCCACGGCTGGAAGAGGGGGCGCGGGATTTTCGAGGATCCTCATGCTGTAGTTGTAGTTCACGCTTTGGCGCAATTCTTCCAACGTGCCTATGCGAATTAGGCGACCTCGGTCAAGTATCCCAATCTGGTCGGCCAGTTGCTCTGCTTCTTCCAAATAGTGTGTCGTAAGAAAGGTGAGGCGTTGGTTTCCGATTTCTCGTAGCGTTCCCCAGAACTCTCTTCGTGAAATCGGGTCGAGTCCGGTAGTCGGTTCGTCTAAGAAAATCACTTCTGCCTCCGACGAGAGGACCGTAGCTACCATGACTTTTCTTCTCATTCCGCCAGAAAGCGTACGGTTCATGGAATTGGATGATTGAGCGAGCCCGAGTCTTTCAAGTGCCCGGTAGGCCCGCCGCTTAGCTTCAGCGTAATCGAACCCCCTCCAGAGAAGGTACGAGAACACGGTCTGTAAGGGTGTCATCCATGGTATTGGTCTAGCTTCTTGAGGAACGATGGCGATCTTTTCTCTGAGCAATCGAGCCTCCTTTACGACATCGATTCCATTTATCGTCGCTCTTCCGGACGTTGGTTCGAGTTGCGTGGCCAAGATGCGAACCAGCGTGGTCTTTCCAGAACCATTCCTCCCAATCAATACGAAGATTCCACGAGAAGGCAGAGAGAAGGTTACGGAGTCGAGGGCCCTCGTCGCACTCTTTCCGTACACCTTGGTCAAGTTATCGCAAACAACTTGGTGAATGTTAACGTCCATTCTCCCACTTATTGCAAGCCTCGAACGCTGGTATGCTATACTTGTTTTGGCGGATGCAGCAGAACATAATAGCCTCTGCAGCCTCTGGCTGCATCTGATACGGGACTGGCGGCCTTAAACTGGCTGGGAAAAATTGAATTATGGGATTGCCTCAGAGCCACTATGATATGTCCAATTGAATCTTTGTCGGGATATGTCGAGCGATGTCCACCAAGAGATTCGGCGAGAGAAGCATCGTTACACCGACGAACTGGTGGAAGGCCTTGCCCAGGAAGACTTTCTCTGAGCTTCAGAAACTTGAATCTAGTCAACCGTGGTTCGAGGTCTACAAGATCAACCCCGACGTCTATGCGTTCTATGAGCCTGGCCAATTTGAGGAAGTCATATCATACCTAGTGGTTGGGAAGCAGCGCGCGGCTCTTATCGACACGGGATTGGGAATAGGTAACGTGAAGCGACTAGCTGAAGAATTCACACCTCTGTCCATCATGGTCGTGAATACGCATAGCCACTACGACCACATCGCGCAGAACTACCTGTTCGATAGTGTCGCAATATTTGATGCCCCCAACGCCCGACAAGCCGCCAAGAACGGTCGCAGCAAGGCTGAGATGTCGCGTCTACTAGCGGACGGAATGTTATGGAAAAACCTACCCATGGATTTTGATCCTGAGAATTACGATATTCCACCATTCACGGTGACACAGTGGCTGAAGGATGGCGATATCATCGATTTGGGAAACAGGAGGTTGGAGGTTATTCATACTCCCGGGCACACCCCCGACTCCATATGCTTATTCGACAGAAATGCAAGGCTATTGTGGACGGGGGACACATTCTATCCAGCCCCAATCTATATCCACCTGCCAGGAAGCGCCCTCGAGACCTTCATCAAAAGCTACGAGCGTATGATCGCTCTCTCCTCACATTACGACAGACTATTGCCCAGCCACAACGAAACTTACGTTCAGAAAGCCGCGCTTGAAAGAGTCCTACAGGCAGCCCAAGATATCAGAGCGGGAAAAGGCGTGTACCTCGAAGGCTTTGAGGGGGAAACTAGGATCCGAAGATACGAGTACCCTGGTTTCGCGATCATAACGAAAGCCTACTAGGCACAACAATGTTGGTTTGATACGCCTCACCCGCTTGCATTCTTGCGTTGGTGGAGCGTCGCTTTGCCTACGCCAAGCTTTGATCTGCAATGCTCATAGCTTCATCGATCTGTTGGCGAGTGACATTGAGGGGCGGTGCTAGGCGGACCACGTGGCCGTATAGTCCACAAGGGTACATCAGCAACCCTCTTGAGAGGCATTCATTGAGGAACTTCTTAGCC
>Ga0187882_1004468_pt1 | contig 11378 bp, 13 predicted proteins | sample June2016WEW_19_1_3_FD_132991 | JGI IMG/M metagenome (GOLD analysis project Ga0187882, IMG submission 132991) | Peatland microbial communities from SPRUCE experiment site at the Marcell Experimental Forest, Minnesota, USA - June2016WEW_19_150 | ecosystem: Environmental > Terrestrial > Soil >...
ATCCATGCCGGCGGTTTGCGGTATCACGGCATGGCCCCGCTGGTCAGCCTGCTGCACCGCGAGGGCGTCGTCGAGGCGGTGAGCTATCTGCAACTGAAATGCTTTGAGGCGGCCATAACCTTCGCGCGTGCGGAGGGAATCATCCTGGCCCCGGAAACTTCCCATGCCGTCTGTTGCGTGATTGAAGAAGCCCTGAAGGCAAAAGAGGAAGGTAAGGAGAAGACCATCCTTTTCAATTTAAGCGGCCACGGCCACTTCGACATGGCGGCTTACGAGAAATACTTGGCAGGCGAACTCGCCGATTACGAGTATCCGGAAGAAAAGATCAAAGAGGCGCTGGCGCATTTGCCCAAGGCTTCTTGATTCTTCCCGCGTGATTCTTACCGCTTCCATGCAGCGACGGGGCATCCCACTTGCTCGGTCCCCAGGGCGATGACGAAGTGGCGCCCGAGCGTGGGACCGGCGGTTCTGAGTTCTTCACTCGAAGCCACATACGACGCGAAACCGAGGTTGGGGGAACTTTCAACCTGAATTCGGAAGTTAGCGGGGGTGCGATGTGCATCTTGTAGGGGCACAGCGTCCGCCGCGGCGGATGCCCCTACGCCCGGCCTCGCACCATTTTGTTCCTCCGGTATCTGCGTCGAGCGGGCATCGAATCAAGTGATTCGGCTCGAACGGGGGCTGCCAACTTTCGAATTCGGGTTCAACCTGAACCCTGCATGAAACATGCGCCCACGGCTCCGAGGGTGGTGCCTTGAGCCCCTAACGGGCGTCCCGCCCTGCGGGATAGCCCAAGCCAACGGCCTAGCCGAAGACATTGGTTGGGGGGCCAGCCCCAAAGGGGCGATCCATCACAGCCCAGGCCATCGGCCTGGGACACGGGAGGAATCGGCTCAATGTCTGCGCCCTGAAGGGGCGCGCCAATTAAAACCCATGCCACAATCGCTATCAAAGTTGTATGTCCACCTCGTATTCAGCACCAAGGACCGCGAACCTTTGCTCCTGCGACCGCTTCGCGAACGGGTTCATGCCTACCTGGCAACGGTCCTCAAGAATCTCGACTCTCCGGCCCAGAAAATTGGGGGCATGAGCGATCACGTTCACATCCTCTTTCGGATGTCGAAGAACCACGCCTTGGCGGATGTGGTTGAAACCGTCAAAACGAGTTCCTCCAAATGGACCAACACCCAAAGTCCCGCCCTGCGGTCCTTCCACTGGCAAAATGGTTATGGCGGCTTTTCGTTGAGCCCCTCGGAGGTGGAGGCAGTGGCCGAGTACATCGACCACCAGGAAGCGCACCATCGAGTTGTAAGCTTCCAGGAGGAGTATCGGAAGTTTTTGGCGACCTACGGGGTCGAGTACGACGAACGATATGTGTGGGATTGAAGCAAGATCGTGGCTCGCCCCTTCAGGGCTCACGCGTTGAAATGGATTGGGCCGCTTAACCGAGGCCGATGGCCTGGGCTGGGGTAGGTCGCCCCTTTGGGGCTCAACAGCGCCTCCCCATGCGCCGCGGCGGGTTGACGATTCCCAGTTTACCCTTGGATTCGCTGGCTGCCGGAGAGCGCAACTCTGCGCCCCACACTCAAGACTGAAATCAGGCGAGCTAATCAGTCTCAAGAAAGCTTCGCGCGGCGTTCGGTACTGCTGGCACGCTGAAGCGCAGAGCGCAATTACAATGTTGGTATCGAGAAGTATTCTACCAGGCATTCAGGTCAACGTGTTCACAGCCTTCGAGGATGGCCTGTGAGATGGTTTCGAGGTCGGTCGGAGCGATGGTCCCCGCAAATTGGAGCAGTTTGTCGCCCGAAACGGCGGTCGGCGAGGCCAAGCCTCGCGCGAATTCCAGGACCTGGCGCTGTCGAGGGGTATCCAGCTTGTCCAGTTGCTCGTTGATCTCGTCCTTTACCGTTTCACCCATAATACTTTCGAATCTAAAGAAGACGCCGTGGAAAATCAAGAGCTGCGCTTGCTTGACCATGGTCCGTCAATGCCGTATAATAAAAAAATGAGCGCGGCGATTGCCTACACCAGCGTGTATGAGAAGCGGGTAGGGAAGGTCCTCCGCGTGGAAGAGCGAAACGCGATGGAGATCCACGTTGCGGAAACCCCTGAGATACATCCGGTCGTAGCAGGTACCGGTGGAGTTCGAAAAGCGCGGTGGGGCCGCCAAGGAAAGGGAAAACGGTCTTCGGGTGATCTACTTTTACCGGTCAGCGGCCGATGTGGTCTACTTCCTCGACATCTATGCCAAAGCGGCGAAGGAAGACTTGACCCCGGCCGACAAACAGCAATTGAAGGAGCTGGCAAATCGTTTGAAGGGTGTCCAATGACAAAGACCAAGCACTCCAAAATGGGTAAGCGTCTGATTGCCGCTATGAAGGAAGTCGTCGATCACGTGGAGGGGAGGACGGCCCTTCCCATGCGATACGTCGAGGTGCCTGAGGACGTGGACGTGGTGGCGATCCGGTCCAAGCTGGGCGTGTCGCAGGCGGAATTCTCACGGCGCTATGCCGTCAGCCCGCGCTCGCTCCAGGAATGGGAGCAAGGGCGCAGGCGTCCAGAAAGCGCGGTGCGCGCCTACTTGACGGTGATCGATAGAAACCCGGAAGCGGTGGAAAAAGCGCTCACGAACAAGTCGTGAGATGCGAAGGCTGTCAGGCATGATCCCGCGTGGGAGCACAGCGCGCCGCTTGGCAAGAATGAGGTACAATCAGGCTTCGAGGCCATGTTGTGAGATTGCTCCGCGTTTACACTGACTCCTCCGTACTCGGCGGGTGTAGAGACATAGAATTCGAGGACGACTCTCTCCGGCTGATCCACTGGGCACGGCGTCGAGAGCTCACGCTCCTGATCAGCGAAATTACGTTACGCGAGCTCGAGGCTGCTCCCTCAGAGGTAAAGGCAATTCTGAGCGATATCCCCCCGGACTGCTTGGAGTTCGTGCCCCTAACGACGGAAATCCTCGCGCTTCGCGACGCCTACGTTCGCGCTGGCGTGGTCGGCCCGCAATGGCTCAATGATGCGGCGCATGTGGCGGCCGCGACGGTCGTCCGAGCGGACGCCATCGTGTCTTGGAACTTCAAACATATCGTGCGCCTGGAGAAAATTAGGGGATATAATCAGGTGAATGAATCGCTGGGGTATGGCTCCCTGGCTGTCATTACGCCCAGAGAGGTAAGGTTGGATGAGTCAGACAACTGAAAAATCTTTTGACTGCTTGGCCTTTAAGTGGAAGGTCCAGGCCGAAATCTACCAGGAAATCAAAGACCAGACCCCCGAACAGCAGATCGAATATTTCCGCCATCACGCTCAAACCGGCCCCTTCGCCGAACTCGTCGCCAAGCTTCGACAACAGGAACGCACTAGCCGTTCGCGGTAGGCGTCCTCCTTGCAACAAGAACCTAAACAACATCGCGGGTGGCGCCGATCCGCCGCGGCGGACATTTTATGTCGGCGACCGTTAAGAAGCCAGAACAGGCCACGGATAGGACGCGGTGACAGAAATATTGCCCGTGTTCGTGGGGCGCATACATAAAAGGCAATGTATCCGCCGCCCGTGGCCGACAATTGGCAGGAAGACGCCATCTACTTGGCCTTCTTGGAAGGCTTCTTCTTTCTGGGGTTCTTTAACGAGTGGACCGCCACATTCACAGTATTGGCCGTCGTGCTAAGCATGTTGGCGATCTCTGTATTCTCGAAGCCGCACTGCTTGAGGCGCTTGATTTTCTGCTTCTGATCTCCCTCTTCGATGTCCTTAAGCAGAAGCGCAGCCAGAATCTTTGCTATCCGGTCAAGTAACCGTGTCACGTCTTCCAATCCGTTGGTTGGCATATTGGCGTCCTCAGCTCTCAAGATGATCATTCGCAAATTTTGCAAAAGTTCGATATGGAAGCTTACGACCTGTGCAACCCCTCAAGAGATCGAACCATTTTCGGCGTACCTTCGTTCTGTCTACGGCAGCGACTAACGCGAACGACCTCCGGCTGCTCTTTCTTTCCATTACGGCGTGGCTCAACATCCCGCTTAAGTGGAAGTCTGTGTCCACTAGGGAGCAGCCGATTATGACGAGTGCTTCTGCTTCCAGCAGTGCGTTGTGCGCGGCGCTCCACAGCGCCCGCCAGTGTTTGTGAGCAAAGAATTTCCCGTATATCGGTGGAACAATTTGACGAACGAGTCCGTGGTACTCGTTAGTCCTCGGGCGTTCGGAGATGACTACCTTCGTGGGTTTCGCCTCGAATACTCGTGCCAGCTTGTCGAAGTCCCCCCGAACGTACCAGTTGAGCGATCCGTGCAGCTTGAGTAGCTTTACATTCGCCAGGGAAGCCGTAAAGTTCGGCTTCGGTCTCGCCCAAGAGATCTTGCCCCCGCCGCCGATCAGTCCATAGCCCTTGGCCGGGTTCCAGCCAGCAGATACGAGAGCAGAATCCAGTAGTGTGTCGTAGTTCAACGTGAGGATCGTGTCATCAATCCCCAGATGTGACACTAGCTTCGCGTAGAGATTCTGGGGTTCCACCTGCGCCTCGATCGCGCTCAGGATGCCGAACGTCAGCCGCAAAAAGTCCTCGATTTCCCTTCGCGTCCCGGCCTTCCGTCGTCGGCCGCGGCGCCCGTAGATTTCGGGGAAGTCCTTCGATACGTAGAGCAGGCTGAACGCCTCCTCCATGGGAATCGGCCATCGGCCCCGAGTTGGGAATTCTTCATGGAAGACGCTCCGAATCCTGTTATACATCGCGCGAAAGCCGCTGCTTACCCCATGGGCCCTTACAAACGACTCTGCCACCTTGAAGAAATCACCGTTCAGTGGGGCTCGGATTCTCTTACGGTTAACTATCACATGAGGAAAAGCTCCGCGAGTGGCTCCTGCGCCGAGAATGAAGACGGTTTTTCGGGGAGTACCGTTCCAAATCACCGGGCACCTATTCGCTCTTTTTCTGGGATCGCGTAGATGTGCAGGAGCCGGGCGTCCCGCCCTTCACCGATCCAGAACGCGATTCCCTGATCCACCCAGCGGGCAGCCGATCGGCTCAGATTGCCTTGATCGATCTTCGCTTGGTGTGCAACCTCTTGGAGCGTGTGTTTCCCGTCGAAGAGGTTGAATGCCTTAATGCGGTTCTTGCGTTTGCCAACAACAGCCCGGACTTCGTCTGTGGGGATTGCCGCGCGACCAACGACATGTACGAGACAGCGAAGGAAATCTCCTTCATTCATGTAGAGTTCCTCCTCTCCGGTTGGCGTAGGTGCATACGTCCGTTTTCCACGGTGTATACACTACGAGTACATTCTAACATGGATACACCTTTTCCAGGAGGGCATTACCTGCAGAACTTCGATTACCCGCTCAGTTAACCGACCACATATGTATGCAACTCTGCCGCAAGCAGGCAGCGAAGTTGGGCGCGCAGCGCACTACCCTGCGCTGGTATCAAGAGCCCGCAACGGGGGGACTGGAGACAGCATGTACCAAAGTGTCTGTGCTGCTGAGCAACAGTTGGATGTCAGCGTCTGACATATCCTCATAGTAAATGTCGGTCTTGCCCGATGCGATGATGCTGCTGATTGCGGGGGACGCCATGAGCGCGGCATGGTACTTGCCGTATGGACCTTCAGGCAATCCTAGATCCTGCGCTTTCTTTACGTTAAGGCAACTGGCATATGCGGGGAAAGCGTAAAAGAATGTAGTCTTCTTCCCGTTCCAATTGGTTCGCAAACTGAACCCAACGGTTCCCCAGTAGACGGTGTAACCCTCCTTCATCCAGTTCTCGATATAGGGACGAAAAATTTCATTGGCATTGGTAGGTAAGGAAGCGATGAACACTGGCAACGAAATGTGACCCTGAGAAGTCGTTTCTTTGGATAGGGTCTCAATCTGGACTTCTGGCTTCTCCTGTTTGTACGTAATTCTAACGACTGCTCTCTCAACTTCCTTTGTTTTGGCAACGAAACCTGGGAAAACGACAAGCGGCCAGTCTGAATCCTTCTTCAGCCTGTAGCACTGGAGTTCGACGAAGTTCATAGAAAACCGTAGGTGAGGAGCAGATTGAATAATTTCCGCCAGTTGGGTCGCCCCAGGGAAGATTCGGTCACCGACCACTAGAAGAGCGAAGCGGCCGTCGGTCAGCCCGCCCTGCACCAGATCCTGGAATTCTATATCACTTACTTCCAGATTTCGCACGTGGTCTTTGACAACCTTGAATAATGACTTTGGCTCCCCGAACGACTTTTGCATGAAGCCTTGAACCGCCTTGTCCAACTCCTTGTAACTCCAAGTCGCAAGGCCTTTTGCATAATCCAGAATCTGTGCTACCACGGTTCTGTGAGCCTCAGGATTACGCCAAAGCTTTGTTTCGACGATTGTCAAAAGTCCTTTTGGGCTTATGAAGAGGTTGTCGATCGAAGCAATTTCCTGGCCGATGGGAATTAGCGGGGCGAAATCCTCGTCGACGAGTTCAATGGGGAGAACTGCGGGGTGCTTGAAGAGCACCTCCTGTAACCATGCTTCCTCAAATACCTTGTCGTGAACGGGTAAACCATGCAGCTCTTCACCCTCGGCATCTTTGTCAGCGATGAGGTAAGGTCGCGGTTGAGCCATATCGAATAGTTCCTTTCTCGCGGGCGCGATTGCACAGCCGGTAGCGCAAAGTTGGTCTGTAACTCTGCGGCTCTTCTTCGGTTCCCGAGTATACAAGCCGCGGAGTTCAAGAACAACTCCGCGCTACCAAAACAGGAGGCTCGGATGCCCACCCGGGACCGAGCCTGCCTGTTCATAGCCTTTCCCTTTCAGTCTACTGGTGCACCCTGATGCGAGAGGCGTCGACGGTGATCAATTTTCCTCGATAGTCTTCCATGTGTGCGTGCAGCTCGAAGTACCGTTTCAGGCGGTCCACGAGGAGGGAGGTGATTTCAGGATGGTTCAGGACTTGGAGGGCGACAATGCCTCTGAACCGTGCCGGGGGGTAGGCCACAATATCGCCGAAGTCGCCGTTCAGGGAGAGCAGGATCGCGCCAAGCTCTTGCGCCTTGGCGATTACGGCAGAATCCGGCGACTCCGCCGGCAGGTGATCCTTCAGCCGCAGCACTTCGTGACCGGCGGCGGCGAGCGATTCAATAATGAGATTGGACACGCAATGATCGGCGAAGAAGCGCAACGCCATCAGGCGGTGACCTCGAATTCGGCCAAGTCACGCGCGTAGTCGAGGCAGGCGGCGATCTGTTCACGGGTGAGATCAGGGAATTCGGCGGTGATATCCTCGACCGTCTTCCCCGCCGCCAGATAGCCCAGAATCAGGCCCGCGGGGATGCGCGTTCCCTTCAGGCGCGGCTTTCCATGTAGGATTTCCGGGTCGCTCGTGATGTATTCCTTCCACTCGACGGGCATAGCCAACTCCCTAGCTGTGATTCTAGCAATGTGGCGAGCTAAAAGCAAAAGCGGGTAGCAGGTGGCGCAGAGCTTCGGTTCTTAGAAACTCCATGGCGATGTAGGGCGTGCCGTCATCGGCTTGGCCGGATTCGTAAATTGTCACGACGTTCGCGTGATGAATGCGCCCTGTGGAAGCCGCTTCATTTTGAAAACGCAGCAGGAAGTCGGGGTCATCCAGCAGCTTGCGGTTCAGGACTTTGAGCGCCACGGCACAAGTAGTAGGGGCGAGCCGCGCTCGCCCCTGGGCCGAACGCCGTTCGGCCCTACACAAGACCGTGCCCATGGCGCCCGCGCCCAGGCGGCGAACAATGCGAAATCGGCGAGAGAGTTGACCGGCAAGCTGCGCTTCGGTTTCCGTGACTTGAGCAGTGAGGTGAGCGCCGTCGCGCGGACAGAACTCAGCATCATCGGAGTAGGTCTGCTGGCAAGTGTGGCAGATCTTCATGAGCGCCAGTGAAACCCTCCCGTAGCGCGGATTCTAACAGAAGCATTGCCGCAAAGGGAATCGTCGCTTGATGGGCGGCATGTAGTTCTTGCGCGCTTTGCCATTCATGAGTCCTCTTTGTCGTAATTGGCCGTAGCGGGCCACAAGATAACGCCTCTTTCGTTGAGAGACCGAGGTGCACACGCTGTCCCTTGACAGGCGGAACAGAATAGGCTAGCATAGTAGGTTGAAGCCATGTAGGCGGTCATGGCCTCCTGAGAACGCTATGCTGCAATGCCACCCTGATCCCCCAATCCACTCTAGCAGGATGCTGAAAAAACCATCTAGTCTGTCATTCCGAGGAGCCGCAGGCGACGAGGAATCTCGCACGTCCTTTGTTTCCAGAGCGAGATTCCTCGCTTCGCTCGGAATGACAACCTTCACAATAGTTTATCAGCGTCCTGGTAGAGTGTCCCAAACGGGGCCAAAAGCCCGGAAAACTTCCTTTTCTCAGGTTGACAGCAAGTCCGTTCTTGTAAGAGAAAGAGAAAAGCAATTTTTCAAAAATGAACGACCGATGCGGGAATGTTGTTGAAAACAAAGGACCGCTGTGGAAAACTTGGGGGCCAAGCTGGAATGTGCATGAAAACAAAGGTGCTTAGCTCCTAAAAGCGGGAATGTTATTGAAAACAAAGGTATTTAGTAGGTAGCAGGCAGGGGCGTAAGAGTCTGCACGGTCAGAGCGTCTTTCGCCCCTTCCGGGGCTCACTCCCGCGACGCGCCCCCAACCCAGGGCTTGCGCTCTGGTCCCGCGTCCGCGGGATCCCGCCCCTGACGGGGCTATGCCGGTGGAATCCCCGTCACCACGGTTGCGCGGGATCAGAACAACAGTTTCAAGGCGAGCTGGATCAGCCGCGGGTCGCGGGCCTTGGACACCTGACCGAAGGTTGACACGTCCGTGATGTTACCATCCGGCACATAGAACTGGGCATGGTTGAAAGCGTTGAAGAACTCTGCCCGGAACTGGAGTTCTTTGTGTTCCGCGAGTCGCGTCGTCTTGAGCACGGCGAGGTCGGCATTGCTGATTCCCGGACCGCAGCAAATGGATCGCGGCGCATTCCCGATTGTTCCCAGAGCCTGTGGTTGAGCAAATGCATTGGGGTCAAAGAACTGATTGGGGACAGGCTGGCATGCATTTGCGCCGGGTCCGGCCGTGGGGCCGGTTCCAAGGGCGCAACCAGACTTGCGAGAGTTCTGAGTTCTGAACTTCCCGACCAAGTCAGGCTCGCCGGGATACTCAAAGTCGTCGCTGTTCTCGAGTTCCAGGTCGCTCGCGGAAGTGATTCGGATGGGAAACCCACTCTGCAAACTAAAGATGCCCGACAGACCCCAGCCATCCACAACCTTCCCCACCAGCCCTCGCTTTTCCGGAACAGGCAACTCCCAGTAGTAACTCAGCACGAAGCGCTGGTCGGCGTTGAATAGTGAAGGGGACCGGCTGCAGCGGAAGCAGAGCGGGTTGAGGGTATTCTCGAAACTCGAGGCCTCATCAAATGATCTGCTCCAAGTATAGGCGGCAAGGAATTGGAGGCCTTTGGAGAAGCGCCTCTCGAGGGATACCTGCAACGAGTTGTAACTCGAGTTGGCAATGGTGTCCTGCGCGAAAATGCTGGAGAAGACCGGAGTGCCATCCGGCGGACATCCGACGCCCGTGGTTGGCTGGCAGAACGGTGAGGAGTAACGGCGGAGCCCTACCAAAGTTATGGTGGGGTTGCCGGGCCCTGACACCACGGGCACTGATCCGTAAGGAAGATGCACACTCATTCCGGCAGGAATGGTATTTGCAGGAATGGTGAAGGAGCTGTCGGCGTAGAAAGGGCCACAGGCCAGGCTGGAGGAAAGCGCAGAATTGGAATTGGCGTAGTAGTTTGAGAGGCTCTGCAAATCCAGGCAGGTTTGGGCGTTTCCGTAGTTCAAGTCGTGGGTGGCCAGCAAGCGATGCCCTTGCGAACCCACATACCCCACCTGAAGCACCATGTCTCGCGTCAGCTCGCGCTGGATGTTGAAATTATATTGAGCCGCATATTGCGGGCGGATATTGGGTTGAAGCTCCCCAAACATCAGGATCGGCCGGAATAGGGACCAGTCGACCGGCTGGCCACGAGCCGGATTCAATATTCCATTGAATGGATTCGGCGAGATCGAACCGCTTTGACCCGCAAAGGGAGTATTGAAGAGGGTCTCTGAAAGGTAGACGCTCCCTCCGAAGGGGGGTTCGCCGCTGAATTGCTCGAGCACGAGCTGTTCGATCGGATTGTAGAAAAGCCCCCACCCCATTCGGATGCTGGTCATCCCTGGCCCTCCCGTAATCTTCGCCAGCGCGCCATCCTTCCACGACGGGCTCCAGGCAAGGCCGATCCGCGGCGCGAATGCCCGGTAATAGGTTTGCGTCAAGGCGTCGGAGATGCCCTTGTCTCCCGGCACGACCAAACCCTCCGGGAAGACGGATTCGCCCAGGCTCCCCGGCCCACAATCGGTGGTCCCGAACGCACCTACCAAAGGGTTGTTGGGGCTCAACTGACAGGGGAAGACCGTGGTGCTTTGTCCCGGACGGAAGGTTTGTGTGCGCATGCCGACATCCGCGATGGGGGTGTTTAATTCCCAACGCAGGCCGTAGTTCAAGGTCAATGCAGGTCGAATTTTCCAGCTATCTTCCGCATACAGATAAAGGGACGAGCTGCGCACGCTTTCGTGCTGCGCCGAACCTTGCAAATACGAGTCAGGAAGGCCGAGAAGATAATTGGGAAAGAGATCGGTGCGTGTGAAGTTCCTTTGCTCGTCTATGTTTCCAAAGTAGGGATCATTAGGGCCTCCACCCAGGAAGGAGTAATCGCCATTGACGTTAAAGTACAAAAGCTGGTCAAAGCGCTGGCGGCGAACGTCCGCACCGAATTTCAAACTGTGCTTGCCGGCGACTTTACTGAAATTATCCATCCACTGGAACGTATTGCCGATTTGGGGAAGTTCCCCTTCATAGTTGTTCCCGAGCGCGAATCCGCCGGAAACCGAAACGAAGGGCACACCCTCGTGCCCAGCCCCCAAATTAGGAGTGATCCCGAGCGAGGAATGGCTGGGGTCTGAGAAACACTGGTCCGCCGGCACGGTGGCACAGGAGTCCTGGACCAGGTTCGCGTGCTGAGGATTGTTGAATTCCCCTTGTGCCTCGCGGAAGGCGACAAAACGAAACTCATTGACTGCGGTGGGGTTGACCACCCAGGTATGCGTGAGGTTCAATTGCTGATATCGGTTGTCGTAAAGACCCCCAAACCCCGGGACGTTAGCGCCCGCAGCCTGGAAGAACGAAAAGGGCTGGGTGTAAAACTGGTCGTCAAAATAGTAATAAGCGTTGAATTGCTGGTAGTCACTAATCCTGTGATCGATGCGGCCAGTGAATTGGTCATCGTACTCACTCGCCGTGGGGACGGATTGGTACTCGGTCCCATTCAAGTTCGGCAAAGGCACAAACCGGTTCAT
>Ga0187882_1004481_pt1 | contig 11353 bp, 9 predicted proteins | sample June2016WEW_19_1_3_FD_132991 | JGI IMG/M metagenome (GOLD analysis project Ga0187882, IMG submission 132991) | Peatland microbial communities from SPRUCE experiment site at the Marcell Experimental Forest, Minnesota, USA - June2016WEW_19_150 | ecosystem: Environmental > Terrestrial > Soil >...
CGTGCTCGCGATCGGACCCAACGCCGCCACGCCGGCGAAGACCGGAGGAACGGAGCAAGCGGCGGGCCAAATTCGGGCACGGTCACGGCCCTTTCGCATGTCCTATCGGTCCCGATGGAAGCGATCGTGACCACCAGCAACAACTGGGCTGGGTTCGCGGAGACTGCCACGGCCGGCACGATCCTCGAAGTCTTCGGCGAATGGCTCGTGCCGACGGTCACCTGCACCGGCGCACCGGGGGGCACGCTCGTAGGCACCTGGGTCGGAATTGACGGATACGGCAACGGCGAAGTGGAACAGGCCGGGACCTCTGCCTCCTGCTCGGGGGCGGGAGCCACCCCGGTGTACTACGACTGGTGGGAGTTCTACCCGTACAACAGTGCGGTGAACAAGTACCACGTCAGCCCGGGAGACTTCATGCAGGTCTACATCCTCTACAACCCGTACGTGACGGTCAACGGCCACACGGGAATCTACACGCTGGTAGTCTCAGACCTGAACCACTACGGGGATTCTTTCTCGGTCACTGGCAACCCGAGCACGTGCAACGCGAAAGGGGCCTGCGAAACCGGCCCGGACGCCTCGGCCGAATGTATCTCCGAAAAGGCCAGCAGCTACTTGGCCAATTACGGCACGACGACCTTCCTCAGCTGTGACAGCACGATTGGATCGACCTTCTCCGGAATCGGTGGCCACGGCAGCCATGTGACCCTCTACCGCATCGACCAGGTTGGCCCGGTCACCACCTTGACGGACCAGTCCACCAGCGGCCTGTCGACGTACGACTATACGGATGATCATTTCACGATCACTTGGCATCACTACCACTAGTCGTAGAAGGTCCGAACCCGTTCGGGCATCGAACCGCGTGTGCGGTTCGGTGCCTTCCCTTTGTTCTCGCGGTGCCGGACCCGAGGTCCCTGGCTAGCGAACTCGCCCTACCTCTGCTCGGGATTGATCCATCTCCGTCCGCCCTCGACGGCCGGCTCCCCGACTGCTTGCTCCACTAGACTCCACCGCCTCCGCCGGCGGTCCCGGTGGCCGCTCCGGCGGCGCCCTTTTGTCCCAATTGCGGCCAGCCAACCACTTGCATTGCGCAGTACGGCCGATACTACTGCTACCCCTGCACGCGCTACGTCTGAAGAGCGACATTCTGGTGGCCGCGGATCGGCCGGGCTGATGCCGCCTTCCGGCCGAATTCGAAGTGGGGGGCTTGACAACGTACGCCTTTCATGAAGGCGCGACACACGCCCTCGCTTACGTAGAGCCGCCAGAGAGGATCGAACTCCCGACCTGCTGATTACAAATCAGCCGCTCTACCGACTGAGCTATGGCGGCATCCGAGGGAGAGTTACTGCCGCGGGACAGTAAGGCTTTCCCTCAACGGCGGTTCGAAACGTTCGGGCCGAGCCACTATCGTCGGACCTGAACGGGAGCTGTGATGGTACGCGGAGCCCAGGCGATCGCAAGGATCCCGCCGGCCGCGGCGAGTAGAGCACCCACGTAGAATCCACCATAGCCGAAGAACAGGCTCATGAACACTACGACGAGCACCATCGCTCCGTTGGCCACGTGGTGGTGCGGTTCGTGCCGCACGAGCAGGGCCATTACGAACAGGAAGAGTCCGGTGAACGCGACGTACCACGTGTCCGACGGAGTATTCTCTACGACAAGCAACGCTTCGAGAACGACGAAGAATCCCCCCATCGCGACGAGGACCGCGGCCGCGAGGGGTTTCTCCTCGGCGAGAGGCGGGGACGAACCCCGATAGGTCTGGTCGGCGGGCGTCGTCACTCCGCTACTCCCCTTCGAGCACAGCCAGCGCAGAGGCTTGTACCTTTGGGCGGCAGAGAGGCAGCGCCCCCCACCGCGAGGGCTCTTCGCGGTCGACCGGACGGTCATGGGGGCCGTGCGTCGGGCGTAGGTCGCCCCGCGGAGGTAGGGCGACGCATCCGGAATGATTCCGGGCGTTCCCTTGAAGGGGGGAGCGTCAAGCCGGCCTCTCGGTCCGTTCCGGGCTCTTCAGCAAGCCTACTTAGGGGGCGGTCGCGTGCGTTCGGCGATGACGCGGACTCTGGAGTCCGACCGTGTGATCCGAGCCCCTCGGGGAGCGACGCTCTCCTGCCGCGGCTGGGGCCAGGAGGCAGCCCTTCGGCTCCTCGAGAACAACCTTGACCCGGAGGTCGCGCGCGACCCGAAGAGACTCATCGTCTACGGCGGTCGAGGGAAAGCGGCCCGCGACTGGGAATCGTTCGACCGGATCGTCGCGGCGTTGAAGACCCTCGGGAACGACGAAACCCTGCTCGTCCAATCCGGTAAGCCCGTGGGCATCTTCCCCACTCACCTCGACGCGCCCCGTGTGCTGATCGCGAACGCCCTGATCGTCCCTCGGTGGGCGACCGACGAGGTGTTCTGGGACCTGGAAAGCCGGGGCCTCACCATGTACGGGCAGATGACCGCCGGCAGCTGGATCTACATCGGGACCCAGGGGATTCTTCAGGGAACCTACGAAACGCTGGCCTCCCTTGCGCGCATCGAGTTCGGCGCATCGAGCCTGGCGGGGCGGTGGACTCTCACCTCCGGTCTTGGAGAGATGGGGGGCGCGCAACCGCTCGCGATCACGATGCTCGGGGGCGTCGGACTCATCGTGGACGTTGACCCCCGAGCGATCGAGCGACGTCTGAAGCACCGGTATCTTGACGAGGAGGCCCGCGACCTCGACGACGCCCTGTCCCGGGTCCAAGGTGCCGTCCGCGAGCGCCGGCCCCTCTCGGTCGGCCTGTGCGGGAATGCGGCGGACGTCTTCCCAGAGATCGCTCGGAGGGGGACCCTTCCGGACGTCGTTAGCGACCAGACCGCGGCCCACGACATTCGGGTCGGGTACATCCCCCAGGGGATGAGCGTCGAAGAGGCGGCGGTCGCCCGGGCGGCCGACCTGCCCGCGTACCTCGTGCGCGTGAAGGCATCGATCGCCACCGAGGCCCGGGCGATCCTCGAGATGCGGGAGCGCGGGGCCAAGGCGTTCGATTACGGGAACAACTTCCGCACGCAGGCCCGCGAGGCCGGGGTCACGAACGCGTTCGACATCGAAGGGTACGTTCCCCGGTACATCCGCCCGCTGTTCGCGGTCGGGAGCGGCCCCTTCCGGTGGCTCGCCCTCAGCGGCGAACCCGAAGATATCCACCGGATCGACCGGATGATACTCTCCGAGTTCGCGGCGAACGAGCACCTGTGCCGTTGGATCCGCCTCGCCGCAGACCGCGTCAAGTTCCAGGGGCTCCCCGCACGGATCTGCTACATGGCCTACGGCGAGCGGGAGCGATTCGGCCATCGCGTGAACCAGATGGTGCACGATGGCGAGGTGAGCGTGCCGGTCGCGATCGGCCGCGACCATCACGACACGGGGAGCGTCGCCAGCGCGTTCCGGGAGACGGAGGCGATGCGGGACGGCTCCGACGCGATCGCGGACTGGCCCATCCTGAACGCCCTCCTCAACGTCGCGAGCGGGGCTACGTGGGTGTCGGTCCATCACGGCGGCGGAGTGGGGATCGGCAACTCCATTCACGCCGGGCTCGTCGTGGTCGCGGACGGGACCCCCGACGCGGACCGGCGGATCGGACGGGTGCTGCACAACGACCCCGGCCTCGGCGTCGCCCGCCATGCGGACGCGGGATACCCCTCCTCGATCGCGCTCCTCCGGGGAGCCGGGTTCCGGGTTCCGGGGTTCGAAGACGACCCCGGCGCGACGAGCAAAGGGGCTTGAACCCCCGCCCACTACCCCGCTCATGGACGACCCCTCTCCCCAAGAAGCCGACCGACTGGCGCGCCAGGTGCTCACGGTCCGACTCCACCTGAAGCCAGGCGAGAACGTCACCATCGAGACCTATCCATCGGCGCTCCCCTGGGCCGCCGGGTTCGTGCGGGAGGCCCGCCGCCTGGGGGCTCGCCCGCTGTTGCACTACGAAGACGAACGCTCGTATTGGGCGGCGGTCGAGGAAGGAAGGTTGGACGCCATCGGTCAACCGGGGTCGCACGAATGGGCGGCGCTCGCGAAGACGGACGTCTACATCTACTTCTGGGGACCCGAGGACGGGGCGCGTCTCGAGGCGCTCCCGAAGGCGACCTTCGGGAAGTTGGTCGCCTTCAACTCGAAGTGGTACGAGGTGGCGCACCGCGCGGGCGTGCGGGGCGCTCGGATGGGAATCGCTCGCGTGACCGAGGCGAACGCTCGGCGTTGGGGCGTGTCGCTCGACGCCTGGAGGAAGGAGATGGTGAGAGCGACCATGCTCAACCCGAAGCAGTTCGTGGCCGACTCACGGAGGCTCCAGAAGGCGCTCGAGCGGGGCCACACCGCCCGAATCCGTCATCCCAACGGGACCGACCTGACCCTGGCTCTGGCAGGCCGCAAGGCGTTGATCGACCTCGGCTGGGTGACGGCCGCGTCCCGCCGGGCGCGGTTCGGCACGATGGCCTCTGTTCCGGATGGGTGCGTCTACGTCGCGATCGATGAATCGACCGCGGACGGAACGCTCGTCTCGAACCGGATGTCGAATCTCTTCGGCGAGCCCGTCCGGGGAGGGCGATGGACGTTCCGCGGAGGGCGTCTCGTCGGCCAAAGCTACGCCGCCGGAGCCGCGAGCGTACGAGAGGCGTACGCCAAGGGAGGGAAGGGCCGCGACCGCCCGGGGATGCTCGAGGTCGGACTCAACCCCTCCATCAGTATCTCTCCCGGCCTTGAGGAGGGCGAGCGGGGCGCCGTAACTGCCTTCGTGGGCACCAACACCGGGTACGGAGGGCGAACCCGGTCGAACTTCATCGCGCATCTCACGGTGGCCGGGGCGGAGCTCTCGATCGACGGCCGGACGGTGGTCCGGGGCGGCCGCATCGTCTGAGGGGCCCTCGAGGGAGCCCCGTGCGACGTCGTCGCATGGGGTCTAACGAAGGGGAGCTCTCCCGAAACACCGCCTTATCTCGGGGATTCCCGGCTTGGGTTCTCTGACGGAATGAGCTCCGTCGGAAGAAACCATGGCGAGAATCCACGGAACGAAACTTTGGGTGACGGCGACGGGCGTCGTGCTTCTCCTGGCCTTTGTGGCTATCCCGGCCCTCTCGGGCTCGGCGAGCGCTGCACCGGTGATGAGCACGGCCTCGACCAACCCCGCGACCCAATGGGCCTACGGAGGGCAGGGCTGGTCGAACAACACCCTCCAGTTTGGAAATGTGACGATCACCTGGGACGCGGCCTTTGGATGGACGGTAGTGTTCACCGTGACACCGACGACCCCAGGCACGTGGATGCTCGAAGAGCAGCGCACGGTCGGGATCACGATCTCGGTAACGTACACGGGCCTCATCCTGCACGCGACCTACAGCTACCACGGCCAGGAAGTGGACACCGCGTTCGCGAACCTGACGAACCAGTCCGCAGTCTACGTCAACGGACAACCGGTCCCGGCCCTAGGGATTGACAATGCCTCAGCGTCCGTGGCCGCCTCGTTCTCCGAAGCGGTATCGAAGACCATCCACGGCCTGACCGCCGGCGCGTCCCTGGACGTGGCGGGCGTCGCCCACGCTTCGACGTCGTTCAGCCCCTCCCTCGGTCTGATCCCGCTCGACCTGATGGGCGTCAATGAGTGGAACTCCTCGGCGACCGCGAGTCCGTCGGCCTCGTGGAACGTGAGCTACTCCTGGACCGACACGGGCTTCAACGGGACGACCGGCTCCGGATCCGGCTCGAAGGTCGGCAGCCTCAGTGCGACCGGCCCCGTGAACCTTACCGGGTACAAGCTGACCGTCACTCCGCCGGTCTTCCATGACGGAAAGACCCGGACCGCGATCTTGCTGGTCGTCCAGGGTCCGTTCGACAACTACGACGGGTTCATCTTCGTCCCGCACGCGTTCGACCTGTTCGGAACGGCCGCGCACGTCTACGACTCGACCGCGCTCGGCACGGCGGCGATCTCCGCGGAGACCCTCTACGTGAGCTCGGGTCCCGCCGGCCTCAGCGTGACCGCGGCGGCCTCGAACTTCGGTACGAACACCCAGTCGGTGAACGCGCTCGCGACCCCCGAGAGCCAGGTAAGCCCAGCGACGTCTCCGACCTCCCCCAGCGGGACGGTCGTGGGACAGCCGATGAGCGTCGCCCAGGCGAACGCGGAAGCGAACTGCCTCACCAACGGCTGCGGCGGCGCTGCCGCCGCGGGCCCGTCCGCGGCGCTCCTCGTCGCCCTGGTGGGCGTCGTGGTCGTCGTCGTGGTCGGGACGGTCGGTGTGATCGAGTGGCGCTCCTACGCCCGGCGCCAGTCCCAGAAGGGATTGGTGGGTGGGTACGGCGAGAGCTGGCCGAACGGCGTTCCCCCCGCCGGGGCCGTCTCTCCGCCCACGATGGGACCGACCGACGAGAGGAACGATCTCGCGGACGGTCCGAACCGCCGACCCTGAGGTGACCCCGCGCCCAACGGTGGGCCCCTTGGGGGCCCACCAACCCTTTCCTCCTTTTTTTCCTGCCACCACCGAACTAGTCCGGTGCCGCGCTTGCCGTGTCGCCACTCCGCGCCTCGAGGACACGGTCGATCACTCGACGGTCGGTGGGGTACTTCACCTGGTCCCGAGCGGTCGTGAGGTCGAACCATTCCGCTCGGTCGAAGATCTTCTCCGGACGCGCCGTGCGCTCGCGGGTGAAGGCGACGAAGTAGACGGTCGTCTTGTACACGTTCCGGTTCGTCCGTGGTTGATAGAACCGGTACGAGACCTCGTCCACCTCGCGGCCCAGGCGGATTTCGGAGAGACCCGTCTCCTCCCGGATCTCTCGCAGCGCGGCTTCGGTGAGGGACTCCCCGGGGTCTACGTGCCCTTTCGGGAAGCACCAGCGGTCCTCGTCGCGCTGGTGGAGCAGCAGGGTCTCCTCCCCGGATTCGGAGAGCAGAACGGCCCCCGCGGCGAGCTCGGCGACGATCGGAGCCGTGGGACGGTATGGTTCGCTCCGTGCGGGCACGCAACGGAGGAGCCCGCCCCGCTCTAAGAAAGCTCCCTTCCACGAAGCTTATGGACAGGCGAACCTCGTCGCTTCCCCGTGCTCGAAGCCGGCGAAGAGTACCCGACCCTCGGGGCGCTCGTACGCGGGAAAGCTCGCAAGAACGGGAGCCGGGTCGCGTTCCGATTCGCGTCCCGGGAGATCTCCTATGCCGACCTGGACCGGGAATCGGACCGGGTCGCGAACGGGCTCGCGGTGGCCGGGATCGGAGTCGGGGACCGGGTCGCGAGCCTGCTCTTCAACACCCCCGAGTTCCCGTTCCTCTGGTTCGGGGCGGCGAAGCGGGGAGCGACCCTCGTTCCGCTCAACACCGGCCTCAAAGGAGAGATCCTTCGATACGAGCTGGCCGACAGCGCGCCCACCGGCCTCGTCATCGACCGACGCCTCTGGGACTCCTATGCCCCGTTTCGCGAGTCGCTGCACATTACCCGCGAGTGGATCGCGACCCCGGAGAGGGGAAACGAGCCTCTTCCGGTCGGTGCGATGCCGTACTCCGAGTTGCCGTCCGACCAGGCGATCGACCCGATTCCGACCGTTCGGGCCAGCGACGCGGCCTCGATCATGTACACGAGCGGGACCACCGGTCCCCCGAAGGGGGCGATCATCCCGCACCAGAAGCTGATCACGACCCCGACCGAGATCGGCCGTCGCAGCCGCCTCACGCCGAATGCGGTCCTCTACTCGGGACTGCCGCTGTTCCACTGCAACGCCCAGGAGATGACGGCCCTCTCCGCGCTCCTGAACGACGTCACCGCCGCCTTCGACGAGCGGTTCCACGCGAGCACCTACTGGGAGACGGCGGCGAAGCTCGGCGCGACCCACATCTCGCTGCTGATCGCGATGATCAACGTGCTGTTCAAGCAGCCCGAAAAGCCGACCGACCGTACCCATACGGTGCGGACCGCGCTCACCGCGGGGGCGACCCGCGCGGTATGGCCCGAGTTCGAGCGCCGTTTCGGCGTGACCATCATCGAGCTCTACGGGATGACCGAATGCGGGTGCACGACGACGATGAACCCCCCGGACGCGGTTCGGGTCGGGTCGATCGGCACCCCTCTCGGCTTCGTCGAGGCCGACGTCGTGGACGACGACGACCGGCCGGTGCCGCCGAACACGCGCGGAGAGCTGGTCGTCCGCCCGAAGGCGGCCTTCACGATGTTCTCCGGCTACCTCAACAAGCCGGAGAAGACGGTTGAGTCCTGGCGGAACCTCTGGTTCCACACCGGGGATTACGTGACCCGGGACGAGGATGGGTACTACTATTTCGTTGACCGGAAGAAGGACGTCATCCGGCGACGCGGGGAGAACCTCGCTCCGTACGACGTCGAATCGGTCATGAACCGGCACCCCGCCGTATTCGAGTCGGTCGTCGTCGGAGTGCCGTCCCCCCTCGGGGAGGAGGACGTCAAGGCGTTCGTCCAGCTTCAGCCCGGAGCCCGGGTCACGCCGAAGGAGCTCTTCGAGTTCTGCGCCGCGAACCTCCCGTTCTTCATGGTGCCGAAGTACATCGAGTTCCTTGACGAGATCCCGAGGACCGCGAACCAGAAGGCGCAACGATACGTCCTGAAGGGCCGTCGAGGGGGCGTCGAACACGATCGCGACAAGCTCGGGATCACCCTCTCGCGCCCGTAGCCCCGCTCCCTCGGGGGGTCGCGCCTGGGTGCTCCTGGACGCCAACGCGCTACTGCTCCCGGTGCGGGCGCACTTCCCCCTCGAGTCGGAGGTCGACCGCATCCGCCCCGGGGCGCACCTCGTCGTCCCCTCCTCCGTCGTCGATGAGCTCGCTGGGCTCGTCGCTCGTGGGGTGGCGGGAGCCCGAGCCGCGTTCGCGCTGGCGCAGAGGTTCTCCATGCTCGCCGTCCCCGGCCGAGGAGACATGGCGGTCCTGGAGGCGGCCGTCCGCCACGGGGCCTGGGTCGTCACCGCCGACCGGGCGCTGGCCGAGCGTCTCCGGCGACGCGGCGTGAACGTCCTCGTCCCCCGCGACCGCCACCACCTCGAGCTGCACCGGGGACGGGCCCCGGCCCCCTCCCCCCCGCCATCCCGGCCCCGGGCGGAGCCCGCCCGCCGTCGGCAACGGTTATGAATCGGCCTTAGCTCGTGCGCTCGTTCCCTACCGAGGCGTATGCGCGACGACGACCGGATGCTGAACCTCACCGATGTCGACTTCGGCAGCGGGATCGTCGGGGTCTGCGACATCTGCGGCGCGCGGCAAGCGGTCGTGGTCCTGAAGAAGGAGCGCTTCAAGCTCTGCGTCCTCGACTTCCTCAACAAGACCTGGATCAAGACCGACAAGAAGCCCGGCGTCCCCGCTCCCCTCTACCGGAGCGAGCGGGTCACCTTCGACACGGGAGCCACGAGCTCCGGAAAGGCCCAAGCGATTGTCCTTTCGCCCACGAAAGCTGTCAAGCACCCGGTCGTCCTGCTGACCCCGGACACCTACGGGATCACTACTACGCTCCTCGACGCGGGGATCCGGTTCGCGCGGGAAGGGTACGAAGTGCTCATCCCGGACATCGCCAAGACGGACGGTCGCGGAGCCGCCCTCCATATCGCCCTCCGCTCGAGCGCCCAGCTCCGCGGCGGCGTCGCGGTGGGCTCTCCCCAGGTCGCCAACCTCCTCCGTCTCTACGGGGATGGCCTCGAATACCTGCGCAGCCGCGAGATGGTCGACGCCTCGAAGTCCGCGGTCTTCGGGACGTCGTACGGCGCGAGCCTCGCCCTCGCGCTCGCCGCAGGGGACACCCGCCTCGCCGCGGTGGCCCTTGCCTACCCGATGCCGGTGAAACCCGCCGACCTCGCGAAGCTCATCACCGTGCCCCTCCTCTACCTGCGGGGCTCGTCCGACCGCTCGTCCCCCAAGGCATGGGCCCAGCTGGTCGCCGCCCAATCTGCGAGCAAGAACTCGTTCGAGTTCGTCGAGATCCCCGGGGCCCGCCATGACTTCCTCGCTCGGGACCTCCGCGGGTACAAGGTCGGCCCCGCCGAAGCCGGGTGGACATGGATCCTCGCATTCCTCAAGAGAAACCTAGTCCCCCCGCCCCCCAAACCACCCACGATGCCTCCCAAGCCGGCCGCCCCGGCGGCTGCCGCGGCCCCCGTCGCGAAGCCCCCGGCCCCGGCTCCCTCGCCCGCGGCGAAGGCTTCCCCGGTGGTAGCATCGGCCAGGTGATCTGAGTCGGACCACGGCCCCTGCCCCGGCCTTCCCAGGAATGTGAGCACCCGTGCCCCCAGGAATTGTGGTGCACGGACAGTAAGGCCCTCACGTCCCTGGTGGAACGGTCGTCATGCGACCTGCCGGACGTTTCCTTGATATCGCTCGAGGGAAATAGCCGGGCGTGATTGGCCTCGTCGGTCAGCGGCCGGGGGGCGTCGGCGCGTACACCGGCGCGGACCAGCCCCCCGTCCAGGCGGACGACGGGTGGCTCCCTCCGGTCGAGGACGACCCGGTCCCTCCCGGGACGCTCGCGCCCCCGCCGCCCCGTCTCAGCGGCATATTTCGCGTATTTCAGATCCTCGTCGTCGTTATCGTGGCCGTCGTGATCGCGATGCTTGCGTTCGTGGTACCCGCGCAGTACTCCGAGCACCAGACCCTGACCCTCGACTACGAACTGGGCTGGCACCAATCGGTCTGCGTCCCCGACCAGACCGATTTCGGATCGCTCACGACCAACGTTTCCTTCACGTGGTCCACCCCGGGCTCCCCGATCCTGCTCCAGGCCTCGTACACCGTCTGGCCCGTGGGATGGCTCGAGCCCGGCAATCTGGTCGTCTACAACGGCACCGGAACGTCGGGAAGCGGCTGGTACACTTCAGGACCGTTCCCGGGGAACGATGGGGTCGAGTTCTTTGATGCCTTCGCCGGTTCCAGTCCCCTCGTCTCCCCCGTGACGGTCAGCCTCTCCTATTCGCTTCCCGGGGATTACCTGGGAGGTCCGACCACCGTGCCCTTCTCCTGTGGTCACTAGCCAGGCCCCGTGAGCGAGAAGGAGCAACGGACCGAGGAAGGCCCAGCTCGGTGCTGCCCTCCTCGGGAAGGCAGCGTTCAGGTCGGGTACTCGTAGAAGCCCTTACCGGTCTTTCGCCCGAGGCGGCCGGCGGCGACGAGGCGCCGCAGGAGCGGAGCGGGTCGGTACTTCGAGTCCAGGTGCTCGAGATAGAGCGTTTCGACGACCTCGAGGCACACGTCGAGGCCGATCAGGTCGGCGAGCTCGAACGGTCCCATCGGCATCCGGGCTCCGGCCTTCATCGCGACGTCGATGTCCCGCGACGAGGCGACGTTCTCGTCCAACGCGAACGCGGCCTCGTTCAGGAGCGGGA
>Ga0187882_1004482_pt1 | contig 11352 bp, 10 predicted proteins | sample June2016WEW_19_1_3_FD_132991 | JGI IMG/M metagenome (GOLD analysis project Ga0187882, IMG submission 132991) | Peatland microbial communities from SPRUCE experiment site at the Marcell Experimental Forest, Minnesota, USA - June2016WEW_19_150 | ecosystem: Environmental > Terrestrial > Soil >...
ACCGGCTACGCCTTCGGCGGCTGGGAGGATGTCAGCGACCATGTCTACCAGCCGGGCAACACCTTCACCATGCCGGCCGTGGCGGTCACCCTGACCGCTGTCTGGAACGCCGCCCCGGCGAGCGGCCTCAGCTTCAACCCGGCGAGCGGCAGCAGCATCACCACAGCGACCCTCATATCCATAGCCGTATCTCCGGCCCTATCCACTTACGAGGCTGTCTACTGGAACAACACCGGCTTCCCGGTGACGACTGGCGATTACCTGTACCAGAACCCCGGCTTTTACCTGTCGGTGTCGGGAACGGTGTATGCGGCCGTGTATAACTCTCAAGCAGGTTCCTGGTTCGATCAGGCATCGGCTGATTATGTAGTCGGACCCGCCACGGTGCCCGTCACCGGGGTCAGCCTGAGCAAGACCAGCGACACCATCGGGGTTGACGGCGTCGATACCCTGACGGCGACGATCAGCCCGTCCAATGCCACCGACCAGGACGTGACCTGGTCCGACGACAACACCGGCGTGGCCACGATCTCTCCAAGCGGCCTGAACTGTACGGTGACGGGGGTGGCGACAGGCACGGCGCACATCAAGGTGACCACCCGGAACGGCGGCTACTATGCCACCTGTGATGTGACGGTCATCACCCCGCCAGTAGTCAGCACCAGCGGATCGGGGACGGTCTCCAACACGACCGGCGGCATCGTCAGTTCGGGGAGCGCGGCCTCGGTCACCATTCCGGCCAGCGCCCTGGGTAACTCCAGCGCCACCGTGGCCGTGCAGACCGCATCCTCGCCCCCGGCGGCGCCAACAGGCTATACCGTCGTTGGGGCCTACGCCTTCACCGTCAACGGAGGGGGCTACACCTTCAACAGCCCGGTCACCCTGACCTTCACCTTCCCGGCCGGCACCGCGAACCCCGCCGTGTACTACTATGACACCTCGACCGGCCAGTGGGTCCTGGTCACCGGCGGCACGGTCTCCGGTGATACGATCACGGTGACCGTGAGCCACTTCACCACCTTTGCCGTAATGTCCCAGATTGTCACCACCCCCACAGGCGGCGGAGGTGGCGGCGGCGCTCCGTATTACGCCACCCCGACTGTTGAGACGGAGACAGCCACATCAATCACAGCCACATCCGCCGTCCTCTCCGGTTACATCACCTCCGACAATGGGTTTGACGTCACCGACTACGGCTTCCTCTGGGGGACCAGCTCCAGCAGCCTCACCAGCAAGCTGGATGTGGGCAGCAACAACCAGTCCGGGGCCTTCACAGCCACCCTGGGCAGCCTGACGGCGGGCACGACCTACTACTTCGAGGCCTACGCCACGAACTCGCAGGGGACAGCGGACGGAACTCCGCTGAGTTTCACCACAACATCGGCATCAACCACTACGACAACGACGGCAATACCGGCGTCTCCTGCCTTCTCCGACGTCCCGTCCACCTACTGGGCGTATGAAGCCATCGAGAGCCTCGCCGGCCAGGACATCGTCTCCGGCTACCCGGATGGCACCTTCAAACCGGGCAATGACATTACCAGGGCGGAGTTTGCCGCCATGCTGGTCAAGGCCCTCGGCCTAAACAATACCGGAACGAGCGGAAATTTCAAGGATGTCTCCACAGGTGACTGGTACTACGGATCTGTCAACGCCGCCGTTAATGCCGGCCTGGTCTCTGGCGTGGGCGACAGCCTGTTTGCCCCCAACGCCCCTATCACCAGGGAGCAGATGGCGGTGATGGTCTCCAAGGCGCTGGGGAATAAGGCTCCAACCATTGACGGGACCGAGCTGGACGCCTTCAGTGACAGTGCGGCGGTCGACAGTTGGGCTGTTAACGGCATGGAACGAGCAGTCAAGGCGGGGATCGTCAGTGGCATGACCCCGAGCACCCTCGCTCCCAGGGTTAACGCCACCCGGGCACAGGCGGCAGCGATGATCTACAAGCTGTTGGGCTTCCTGGGCAAGTAAACAGGCTCCGAGTTTCTATCTGAAGTTGCAAGGCAGCCTCATTCCTTGGGGCTGCCTTCTTCTTACCATCCTGCCGATCATGGAGGATATCGAAAAACATTGCTCGAAATAAGGGAGCATGAACGCTCTGAACTTACCGGCCTATGTGGTGCTTGACACTCAGCAGGATGAACACGATCTTCATTTCTTCCTGGAGACTATATCTCCGCCGTCCATCTGCCTCTGCTGCGGCTCCGTCAAAGGTGATATTGTTGGCTATGGCCGCGATATGCAGATATTCATGGACACCCCGATGTACGGCAAGCGCGTCGGTCTGCACATCAACCGCCGGCGTATGAAATGCCGTGACTGCAACTCAACCTTCCTGGAACCCCTGCGCGACATGCATGACGGCCACCGTGCCACCAGGCGGCTTGTTGAGTACATCGAAAAGCGAGTGATGCTCAAGGAGACCTTTGCCAGGATCGCTGCCGATGTCGGGTTGAGCGAGTGGACGATCCGATCCATCTTCGATGAGTTTGCCGCCCTGGAGCAGAAGAGATACCATCCCGACACGCCCCGTTTTCTCGGTATCGACGAAGCCCATCTCTTCCGGCATTATCGCTGCGTTATCACAGACGTTGAGAAGCGGACAATCATCGATCTGCTCGAAAACCGCAGCACCATCTCCGTGGCCAACTACCTTCGGAAAATGCACAACCGGAATCGGGTCGAGGTTGTATGCATGGATATGTGGCAGCCGTACCGGGAAGCCGTGAAAGCCGTTTTTCCCGAAGCCAAGATCGTTGTGGACAAGTACCATGTGGTCAGGTACGCTTCCCAGGGCATGGACGACATCAGGAAGGATGTTAAGAAGACTCTCACCGCTGAAAAACAGCGTAGGGCATTCAAGCATGACAGGTATGCGCTCCTGAAGCGGCCCGATAAACTTAACGCTCATGAGCAGCTTGCTCTCGGACACTGTTTGACCTATCCCCTGCTGAAACAGGCCTATGAGTTGAAGGAGAGTTTCTATGACATCTTCGATAACAGCCCTGACAGGCATTTTGCCAGACAGGAATACGATGCCTGGCTGGAGAGACTCACTCCTGAAACACAGCGTTACTTTGAACCCTTGACGAAAGCTATGGAGAACTGGTCTGAAGAGATATTCTCATACTTCGATCTCATGCCCAACCCGGTCACCAATGCCTACACCGAAGCCCTCAACGGCATTATCAAGCTCATAAACAAGAACGGCAGAGGTTACAAATTCAACGTCCTGAGAGCAAAGATCCTTTTCAGCGAAGGCGTCCACAAGGTCATCACACCCAAATTCAACCGTCTTGTAAGCAGTAGAAGTGTTGACAATAGTAATGGCATGCTCGTCTGTGAACCTGGTGAGGATTACCAGATCAGGGAGGACGGCGTTGACATGTACACACTTCTCCACTTATTGGAAGATGGCCTGCTTTTTCTTGATCAACAATAATTCTCGGATAGCCTAAATAAGAACTAGACTAACACTTTACGTACGTTAACTGCCCCCATGGTGCCCTAGAGAAATATCTCTAAAATAAAGTATGTAAATTTCTAAAATAGTATTGACATACATTAATGAGAGGCGTATCTTTAGCTTAAGAAGAGGAGGTGCGCCATGATGGATGACTTTGAATGTTTTCTCCACTACCAGCAGAGGATAGCCGAACTGACCCTGGAGGAGATCAAGAGGATCCGGAATAAGCCAGCCAAGGCACCACGTACGTATAAGCTGAGGATCGTCGAAACCATACTCAAGAAGGCAGGCGAACCGCTACATATCACGGAGATTATCAAGATCGCCGAGAGAGATTACGACACAATACTGGGCAGGGATTCCGTGGCTTCGTACCTGACCAAGAAGATTGCCCAAGGTAAGCAGTTTGTTAGAACCGCTCCCAACACATTTGCGACAGGAGGTGTTTAAACATGGATCCGATGTCTGGTCTTGCAGGTTCAGTCTCTGGTATATTCTCGCTTATGGTGGAGTTGCTGGTTGCGGCGATGGTAGCGGTTTTTGTTATTATCGTCATTAAGGCTTTGTGGAGTGGTTTCAGCGGTTATTTTGGTGGCAGCTATTTTGGTGGTTTTCACAGTGCGGCGTTGACTTTGATGTTTACAGTTGCGATTGCTTCTCTGCTCATCCTGTCCCCAGTGTCTGCCGCTATAGCCAACCTGGGCAATGGAACAGTTTCCACTGATAGCAGCGTCGATAGTTCCAGCAGCCTAACGGATTTAGCCAATTCGCCGGTTTTCGCTCCCTGCCAGGGGATTGCCGATCAAGGATTGGATTACCTTGAAGGCTCTATCCAGCAGCAGGTTGTTAGCTTGCTTGATGCGATCATGGCTAAATGATAAGTGTAAGTCAACTGGATAGCAGGCACTCCGAAAATTGGGGTGCTTTCTTTTATTACTCCGGAGGACCCCGCTACGCTAAAACAAAGAAAAATATACCACCCTCTTCCTATATAGGACAGCAAGCAGTGTGAGCTTGGAACCCTTGCAAACACCGGCTTTAACTGTATTACACAGACACTATATAGATCAGATCGCAGACAGCTTAAAAAATCCAGCCATACCAAGCAAAAACTGTATTACGTGCTTTTATCCATTTCGTCCCATTCTACTACAATTAGTTCGGGTGAGTCCTCATCTGTGAGATACTGGCAAGATCTAGATCGTTTTTTATTATGTGATCATTACTGCACTTCCCCACGAACTTTTTAAGCGGGATATTCAGAACTTCCCCGCACTCCAGGCACATGGTTTTGAATGTGTCTGTGCTGCTGGAATCGGGGTAGGCTTCTTGTATGAGCAGTACCAGCTTATCAACGTTGATCAATTCAATGTTGTACTTGCTTGCATATGCTTCGGACGTTGATGTGAAAGTACCTGTAGAAACGAAGAAACCCTTTCCTGCATGCTCCTCCTGCATGGCTGCATAAAACTTCTGTAGCATTGGCCGGCCTACTTTGTTCTCTGGGCCGTAGCGTTTACATTCAATCAAGGACTTCTTGCCATCTTTGAAAATTATGGCGTCCTTGCACTGATCGTTTGTGTAGGGAGTTTGCTTCACGTCATAACCGAGACTTCTGAATAACTCCGCTACTACATCCTCAAACTCCTGGGGTGATAAGGATCGTAGGTAATCTTGACTTTTGAGCAAGGACTTCCGGATCCTTTCAGTCTCACTGTTTCGCAGTCTGCTGGCCTTTATTGCAATGTCCTGTTTTCTCAGCTTTTTCTTGTGTTCTAAATCGGCTTTTTGCGCTGCTTCCTCTTTGAGACGCACACATTCAGGGCAGCGGCTTTCATTCCAGCCACCACGAACTCCGTGCTCGCACGGTTCTCTTCGCTTACGCGCCTCCTGAATAGCTTTTTTGGCTTTACCTATAAGCTCCAGCAAGTATCCCAACGCAGCCATCAGGGCGTAGAACCCGATAAGAAAAGCAATGGCCTGGCCAACAGGGGTCATAACTTATTCCCGCTCTTTTCTTTTTGGCTATCCGGGTTTTTCTTAAACATGTTAAACTCCGACAAGGATTGGATCAATATGCTTCAGGTTTTGTATCTTTCGGCAGGATGTACCATGACCCCTTTTTTATAGGAACCAAGTGTTTTGTCATCACGGCATCAGGATTCGAAATGTCAAAATCTATTTCTTCGGGCCGTAGCGAAGGGGCATCACTAAACTGATTCAAATCCTTAACTATACGGGATGCATCATCTTTTGGCGGTGGAGGTGTAGGCGTAGGGCGTCTATTAGTGTGTAAATGATGTTCCCATAACTGAGAGACCATGAATTCCTCACTTTCAGGAGGGTAAGGGGCGAAGGTAATTATCCCCTTATTTTTCTCTTCTTCCGGGAACTTTCTGTAATAATCATCAATCTTTCTTAGATCGGCTTTTAGATCTAGACCCCATACAAATTCCTGATCGCTTCTCATAAAAAGTGGAGCGCATCGGCGGTGGAGTTTATCCGATGATACAAAAACCATTGAAAAAGGCAGGTAATATAAATAGGACATATCAACTGCATTGGATTGACGATTGCCTGAGATATATCCCGCCCTAATGGCATTTAGAAAAAAGATGTCTATTGTCATTATATATGCTGCGTAAGGGGCATATTCTGATAAAGGCATCTTACCTGATTCACGCCATTTTTGAATTATCATATATATAAGTTCTTTATGAACATTAGTCAGCAACAGATAAGATATTAGTTGCTCTTCCTGCATGGTATTAACAAATTCCTCTGATATCTCTTTTACTTCTTCGATGGATCTGCATGGTTTTCTTGTAAAACCCAACGCATCAAGCCCTTTATCGGGGTTTGTAAGATCAAGGTTACTTTGGTGCCTGCGCCAAATATGTGCAAAGTTACGTTCAATGAAAAGAAAATCGTGCCTCTGCCAGCGTGAAAACGCTTCAGCTTCTGGAGTTCTTTCAACAACAACTCCTGTCTTTCCGGCTACTTTTACCGGCCTTCCCTGTGAAATAAAAATTTGACCTGTCATTGGTATCTGCTGGCCTACTAAGTTATGCGTGAAGCATTCCCAGTGGAAAACATTAGGCATGCCATGAACATCAGGAAATTTAAGGGCAATGTCTCCGACGACCTTTTCTTGCGGCCGACCTTTCTTAATGTTTTTTTCTAAGTCAGCAAGGGTTTCAATGTAGAAGATCGGACAAATATTTGAAATGAAGAAATGATCAAACCAAATTGATTCATCCAAGTTTAAAGATTGAAGGAAGGATTTATCAAAAAGAGTTGTGGGGCCCATATTTAACGACTCCCTGTTGGGTCATAGTATGCAGCTAATACCTTTTAGTATATATTGATTCCCCATCTAATCTGGGTGCTCCTTTATTTATGAAGAGAGCTTGTTACACACTTAAAATTCAGGAGGTGGCTTCAAGATGAAAGTTTCAGAAAACGTAAAAGGATGCTCCAGGTGGGCATCGGCAAAGGACCTGGCGCAGATCTGCAACATCGGAACGGGTAAGGGCGGCACTGTGCTGGGCAAGTTGGGTGGCCGGATAGTAAGAACAAACGGGAAACTCAACGAGAACGCCGTTTTCTTCGGCAGCCCTGGCAGTGGTAAGACCAGAAGCGCCATTCTGCCGAATATTCTGACCGCCGTGGAGAATGATGAGCCGCTAGTCGTTGCCGATCAGCATGGTGAACTGCTGGAAATGCTGTCGGGCTTCTTGAAGGCACATGGCTACGATGTTTTTGTTTTTGCACCGGGACTTCAAACGCCCACAGGAGATCGCAGTTAGAAGGCCGCTTATGGAGCCAGTCGAGCTATGGCGGATGGATAATAACAATGTGATCGTGCTAATGTCTGGTTGCTACCCGGCATACTTGAAGAAGGTAAACTGGACAGAGCTACCTGGTGCGTCAGAGATCGAACGCTGCAAGTCTTCTTCTGCATCCTGAAATCAGGATCATGCCAATAAAGGAGCGCCTGGATCTAGTCTGGGTGCTCCTCTATTTATGAAGGGGTGGTGGTATGCGCGTACCGCCCGGCAGGGTTGAGCAGCCTATAACCATTTTTGAACAAAAGGGGTGAAATGAATGTTTGAAGGATTGAAAGTATGGTGGCAAAAAGCGACGGCTGCTCCGGAGATTCCGAAGGGAACAGGCAGGATCGGGTTCGTCGTCTGGGTAATGAAAACCCAATCTTGTCCGTGGTCTCGGGTGCATGAGGCCAAGGCCTTCGGCAAGTCGCTGGAGCTGGAGCGGATTGGTCCCATGTCCAAGATGTTAGCACTTGAAGGCATTGCGGAGAGACATGAAGAGTGGGTTCCCACCAAGTTAGTAATCTGGGTAGTGGGTCCGACCTTTAATTCGTGGCCGACAGGGCAAATCCCTCGCCGCCGCCATATAGCCAAGTCTGATTCAGACTCAGATCAGGCGCAACGAGAATTAAAGGCTATGCGTGAGCATGACCGCCAGGAAGACCAGACGCAGCAGGCGGGTGTTGACAATGAAAGAAGTTAAGGAGTCCATCTCAATACGTATCCCGCAGTCTCAACATGTAGCTATAAGCCGTGCCGCCGAAAAAGCTGGCACATCGGTTACCGGCTACATCTCGGACATGCTGGCTATCGCCTTCGAGTTCGAGAGCGCCGATATCTACGCCCTGGCCGCTTTAAAGGCCAAGTGCCTTGACCTTGCCGGTGGCGACCAGGAGAGAGCGTCGGAGCTTGAAAAGCAGTTTATATCGGATGCAGATGCGGAAGTTTACCGGGACAGCATGGCAAAGAAGAAAACAGACCTTCCTACTGCAAAGGAGCCTATGAAGGTTCTGACCCTTCGGCTGGATCCCAGGTTAGCCAGATGGACGAAGAGAAGCGCCCTGCTGCACTATACCGATCCTTCCCGCTACATCAGGGACGTGTTAAACATGGTTATGGACTGCCGGTATCTCCGGGCCATGAGTAAAGCACTCAGCCAGGCAAAAGACGACTGCCTGAGAGGGAGATGATTCTATGTACGTGGTTTCAAGGCCGCTCCGGGATGCCCGAAGGATCGTTCGGATCGCCGGATCCCTGGGTACGCTCACCGGCATCAAGGGAGTGAAACTTGACGCCCCCAAGTTCTGGCGGCACGACTTGAACGGGCCCATGTTCGTCAAGTGCTATCTTCTCATTCTAAAACCGGACATGGCGAAATGCGACCCCTATGATCTCTGCCGGCGAGTGATCGCCTACCTAGAAGAAAAACATGGAGTCATATTGTGCTGGGCTGCCGGGGCTAGAAAATACAGTGTCTGGTTGTTGATCAAGTCCCAATCGTTGGACAACGACGACAGGGCCTGTCATTTCCGGCCGGACGTGGAAGACTTCGAGGCGATCAGGCAGATGGCGCCGGGACCGCACAAGAGCAGGAAGCGGGAACGTGTCCTGGTCAGGGAGCGGTAGATAGGCGGTATGCGCGTACCTTGCACAGGTTGATGCGAGAAATAATGTTGGCGGCGTGAGCCCCACCCCCTACCCCCCGCCCCGGGGCGGGGGGTGTTCTTGGAAGGAGATGACCCGATGAAAGCGCAGTTTGTATTGCCGACAGTTTCCCGCTACCCGCCAGGCTCCCAGTGGAAGCAACCACACTGGCGACAGCAAGTCGGGTGTCCCAATTGCAAGCGGCCTTGCTGGGCACCTGGCGGATATGATGAAGCCCTGAAAGCTAAAGCGCACATCATCTGCCAGGACTGCAGTTCCAGAGTTGGCTAACCTGCAGCTCAATAGACAAGGCCCCGGAAGCGGGTGCCCCTGCCAGGGAACGATAGGCGGACGGTTTGATGAAGAAAGCTTCCGACTTTCTTTGGCGCACGGTGGCCGTGCAAGACAGCGAAACCGTTGTGGCAAAATGTCACGACGGTACGCGCGTACCCTCCGGGTGGAGGGTCTTTTTATTCTCAAACCAATTTAACGAAGGGGTGATCTACGTGAAACGTCGTGTCGTGTGTTTGACCATAATTCTCCTATTACTGATGTTGGTGTTTTGCCAGGCGGCCTTTGCGGCTTCTGCTACCACGGGCATACTGAACGGGGCGGCACAGTGGGCGCAGGACATCATTCACCCGTTGCAAAAAGCTGCTATGTCCATTTCGGTGATCTGCCTGGTAGCAGCCGCCTTGGTTGAGATGCTCCTGAGCATCATCTCGCCGGATCATCGGGGGAGCCCGTTGAAAAATGTCCTACTCAGCATCGCTGCACTCTGTCTCATTTTTGGCGTGGTAGCGCCCTACGTATTCAGTCGCTTCTAAGGAGATGAACTGTCACGGGTATATATAGAAGCTGGACATCAAAATTCTGGGAGTATCTGATCCTGGCTGGTGCTGGGCTGATTGTTGTCCTCATGTTGCTTGGCTGGTGCCGTAACGATCCATTTGCGGTGCTGTTGCTGGGATCCATGATCGCCTGCGGCTATTTAGGAAAGCAGAAAGGGCAAGCGGGCAGCTGGGCATACCCGCTGATCGGCGGCATCGTAGTGACATCGTTTGTTGCCTGTATCCTGAAGGTAGCGAACCCGCAGACAGTATTCAACCCATTCCAGTATTTTGCCCTGCACCCCGGTTCCCTGGGAAACGCCGCTTGCAGGGACAGCATGCTTATAGGTGAGGCCCTGGGGGCGATCATTGTCTTGGTTAGGAAAGAGAAGACGGGGCCGCGAAACGATCATGAATATATTCATGACAACCTGAAAATGGCATCCAACGCGCAGAAGGGAACTTCGCACTATGCATCGGCAGCCGAACTGATGGTGTTCAGCGAGTTCGGGCCTCCGACGGTTCCCAGGGAAGGCGCGTCCGCCAGGGAGAGAATATTCTGCGGTGGCACGATCCTGGGGAAGATGAACAACCAGCCAGTCAGGGTGATTGCGAATAAGACCTCCCTGCCGATGACGGAGCATGTGGCGGTTTGTGCCGAAACCGGCAAGGGCAAGACCATGAGCTACGTCATCCCGAACATCATTTCAGCTGCTTGCGCCGGGGAGTCCCTGGTTATCACCGACCCGAAGGGAGAACTCACTCTATTACTGTCCGGGTGGCTGCGCAGCATGGGCTATGATGTCTACGTGTTCAACCTGCAAAACCCCGAATTGGGCAACTGCTGGAACATGGTCGCCGAATGCCAGGACGAGGAGGAGATCAGTGCCGCAGTCGAGGCCCTGGTCGTGAACGGTCCGGCGGTGGCCGACAAGTCAGGCGGCTACTGGCTGTCAAAAGAGACGCAGTTGCTGGAGTCGCTGATCTATCTTCTGAAGGCTGATTTCCCACCGGAGATGCAGCACCTGCCTGCCGCCCTCTCGCTTGCAGTATGGCCGGAAGCAGTGCTGACAGAGAGGTTCATGAGGGCATACAAGGAGAGGCGGCTGCCGAAGGTCGGTATCGACACCTGGCAAGGCACCAGGGTTGCCAACATCGAGAATGCCATATCCGGGTTGACGGCAAAGCTGAAAGTGTTGCGATCTGGCAAGGTCGCCAACCTGATCTCCAGACAGGAGATCAACATGACCGACATCGGCAGGAAGAAGGCGGCGCTGTTCTGCATCATACCTGCCAACGGGGTGTCACACCTGCGACCGGTCATCTCAACATTCTACTACTTCTTCTTTCGGCGTCTCTATTCATTGGCAGAGAGCAACGGCGGCAGACTGCCGAACCCGACGCGTTTTCTCCTCGACGAGTTTGCCAACATCGGCCAGATCCCCGGTTTTCCGGAGATCATCTCCACCGCACGGAGCTTCGGGATCAAAGTTCAACTGGTGCTTCAGACTTTGAGTCAGTTAAATAACGTCTATGGCCGGGAGAACGCGCCGACCATTCTTTCCAGCTGTACGAGCAATAT
>Ga0187882_1004485_pt1 | contig 11342 bp, 7 predicted proteins | sample June2016WEW_19_1_3_FD_132991 | JGI IMG/M metagenome (GOLD analysis project Ga0187882, IMG submission 132991) | Peatland microbial communities from SPRUCE experiment site at the Marcell Experimental Forest, Minnesota, USA - June2016WEW_19_150 | ecosystem: Environmental > Terrestrial > Soil >...
GGACGCTGTGCGACTTTCTCGCCCTTATCGTCCGATGCGCCGACAACGTGCCCGCCTTTGAATCACCATGGAACGGCGGGCGGGGACATTACGGCGACTGCTTCAGCGCGGTTGTCGCGGGAGGCGGATTCAAAGGCGGGCACGTTGTCGGCGCATCGGACGATAAGGGCGAGAAAGTCGCACAGCGTCCCGTGCTCGCAGGAGATTTAATCGGCAGTATGTATGAGCTGCTGGGCATCGACCCGGACGGCCCGCTTCCAAATCCGAAAGGTTTAACTCTTCAGGTTATGCCTTCAGGCAACCGGCTAAAAGAAATAGTGTAAACGAGTGCGAGATGACTTTATCGAGACGATTACTGATTGCGGTTTTGGCTTTATATGCGGCAAATGCGCAGGGCGCCTCGAATGAAAGAGAGCCGCACATCGGGTATCTTTACCCGGCGGGCGGGCAACAGGGTTCCATAATTAAAATTACCGTGGGCGGGCAGTTTATCAAAGACGCCAACGAAGTTTATATCACAGGCGAGGGTGTTCACGGCTCGGTAATCCAATACATTGGCCGGGTAAGACCTTTGAATGGCGACCAGCGACGCGAACTCCAGAGGCAAATCAGAGAACTGCGACAAAAAATGCAAGGCCCGGGCAAAAAACCGCCGCCAATCGCACAGGATGCAAATAAACCAGATGACGCAAATATGCCCCCGGTAACGCTGCCGGACCATCCCCTTTTGCGAAATCTCGAAAAGTTAAGTCCGAAGGGACTGCAAAAGGTTGCGGAAGAATTCCTGAGCAATAAATATCCCGTCAGCATGCAGATTGGCGAAATGGCGATTATCGAAATCACCATCGACGCCAACGCCGAGCCGGGAGACCGGGAGCTTCGGCTTGGAGGCCGCATCGGCCTGACAAATCCGTTATGTTTCCAGGTCGGGACGCTGCCGGAAACCCGCGAGCCGGAATTCAAAGACCCGGGCAAACCTTTCACGCCAAAAGTCAATGTACCCATCCTGCTCAACGGACAGATTCTTCCCGGCGAGGCGGACCGCTTCCGCTTCAGCGCAAAAAAAGGTCAGAATCTCACGATAGAGGCACAGGCCCGTCATCTTATTCCATATCTCGCGGACGCCGTGCCCGGCTGGTTTCAGGCGACTTTAACCCTGTATGACGCTAAAGGTAAAGAGCTGGAGCACGCGGGCAATTACCTTTTTAATCCCGACCCGGTGTTATTTTACAGGATTACCATGGACGGGGATTATGAGCTTGAGATTCGCGACTCGATTTACCGCGGGCGGGAGGATTTCGTATATCGCGTCAGTATATCGGAACAACCATTCATCACGCAGATGTTCCCGCTCGGAGGCCAGAGGGGGGTTTTTACCATCGCCTCGATACAGGGGTGGAACCTCGACACCAACGAAATGCCGCTGGATACGATGCCCGGCGGCAGCACAATTCGCTATGCCCAGTTACGGAAAAACAACCGGCGAAGCAATCGCATCCCGTATGCCGTAGATTCACTGCCCGAATGTAATGAAATAGAAGACAACGGCACTACAGAAGACGCACAACACATCACCCTGCCACAGATAGTTAACGGGCGAATCAGCAAGCCGGGAGACGTTGACATATTCCGGTTTGATGCCAACGCCGGCGACGAGATAGCGGCCGAAGTATATGCCCGCAGGTTGAATTCTCCTCTCGACTCGCTGCTGTGGCTCAGTGACGCGAATGGAAAGGTGCTTGCGTACAACGACGATTATGGGGACAAGAATGTGGGCCTGCTCACGCATAATGCTGATTCGTATTTGCGTCTGCGCCTCTCTGAAAAAGGGGCATACTTTGTGCATCTGGCCGACTCGCAGAATCACGGCGGGCCGGATTACGGGTATCGTCTGAGAATCAGTCCACCGCAGCCGGATTTTGTTGTGTTAGCGGCACCATCGAGCATAAACATTCTGCCCGGCGGCACCGTTCCTGTAACAATAGAAGTATTACGAAAGGACGGCTTTAACGGTGAAATCAAACTGACGCTCAAAGACGCGCCAGCCGGCTTCAAACTAAGCGGCGAGAGAATCCCGGCCGGATGCGACCGCCTGCGTGTTACTCTTACGGCTCCGCAAAAACCATTAGAGCAGCCAATCAACCTGCGGCTTGAAGGACAAGCTAAAATCGATGGTCAAACAGTCAGCAGGCCTGTTAGCCCGGCGGAGGACATGATGCAGGCATTTATTTATATGCACATGGTTCCATCGCAGGAATTTATGGTTATGACAAGATTTCCAAATCGTCGCGCGCCAATACTTGAGCTGGTCGACGATAACAATATTAAAATTCCCGCAGGCGGTAAAACCAAAGTGCGGGTAAAAATGCCGAAAAGACCGATGGCCTCTCCTCCCCCTATATATCTTGAACTGAGCGAACCGCCCGCGGGCCTGACACTTGGCGATGTGAACATGACCCCCGGCGAGATGACGTTCACAATTGCGGCGGACAGCAACACCACCAAAGTGGGGCTTGTGGATAATCTGATTGTGGATATTTCCGCGGACCCGCCAAAAAATCCGCAGGGCGATAAAAAAAGACCACAGCAGCGGGTTTATATAGGCACGCTGCCGGCCATAACCTGTGAAATCGTGCAGCGACAAGATTGCGAAGCTCACCCGAACAATAATGACTAAAACCCGGACGGAGTCCTTCCATTGAGCTATTTCAGAGCAGCCGGCCTTGACAACTTCAGGTAGAAGCGGTTATGCTTAGTTGCCTTAACGGGCTCGTAGCTCAGCGGTAGAGCAGTGGACTCATAATCCATTGGTCGAAGGTTCGATCCCTTCCGGGCCCAATTGATTCTTCGGCAGTGCCAACTAATGCCAACTCCTGCTCTTCATTGCCTAACTGTTGTTCTGTCAAAGCGTTATCGATGTCATCCCTTTGCCTAATACCTTGCTTATCCTCAGTCTGATTAGTGCCAACTGTTGTCGATTTGTCATATCCAGAGTAAGCATTTTTTGCAAGTTTTTTGTAAGCTGGTTTGTAAGCGCCATCGGCCACTGAATTATCTGTTCCTGTTGCCTTATGAGCCTGCTTGTTCGGTAAAGATAAATCTGGCAAAGATTCTACCGCCTCGGACTCCTGACCTCTCAGGGTGTGTGTATAACGGCTCATGGTCAGGTTTATATCGCTGTGCCTCATCAAGTCCTGCGCCGTCTTTGGATGAACTCCAGAAGCTGCAAGCATTGTCCCGAAGGTATGCCGCAAGCTGTGAAAATCCAGTTTGCCATTGCCAGTGTCCGCTGAAGCTATTCCTACCGCTTCAAGGTCTTTTCTAAACATCCTGCTAATACTGGAAACATGAGGCATATTGAACGCTCCTGCCCCTGATACTTTTAACATCAACAACTCTTTTATCGCCGCTGCTGTTTCCTCTCTCAGTGGCAGAACCGCTTTAAGTCTATTCTTAGTATATGCCGCCGCAACAGTCACCGTCTTTGCCGCCAAGTCAAAACTGTCAGCCGTCAGGCTTTTTAGCTCCGAAACCCTAAGTCCAGTTTCAACCGCCAGCCTATAAAGCAATGCTCTTTCCATTCCACTCATACCGAAGCTGTTCCCAGCCCCCTGCACGTGTTTCAAAAGCTTTCTTGCCTCATCAACCTCCAATGCCCTGCGTTTTGCGCTTACCGCTTTTTTGGCTTTGAGATGTTCAACTGGACTTTCCCCTGCCCTGTCATCCTGAACCATCCAGCGGCAAAACTGCTGAATGGCTTTGAGATAATAACCCTGCGTCTTTGCCGACACTGCACCCAAGTCCTTAGCAATTTTAATTCCATCCTTAACAACCTTAACACTCTTGCGTAGTCCGCTTATCGCCTTTTCTATCCTACTTGCCGATATATCCTGCCATGTGCGAAAACCGCAACTCTCAAATACCGCTTCTATTCTCTTAGTCTGCACATCCACATGTTTAGCAGTATTACCTTTAGCCGCAAGCGAATCCTTAAAGTCGTTTATATGCTCCGTCAGCGGTTTCTTGCGATGTTCTTTGTATTTATCAATGATACCTGAATCAGCAAGTTCTGCTTCCTTCTCCAGCTTCGCCGCCAGTTGAGCAGTAGCGGTCTTATCCTTAAATCCTTTGACCCGCTTACGAGTTCCTCCAGTATCTTTATAGTCGATGTACCAATACGCCGATTTGCACTTTACTTGCTTGCCTTTTTCACCCTGTGTTGTGTATTGCTGCCTGAAAATGCTCGCCATAATATCACCTAGCCTTTCTGTTAAGCTGTTTGTCAGCGATTGTCAGCCCGAAGTATTTGAACAGGGTATCAGCCGTTTCTATCGTGCAGGTCTTGCCCTGCATTATCCGACATAGTTGGGCTTCGCTAACACCGCTTTCTTGACATATTCGGTATCGTGTCTTACCACACGTCTCAATATGCCTTCTGATTGTTTCGATAATCATATACATACACATACCACATTACTTACTACTTGTCAAGCATAATAAATTATTTTCAAGAATCTGTTTACCCGATTCCGACAATATCTCTGTTTTCTGATTGCTTTCAGGGGTTTTGTCGCCTGTCACAGTGTCACAGAGACAGAATGCTTCGGTTGGTCTACCACCTGTTGGACTGCTTGTGGGGGGCTCCCAATACCCTAGATCAGCATCAATAAGGGTTGATAATTCTGATCGGGCATCCTCAGCAGTGTCATGGTGTTGAATTCGCTGCCAATCTCGGACACTAATCTTTCCATCATGTAATCGAATAATTTCACGAAGGTTGCGTAGCTGTTGATGTTCTTTCCTCTCACCTATAAGGGCATATACCCGTAAGGATTCACTTTTGAACCACTCACATAACTCAATCGCAGCGGCCATGCTGTCTCGGTCTACAAATTCAACATCCTTTGGCTCAGAGTCCACTGGCAAGGCCTGGGCAGAACCGTCATTGGCCACAGAATCCCCCATACAATTAATAGCGGCTACCCTGGCCAAATGGATAACCATAGCAAACCTGGCAGCATACCCCTCAAGTTTAGACCACGCTGCCGCCTCAGGCCCATAAAGGTCCATTTGTTCTTGACCGTGCTGATTGAAAAACTCAACAAACAGTTTCTGAGCATCTGGTGTCAACTTTAGATCAATTATTCCCTTCTCTTTATCAGTCCCTTTAAATGGCTGGAACTCAAAAAGATAATCTAATATTTTAACGAGATCTCTTTGGACTTTTATGGGCACCCCTTCATTTGTCCAAACCCTTTTAATACGAAGTGGCATAGCCATTAACAATCTCGCAGCCAAGCCATCATAAAAATGTTCCTGCCCTAACACTCTTTGAAGTATTTCAGGCTGGATCCCACCTGTTACGGAAACCGCTGCACGTGGAACATGGATAATACCTTGGTCAGCTATTTTCCTGTCAACTAAAAGGGGCTTAGCCCCATGCATGGATAACCAATGGGCGCAATCGCTGCCTCTACCGCCTTTTTTATACTGATTGAATCCTTCTATCCACCCCGATAGCTCATCTGAATACAATAATACGCCTCGTGGATTATTTTGGAGCAGGACAGCAATCGCCTCGATAGTTATGTCATTGCACATATAACGTCGACAGATGGGTTCTTGTGGGGGAGTAGGTTTTTCGCCCTTTTTCTTCTCCTGCGCTTTTTTCCATTTGGAGAGTGCTATCTCATATCCAAATAATTCACCATCATATCGCTTTTTGGCCTCTTCATATAATTTGATGTTCATTGACTCCCTATCAAACAGGGGTTTTAACACCACATCTATAGCGGGAGATTTTTGGGTTCCTTATTCCCCAATAATAACCGTCCAGATAATACAGGGTTCTGTCCAGCCGTCTTTAAGTTTGATCTGCCAACCATTTCCAATGGCAGTAGCTAGAGCAGAAAGTAGAGGCAATGCCACATAAGAGGGGTCACATCCAATTGATTTAGCTGTGACAGTGACAAAACCCCTGATAGGGTCAGGAAAAACGTGGGTGGGGAATGTGCGAAAAGCCTTAATCGGTTTTATTGTCGATAAATCCCGGTTTAATCCCTCCCCAGCAGAACTTTTGGCATATTTGAAGGCGTCAGCTACAACTTGCCGAATTTCGTCCTCATTCATAGGTGGCTTATTAAGATAGTTTTTTTCCAAGATAATCTGTGTTACCACCTCCTGATCTAAATCAAATTTTTCCCTTAACGCTGCAGCTCGCTGGTAGGCTATATTATTTCGCTCACCCTCTTTGATCTCACCCCACTTAGAGGCGTAAAGTTTCGCCCGCAATATAGTTTGTTCGCTGGTGTCAGGTAGCTTTGGAGGAACCTTTCTGTTATCCCTGTTTTCAGTAAGAGGCAAAAGCACTTTCTCAATTTCTTCAAGCCCATAAATGTGTGAAGGATTGCTTTCGATAATGCATACTTCTGTAATTGGTTCTTTTTTCAAATTTTTAAATCCGGGTAATCGCATTATGCGTTCAGGATTTACGACTGCTCGGTCACTATCAAGCGTTGAAACAAGCCGTTGCATCAGGGTCTTCCAAATTTTGAGATCCGTTAACGGCCTGTCAAGAACCCAGTAAGTATGCACCCCGTGTCCTGAATTAATAAGCAAAGTTGGAACAGGTAAGCCCAATTCCCTGAGTTTACTTTTGACAAAATCACCAATACTTAATTCTGGGGGAGGATTGATCCCGTCAAAATCTGCAAACAGTAACCTTGAGTGGATTACATTGTAATCTCCGCTCACATTAAAACCCTTCCGGGGATTAGGTCCCGCATAAATGTTATATCCATCCTCATTCAAAGATATGAGTTCATTATATGCTGCCGGCAAATCCTTTGCATAATACCAGTGCTTTTTGACATCGTCCTTGCTTCCACGAATTGCTCTGACCTCGACGATATCGTCCGAGGAGAAAATTAAATTTGTGTAGATTTCCAAATCGCTCGTCTTCCCGCCTCCTTCCTTGCCTCAAATGTTTTCCTATCAGGGCACCCCAAAGCAATCCATAATTCCAAAGATTGCCGAGGCCAACGTGGCGATGCTCCCACCCTCACACAAGCTGGCGTCCTTAGGCTGGCTGCAAGCCGAAACCATGTTCTACGGCTGATGCCGCACATCTTGGCACACTCCATTGCCGACAAAAGAATTGTTCCAGTTGATGTTTGAATTTCATTTTCCTCTGTTCTCATAACTAAACACTCCTTAAAAATAATTCGTTTTTAGTTACGTTTGAAAGGGGAATAAAAAGGGGATATAGAGATAAAAATATTTTCGTGCGAAGATGAGTGCTGCTACAAGTCCTGCTCAAAACGAGGATTAAAGCTTATAAAAAAATGTAAAATATTTTTAAAGGATTATCCCCTACGGGTAGAAAAGAGGGGGTAAAAGTTATTAATAGGATTCTTCGGCGTCATCCAAATCTTTAGTCCCCCTATCGTCTACCAAAGGTTGTTTAAGTTGTGCGTAGTCAAATTCATCTTTCGACGGATGTATCTTTAAAGTGCAAGCGTAGCTTGCACGCATCTTATCATACTCAATAAACTTGACGTTAGGAGGCACACCCACAAACCCTTTTTGGGCAATATGTCTGTTTAAAGTTTTATTAGCATACTCCACAACATCAGAAGGCTTTGTCTTCTTTTTACAAAGCTCTTTTTTTATATCAGTCTCCCACAAACTACCGCTACTGATCATGAATAGTAAACGGTGTGTTTTTGATTCATTCCCAAAACAAAGGTCTTTAATTTCATCATTAAAGTGAAATAATATAGGTTTGTCATTAAGGACAAAACACGCATCGCCTAGGCGCGCCCAATGCTGAAATTTATCATCCTTTCTTTTAAATTTTACTATTATTCCTTTCTCTGGCAATATTGGAGCAAGTGCCTCTGTTTTTAGTATAGATTCAAGTTTGTGTATGTTACTATCCAGGTTATTAACATACTCCCAATCTATTTTACACGGGTGCCATTTCGGCAAGCCGTTCCTTATAATCTTCACAATAGATTGTACTACTTCCCTATATCCATCAACGTCTAAAAGTGGTTCAGCATATTTCCCGATTTCAGAAGCCATGTATTCATAATCGGTCCCATTATCAACTTCCCAAACTGCTTGGCCATCCAACTTGTCATCACTCCTAAATTTGCCATTTGTGTAATCCCAAGTCTTAAACAGACGATCTTCGTAATCTTTCCAACCATAAACAAGTCTATCCCAAGGAGCAAAGGATTCGTCTGGTGTATTGAAACTACAACAGACTATTTTGGCTGCTGGCACCAATCTAAGAGTACCCGATAGGTCTGTCTCATCTAGGTCACTAAACCAAAAGGTTTTATCATTGGAATCATAAGGTCCTTTAACGGCAACAGTTTTTATGAAAAAATGACGAAATAACTTAAGTGAACAAAAAATAACTACAAGACGCAGTTCAGGATTTACTTTTCCGCCAAGGCCTGCAACTATGCCCTTAACGATGTCCATTGTTTCCTTAAAAAGTTCGTCCGAAAAATGTTCTATCCCGTGATAAAACTTTCCAACATCACCTCGATCCTGCAATTTTTTCCACTTAAGATGGTTTCTTTGACGCAATCTAATATGCTTAAGATAGCTTCTTCGATTAGGTTTCTGTATTATTTTAGGTAGCTGTAATATTCGTATAAAAGAACTGCAAAAAGCAGTTGCTCTAGGAAAGAAACCCGTCAATTCAAGAGCTGCTCCCCACTCATTTAACCACTCCATCCCGGTTTTTTTATCTGCATTCTCGATATATCTCGTTGGACTGCTTGCTTTAAATAACGGAATACTGTTCATCTTCGGATAACAGTTAAGTAGCTCATTCTCATCGTGTTGAAACTGAGAAACAACTTCCCACCCCAAGCGGCAGATGTCATAAAAATCTTGCTCTCGTGCCTGTCTATAACAAACATCCCAGTTTAAACAAGCAATGCGAAACTGGCTGATAAGGTCTAATATATCACCAAGCTTTCTAATCCTATCAGGGGACTGCTTTATCGTTGCTATAAATTCCTCTTTGGTCTTATTTGCCATATAGGTATAGCAATTATTACTGCCTTTCAGTTGCCTCCGCTTATACTAAACTTACTTTAATATTGGTTCCTTCTTGGCTGTAATTCTATCTCAGTAGGCACCAATTGGCAATGTTTCACCTTCTTTTACCGTGGGCCAACCAGGAATCTGGATACTCTAATATGTAGTGGTACAATAAACGGGGGAAGGTCATCGAGCCTGATTTTGCCGATTAAATCACCCGCTGTGATGCCTATTTTACGCAATAGGAGACGACCCTAGTCGCTCAAATGCCGGATACCATCTGTGCATCTGGGGTTTTGGATTTAGTTCCTGAAGTAAATCGATGGGGTTTCTGAATGAAAGGTTGTCTTTTATCTGAATATACGTTGTTCTCTGTATATATATGGGGTCGAAGTAGTAAAAATGTGATAAAAATCTTGAAAGAATTTTATGAACCAAAATATTTTATTACATATGCTATTGCGTAATAAAGACTTATATAAAAGCAAAAATATTTAACAATTTTTATATGTAAATTTGGGTCTGTTTTGAATTTCTGTTGGCCGTCTATGTAACTAAAAGCATAAAAGCCATAGTCCTTTATGCTACTCTTTTGTATAAATGATGCAAGCCAACGACTTTGGGTATTTAGGTAACCTTGCTTTTTTCGGGTTTTTTCAACGTTTCTTGGTTCCGGGGAATTCTTGTCCGGCGAAGCGTTCATTGTTACCGGAACGACTATCGCGATTAGAGAAGCAATTTCGGCTGCTGTCAGTGGCGACACCTCTAAATGGGGATCATTTCGGGCGACTTTGGGGTCGTCTTGGCTTGAGATCGCGGTTTATTGGCCTTTCTCTTCGTTGTTACGCGCTACGCCTTACGCCCCACGCTTCTTTCGCCAGCACGTCGCAGAAATTGAACCGCTCGTCCCGAAGCACAACCTCACCGCGACGGATGTCAAGCGGGTGCGAGAATATCGGGCCGGCGAAGCAGAAGCTGTGGAACTCGCCGTTTTCCCCGCAGGGATCGACTCCGGCCGGCAGGTCCGCCAGCAGGTTCAGATCGTACTCGCGGCCGGCGAAGCGTGCGTCGAGTTTCTGTGTGTCCACGCAGGTGAGAACTGCGCGGAAACCCTCGGCCACCATCTGCCGCGCAAGCTCTCGCGTGTCGCGCTTCCAGATCGGGAACACAGCGGTCATTCCAGCGGCCGCAAGCTTGTCCTCGCGATACTTCTTTAGGTCCTCCAAGAACAAATCACCGAACGCGATGCTGCTGACGCCCGCCGACTTGAACTCCATCAGCGCCTCGGCCATGCGGGCCTCGTAGATAGCGTTGTCCGCCTGCTGCGGAATCCAGACGATTCGCAGCGGCAGCCCGGCAGCCGCTGCCTGCGTGAGCACCAACTCCCGCTGTACACCGTGCATGCTGACGCGATCGTATCCCTCGGTCATCGTCGTCAGGAGCGACACGACCTCGTACCGCCCCTCCCGCCGCAACACGTGCAACGCATAGGCGCTGTCCTTGCCGCTGCTCCAACAAAGTGCAATCTTGTCTTTCATCCGACATTTCCCAGATGACTGCTCGCTGACGACCGCCGTCAGCGATGTTCTCGATCTTAACATGCTTTGGCATTTCGACCAGCGAATTCTGGGCATCCCAAGCCCGTACTGTAAAATATGAGAAGTTGTAATTTTGACGAATCTCTTGTATATTTTGCATATGATTTTTAGTTGAAGTTGTATAATAGAAAAGGAAAGGGCAGTGAAAAAGTCTATTGGTGCAAAGACTATTGTTTTCCCGACTCCGGTTTTTATAGTCGGAACTTATGACAAATTAGGCAAGCCAAATGCTATGGCTGTTGCATGGGGAGCAATATGCTGTTCCGACCCGCCGTGTGTTTGTATTGCTCTAAGAGAAGCTACATATACTTTCGGCAGCATTTTGGAACGAAGGGCTTTTACTATAAGCATCCCATCAGAAAAATATATAAAAGAAGCTGACTATTTTGGTATGGTGTCTGGGAGAACGGAGGATAAATTTTCTGCTACCGGCCTTACGCCCGTAAAAAGCGACCTTGTAGATGCTCCCTATGTTAAAGAGTTTCCTTTTATTTTGGAATGTACGCTGCTTCAGACTGTTAAAATAGGCTTACATACACAATTTATCGGTGAAATTAAGGATATAAAAGCAGACGAAACAGTGTTGGCAAAAGAAGGATTTCCTGATATTGATAAAATAAAACCTTTAATTTTCAATCCTGCAAATCGTACCTATTACGGCGTAGGTAAATATCTCGGTAA
>Ga0187882_1004488_pt1 | contig 11336 bp, 13 predicted proteins | sample June2016WEW_19_1_3_FD_132991 | JGI IMG/M metagenome (GOLD analysis project Ga0187882, IMG submission 132991) | Peatland microbial communities from SPRUCE experiment site at the Marcell Experimental Forest, Minnesota, USA - June2016WEW_19_150 | ecosystem: Environmental > Terrestrial > Soil >...
GGCTCGAGGCTTGGTTATACATCACGAACGTGCTCGCAGCGGGTATGGACAATCCGGCCGCGGGCCTCAAGCGCGGCGAGTTTGTGGTGAGCGTCCGCCAGTGCGCCGAATGGTTCAACTGGAGCCACGGTATGGCGCAACGCTTCCTCGACCTGCTCGTGGAAAACTCAATGATCATGCGGGTGGTACGCGAACCGGTACACCCGGTGATACAGGAAGCGGGACACTTTATTGTCTGCAATTACGAAACTTACAACTCTCCCCGAGACGTGGAGCGATACGCGGAGCGATACACCGAACGGAACACTGAGGCGCCGGAGGGACAGGAAGCGGTACACCTTATTGCCGGCAATTACGGCTCTTACGGCCTTCTCCGATACACCAAGAGGGACATTGAGCCGCAAGGTGTAGGTATTAATACTAATATAAATACTAATACAAATAATAAAGACACACCAGCCTTCGCTAAAGCTCCGGCTGGCAAGCCAGCGCTCGTCGCTGAACCTTCGGCTGGCAAGCCCGTACTCGTCGCTAAAGCTTCGGCTGCCAAGCCAGCGCTCGTCGCTGAACCTTCGGCTGGCACGCCGACGCTTGCTGGTCTGAGATTTGGTGAAGGCGTGCCCACCGGCCTGAACTTTAATGGAGGCGGGCTTGTCCGCCGAAGCTTTAGCGAAGGCGGGAAAATTCTTCTCGAAATATATCAGCAGCACAACCTTGCGTTGCCCGGCGTGAGGGCACTCACGGCCGAAAGGCTGCGCAAGTGCCGGTCGCGGATTGACCAGGCCGTTCGCGACGGATGCCTTGAACAATACCTCGCCGATTTTGCAGAGGCTGTGAAGAAGGCTCAGTCCACACCCTTCCTTCGCGGAGAAGGCGCGCGTGGCTGGCGGGCGAGCTTCGACTGGTTTGTTACCAATCATCGGAATGTTTATGCGGTGCTCGAAGGGAAGTACGACGGGCACGCTTGGAGCCCAAAGCATCGAGAGGGAGCTTCGCATGGAAACGACTATGGACATATTGACGGCGATGGATCTCGGCCACCAGGAGTTGCCCGGAGAACGAGTCGAGGGGATCCGATTTACATCCCCCGCCAGTGAGCCCGTCTGTGCATTGTGCGCGGGGACGGGATGGCGGCGCGCCGGAAACGAAGAGTCTATCGGATATCGCCGCTGCACATGCGTCGAAGCCCGCTGGGTTGCCTCCCGGCTGGCTGCGATCCCGGCGCTGTTTCGAGAGGCATCGTTCGAATCCTATCAGGCGCGGAACCCGCAGCAGGAGCGGGCAGTGGTTTTGATGAGGGGCCTCCCTGAGGGCAGCTGGTACATGACCGGCCACTACGGAAGCGGCAAGACACACCTTTTCTACGCGCAGTACCGCGAGATCGCGGCGGCCGGCAAGATTCGTTGCCACGTGCGCACGGCAAGAGAACTGGGCGAGGAATTGAAGAGGGTCGAACTTGATCGCGATTTCGTCTCGCCGGTAATGGCCGCCGCACATTCGTGCGCGCCGTATCACCTTTTCTGGGACGACATCGACAAACTGAAGCCCACCGATTTCAAGACCGAGGTTCTCTTTGAACTGGTGGATGCCCTTTATCGCCAGAAGCACGGGCTGACTGTAACCGCCAATTATTCATTAAGGGATCTGGTGGAGCGCGAACGGATCCATCCGTCAATCGTCCGCCGCCTCGACGACATGTGCAGGGTAATCCAGATATGAACATCAAAACGCCACGGATTACACCGATTACACAGATTAAATCTGATTTCAGATCCGTGGAATCCGAGAAATCCGTGGCGTATTTGCTTTTCGTGCATCGACAGATCGATGGAGAAGATCCATGAACGAAACTGAAATCCTGCGGCATATCAGAACTGCTTATGGCGCCATGATCGCCGGAGCCGCCTCGAAACACCGCCACCGGCCTGAGGTGATGGCCGGGATCGTCATGCGTGAAACGCAGGGCGGCCTGTCCCCGCTGTTGGACCGCCCGGGTCCTGAAGGCCGGGGTGACCGTGACAACCAAGGTCTGTGCCACGGCCACGGCCTCTGCCAGATTGACGATCGCTCATTTCCGGAATTCTGCGCCGGCCAGGACTGGAAGGACGCCGCGAAGAACATCGCGATGGGCGCATGGGCGCTCGGCCGCAAGCGGGCCTTTCTCGCTGCCAGGACGCTCGGATTCAAGCTCACGAACGATGACCTCGAAAAGGCGTCGATCGCGGCTTACAACGCCGGCGAGGGCCGCGTGCTCAAGGCAATCGAGCAGGGACGCGATCCCGACACCTGCACCGCTCACGGTGACTACGCCGCCGCTGTCCTGCGCTACGCGGATCTTTACCTGAAACTGGAGGGAAATCGGTGACAGGCACCTTTTTCGCTCCCACATCAAAACGCCACGAATTACACGGATTCGAATTCAGATTCAATCTGTGGAATCCGTGGAATCCGTGGCGTTTTTAAAAATCGGTGACGCAGAAATGAAGACACTCATCGCTATCCTCAAGTCACTCTGCCTGCTGGCTGCGATGTTCGCTCTGGCCGCAGCCGGCCTCGCGTTCCGCGAGATGGCAAGACTCACGAAAGCGGCTGCCTCAACCGTGTCAGAGGCGGGCGGCGCCGCGGCTGAGCTGAGAAAGACGGCAACCGCCGTCTCGGAATATGCTCAGCATCAAACAAAGCAACTGATGGATCCGAGAAACCAAAAGGCCCTCGACGCCGGCCTCCAGGCTCTTGCCGTCTTCAACGGCACCGGCCGGCTCATCAACCGCGAGGTGATTCCGCGCGCCATGGGAGTCCTGGACAACCTCTCCAACGCCACGGCCTCGCTGGACCGGGCGATTCAAGCCACAGACAAGTCGGTGAATGCCGACCTGCTTCCGGAATCCAGGCAGTTGCTCTCGGCCACATCAGAGGCAATTGCCGCCACAAAGAGCACGGTCGAGGCGACATCCACCCAGATCGTTCAGGCCGGCAGCGACATCCACGCGATCCTTGCCGACCCGGCGCTGAAATCGCTGCTCGCTGAAAGCAATGCGATCGCGACTCACGCCGACGGCATCGCCGCCAATCTCGAAGAGTCCTCCAGGCAGATGCCACTGATTGCAGCCGACGTGGAGCGCATCGCCGCGACGAGTTCCCGTTACCGCAAGGCGATTCTGTTGAGTCAAATTCTCTCGGCCCTCGCAAGGGCCTTCTTCTAGGAGACAGTATGAAAACCAGAAAATCATTGGGCGCCCTGGCGCTCGCATCTTTACTTTTGGTCAGCGCCGCACCTCTGTATTCCCAGACTGCTGAGCCGGTCAGAGACCTGGTGGCGGCAGGAGCCAGTTGGAACCAGTACACCCAACCGCAGGTGAGCGGCAACCTGATGTATGCGCATCAGGTCTCGGGCGGAACGTTCTCATTTTCGTTGGTTGACATAACCGCCAAAACCGTCACCGACGTCGGATCAGACGGCAAACCGGTGACGCGATTCGCGACCATGACGAGCGTGTCTACAGGACTGGCACAGTATCTGAAAAGCATCGGTCCCGCCAGAATCTATGTGGTCTCAACCGTTGGAGTTTCGGCCGGCGGGGAAAGAGTGGGCGGTGCCTGGACAGCCGGAGGCGCAGCTGTGATTCCCATAGGGTCCAAAGGATGGTGCCTGATGCCAAACCTGAGGGTGCTGAAGAGCACGGTCTCGGAGTTCCAGGGCATCTTTGGCATCGCCATCGGGTGGGGCAGCAAATGATTGTCGACATTCCTCACCCAGGGATCTGGAGGGATATCCGATGGTTTTAAATCCGGTGACAGGCTACGCTTTTCCCGAAATCGGCTCTAGTGTGAAGCACGGCTCGCTTGAATTCGGGAATTGCGTAGCCTGTCACCGGATTTTCAGGGAAGGGTACACCATTTTCCTGGGAGCGCGCGCTCCCAGGTGTTGTGGGTGCGATGGGGTCGGACCACGGCAACTCCTAGAGATCGCAGGTTGTAGCCCAATTTTCGAACCCAGGGAAGCAGCTTAGCCGCGAAAAACGGCGCTGAAGTGTGAACTCAAGCTTGATTGGATTTGTCTATGGTGTCGGAGTGATTTCTCTCCTGAGCGGCCTTGTACCCTTAGACGCAGAAAAAGCCGGCCAAATATTCGGCTAGGGCCTGTTTCAGCGGATCCGTCTGCAACTATGTCCAATAGTCCACATAAAATATCGTGGTCCGACCCCGATTGCGCCACCCAACGGACGCTGCCGCCCGTCGGCCTTCGGGATGTAGACTCTCCTTGATGGTTGTGCCCGGTAGCCTCCGCGATGAACCCTGCTGTGCAGGTCGGCAAGCCGTCCTTCCAGCCCGGTCTCATATTCCTGCCACCTAACCCCGTCCACTCCTGCCGCCGCTTCCCGCTTCAGCGCGTAGAAACTGGCTCGCAACAGCTCGGGTGTTACATGGTGGAGTAAAGCGGTGAACCGCTCTCCCTTTCTCTCTCGTGCTGCTTTCCGCACACCCGCCAGCCCCTGTGACACGTGTTTCTTCCCGCCCTGTGTCGGGTTCATGTGGGTCTGACTGATGTTCTCCTCGGTCCGTGTCCTTCCCTCCCCAACCTCCGCACTCAAACCCCGTCCCGGCGGTCCTACTTTGTTCGGCTGGTTCACAGGTACTACGGCACAGTCCGACCCCTCCGTTCCGTTCGCACCAGTCGTACGGCTTTCTGCCTTCTCTGGCCGGACTGCTCCACTTTCGCGTGCAGTCAGTTCGGAGGTCTCCCGGTTCTCGTGCATGAAGTTTCCTAGCGTGCCAGGGGTCTCCGACTACGCGGGGCTCACGTCGCACTCGCGATCACGCACGTCGTGATGTTGCCTTCCCCTTCGCTACACTGGGTCGGCGCCCCGTTTGTAGGTTTTCGCAGCTCGATACCCTGCCCACCAGTGCCTCTGTTTACGCTTCGCGCCCCGCCTCGCGACGAGACGTGCAAAACTCGAGGTCAGGATGGTTCGCTACTCCTTTCCTGTAAGACTCTTTCATTCTCTACTTCATGCCGGTTTATCCCGGCGCTCGCAGCGTCCCCAATTTTCCAAATTTGATCGACGTCCAAGTATATTGACCCTACGGCTGTAAATTGACCAACTTAGGGGTTCTGTGATATACGCATCCCCAAACAAGCGGTTTTAGATAAGGTTATCTTGCCATGGCTACAAAGAGCCTGAACCGGCCAGCCCGCAAACGACGGTCGCCGTCCGCGGCCGACGCATATCGCGGGTACTCAATTCAGACAACAAGACTTCTTTTTCGGCTGCTACAGGCTGATATTGGCGACACCGTGTGCCTCGAAACATTCGACGATGTCGGTGTTGAGCACGCAAATGGATCATTCACCTCAGAGCAAGACAAGGGCAATGTTGCAACGAATCCGCTTTCGGACCGGTCTGAAAAGTTTTGGAAAACGATCCGGAATTGGGTAGAAGCGGCCGGGCAGGGTCTGATCGATCCTGGCCGGACGGCGTTTGTGATACATACAACACATAGGGCCCACGGGAAACTTGCCGAATCATTCAGTGCCGCCCGATCGATAATAGATGCTAAAACCGCACTCCAATCAGCGCGCAAAATGCTCTTGAGTGGCAGAAAAAAGCCGTCAAATGCAATCAAACCGCACCTCGACGCGATCTTTGCGGCTGACGAGCAAGTGGTCGCCACAATCATTACCCAGTTCGCGCTCGATATCGGCCGCGGCGATCCTCATCTTGAAGCTCGCACTGCGTTCCTCCAACAACTCGTGAGTGAGGATGCCGTGGACGATATCCTGCGATGGGCGCACGGCTGGATAAAGACGCGCATCGATGCGTTGCTCAATAAACGCGAGTCGGTAAGGATCGCAAAACGCGAGTTCCATGATGCACTGCTGAACCAAGTCCGTACCCATGACCGGGTTGCTATCCTGCATAGTGTCGCAGGGCGTCCGACTGAGTCTCAGATCCGGGGCGAGTTGGTCTGCCGCGACTATGTGCGGCAGCTTCAGATCATTAACATGGACGAGGAAGACGTTCTCGAAGCAGTAAACGACTTTCTTAAGGCAAGCGTTGATCGAACAGACTGGGCCAACGAGGGCTGGATTGATCAGGAAGCCCTGGACCAGTTCGCCCGAGATTTGAAACGGGCATGGAAGCATTGCAGGGACAAGACCTTCATCGGATTCTCCGACAAGCCGCCGGAACAGCAAGGGACCCTTTTATATCGCGAATGCCTCACGCAATCGGTACAGATCGACCACCTGGAAGCACCGTCTCACTTCACACGCGGTAGCTGGCACTCTCTGTCGGACGACCTGACCATCGGATGGCACCCGATCTACCGGGATCAGCTTCGCCGACACCCTGCAGATCCTACCAAGACAGAGGTCCCTGATGCCTGAGTCGATCCTGTCGCGAGAGGCACATTTTGTACAAAATCCTGCGCTCGGCGCTACGCTGCTTTGGCGGTTTGCACAGGGATACGGCTCCTCGCACCGCACCGGCGAGGCACCTCCGATCCCTCTCGCTTTCATCGTCCTGCCTCTACTTTTTCATCGTGACAGTGGCGAACTGCTAGTTGGCACCAAAGCGAACTTGGCAACGTTCGCGGAAAAATTCTCTCGGCCAGACACCGCCAAAGCAGATGTCTTGCTTTCACTGCACGAGCGCACATTGGCTGCGCGCGCCTTGAGCCTGCAGTCGCTTCGATTGGCAGTACAGTCCCGTCTGGTAACAGTCGTTCCGGCCGATGCCAGATTTGCGTCACTGAGTTCTGCCCAGCCATCCGGAGTTGCATCTAGTGTTCGGCCCTTGTTATCCGCCGCCGAGCGCTTAGGCAAGTGGTGTTCCAGTCTCACCCTTTTCGAGATCGGCAATGTTCTCAAGGTTGATTTCTGATGAAATTCCAAATCCTAAAAATCATCCTGTGGCCAAGCGGAGTAAATGCGCCGCCGCGAATCGTTGAGTTCAAACCGGGAGTTGTGAATGTTATTAGCGGCGCCTCCAAGACCGGCAAGTCTGCGATCATTCCGTTAATCGACTATTGTCTGGGAGCGGACCGGTGCGCAATCCCTGTGGACACGATCCGAAATGCCTGTAGTTGGTTCGGCCTGCTGGTTGCTACCGATGAAGGGCAAAAACTGTTTGCCAGGCGGGGGCCAGGAATACAGAAGTCGACCGGCGAAATGCGGATGGAAGAGGGCGTGACGGTCGCCATTCCGGATCGAACCCCCGAGAAGAACACGACTGTCGAAGCGGTAAAGATCCGGCTGGATGATTTGGCCGGGCTGAGCCGACTCGACTTTGACCCTGCCAGAGTCTCTCAGGGCGGGTTCAAGGGAAGGCCGAGCTTTCGAGATCTGATGGCCTTCACCTTTCAGCCGCAGAACATTGTTGCCAATCCTGACGTGCTGTTTTTCAAGGCCGACACATATGAGCATCGCGAGAAGCTAAAAACTATCTTCCCTTATGTACTGAATGCGATCACCCCGGCGGTCTTGGCGGCTCAGCACGAACTCGAAGGCGTCCGTCGCGACCTGGCGAGAAAACTACGTGAGCTCGAGACCATTCGAAACACATCAGCTCGCTGGCTTGCAGAGCTTCAAGCTTGGGTCTTGCGTGCTCGCGAACTTGGGCTTATTCCCTCAGCGGAATCGAACACGGCCAACGACCGTGAACAAATGATAGCTTTGCTGCGCGCTGCCGTTGTTAAAAAAGAGGCCCTGACAATCCCAAGCCCTGTGGCGATCGAAGAAGCGATGCAGGAGCTGATACAACTTGGTCGCGAGGAGCAAGAGGTAGATGGGCGACTTCGCGCCCATCGCAGGCGCTTGGCAGAGATGTCCAAGTTGAAGGACAATGTTGAGAGTTACCAGCGCGCAATGGGCATTCAGCGCGACCGGCTCTCAATAGCGAAATGGCTAAGATCACTCCAGGACCTTCAGCGCGTTTGCCCGCTATGCGAACAGACAGTAACGGCTGGCCAGGAAACCCTGGACCAATTCGTTGAAGCGCTTTCCCGGATAGAATCCGATGCTGCCCGGATCAGTTCCGCAACATCATCTTTTGACCGGGAGCTCGTCCGCGTCAGGAGAGACATAGATCTTTGCGTGGAAAGCCTTCGAGCTATAGGTATCCGGAAGGGTGAGGTGGAAGCAAGATCCGGTGAGGCAAAGAGCATGAGCTTCCGGGCATCGGAGGTTGCTCGTTTTGTGGGACGGGTTGAGCAAGGCCTGGAAGTACATGACTCGCTCAGCGCAGACAATGGGCTGTTGAACGAAGTGGACGAATTGCGGTCACGCGAGGAAGTACTTGCCAGAACGGTCGCTCATGCCGATGTGCAACAGCGACTAACAAGAGCTCTTGCAAAAGTAGCACTGTTGGCCAGCCGTTCCCTTCCATTACTTGATACCGAGCGACCGAACGATCCCCTTGAACTATCCGTTACCGATCTGACGATCAAAGTAAAGGGGATGCAGCGGGAGGATTACCTCTGGGAGATCGGAAGCGGGGCGAACTGGCTTTCTTACCACGTTGTCGTTTCACTGGCTCTCCAGCAATTCTTCCTTGACTCGAATGACGCGGTACCGGGCTTTCTCGTCTACGATCAGCCCAGCCAGGTTTATTTTCCGAGGCGGCTCGCCCGAAGCGAGGCTGAGGATCTGGATCCTACCCTTGCTGATGAAGACGTGGAGGCCGTCCGTAAAGTGTTCAGCGTATTGGCTCGCGTGGTGACGGATGCCCAAAAAAGGCTGCAAATCATTGTTCTCGACCATGCAGGCCAAGACGTTTGGAAGAACGTGTCGAATGTCCATCTCGTCGAGGAATGGCGAAGTGGCCTCAAGCTCGTGCCTGAGGCGTGGCTCCACGAGTAGTGGCGCAGTGTGAAGAACACAATACTGCTACTTCCGTGACAACGCTTTGTATACCATCCAAAGGAAAGTTTTCTCGGGGCATAACTGCGTACGAGAAGAATGAACACCGTGGCCCCGTCTACGAGAGATCGTGGACACCCACTATTTTCACGGGTCCGGTGTCAGGCCTGGAAAATTTAGGGAATGGGAAACGGGTGCCGGACCCAAACAAGATGTTGCTCAAAATCACCTTATGGCAGTTAGAGTAGATTGAAAGGAGCTTTGCGGGGATTTTCATAGGGTGTTTTTTCAATCTATCCGATGACTCTGGCTCGAAAGGGATTTCATGCCTCATGCGAATCGATATGTTCCCGGATGCAATGAGAAAAATATTGGACTGCCTCGGCCTGTTTTCGAGATCCCCGCCGGTTGCTCCCGCCTTTCATGATCTCGATGTAGACGGAGCCTGATTCGCTTGGCGCACGGCATGTAAAGAGCCCTGGGTAGAGGTGTGCGCAAAACCCGAACTCTGGTGCCAATTTTGAGATATAATCGGCCTGCTGACGGGGGAGGCAGCCGCGGGCCGAAGTCGACATCTTATACCTCGGAAGCTTACCGGCGCTTGCACGCAGGCAACGGTCCGAAATGCAGTCAATTCCGACTATCGTGCGACACCGCCGCCATAGAACTTGAAACCCGCTCCGTTTCGCGTTGCGGTACCGAACTACCGGTCGGTTGCCAGTGAGCAAAAAACACATGATGGATGGCGGGTACATCCCGTGAGGGACGCGACCTGACAATCAGCAAGGGCAACGGCAGCATGATCGAGAAGCTATTTGACGTGCCCTTCGTGGCCGACATGGCCCTGCGGGAGAAGCAAATCCAGCAGAACTACCGGCCACCCATTGCAGTCCACAAATGGTTTGCACGGAGGCCGGGGACACTGTTTCGTGGTCTCGTGTTGTCCGAGTTCGTCGACAAACCGTTGCGCGAGTCGTTCTATGAGAGCAACGATTTGCCCGGACGATGCATAGCCGACCCCTTCATGGGAGGCGGAACGCCATTGATGGAGGCGAACCGCGTTGGGTGTGATGTAGTCGGTTTCGACATCAACCCCATGGCCTACTGGATCGTGCGACAGGAGATCGAGCACCTCGACCTTTCCGAGTATCGCGATACCGCAAAACGCCTGCGAAGCGACCTGGAGGCCAAGGTTGGCCACCTCTATCGAACAAGATGCCTGCTGTGCGGTCGCACTGATGCACACGTGAAGTACTTCCTATGGGTTAAGACCGCAACATGCGGCGCTTGCGGTACTGACGTGAGGCTCTTCCCGGGTTACCTTGTCGCCGAAGATCGCAGGCATCCCAAGAACGTGTTCTTGTGCCCTCGTTGCGATCATCTTACAGAGACCACTGACCGAAAGGCTCCAGGTTGCTGTGGTAGCTGCGGTGCGCCGTTGCGTCTGGATGGCCCCGCCGGGCGTGGTAGTTGTCCCTGTCCGTCATGTGCGACCCCGGTGCATTTCCCCAATGCAGCCAAGGCACCGCCCCGGCATGTTCTGTTCGCAATGGAATACCACTGTCCGAGTTGTCTCCCTTTGCACTCAGGCCGATTCTTCAAAGCCCCGGACGAAGCCGATCGAAAGAAAGTGGTTGAAGCAGAGGCAACATGGTCTCGACTCACACCGTGTTTCGTGCCGGATGTTGAGATCCCCTCTGGCGACGAGACGGATCGCCTGCACAGGTGGGGATATCGCCGGTACGGCGAGATGTTCAGCACCCGCCAACTTCTTGGGCTGGAGGAGAGTTGCCGGCTGATTAGCCGGGTCCGAAACACGCGTGTCCGCAATGCGCTGGCGACCAATCTCTCCGACCTGCTGCGGTACCAGAACATGCTTTGCCGATACGACACAATGGCACTTAAGTCATTGGACATTTTCTCGGTCCACGGCTTTCCCGTTGGTCTGATCCAGTGCGAGTCGAACCTTCTAGGCATACCCAGAGGCGAGGGGGAAGGCAGCGTGGGGAGTGGAGGATGGTTCAACATTACGGAGAAGTTTGCGAAGGCCAAAGCCTACTGCGATCAGCCGTTCGAGTTCCGCCACAATGGCATGCGCAAGGATCGCGTTGACATCCCCAGCGAGTGGATCGGCGACGAGCAGAACGGGCGACGACAGAAGAACTGCCGAACTGTGACGATCATCTGTGCGGACGCGGCCCAGGCTTCGATCCCAGCCGCAAGTCTGGATGCTGTTTTCACCGACCCGCCCTACTTCGGCAACGTGCAGTATGCGGAGCTGATGGATTTCTGCTACGTCTGGTTACGCCGTCTTGTGGGCGGTACGAGTGACAACACTGCGTTCGACCTGCCTTCAACAAGGAATGCCGGCGAACTGACCGGTAACGCCAACATGGGACGCGGAATCGAGCATTTCACGGATGGCATCTCGGCTGTTTTCCAACGCATGGCAGTCGCATTGAAGCCTGGTCACCCA
>Ga0187882_1004489_pt1 | contig 11334 bp, 9 predicted proteins | sample June2016WEW_19_1_3_FD_132991 | JGI IMG/M metagenome (GOLD analysis project Ga0187882, IMG submission 132991) | Peatland microbial communities from SPRUCE experiment site at the Marcell Experimental Forest, Minnesota, USA - June2016WEW_19_150 | ecosystem: Environmental > Terrestrial > Soil >...
CATCGTTGAACAATGGAAGCGAAGCCAACCTGCTTGAGTCATGATTTTTTACAGGTGCTCCGTGTTCAGAAAGAACATTTCACCACAGCGCTCTATTGCTGAATGCTGTCGAAGCCAGGGAATAAGGTTAACTTCGGCACCAGATAGATTGGGTCTATTTCTTGATCCATTTCTCAGTTATGTCTTGCTGCAGTTTCTCGGCGCGTTTTTTGATTTTTTCAGCTTCTTCTTTTGTCTTGGGGTCTTTCATTTCCTGCTTGCGTTTTTCGTTTGACTCCAAAAGTAGTCTTAGGAATTCGGAATCGTGACTTTCCAGAAGCAGTTTCGTGTTTGGAATGATACAGTGACCGCCTATTTCGCCTGGGAACATTACAGGTCTGTCAAGTCTCACACGGTGGGTGTCCTCTAGGAAATCGACTGTGTCATCAAAGTCTGCTTTGAAGTGCTTGGCGATTCGATGCATTTCTTGGAAGCAGGTTATCATCCAGGCCCTGTATGTAGTTTCAAACAGTTTGGCCAACTCAGTCTCGGTACAGCTTCTTAACATCTTGGTTTTCAAGCCGATCTTCTTGAAGTGTGTACACGCGGCTTTGCCGGCTTCGATGTCCGCGCCACCAACGTACTTTGCCCAGCGTTTAAGCTCCCACTTCATATGCTCCAGGTTCTTATGCACCCCTCGAACAGGAGAATGTGCCACTAGACAATTGCAACGCGTGCGCACAGCCATCGTTGTTCCCGGTGGAATCGTGCTGTTTATGATCACCAAGCTAGGCTTAAACTGCTTAACATAGCCGGTTACTATTTTGACAAGCTGCTCTTTTCCCGTGCAGGGTATGCAAACATGCATAACATCAACTTTGGCAGGCATTTTACTCTGATTTGTTTCTTGCATTTTCTTTGGGTCAATATCTAGTCCGTAGACCGTGAACCGCCCACTTTCTGTTAGCAGCTCATAAATCGGTAATCCAATTTCACCTAGGCCGATTACGAGAACAGTTTCTTTGGGCAAAGTGCTCGCCTTCCGCCCGAGACAGCAACTAGACCGTCAAACTATTTAAACGTCTCACTTCCTATGAACAATGAAAACGAAGGAAAATTTATGTCTAAGCCAAGACTGGGAATGGGCGTTGTAGTTGGCAAAGACGTCCAATTCGGCGAGAATGTTGTCGTCTGGAACTATGTGGTAATAGGGGATAACACGAAGATAGACGATAGAACGGTTATGGGAAGTTTCGTTGACATAGGAAAGAACGTAGTTGTTGGCAAGGACTGCAACATACAAGCTCACGTAACGATTTCAAACGGCTGCATTATCGGCGACAACGTTTTCATTGCGCCGAACACTAGTCTGCTCAACGATAGATACCCGAAAAGTGAGCTTTTAACTCCAGTTACCGTGAAGAACGGGGCCATCATAGGCGGAGGTGTCACGATCCTACCGAACGTGATTGTCGGCGAGAACGCCGTTGTTGCCGGAGGAAGCGTTGTTACAAAAAATGTTGCCGCCAACACCGTTGTGATGGGTGTACCTGCAAAAAGCGTTATGTCCTTGAAACAGTACGCAGCCAAAAGGAAGGCTTTCATCAGCGCCCAACCCTAGGTGGAAAAAATGAGGATTTGGTATGATGCATGCACTGGCAAACACGTTAGGTATGGAGCAGCTATAGCCGAGCATCTTAGGAAACTCGGGCACGAAGTTGTATTCACTACTCGGGAGCATCCTGACACTCTTTCTGTGGCCAAGCTCCTCGGCGAAAAACCCGTGGTGGTTGGAAAATACAACCCTGCTTCACTCTTGGCGAGAGTTGAAGAAAGTGCAGAGCGGATACTGCAATTCTCGAAGCTTTTCAAAGACAAGCTTCCTGACTTTGCAATCTCATCTCCATCCATTGAGTTGTGCCGATTTGCATTCGGACTAAACATACCATCAATTTTGACAGCTGATACACCGCATGCTGAGGCCGCAAACAGACTATCTATTCCGTTGGCAAAAACACTCGTAACTTCAGAGGCAATTCCCAAAAAGCTATTCGAGGCCTATGGCGCACAGAAAATTGTCCAATTCAAAGGCGTGGACGAGGTTGCATGGATCAAAGGCAGCAAACCTAGTGCAACATATGACTACGGAAGACCTCTAATAGTCGTCAGACAGATCGAAACCCGAGCAGCATACGCGTGCGGGAAAGACGACAACACTATCAAGCTTGCTGAAAAACTGTCTCACCTCGGGAACATTCTGTTCCTGCCGCGATACAGCAAACCGGAAAACAAGAAAATAAAAGTCGCCGACAACTTCGTTGATTCTGCGAGCCTAGCTGGCCAAGCAGATCTCGTCGTAAGCGCAGGAGGAACCATATCGAGAGAAGCAGCCTTGCAAGGAACGCCGAGCATCGTCATATCAGACTTTGGACAAATCGAAGTAAACAGGTACCTCCACACAAAAGGATTCCCTATATTCACGGTGAACGCTTCACAAGTTGAAGCATACGCGAAACGATACTTATGCAAAAGGTTTGAAGTCAAGAAAAAACTTGAGCAACTGGAAAGCCCTCTCAAAGTGATTTCAAAACTTATCTTTGCAGGCAGTCAAGACTTTAGGCAGCTTCCAAGAGAAAGCTCATAATCACGAAACCAAATCTAAATTGGAAGGGCCGGTTTCGTCTAGCTTGGTTAGAATCGACTTCGATGGCGAAGTCTCCAGCAGCTCCTTTTTTAGAAATTCTCGGCATTGCCATATCTAGCCGCCCGCGTTGAAATGATTTTGAGGCCCCTTCAACCCTTAAATAAAGGATGTTGTAGTTTTTCTATTTCGAAAAGTTGACTAGGGACTGTTATGACGTGTATAGTCGAAGCAAGAGACGTAAAGAAATCGTATAGGCTGGGCAACATTTCTGTGCCTGCTTTGCGTGGAGTGAGCTTCGACGTTGAGGAAGGTGAATTTCTTACTATTTTTGGGCCGTCGGGTAGCGGAAAATCGACGTTGCTCCACTTGATAGGGGGCTTAGATCGCCCAGACGGGGGAGAGATAAGTGTTGATGGCTCTAAGCTTCTTCAACTTGGCGATGATGAGCTGGCGAGGCTGCGGTTAACGAAGATAGGTTTCGTTTTTCAATTCTTCAATTTGCTGCCGCGAATTACAGCCTTGGCTAACGTTGAATTGCCTTTGGCTATTGCTAACTTGCCCGAGAAGGAGTCGATGGAAAGAGCGAAGGAAACGCTGAGACTTATGGGTCTCGAAACAAGGATGAATCATCGTCCCTTTGAGCTCAGTGGGGGAGAACAGCAGCGTGTGGCAATAGCGAGAGCTCTCATAAACAACCCGAAGATGGTTCTCGCAGATGAACCGACTGGCAATCTTGACACGAAGATCGGTGGGGAAATCGTTCAGCTGATGCGCAGGTTGAACAAAGAAGCAGGCCAAACCTTCGTGATTATCACTCATGATGCGACGGTTGCTGAAAATGCGGATCGTACAATTTACTTGAAAGATGGTTTGATCGAGGGCGCAAAAGAAGGCACTGGGATGGTTAAATCGTGAGAACAGGAAGAATGTTTGCGATGGCCTGGGACAACTTGAAGAAGCGAAGATTGCGGACGTCGTTGACGACGCTTGGGGTTGTGATAGGAATTACGACGATAATCGGGCTGGCCTCATTGGGTGATGGTCTCCGGTCCGCAGTTAACCGGAATTTCCAGCAGGGGTTCGAACTGGACAATTTAATAGTCATCCCGGGAAGCTTTGCGGCTGGGCTGAGAGGCGCGGGGTTTAACCCCAGCGATGTGGCCAGCATTAAGACTGTTGGAAACGTGACCTTGGTAACGCCGATGATAACGTTACCTACGGCGCAGGTCAACGAGACGGTAAATCATGAGAAGCTTGGAGCATTCACCGTGGGAGCAATAAACTTCACTGAAATGCAGGAAATGCTGCCGCAGAGATTCCGTTTGCAGCCTGGAGGGCACTTTCCTAACTCAATAGAGTCGCATGCCATGATCCTAGGTTATCAAGCTGCAAGGCTGAATAGCACAGTGATTGCCAGTGTTGGCGACAACGTGACTCTTCAAATGCTAGTCGGAACGTCAAGTTCCGCGTATCTCTACAATGAAACGTACACGATTACGGGTGTCCTCGCTGAAGGCGGAACGTCTGGGCTAACCGATTTTGATTATTGGGCGTTTATCCATCTAGAAACGGCGGAGGATATATCCGGGATCGGTGGAGCCTACCAAATAATACTTGTAAAAGTTGACGATTCGAAGAACGCTGCGAACGTTGCTAATGCGATTCAGAGCAAGTTTCCACCGTACTCGATTACCGTTTTTGTTCCCTCATCATTAGTGAACCAGGTGAACAACGTTCTGAACCTGATAACGATTTTTCTGTTGTCAGTAGCCTCGATATCGCTCATTGTTGCAGGAGTCGGCATAATGAACATCATGACAGTGTCAGTCATGGAACGGACCCGCGAAATTGGCATAATGAAAGCCATCGGCGCCAGAAGCCGAACCGTCCTTTCCATGTTCCTCACGGAGACTGTGCTGATAGGCGCAATCGGTGGCTTGATTGGAATACTCATGGGATACGGGCTCTCTTATGCGCTGGCATTCGGACTATCCGGCGTCGTACAGTCTTCACAGCAGTCTGGTCTGCAAACGCCCGGGAGCCAGAAGCTTAGCATTACGCCAGTTTTCTCGCCTGAGTGGACGGTGATTGCTGTAGTATTCTCTATAGGCGTTTGCCTGGTCTTCGGTATGTATCCAGCTCGAAAGGCAGCCAAGCTGGATCCTGTCCAGGCTCTGAGGTACGAATGAAGTGCTTCACGAGAAATCTATCAATAATAACCAGCCGGACAGCTTGATGAGTAATATCACGCGCAGAACAACAACACAAGGTTGAATTTAACCTCAACAACATGACTCATGGTTCCCAAATTGCAGCTCAGTTAGAATCGACTTCGATAGCGAAGTCTCCAGCGATTCCCTTTTTTTCTCTCTGTTCAGCGCGATACGAGCGTTAGTAACAGAAAACTCGAAAACACAGACTTCTACATCCAACTCTTAAACTTTGAAAGCGACGAATGGCATGTAGCCCACGCGACCAACCTAGAAGAAGAAAACAAATTAATCGAATCAGGCTTTGAATTCATCCGCTACAGCGAAAAAGACCAAGTAGCCATATACCGGAAGCGAAAGTAAATAAAACATAGAAAAAGTATGCTAGCTTAGGGGGCCGGTCGTCTAGCTTGGTTAGGACATTGGCTTTACGAGCCAAAGGTCGCCGGTTCAAGTCCGGTCCGGCCCACCAATTACAGCTTTTGACCTATGGGACATAACCCGAAATCCGCAGTCAACACCTGAAATCGTTAATCTCCTAATACAAATGAAGAACGACGGAAAAGCAGAAGTCACACTACGCACCACCAGCTTCATTCTAGGCAAAATCGCAAGACACGCAAACCTCAACAACCCCGAACAAGTCAAACAATACGTAGCCAACCTACAAGTAACAAGCACGTACAAACAAAACATAATCAAAGCCTACGCACGATACACAACCTACAAAAACATACAATGGCAAAAACCAAAATACGAGAGAGACACAAAACAGCCAAAGATACCAACCACACAAAAACTAGAACTCCTAATAGCCAAAGCAGGAAACATCCTATCACTCAAACTAGATATTAGCTTCCGCACAGGAATGCGACCCATCGAAGTCGTAAACCTCAAAGTAAAAGACATAGACTTCGAACACAAAACCATAACACCAGCAGTATTCAAACACGGAGCACCAAGAACCCTACCAATACCAGAATACCTAAGAGACAAAATCCAAGAACACACAAACTATTACAAACTCACATCAAACGACAAACTATTCAAAGGAAACGTACGCTCATACTGCGGAAACTACCGAGAAATGCGAGATTATCTAGCCATAAAGCTAGGCGACCCATCCCTAAGACAAATACGCCTCTACGATTTTAGACACCACGCGCGCGCTAGTGCCGCATTATTCCTTGGCAGCAATGGCATCGACGCGAGCAATAAGGAAGACATAACAAACACATTTAAGAGGCTGGTGAAGAAAGGGGAACCCTGCGACATGATGTCTTCTGCGTCGTTGTTGTGGTCGAATTGGAAAACAGAACAGCTCAACGACAAAGAAACAAGGCAGCTGCTTGATAACTCCTCTACGTTCGTTAGGCAACTGAGATCATTGCAGCATTCTTAGCCAAACATAGAGGATGTGTCAAGAATCAGCAAAACGGTTCTGGGTCAAACTCGCCGAAGTGTCTTGCTACTGTGGCAATGTCTTTGCCATCGATTTTATGGCGGTTGAACAAATCGCAATTCAAATTGTAGATCAACGGTGGCAAACAGCCATAATAACTGCCGAAGCATTTCGAAATCAATGAAACATCTTTACCATCGCATTTGCCATCTGGAACAAAATCCCAAACGTTTCCTGTACCACCAGTAAGGTCGCCGATCATGGATACACAGATTGTCGTGTTGCAGAAGTTGTCTAAAATGTATGTTTCATTTGCCATTGGCATGAGACTAAAATTCATACTGTAATCGCCTAACGCAACGCCCGAAGTATTCCAAACAAAATTAATAATGGCGGAGTTCCCACCGGCCAGAGTCATCAATTGTTCTTGGCTGATTGTGCCTAGCTGAAAGGTGAAGCTAAACGTTTCATTCTGCACCCCATAATTCACAACTGTCATACTGATTGGGTCGGTCATGTTCTGAAAAACGACAGTTTTGAATAGACAGCGAGCGAAACCAATGTCATGTAAATCACCGTAGGGTTTAATCAAGGGATAATGATCCACGCTGGTTGCCCCGACAACGTAAGGGGTGTCGCCTATTCCGTCGCTGCCTGTCACGTTCTGGTAGGGACCACTGTACACGTCTGTCCCATTGTAGTCACTCCAGTAGTTGCCGCCCGAAGGATATCCATTGTCCCAGATGTTAACGCAATAGTCAAATGCTTGTCTATCATTAGCAATGAAATCATTGTGAACAACCATGTTATTGTTAGACTGATCAAACCATATGCCAAGCCCATTATTTGCAATTATGTTGCCTCCGAATTCATTGTTACCAGCACTGGATTCGTAAATGGCAGCTCCGCATGAGATCATTTCGTTATCAATTATCGTATTATTGTCACAAGCTCCGTAGTTAAAACCTAGCGTGATACCATCATCATTATATCTCAACGTATTATTAGCGTCGTAATACGAAGTACCTGAGATCCTATTGTTGCTCAGAATATTGCCATTTGACTCCCACATTCTGACACCCACTCGATTATTTGACATCATATTGTTGCAAGCCGTGACATTGCTCGAAAACTCCAAGTACAACCCCCGCTGATTGTTCGACATATTTGTGTTTTCAATCGTAGAATTCGTTGTAAACGCAAGCAATAGGCCCTCGCCGTTGTTTCTCAAGTCAAGATCTTTCGCAGTGATTTCCGTTGAATTAACAATAGCTACATAACCCGCATCAGTTGGAATACTTCTGTTCTGCTGGTTTACCCAGTAGCAAATCGGTTTTCCATCTACCGTGTTTGAAGTATCTACGTCTTGTATGAAGAAATTCAAAGGATTGGACACTATCGGTTCTTCTACATCAAAGTTGTCTGTGTTATTGACAATCGTGTTATATCTCAGCGTATTGTTGCTAGAAGCAAAAAGCGAGATGCCGTTTTTGTTGTTGCAGATTATGTTATCGGCAATGTAACTATTGGAAGTCCAATAAAGCGATATTCCAAGCGATCCATCTCTTATCGTGAAACCCTTGACAGTAGCATGGCCTGTGTTCCAATAATCTACGTCAACAACAGTTCCCGTTCCGCCTCCATCGATGATTGTGCTCTGTTTGTCTTCTCCGATCAGTGTAACATTATTCTTAATAATCACATTTTCGTGGTATGTTCCATTTTTTACGAAGACTGTGTCCCCATCACTTGCGGCATTTATGGCTGATTGAATGGTTGGATAATCGTCTGGAACGATTATCGTCGTAGGTGCCTTCACCGGTCGGATTCTAGACGAGAGGAAGAGCGAGCTTGCAAGAAGCAATACCATAACTATTGAAGAAAATGCCTTTTTCATTTCTTTCCCTGACTGATAATCAAAACCGGTGCGCTAGTTAAAACTTATGGGTAAATTTTCCATGCGCGCGCTGCGCTAATCCTTAATCTAACACGCAGGTATTTCTTCTCCGAAATTAAGCGAACGCTCTTGATAAAGTTCTCCAAAGACGAATCTAAAAGCGAAGTTTGGTTGGCTCCCCCATATATTTTTGAGTTAGTTGAAAATGGAATGATTGCTGAGGAAACCAAAGGAATGCGGTTTTATGAGTCCTGTAAGAAATGGTGTGCGCGTAATGGTTACAAGTTCATCGACCGACGCTTTCCTGATGATGCATTACTAGCTGAGGGGGCGTGACATAGCGCGTGCTTGTGTCACTCTTCTGGAAAGACATTTTACTGCAAACAACCACAATAGAGTCAGAGCGGTGCAATGTTTAGCGGAAAAAGGCGGGTAGACGGATGTTACGACTGCAAGGGCACACTCGAATTGTTCGAGATAGATATGCGTAAGGGAACGCGGATAATGAAGTGTAGGGTCTGTGGACTTCATCATTTCTACAAAAAGGATTTTCTCGCTAACTGGAAATTGATTAAGGTTAGTAAGGAAGTACACTCTAATAGTGAAGATTGATCGGGCATAGTTAGATTAAGACACGCGTCTCACGAAAGATCCTCTGTCTCCCTGAACCTCTAAGTGTTTCTGATCAATTTGCAGGATAGAGCGTTTGAACTTTCCAATTTTCAGCCGACGTGCACTTCGTGCAAACGACGAGCCTACCTCTCTCAGGACTCTTAGTTATTTGCAACCTCTGTAACGATTTGACTGTTCAACTCGTATACTCATTCGCACATTATCTTTTGCGTTTCATGAAGCAGGGTAACGAATATGATTTCTAAATTCTAATTTTCTAAGCGGGAGAGAAGAAGCGAAATTTCTGATTTTTCTCATTAAGAATTATGCTTTAGAAGCGCGCGCAAGTGGTACATGTTTATGGCAAGGTTTATCCGAGCGCCTCGATAAACCAACGAACACGAACCGGAAAGAACTGAGGAGTGAAGATAATATGGAGATTTTGACAATTATTATCAGCAGTTCTCCATATGGAGATGAAAGAATATGGAATGCTCTGAGGTTGGCCGAAGCATTATGCTGTTCCAACGTGAAGATGGAAGTCAATATTTTCCTAATCGGAGATGCCGTAAACGCAGCAAAAAAGGGGCAGAGACCTCCGAAAGGCTTCTACAACCTTGAAAAAATGCTTACTGACTTGGTTAGGGCGGGAGAGAACGTGAATGTTTGTCACACTTGCATGAACCTAAGGGGATTGACAGAGCAGGACCTGGTTGGAGGAACAAAAATGGGCACGATTACAGGATTGTCCAAATGGGTAATAAAAAGCCAAAAAGTAGTATCTTTCTAGGAAGCGCACGCACATACGACCACTAACCTTTTTTCAAACTCTTTGCCACGATATGACTGTTCAACCACTATCAATTCACTCGGCGCGCGCGAATCGTTAGCGAACGATCGCTCTGAAAGGTCATGTTGCGTGATCTTCCAATCAAACGCTGTGTGAACGATTAAATACTTTCTTATTCGTATATGGTGAAAACAGGTTGTTGTAAGTGAAGGCGAGAATGACAGCTTTGGCGGTAGGCGGAGCGCTAATCATCATCGCTCTGATCCTCGGGGATTGCAGGATCTCCATATCGCTAACATTTACGGGGACGTTGAAAACAAGTGGTACTTCTACGGCGCAGTCGGAGCAGTTTTGCTTGTAGGTATCATACTTGTAGCATGGGGTTTGCTTAAGAAAGAAGCAACAAAACAGAGCAATCCACAGTAAAAGCATCGCTTTGAAAACAGTCATTGGATCGTGTTCAGTGAGCATCAGACCGCAGTGTGCGAGAAAGAGAGAGAACAATCAGAGTTGCCTAGTTCCCAGAAAGCCCGGGTCTCTGTGTACATCTTAACTTAACGGTTTTCTTAGGTCTACAACCTTCCGTAAGGCCAAAAGAATCGGAACACCGACAACCAGAGTAATCAACACGACAAAAGCATCTTCAATGAAAGAGTCAACCCCACCGACTACGAACGCATCTGCGGCAGCCGCAGGAGATAAGCCCAGAACACTGCTGTACCACCCAGCTGGTATGAACAGTAAAACTCTGGTCAGACCGTCCGTGGCCACCGTTATGAACGACACGATAATCAGGGATACTGGGAGAAAGTTCACGTTCTCGCTGAACAGGTTTTCACTCAACTTAGCAGCAGGATACACTAAACAAACGGCCGCAATGGTGTCCAGCATAGGCCAAAACGGAAGCGACTGGCCCATGGGACTGATGAAGTATGCGGCAAACATGACGACGTAAAGAGCTATGACCGGCTGCCACTTGCCTCTCGTCAAGAAGCCTGCGGACATTACACTCAACGGCTCTGCAATAATTCCGAACATCCACAAAGGACTAGGAAGCACCACTCTGCCGATCGTGCTGCCGATCAAAGCGGCTATTAACCCTGCCCAAGGACCCAGAACCATCCCCTCGATAGGCGATAAATAGATAGCCCAATTTCGCCACAAAAATGCCGGCGAAATCAAATACAACGTGGCATGAAAAGCCGCAAAAACCCCAGTGAACGCCACAGCTTTCGTCGACAACAGCTTCATGTTTCAATCGAACGTATTTTCATGGCTCATATGCATTTTGGTTTTACTTACCATACCTGCCATCATCCAGTTTTTCATCACTAGCGAGCGCCACCTGTTTCCAGAAATAGAACCCAAACCAGGTTTTCTCTTCCTATGCGATTATCTGTATTGTTCTGTGCCTTTGACCGCTTGGTTAATTCAGGTTTTTGACAGCGTAAACGGGTAATATCAAATAGTGTTTCGCGCTCCCAAAAGCAAAAAATAGTTGCTTCGATTTAGCATGCTTTATGTTAAGGAAAATCGTCGTCGTCGGCATGGGTTACACGGGGATACCGGTTGCTGCTCTTTTCGCAGATGTTCCTGGCTTTAGAGTTGTCGGGGTGCAACGCAGGTCAGAACGTTCAGGATGGAAGATCCAGTGTCTCAATGAGGGCAAGAATCCGATTGGCGGTGACGAACCGGGCTTGTCAGAGCTTATTGCGCGTGTCGTGAAGAAGGGGACATTTATGGTTGTCGAAGATATAGTACCGTGCAGGGATGCCGAAGCGATATTGATAGATGTCCAAA
>Ga0187882_1004491_pt1 | contig 11333 bp, 6 predicted proteins | sample June2016WEW_19_1_3_FD_132991 | JGI IMG/M metagenome (GOLD analysis project Ga0187882, IMG submission 132991) | Peatland microbial communities from SPRUCE experiment site at the Marcell Experimental Forest, Minnesota, USA - June2016WEW_19_150 | ecosystem: Environmental > Terrestrial > Soil >...
AATGAAGCTGCCCAGATAGCCGCCCACAGGCTAGAGCGCCACCTGGCCTCGCGCACGGCGAAGGTTGGAGGGTCGGGGCTTTACGAGCTGCGGAAAAACGCTTTCCTGCTGTCATTCTGAGCCCGCTCGCTGTCATCCTGAGCGTTGACAGCCTTTCGGCTGCCCATGATGGGCAGGAACTCGATGAGGAGAACCCATCACTCAAACTGTCATCCTGAGCAGCGGCGAAGGATCTGCATGGGTTTTCAGGAACAAAGACAAATGCAGATCCTTCGTCCCGAAAGAACCGGGACTCAGGATGACAGTGTCAGCGATGGTGAATCGAATTGACTTGCGCGCCGAGTTTCTGCAGAGCGTAGCGAAGGATCTCGCTCTGCCCGCTCAGGGTAAACTACGCGAAGAATCTCGCCCTGCGCATTTTCATGAACATACGAGATTCTTCCTTCGCTATGCTCAGGACCGCCTGCGGCTCCTCAGAATGACCCCGCCTACGAGTTTTTCCGCAGCCTGTGTAGGCCTCGATGGGGAGAAGATTTCCGCCTGGATGACGATGCTAGTCTCCCGTCCCGGCTGATTCTTTACCCTGATGGTTCCGTTCAAAGGATCGGGAGATTGACGACCTTCAGACTCAGTAAACCGGCTCATCTTGCCCGCTCAATCTGTCGATAGCCGATACGGGGAAGTGTGTCACGGGCGCAGGTGGAATCGGGAGATCGTGTGATGGGGCGATGGAGCGATGGGTGATTGAGCGAGTGGGTGATTTGATCGGCGCGCGTCCGTCCTATCCATGCTGAATCCGGAATCCTAACCCCAATGCTGTTCACATAAGGGGTTTCAGGAAATTACTTCTCAATTCGTTCGCTGGGTGACCCCCTCACCCGGCGCTTCGCTCCACCCTTAGCGTTTGACCCGTTGCAGAAGGCGCTGGTAGGCGTCGAGCCAGTTGTTGTTTTGCGGGTTGAGTTTGTAAGCCGCTCCGTATTCCCGCAAGGCATCAAGGGGGTGTCCGCTGTTTTCCAAGGCCACACCGAGGCAGAAGTGCGCAAAGGCATTATTGGGATTCAGGCGGAGCGCCTCATGCTCCTCTGCAATTTCTCCGGCCCAATCGCCTTTACTTCCCAGGGCCACCCCCAGGGCGAAGTGCGCGGCCTCATTATTGGGGTTCAGGCGCAACGCTTCCCGCTCCTCTGCGATCTCCCCGTCCCAATCCCCCTTGCTTCCCAGGGCTATGCCGAGGTCAGAGTGCGCCACGGGGTTGTTGGGGTTCAGGCGCAACGCCTCGCGCATTTCTGCGATCTCTCCGTCCCAATCCCCTTTGCTTCCGAGCGCCACCCCAAGGCTGACGTGCGCGTTCTCGTTATTGGGATTCAGGCGCAAGGCCGCGCGCTCTTCGGCAATTTCTCCGTCCCAATCCCCCTTGCTCCCCAGGGCCACGCCCAGGTCAGCGTGGGCCACGTCATTATTCGGGTTCAAGCGCAGTGCCGCGCGCTCCTCTGTGATTTCCCCGTCCCAATCCCCCTTGCTCCCCAGGGCCACACCCAGGTCGACGTGGGCCATTTCATTGTCGGGGTTCAGGCGCAACGCCTCGCGGAATTGGGCGATCGCTCCGTCGCCATCGCCTTTGTAGGCCAGCGCCACGCCGAGACTGACGTGCACTTCTGCGTTTTGGGGGTCCAGGAGCACCGCGGCGCGATACTCCCTCTCCGCCTCGGCATATTCTTTGTTCTGAAAGAATTCCGCTCCGCGCGCCACACGTTGCTGAATCTCCGCCTGCCTGGCCTGAAGCACCGGGTCAACATTGGCCGGCTTCATAACCTTGGCGCTCTTCAGCGCGCTGATCAATTCGTTGTCGCCGCCGGCCGCGCTGACTTGCCGGAGGTATTCATCCGAGGGATCAAAGTCGAGGCCGCGCTCCCCGACCAGTTGGGCCACGCGGCCTTTCGGCAATTGAGCCGCTACCAAGGCGATGACTTGCACCTGGGTAAGTGGCTTCTCGCTCGTCTCGCCCGCCGGCTGGGTTTGCGTCGCCGCTCGCAAAGCCTGCACAAACGCCTCGCTGGCACCCGCCCTTTTGAGGCTTTGGAAGAAATCTTCGCTTGGCGCGAAATCGATGCCGCGCTGTTGGATAGCCTTCGCCCCGGTCTCATCCCCGAGTCCGTCGCGTACCAAGCCTTGCACTTGGTCCTGGGTCAGGGGCTTCTGCTGCGCCCGGGCCGGCAGCGCCAGATTTATGGTTACGGCAAGCAACAGGATCATTACTGCGGGACGATGTCGCATCGACGCCTCCCCAAAATGGGTTGGAACTGCTTTGGCAAATTGGGGATATTCTACCACGGGACGCTGAGGCAATCGGCGCCAGTCGTTCCCTTGCCTCATCACAGGTTGCGGAAAAACGCTCAAATGTTGTCATCCTGAGCAGCAGCGAAGGATCTGCATGGGTTTTCAGTAATAAAGACAAATGCAGATCCTTCGTCCCGAAAGAACCGGGACTCAGGATGACAGTGTGAGGGGTTTTTCCGCAGCCTCATCAGGCCCCGAGCGGGCCCTTGCGCGGCCAGCCCCGCCCCAAGCGTTATCCCAGCGATAAAAACAATTCATACCACGAACAAGCTTGCGGTCGACGATAATTGGGGCAGGTTTGGTGGGGGCTGTGGCTGCAAAGGATAACGGCGGGTGGAATTAGTGTCGGTTGCTCCCTGGCGACAAGCATAGCTCGACCCCTTGCAGTCACATCCCCTAGCCTCCTGCGGACCTGACTATCCAACGGGCTTTCTACCGCAATCCTTAACCGTCCGCTGGCTTTGTACGAGGTGGCCTTCCGCGCACGGACATCGGTTCGAGGTCGCGACGCGAGGGGCGCTATTGAATCGTTTCCACGCCGGCAGGCGCTCAGCGGGGGGACAATTCAGGAGTCGCTTATCAGGCTGCGGAAAAACGCCGCGTCCCTCCCCAAGCCCTGCGGCCGGGTGAGGGGCTTCCAAGGGCAGGTCTGCCATGACTGATGAGTCCCCATCTCGCGGTTTGCCGGAGCCACAGGGGCTTTATGATCCGCGGCACGAACACGACGCGTGCGGGATCGGCTTCGTCGCCAACATTTCCGGCAAGAAATCCCACGACATTATCGTGAAAGGGATAGAAATCCTGCTGAACCTGGCGCACCGCGGAGCCTGTGGGTGCGATCCCCGTACCGGTGACGGCGCCGGCGTGTTAATTCAGATTCCGCACGCTTTCTTTGAGGCCGAATGTTCCCGCTCAGGTTTCGCGCTGCCTTCGCCGGGCGAGTACGGCGTGGGCATGGTTTTTCTTCCCGTGGAGCCGCACGAGCGCATGCAGTGTGAGGCCATCCTGGAAGAGATTGTGCGTGACGAAGGCCTGTCGGTGCTGGGCTGGCGCGACACACCTGTGAATGCCGACACGATTGGGCGCCTGGCGCGCAGCACCCAGCCTTACATTGAGCAGATCTTCATCAAACGGGCCTACAAGATGGACACGGGTTTCCTGGGGCGCAAGCTCTACGTCATCCGCAAGCGCGCTGAAAAGGCAGTTCGCCAGACCGATTTGCGGGAGAAGAGTTTTTTCTACATTCCCTCCCTCTCCGCTCGCACGATCGTTTACAAGGGTCTTCTGCTCGCGCCGCAGATCGCGAACTTCTATCGGGAGCTGTCCAATCCGGAAGTGCGCAGCGCCCTGTGTCTCGTTCACCAGCGCTTCTCCACGAACACCTTCCCCACCTGGAATCTTGCCCACCCCTATCGCTACATTTGTCATAATGGAGAAATCAATACGCTGCGTGGCAACGTTAACTGGATGCACGCGCGGACTTCCATCCTGGCTTCACCCCTGTTCGGCGACGACATGAAGAAGCTCGAGCCCATTATCGCTCCGGGCGGAAGCGATTCGGCGAACCTTGATAACGCCGTGGAACTCCTGCTCCTGGCCGGGCGCAGCCTGCCGCACGTCATGGAGATGCTGATTCCCGCGGCCTGGGCGGGCGATCCCACGATGCCCGCCGACGTCAAGGCTTTCTATGAATACCATGCCTCGCTGATGGAGCCCTGGGATGGTCCGGCCGCCGTGGCTTTTACGGATGGCCGGGTGATCGGCGCCAAGCTTGACCGCAATGGACTGCGCCCCGGGCGATTCGTGGTGACCCAGCGTGGACTGGTCATCATGGCATCCGAGGCGGGGGTGCTGCCGGTTGACCCGGCGGAGGTCGCCTGCAAGGGCAGGCTCGAGCCGGGCCGCATGCTTCTGGTGGATACGGAGAAAGGCCGCATTGTCCCCGACGACGAGATCAAGAAGCAGTTGGCCGCGCGCCAGCCCTATGCGCAGTGGCTGAAGGAGAACCAGATTACGCTGCACCACCTGGCCGATCCACCCCGCGTCCAGCCTGCCGATCACGCCACCATCCTGATGCGGCAGCGGGCCTTCGGATACACGGACGAAGACCTGAAGACCATTCTGATCCCCATGGCGACACAGGGTGAGGAGCCCGTGGGGTCGATGGGGACGGACACACCCCTCGCCTGTCTTTCCGACAAGCCGCAACTGCTCTTTAACTACTTCAAGCAGATGTTCGCGCAGGTCACGAACCCCCCCATCGACCCCATTCGCGAAGATCTGGTCATGTCCCTCTACGATTACATCGGGAGGGAGGGGAACATCCTGGACGAGACGCCCCAGCTTTGCCACACACTCAAGAAACGCCATCCCATCGTGACCAACTGGAACCTGGAGAAGCTGCGCCGCGTGAGCACGGGGGATTTTCTGGCTACGACTCTCCCCATGCTTTTCCGGGTGGAAGAACGCGAAGCAGGCTTGGCGGAGGCCGTGCACAGCCTCTGCCGCCGCGCCTCGCTGGCGATCAAATCCGGCTACACGTTGTTGATTCTATCGGACCGGGGAGTGGATGAAGAGTACGCGCCCATTCCCAGTCTGCTGGCGCTGTCTGCCGTGCACAATCACCTGGTGCGCGAGAAAACCCGGAATCAGGTCGCCCTCATTGTCGAGTCGGGCGAGCCTCGCGAGGTGATGCATTTCGCGCTGCTGCTCGGGTATGGCGCCAGCGCCATCAATCCCTATCTCGCCCTTGAAACGCTGGGAGACCTGCGCGCCAAAGGCTTGTTCCCGGCGGAATACACTCCTGACAAAACCCTGAAGAACTACGTCAAGGCCGTCGACAAGGGGCTGCTGAAAGTCCTTTCCAAAATGGGGATCTCCACCCTGCAGAGTTACTGCGGCGCGCAGATTTTCGAAGCCATCGGCTTGAACAAGTCGGTGGTGGAGCGCTACTTCACGGGCACGCCCTCCCGCATCGAGGGCGTGGGCCTGGATGTGCTGGCGCGGGAAGCCCTGCTGCGGCACCGGTTTGCCTTGCAGCCCCCGGCGGAATCCGATACCGAGCTCGAAGTCGGAGGCAGCTATCAGTACCGCGAACGGGGCGAGCGCCACCTGTGGAATCCTCTCACCATCAGCAAACTCCAGCATGCCGTCCGGCAATCGAGCCCGCAGACATTCCAGGAGTTCACCCGAATTGTCAACGAGCAGAACCAGGACCTTTACACCCTGCGCGGCCTGCTGGAGTTTCGGCCCGCCGGACCGCCCGTGCCCATCGAGGAAGTGGAAGCGGCCGCGGAAATCGTCAAACGCTTTGCCACCGGCGCCATGTCGTTCGGGTCGATCAGCAAGGAAGCGCACGAAACGCTGGCCATCGCCATGAATCGTATGGGCGGCCGGTCCAACACCGGCGAGGGCGGCGAAGATGAGGCACGTTTCCAGCGCGACCCCAACGGGGATTGGCGGCGCAGCGCCATCAAGCAGGTGGCCTCAGCCCGGTTTGGCGTCACCACCCACTACCTGGTCAACGCCGAGGAACTCCAGATCAAAATCGCGCAGGGCGCCAAGCCCGGCGAAGGTGGCCAGCTTCCCGGCCACAAGGTGGACGAAGTGGTGGCGCGCATCCGCCATTCCATTCCCGGCGTCAGCTTGATCTCACCCCCGCCGCACCACGACATCTACTCCATTGAGGATCTGGCGCAGCTCATCTACGACCTCAAGAATGTGAATCCGCAGGCCAGGATTTCCGTGAAGCTGGTGGCCGAATCCGGCGTGGGAACCGTGGCGGCCGGTGTGGCCAAGGCTCATGCCGACGTCATCCTCATCAGCGGCTACGACGGAGGGACGGGCGCCTCGCCGCTTTCCTCCATTCGGCATTCCGGTATTCCCTGGGAACTCGGCCTCGCGGAGACGCAGCAGACGCTGGTCATGAACGACCTGCGCAGCCGCGTTCGCTTGCAGGTGGATGGAAAGTTGCAGACCGGCCGCGACATGGCCATCGCCGCCTTGCTGGGCGCGGAGGAGTTCGGATTCGCCACCCTGCCGCTCATTTCACTCGGTTGCATCATGATGCGCAAGTGCCACCTGAACACCTGCCCCGTCGGCGTGGCCACGCAGAACCCCGAACTGCGCAAGAAGTTCCAGGGCCAGCCCGAGCACGTAATCAATTTCTTTTTTTGCCTGGCGGAAGACTTGCGGCAAATCATGGCGCAACTCGGCTTCCGCACCGTTGACGAAATGGTCGGCCGGGCGGATTGCCTTGCTCAGCGCCAGGACGTGGATCATTGGAAGGCCCGCGGCCTGGATCTTTCCGCGGTGCTCCTCAATCCCCACGTACCCTCCCGCGTAGGCCGGCGCTGCCTGATCCAGCAGGACCACGGCTTGGAAGACTCTCTCGACGGGCAGTTGCTGGAGCACGCGCGGGAGGCTCTGGCGCGCGGCCAGCCGGTGTCCATCAGTCTTCCCATCCGTAACACCCATCGGACCGTGGGAGCGAGGTTGAGCGGCGAGATTGCCCGCCGTTACGGAGGCAAGGGCTTACCCGATGACACCATCCGGTTTCAGTTTACCGGCTCAGGGGGACAGAGTTTCGGAGCCTTCCTGGCTAAGGGCGTCACGCTGCGCCTGGAGGGCGAAGCCAACGATTACGTCGGCAAAGGACTCTCGGGAGGCAAGCTCATCATTTATCCCCCGCGGAATTCGCCCTTCCAGCCGGAGGAAAACATTCTGGTGGGCAACGTCGTTCTTTACGGCGCGACGAGCGGAGAGGCTTACTTCAACGGCATGGCCGGCGAACGCTTCGCGGTCAGAAACTCCGGCGCCACGGCGGTGGTGGAAGCAGTCGGCGATCACGGCTGCGAATACATGACTCGGGGAACCGTCCTCGTCCTGGGGAAGACCGGGCGCAATTTTGCCGCGGGTATGACGGGCGGAATTGCCTACGTCCTCGATGAGACGGGCGAGTTTGCGCGCGTTCGTTGTAACCTGGCGAGCGTGGATCTCGGCCCCGTCGCCGATCCGAAAGATGTCGAGCTCATCCAACTCCTGGTTGCCCGCCATGCAGAGCTGACGGAAAGCCCGCGCGCCAAATGGATTCTGGAAGACTGGGACGCCCTGCTGCCGAAGTTCGTCAAAGTGTTCCCGCACGAGTACAAGCGGGTGCTCGGCGTCCCGCGCACCCCGGCCGCACCGGCCAAGCTCCAACCCCCGGCGGGGGCGCGAGGCCGGGAGGTGCTCCGTGGGTAAAGCCTCCGGATTCATGGAGCACACACGTGAGCTTCCGGCGCGCCGGCCCGTGCATGAGCGCGTGCATGATTTTCGGGAGGTGTACCAGGAGTTTCCCGAGCAGAAGCTGCGCACGCAGGCGGCGCGTTGCATGGATTGCGGCGTGCCCTTCTGCCACACGGGTTGCCCCCTTAAGAACATTATCCCTGATTGGAATGACCTGGTTTACCGCGAGCGCTGGAAGGAAGCCATCCGCACGCTCCACGCCACCAACAATTTTCCGGAGTTCACGGGCCGCGTTTGCCCCGCCCCCTGCGAGACCGCCTGCGTGCTGGGGATCAATGAGCCACCCGTAACCATCAAGAACATCGAGAAGACCATCATCGAGCGCGCTTTTCAGGAGGGGTGGATCCGGCCCGAAGCTCCCGCGCGCCACACTGGGAAGCGCGTGGCAATCGTGGGATCAGGGCCGTCGGGACTCGCCGCCGCGCAGCAATTGAACCGTGCGGGGCATGCCGTGACGGTATTCGAAAAGGCCGACCGCGTCGGCGGCCTGCTGCGCTATGGCATCCCGGATTTCAAGCTCCAGAAGGAGATCCTCGACCGGCGGCTGGATCAGATGCTTCAGGAAGGCGTGGTCTTCCGGACAGGAGCCCACGTCGGGAAGAGCCTCCCCGTGGAGGATTTGCGCCGCGACTTCGACGCCCTCCTGCTGGCGGGCGGCGCGGAAAGTCCGCGCGACCTCCCCGTGCCGGGGCGGGAGCTCAAGGGAATTCACTTCGCCATGGAGTTTCTCCCCCAGCAAAACCGCCGCGTGGCGGGCGAGGTTGTGGACGGGCAGATTCTCGCTACCGGCCAACGCGTGGTGATTATCGGCGGCGGCGATACCGGGGCTGATTGCCTGGGCACCGCACATCGGCAAAAGGCCGCCTCCGTTCAACAACTTGAAATCATGCCCCAGCCGCCCCTGGAGCGCTCGCCCACTACTCCCTGGCCGCTCTGGCCGCTGCAGTTGCGCACCGAGAGCGCGCACGAGGAGGGCGGGATTCGTGAATGGGCGGTCGCTACGTTGCGATTCACGGGCGATGAAGCCGGGCATGTGAAACAGTTACATGCGATCCGCGTTGGCCCACCCCCCAAGTTTGAGCCGGTGCCGGGGACCGAGTTCACGGTGGATGCTGACTTGGTGTTAATCGCCATGGGCTTCACCGGCCCGGTCAGGTATGGAATGATCGAAACCCTCGGCGTGAAGCTCGATGCGCGTGGAAACGTTGAGACCGGCGCGAATCATATGTGTTCAGTCCCCGGCGTCTTCGCCGCCGGCGACATGCGCCGTGGTCAATCGCTGGTGGTCTGGGCGATTTCCGAAGGACGCAACGCCGCTCGCAACATCGATAAGTTCCTGATGGGCGAAACCCGCTTGCAGTAGTAGACAACCGGCGCCTCCCCTGCAGAGGCAAGACAAATTTGCAAGAACCTTTATCCCCACCCTCCTAATCCGCGGTGAGAGGTTCAGGCTATAATGACGGACTCCACTGGGATTTGGTCCCCAGGAGTCCATGCGATGGGAAAGACTCTGGTTCTCGGCCTAGATTTGGGCGGAACCAAAATCGCCGCGGGCGTAGTTGACTCCGCGGGGAGGATACTCTCTGCCGTGCGCTTGCCCACGCCCGCCGCAGGCGTAGAGCGCGATCTCGCCGAGCTCTTCGATGCCGCGCAGGCTGCGGTGCGGTCAGCCAGCGTTGACTGGTCGAAGATCCTCGCCATCGGCGTCGGAGTGCCCGGGGCATTCGACCCCCTCACCGAAACCGTGTGGGCGCCTAATCTCCCGGGTTGGAACCGGATGCCCCTGAAACACTTGCTGAGAAAGAGCCTCGCCCGGCCGGTGTTCGTGGAAGGCGACCGCAACGTGCAGGCTTTGGCGGAGGCTTGGCGGGGCGTGGGCCGCGGGAAGCAGATCAAGAATCTTGTCTTTCTGACAGTCGGGACCGGCATTGGAGCAGGCTTGATCATCGAGGGCAAAGTCGTGCCGGGGACGCGCGGCCTGGCCGGCGCGGCAGGCTGGCTCGCCGTCAGCGACGAATGGCGTCCGCTCTTCGCCCAAGTCGGTTGCCTGGAATCCCAGGGAGCGGGGCCCGCAGTGGCCAGGTTCGCCGAGAAAGCCCTGCGCAAGCATCCCCGCAGCCTGATCAAGGCTCTCGCCGACGCGCGGGGCGGGCGGGTGACCGGCGAGATTGTGACGCAGGCGGCGCGCCGGGGCGACCGCGTGGCGCGTGCGGTGCTGGAAGAAATCGGAGGCAACCTCGGCCGGGGAGTCGCGAGCATCGTCAGCCTGCTGAATCCCGAGGTGGTGGTCCTGGGAGGCGGGCTCGCCGGCGCCGGCGAACTCATCCTCAAATCCCTGCGGCGCGCCGTCCGGCAATGGGGTCAGCCACTCGGCTCGCGGCAGGTCCACATCGTGCGCTCCCGCCTGGGGGAGGACGCGGGGATTCTCGGCGCCGCGCGCTACGCTCTAATTCATAGGGAGGAAGGTATCTAATGTCAGCAGAAAAGTATCTGGTTGAAGCCCAGAAAGTTTACGACCGCATTCGTAACACCCAACTTGGCAATATCCAAAAGGCTGCACGATTTTCCGCCGACTCCATTGCCGGCGGGGGGCTGGTGCATCTGTTCGGCAGCGGGCATTCGGTCATCCCCGTGCTCGATGTCTTTCCGCGCTACGGGAGCTTCGCAGGGTTTCATCCTATTATGGACCCGCGCCTGATGTGGTTCAACGTGGTGGGGCCGGGCGGAGCGCGGGAACTCCTGTATCTCGAACGCACGGAAGGTTACATTCAGCATTTCCTCTCGAACTTCAAGTTCGAAGCCATCGACACCATGGTCGTTTACTCCCACGGCGGCCTGAACGCTGCGCCCGTGGAAGTGGCCCTGCACGCGAAATCCCTGGGTATGAGGGTGGTCGCGATGACATCTGTCGAAAACGCCCGCCTGGCCCGCGCCACGCATTCCAGCGGCAAGAAGCTTGCGGACCTCGCGGATGTGGCGATTGACAACTGCTGTCCGCCCCAAGACTCGCTTGTACAGGTGGGAGATTTCCCCGTGGCGGCCAGCTCCACCTTCGCGGTCATCACCCTTTCCATGGCGCTCGTCGCCGAAACTGCCGCGCAACTGCACGCGCGGGGCGTGAAGGTCCGGCCTTTCGTCTCTCCCAACGTCACGACTACCGGCCCGGAACACAATCGCCAGGTGTTTGACGAGTACATTCAAAAGGTGAGGCTGCGGCTGAAGTAAAACCTCGGGCGTCCCGCAAGAGGAGATTATGGGAATCTGCCAAATGCTTCGAAAGCCCGTTTCACCTCCTGGAGTCCAACGAAGCGGCTTACGACCTTCATAGGCCAACACTTGGCGACTTTCGGCGGATAACGGGGGCCAGCCAACCGTCTTCGAGTCATGCACTGGTCTCGAAGTCAGCCCGATCAGCGCTGTTTATTGAGTTCATTCTGCGCGATCCGCGCCTTCACCAGCTTCTTCACAAGAGCTGCGGACAGGGGCTTGTCGACAGGAAAGCGGATGGTCCCTTTCGATGTTTGGAAGCCCTTGAGTTCGTTCTTGAACGCCTCGATTACCGACGAACTCATGGGAAACAAACTGCAATGGTTCGAAAACGCGGCGTACCCCAGCAGCGGTCCCTTGTACTTGAACATCGGAATTCGATAGCTGATGGCCTCCGTGGCCTCTGCTGGCACAGCGGACCGAATCACCGCGCGAACCCT
>Ga0187882_1004493_pt1 | contig 11331 bp, 12 predicted proteins | sample June2016WEW_19_1_3_FD_132991 | JGI IMG/M metagenome (GOLD analysis project Ga0187882, IMG submission 132991) | Peatland microbial communities from SPRUCE experiment site at the Marcell Experimental Forest, Minnesota, USA - June2016WEW_19_150 | ecosystem: Environmental > Terrestrial > Soil >...
GAACGCGGGCAAAAGCTCGATTGTCAACGCCATCGTCGGCGATACCAGAGTGATTGTCAGCGAAACGCCCGGCACCACGCGAGACGCGGTTGACATTCGATTCGAAAAAGACGGGCAAACCATCGTCGTAATCGACACCCCGGGCGTAAAGAAAAAGAGCAAACTCGCCGACAGTATCGAGTTCTACAGTTTCGTCCGCGCGACAAGTTCGGTTCGCCGGGCGGACGTGGTGCTGCTGATGATTGACGCGACCACGCCCGTATCGCAGCCCGACAAGAAGCTTGCGCAACTAATCGCCGAAGAAAACAAGGCCTGCATAATAGTCGTCAATAAATGGGACCTGGCGAAGGATTCCGCGGATACCGGGCAATACGAAGATTACCTGACGAAGTTACTGCCGGGATTAAGACACGCCCCGATTGCCTTCACGACCGCCAGCGAGGGCAAAAACGTCAAAAGCGTTCTCGACCTGGCTGCCGAGCTTTTCAAGCAGGCGACGACGTGGATACCGACGGCAAAACTCAACAAGGCGTTCGAAATTATAAAGGAAACGCAGTCCGCCCCGACGAAAATCGGCAGGCCGAAAATCTATTACGCCACGCAGGTCGCCATCAATCCCGTCACGATTCTTATGTTCGTCAACAAGGCGGACCTTTTCGACGATAACTATCGCCGATTCGTCGTTGCCCGATTAAGCGATTTATTGCCCGTAGCCGAAGTGCCTATAAAATTATTCGTCCGGGCACACAGGGAAACCGAACCGACGCCGGAACCCGTCAGGCAGCCCAAGGGCAAGGGCAAGCCTCGCCAATCACGTAAACATTAAACGGTTCGATAAAAAGACGGTGGCCGTCTAATGTCCGCATTTATTTGCCTCCCCTTGGATGTTTTGATCGGAAGACACAGTGAAATCGAAAAGCTTGACTCTTTACGTCATTTGCCGGACAATAATCACGTCCTATTTTATGGAGCGGTCAATGGTGAAAATTGAGGTGTCGGTATGAATGAAAGCAAGTTAAGTCGTGAGGCGGTGCTGCGGGAATTAAAAAATCACCTTTCACAGTTCGGGCGCCTCTATGGAGTGACAAAAATCGGTATTTTCGGCTCCGCCGCGAGGAATGAGTTGCGTCAGAACAGCGATATTGATGTGGTAGTTGAAATGAGAGAGCCGGATTTGTTTTATGTGGTGCATATCAAAGAGGCACTCGAAAAGGATTTCAACCGGCAGGTCGATGTCATCCGTTATCGCAATTCGATGAATCGTTTTCTCAAGGCGAGAATCGACAGGGAGGCCCGGTATGCCTGATATGTCGCTTATCCGCGAGAGATTGCTCCAGATTGAGGAGTCTCTCAATCGCATTCGGAAACGCTCTTCGAACATAAAGTCGCCTGATGATTTTACCGCCAACGACGACAACCTCGATAAGCTCGACGCCATTGCTATGATGCTCATCGCCATAGGCGAAAGTTTCAAGAAAATCGACCTCGAAACCGACGGCCAATACCTTGAAAAATATCCCGAAATTGACTGGCATGGCGTCATCGGCCTTCGCAATGTCCTTGCCCACGATTATTTTGATATCGACGCCGAGGAAATTTTTAAAATCTGCCAAAGGGATATCCCCCTGCTCCTCGACACCGTCCAGCGTATGCTTAGAGAAGTTTAATATCCGCCCCCTATCTTTATCCGCCGCTGTAGCCTTTCAGGCAGCCCAAAGGCAAGGGCAAACCTCGCCAATCACGTAAACATTAAGACGAAAAAGGGGTCTGACCCCTTTTTCGATCCCGATAAAAAACGGTGGCTGTCCTTACTTATTCACTTATCCAAGATGAATCATTCTATTCTTATGTAAATATTGAGCCATCAATGAGTTGACCGCAATAGATGCAAATCGGGTGATGCGGAGCAATCATATGGTAGCATTTGGGACATTCCTTTGACGTACTTTCACGAAGGTCAACCTTACCGAGCTGGTCTTCAAGAATGTCATCGGTAAGGTTCAATTTTGCTTTCATGATTTTCCACAAGGTTTCGCTGATAATCATCGCCTTAGTAAGATGCGCTTCGAGCGCACGGACTCTAACTTCAAGCGACTCAGCCTTGCTTTCCGCACCTGCAGCCGCACGCTCAGCATCGTCTGCAATTATAATACTTGGCCTGGCAAATATACCGTACATAGCGTTTACCTTTCATAATAGTTTCATATCCGAGGGAATAATGAGGACGGACACTTTTTTGTTCTTCATATTAACTTTTTGCCGTCATGCTTTTCTATGCTTCCTGATAGCCCTTCGCAAGAGAGAGAATGCACCCATCGTTGCAAGCAAGCCGCCGAGCGCAAACAATAATCGAGGTATGGCCTGATTCCATGCCTTGGGAATGAATGGAATGCCGCCGCTCCAGCCTTCTTTCTCGCGCCACGCAACCAAAAACGCGACCACAGCGAAACCGGCCGTTATGATTGAGCCGGCAAAGTAAGATAGAGAACTCTCTGCGTTTAATTTGAACAGGCCCGAAAGAAACATCCAAATGCCCCAGATAAAAAACAATGCGAGAACAGCCAGCCACTGCAATGGCACCTCCTTATGCTGCTCATGCGCGAGGAAAAGAACCAGCGCGGAGAAACCGCAGAAAAGTATCCCGAAAATTATCCCGCCCAACTGGTTTTTTGAAGGCATGCTCATAAGATGAAATAATAATCCTTTCAACCCTAATGTCAATAAAAACGGTTGCTGTCCCCATTATTCCCTTCCCCATCATTCCCAGTTACCTTTTCGTGTTCGGTTTTACGGCTTGATAGATACACCACAGTGCCATCGCAGCAGTGATGCAATCGCCAAAAGCGAACAACGCCTTTCCAAATGCCTGGTTCCACGCTGCGGGGAAGAATGGGATGCCGCCATGTATTTCCCCGCTGAAAGCTGCAAAAAATCCCAGAATCGAAAATCCCACAAAAATCACTCCGACCATCAGACTTAATAATCTGCCCTTGATATCAGTTACAAGTTGTATTCCAGCCAGCAAGAACAGGACTATCACAATTAGTAACAGCAAACGCCTGGAAAACGGCGTATTCATAGTATAAAATCTGAACGCGAGATATCCGCTAACCGCAATAAAGACAAACCCCATGAATCGTCGTCGGCGTATCTCGGTGCTGTCGGAAGAATTGGGACGGCTATCAATTTTATTCTCCATATTTTGTCGTCTCCTTAGAGAACGGACGAAAAAGGGACTTGACCCCTTTTTTGTGTTTTCCCTCATTTTACGTTTCTATCGTCTCCGGGCAATTTTAATCAAAAGGCTACCGAATAAAATGAGCACACATCCCGCCACCCAAACAAGTATCCTTCCCTGGGAATTGGTTTTGGCAAATTGCGCGACCATTTCCGGCAACGAATACTTTCCGACCCGCAGCAGCGCCACCGAACCAGCGTTTGCCACTTGATAAGGCAACAGGTTGTTTCCGTTCTGTCGGGCAATGACGGAGGCGGTTGCCGGCGGCGCGAATTCAAATTTGACTTTCAAGTCGCCAATGGCAGGCTGATCAGGGTTTGTGCCGAAGTAAATTTCGTCGCCCGCAAATTTTGCCTTGGCCCGAAGGGGTTCAGCGGTGGCGGAAAGATTTTTATCGCTCACGGGCACGGTTTGGAAACTATCAATTTGCTCCACCAGTTCCGGTGCAATGCTAAAAACGCCCAAAGTTATTTTGGCGGCAGCGACTGCACGGTCTGGAATCTCTTTTGTGACGGGGTTGTCGTGGCCGGCATTGTAGAATGAGCGAGAATCAATGACTTTCTCCGACCAGTCCTTCGAATAATCGTAGGTTCGCGTTTTTAACAAGGTTGTGGTGTTGCCGTGGGAATCTTCCACTCCATACGATGATTTGCTTCTGACTCCGCCTTGCTCCCACTGATACATCCACACGCGACGGCGCAGTCTCAACGCATTCACCGCCACGCCAAATTCCGAGTCGGTCAGGTTTTCGGCTCCGGCCAGTTTTCCAACGACATAAATGAGTTTGCCATCGTTCTGCGGATCAAGCTTGTCAAAGCTGACCGAAACGGCCGTCGCGAGGCTTTTGCGTTCCGGCACCACTACTCGCGCCCAATAAATTTCATAGCCGACAACTATCGCCACTCCAAGGATGAAAAAGAAAAGTCCGAGCAACCACGCAAACGCTTTTTTAGCTCCTTTCAAGGGGCGTCGCATAGCATCCTGCTCCTCGGCGCCCTGACTATCTTCTTTGCCCCTAAGAGCTACGCCGAGCGGTATTCCAATGGCTGTTTTCCTTTTGCTATGTGATTTCATGGGATAATGCGTTCTTCATATTAACTTTTTGTCGTCGTTTTCGAGAAGGGCTAATCCGGTATATCCACAGGAAATGCTGGCGCGGTGTCGGTCGGCGAGGTTTCGAGCGTGTTTTGGAGGCCGATTTTATGGAACCACCATATTTTCCTCATTGTCTCGAAGAAAATAATTATCACCAGCACGAGCATCACAATCGAAAGAACAGCATTGAGGTTGCCCTGAAAGGTATGCTTGGGCAGATAGTTGTTGAGGATATTATCAATCCCTGCGACAAAGGTGGTCGCCCCCATAAACAACGCCGGGATAAAAGTGATGAGGCCATAAGCCCATACGCGGGAATGCCTGAGTATAAAGGCCGTGCCTACGAAAAGGGCCAGCGTCGCGAGGAGCTGGTTTGCGACGCCGAACAAGGGCCAGATGGTGGATATATCGCCCTTGTAAACGAGGTATCCCCAGAAGAAGCTGATAATGCCGCCGCTAAAGAGCACCGCGGGCATCCAGGTGGAGCTGCCAAGTTTTGGGTGAACGACTTTTAGTATTTCCTGCAGGATATATCTCGCAACTCGTGTGCCCGCGTCAACGGTAGTGAGAATAAAAAGCGCCTCGAACATAATCGCGAAATGGTACCAGTAGCCAATGAGGTGCTTCATCCCCGGTATCGCGGAGAGAATAAGCGACATACCAGCCGCGAGCGATACCGCGCCGCCCGACCTTCCGACAAGCGATTCGCCTGTCATTCTTTCCATGTCAGCCAGCTTCTCGGTCGCCAGCCCAAGTTTGGCAAAGACCGCGGGCGAGACGTTTATCGCGAAATAGTCGCCCGGAATCATCACGGTCGCGGCGATAATCGCCATTATTGAAACCACGGATTCCGCCAGCATGGCGCCATAACTGATAAATTGTATGTCGGCTTCGGTATTTATCATTTTGGGAGTGGTGCCTGAGCTTATAAGTGAGTGAAAGCCGCTGATGGCGCCGCAGGCGATTGTGATGCAGACGAAGGGCCATACCTTGCCGGGGATAATCGGCCCGCCGCCGTGGATGTATGCCGTTACTGCGGGCATCCTGATTACGGGGTTGACGATAAATATGCCGAGGATTAGAAGTCCGATTGTGCCGATTTTCATATACGAGCTGAGATAATCACGGGGACACAACAAAAGCCATACGGGAAGCACTGAGGCGATGAAGCCGTAAACGGGCAGGATTATTGACAGCGACGGTTTTGAAAAAAGAAACAGTGAGCCGAAACTTGTGTGAGATATCGGTTCGCCATATACAACACCGAGGACCACAATTACAACGCCGACGAGGGAGGCCTCGACGATTTTGCCCGGGCGAATTTTATACATATACAGGCCGACAACAAGCGCGGCAGGCAGCGTTATAAAAATGGTAAAGGTCGCCCAACTGCTTTCGGCCAGCGCGTTGACCACTACAAGGGCAAGGCCGGCAAGGGCGGTAATTATGATAAATAGAATCGCAAGGGCCGTGGCGGCGCCGGCGGGCCTGCTGATGTGCTCTTTGGCCAACTGCGTCAGCGATAAACCGTTCATTCGGACGGAGGCGAAAAGAATAACCATATCGTGGACCGCGCCGCCGAGGACTGCGCCGATGAGTATCCACAGGACTCCCGGCAGGTATCCGAACTGGGCGGCGAGGACCGGCCCGACGAGCGGGCCTGCGCCGGCTATGGCCGCGAAGTGGTGCCCGAACAAAACATACCGGTTCGTGGGGTCATAATCCTTGCCGTCGCGCAGCGTATGAGCAGGCGTAGGGCGGTTAGGGTCGAATACGAGAACTTTGGTGATGATGAACTTAGCGTAAAACCTGTACGCTATGGCGAACAGAAGTAAAGTTACAATTATCAGGGTTAAAGCATGCATAACTTTATCTACGGCTAATTATGCCGCAAAGGCACAGAAAAGTCAATCTCCTATGCGATTATCGGAGGCGTTTCGGCCTTTGGTTCGCGTATTACCGTCCAGAGAACAGCTGCGCCGATTAAATCGAGCATCGCGATTGTTACAAACACGGGCGAATAACCAATATGTGTTACAAGCCAGCCGACGCTAAAGGTAAACAGCATCCCGCCGAAATGTCCGCAGGTTCCGGAAAGGCCGTTGGCGGTAGCAACGGTGCTTTTAGGAAATAAATCGACGGGAAGCACGAGAAGCACCGCTGATATGCACTGATGGCCAAAGGCAGCGATACAGAACCAGAAGATTGCCCAGCCGGCCGAAGGGGCCTGGATAATGAGAAAAGAGACAGGCATCATAAAGGCGGCTGTGGTCATTGCCAGTTTGCGGCTGGTCAGAATCTTAAAACCGAGTCTGTGATAAAACGGTGAGATAAATCCTCCTACAAAACTCCCTATATCGGCGGCCAGAAATGGGACCCAGAGAAACAAACCGATTTGCTTGAGATTCAGTCCCCGCTGGGTTGAGAAATACAGCGGTATCCAGTAGGAAAAGAATTGCCAGGCCGGCTCAGAAAGAAATCTCGCCAGGGCAATTCCCCAGAAGTTTCGCTGGCCCAGGATGAGTTTCCAGACATTCCGGGCCGGTCCTGATTCCCCGGCCTGCAGTTCTTTTTGGCCCCGGTTTATATACTCAAATTCTTCGGGCGTTATAAACCGGTTTTGTGCGGGTGATTTATAAAGCAGCATCCATAAAACAACCCAGACGAAGCCGACGGCCCCGGTAATAACAAAAGCCGCCTGCCAGCCGAAGCGGATAATAATCAAGGCGACTAACGGTGTCGCGATGAGCGACCCTGTTCCTGAACCGATATTTGCGACACCGAAAGCAATTGTGCGCTCTCTGGCGGGGAACCACTCAGAAATGGTCTTGGCGACACCGGGGAAATTGCCCGCCTCGCCGACACCAAGCAGCGCGCGGAACGCACCGAAGGAAAACGGCGTCCTTGCAAATGCGTGGAGCATATTTGCGACCGACCACCATATTGCCGCCAGCGAGAATCCGCGTTTTATTCCAAGCCAATCCATAACGCGTCCCGACACCGGCTGCATCGTAAGATAGCTGAACTGGAAGCACATTATAATGAATGCAAATTGCTGCTCGTCAATCCGGAGTTTGTCTTTCAGAACAGGACCGGCAACAGATAAGCTGGTGCGGTCGAGATAGTTAATCGTAGTGACCAGCATCAGCATTACGGCGATGTACCACCGCAATCCACGAATTTTTATCATCGTTACGGCTCTCCGTAAATCCGGTTGCGGCTGAATTTCAACTCTTCGAGGCCGACTCCTGCGGAATTTCAAATTCCATCGACTTCAGTTTCGGATTTATCAAGTGAATGATAAGCAGATTAACCAGATACGCACAGGACGCGATAATAAGCAAAATCCGATACTCTCCCGTCTTTTCGAGAATGTAAGGCACGAGTTTGGCAATGAATATTGTGCCGATGCAGGCCGCCGTGCCGCCAAGCCCCATAATGGAACCGACAATCCGGCGAGGAGCAGTGTCGGAAACGGTGGTAATAAGATTTGCGGCGAATCCCTGATGCGCTGCCATTGCAAGCCCCACTAAGATTACACCCACCCAGGAATTAGAAACAATTGACGCCATAAACACCGGCACGACGCACAGGGCACAAACCAGCATAGCCGTCTTGCGGGCGGCGTTTATCGACCATGCACGCCTGATAAGCCGGCCGGAAAACCACCCCCCTGCGATACTGCCTATACCTGTTATAAAATAAATAACTACCATTGGCCAACCCAAATGTTTCATATCCAAACCGTATTGCTTGTGCAGGAAATCCGGACCCCAGTAAAGCCAGAACCACCATATCGTTCCGCTTATACCTGTCCCGATTACAAACATCCACGTCTGGCGATATTTCAACAGCGTTAGCCACGGGACTCTTAAGCCCGGCGGGTCAGGCGGGTCACTGTGAATGTATGCTAATTCCGAAGGTTTTACCCATTTATGTTTTTCAGGACTTTGATAAAACAGCCACCATAACACAATCCATATAAAAGCCAGCGTGGGTGTCACCAGGAAAGCCAGCGGCCAGCTGAAATCCGTGGCAAGCCACAATATCAGTAGCGGCGCAGCCAGAGCGCCGATGTTGGTTCCGGAATTAAAAATGCCGACCGCCAGCGCCCGTTCTCTTTTCGGAAACCATTCACTGACGCTCTTGGCCGCGGCCGGGAAGTTGCCTCCCTCAGCCAATCCCAGAACAAAGCGTGCGGCACAAAAGCCAAGCACTGTCGCGGGCATCGCCGTCACCCAAAGCTGAACTCTTGAATCGACGGGAATAAACCATATAAGGGCGTGCGCCAGCTCCGCCAAACTCCATAATAAAACAGCCAGCGCGTATCCCAGCCGGACACCTACGCGGTCTATGAACCACCCGGCCCACGAGTAACCGATTGCGTATGCGATAGTAAAAGCGATGACGATATCGCCGTAATCATTTTCACCCCAGTTAAGGCCTTTCTCCAGTGCCGGCTTTAGAAGACCGAGAATTTGCCGGTCAATATAATTGAGGGCGGTGGCGAAAAATAATAGCCCGCAAATGACCCAGCGAAACCGCCCTATTAAATTCGACGACGCCTCTCTGTCAATTAAATCATTCGTCACAATAGTACCTCTATAACGGGAACAAGCGAAAATCCTACTTTATCTCAGCAGGATACACAACCTTCTGATTAATCAATTTTGGGCAGGTACCGGCGCCGGCGAAACGGCGGGTGTTTCGGGGGTAATCGGCATCAGCCGGAACCTCGCCTGTACAGGGGACTGATTGAGAGCGATTTCATCTTTGCGCAGAAATTCCGGAGGAAAATTATAAATGAGGTCCCTGCGGATTTCCGGCGCCGGCTCGCCGGCGGGGGGCGATGATTTGTCGGGCCGGTTGTCTTTATCGCTGTCGTCTATTTCGAGAATGACGTGGTATCGCATATTTTCGTATGCCCGTTTGGCTTCGGGCGTCGCCCTGATTGCGACGGAACCCATAACTACCTCAGGGTTAATAAGCTCGACCTTGTATCTGCCTTCCAGGTTTGCGCTGAGCGATACGCCAAGACGGACGCTTGTAATGAGATATTCCTGCAGGCGTTCCTGCTCTTTGGGCAGGGTTATTTTGACGCTTGAGGCGGCTTCCCTGGTTTGGCCGGGCGCAAGCTCTACTATCGGCGTTTTTTCTATCGGGGCCAGACGCGCTTGTTCAATTTCCCTTTTGTTGAGCGTCACCCTGGCTTCAAGGGCAGCTCCTCCGCGTTCGGCGGGCACGAAGGCCTCAACCTGGGCCGGCTCGATGCTGGCGACCCTGAGGGGGTTCTGGTTGTCATCGAGGCAGCGAACGGCCACCTGTTTTTTCTGCAGTTCAACAATACTGACGGTGAGTAAATTAGGGTCGGCTGAGACGACGGTGAGTCCGAGCTGCTGGACGCCGTCCGGGCCCTTGAGGAATTCGGCGACATTAAGCGGGTGTTCGCCCGACGCGGTCATTTTTTCGTGCGCCGGGTCGAAATAGAACTCGCGGACAAATCTTCCGGCGTTTATCCGCTGGCGCGCTTCGGCGATTCTGCGTGCGGAGCCCTTGAGAACGACCTTTTCCAGCGGAACAACCGACTGGCCGGAGAACGTGACCCAAAGCGACGGGCTTACGGATTTGGCTACGCTGAGCTTGAGATTCGAGACAGTAAGCTCCTCATCGAGCGCCAAATCCGCAAAGACCCATATTAGCGTGGTGAAAACCAGCGTAGCTGCTATTTTTCTCAATCTTCGCCGTTTCATCATTGTTTCGTCAGACAAACCTCATTTATTCAGGATTTAGTTTTGTCGCCTCCGAGCGGATAGCGCCTGTCAGTGCGTCGCGAAGCGCGTCGGCGGTGAGATTGCGAACAAGCTCACCATCGCTGGCCAAAGAAATGATTCCTGTTTCTTCACTTACAACTATACACAGCGCGTCGGAGCCGGCGGTTATGCCCACCGCCGCCCGATGCCTCGACCCAAGCTCAAGACCTTTGACTGTGCCCGGCTCCGCGAGGGGAAGCTGTACTCCCGCGGCTATCGCCTTGTCGCCCCGTATTACGACCGCCATATCGTGCAGGATTGTGCCGGGGTAAAAAATAGTTTTTAACAGCTCCGCGGTGACATTCGCGTCCAGCTGGACGCCGGTTTCGGTAAACTCGCCCAGCGCTACGCGTCTTTCGATAACGATGATAGCACCTGTCTTTGAGGCGGCCAGCTCGGTGACGGCGCTGACGATTTCCTCGACGGTCCGAACGACCTGCCGCGAAGAGCCGATGAGAAACCCGCCGCTTGCGGTCTGGCCTAATCGCATAAGCGCGCGTCGCAATTCGGGCTGAAACGCCGCGACTGCAATTACGAGGACGGCAACCAGAAAGCCCTTGTAGAGATACTCGAGACGCTCGAACCGGTAGCGTTCAGAAATGAGATTAAGGATGAGTACGCCAGCGATAAGGACATACGTGACGCCGCGAAACAGTCTCTCGCCTCGTGTGCCCTCGAGAAAATCCACTGCCCAGTAAACAACAATCCCAATGAGAAACAACTCGATGCTGACGACCCACCAGTCGTAGTTGGCGACTCGCCGGAAGTAATCTATAAGGGTCTGCATCCGTTCAGAACTCCCTGCAAAGCACACAGGCCAAATTGCCCGTGCTGGTTAACCTGCTTACGGCATATGCATTTCCGTGAGCTTGGTTGGCTGGTCCAAGTCAAGCGTGCGGTCGATGTCTCTCATTAATTGCTGATTTTGAACACGCAACACCTCAACGTGACCTCTGTGGACTTCAGCAGGAGTTTTGCCCGGCTGATTGCAGCCCGTTGACATCACGACCAATGCCAGGAGCACAAAAATAAGCAAGCTCGCAAAAACTTTACTTCCCATTATGTATTCTCCATAGTCAACCGTCAAGCCCCCCGCATATCTGGCAGACAAGGCGCCGGACTCGATTCTAAAACCATTATACCGCTTACCGGCCTCTTTTGTCAATGGCAAAATAGGCAAGATATCGC
>Ga0187882_1004497_pt1 | contig 11320 bp, 11 predicted proteins | sample June2016WEW_19_1_3_FD_132991 | JGI IMG/M metagenome (GOLD analysis project Ga0187882, IMG submission 132991) | Peatland microbial communities from SPRUCE experiment site at the Marcell Experimental Forest, Minnesota, USA - June2016WEW_19_150 | ecosystem: Environmental > Terrestrial > Soil >...
ATCCAGTCAAGAGTCATTACAGGTATGAATCAGCCTTGGGGGACCAGCCGGAGCTGTACCAGTTGCGGCAAATGTGTCCAGGTCTGCCCGGTTGGCGCCCTTTTCAAGAAGGGCTCGACGGGGTCTGAAATGGTGAAGCAGCACGACTTTCTGACCTGGATTCTTGATGGTCGTGAAAAGAAGATTTATCACTGGTCCTGATAAGAGGAGAGGCGTAGCATGGCAACAACGACGAACAGCAAACCTCGGCTGGCTACCGCCTGGTTGGGCGGATGCGCCGGCTGTCATATGAGTCTATTGGACCTGGATGAACGAATCGTGGATGTCCTCGGTCTGGTCGATCTGGTCTATAGCCCGGTCGCCGACATTAAGAAGTTTCCCGACGGTGTCGACGTGACACTGGTCGAGGGATCTTGCTGCAACAGCGAGAACGTGCACCTGGCCCGTGAAATCAGGGAAAGAAGTAAACTGGTTATTGCTTTCGGTGACTGCGCGATTACGGGAAACGTCCCGGGCATGCGCAATCGGCTGAAGCTCCAAGACATACTGGACGACGTCTATGAGGGCCCCGGCCCGGCTCCACCAGCTCAGGGCGATTTGCCGATCCTGCTGCCCAAAGTGGTGCCGCTGCACCAGGTGATCCCGGTCGATATTTTCCTGCCCGGCTGCCCACCGGATCCCGAGAGGATCTGGGCTGCCATCACGGCAATACTCAAGGGCGAACCGGTCGAGCTGCCCGTTGAAATGCGTACCTTCGGCTAGCTCCATTTGGATTGGGAGGACGATGATTTCGTCATACGTCCCGACGGAAAATCGAATACATAGAGAAGGACGAGTATGGCACAGACTATAACAATCGAACCTATCACTCGAATTGAGGGCCACGGGAAGGTAACGATTCAACTGGACGACGCAGGGCTTGTATCCGACGCGAAATTCCATGTGGTCGAGTTCCGCGGCTTCGAGAAGTTTTGTGTAGGGCGCACTTTCCCGGAAATGCCGGCCATAACCATGCGAATCTGCGGTATTTGCCCGATCAGTCATATGCTGGCATCCGCAAAAGCTTGCGACGGCATTCTGGGCGCCGGGATTCCTCCGGCGGCAAATAAGCTGCGCCGTTTGATCAATCACGCTCAATATACGCAGAGTCACGCGCTCAGCTTCTTCCACTTGAGCGGGCCCGACCTGCTGCTCGGAATGGAAAGCGACCCAGCCCTGCGCAACGTGGTCGGACTGGTCCAGAAGTTCCCGGAAGTGGCGGTAAAAGGCGTCAGGCTGCGCGCATTCGGTCAGCATATCATCAAAATGCTTGGCGCAAAGGCCATCCATCCTGCCTGGGCAGTTCCCGGTGGAGTGCGTGAAGCGCTGACCACCGAACAGATCGATTGGATCAAGCAGAATCTGCCTGAGGCGCTCGAGACGGCCGAAATCGCACTCAACCTGCTCAAGGACAACCTCGGCAACTTTAAGGACGAGATCAGGACCTACGGCGATTTCCCGAGCCTTTTCATCGGCCTGGTTACGCCGGAAGGCGGTCTCGAGCACTACGACGGGTTGCTCAGGGTTATGGATTCCGATGGAAGGATTCTCGAGCCGGGCCTGCCGACAGACAGGTACCGCGAGATCATCGGCGAGGCCATCGAACCCTGGAGCTACATGAAGTTCCCCTACTACAAGCCGGGTGGATATGGAAACGCTGCCGGCCTCTATAGAGTGGGCCCGCTTGCGCGGATCAACATCTGCGACTTTGCAGGCACTCCCAGAGCCGACCGTGAGATCCGTCAGTTCCGAAGACTCAACGGCGGAAAGCCCGTTTTGGGCAGTTTCTATACCCACTATGCACGCCTGATCGAACTCATGTTCGCTCTCGAAAAGATCGAAGAACTGATCGACGACCCACAGCTTTTCGATCCGCATATCAGGGCCACCGGGGGCGTAAACAATCCCATGGGCATCGGAGTTATGGAAGCCCCACGTGGGACCCTGATTCACGAGTACCAGGTAGATGACTTTGGTATAATGACAAAGGCCAACCTGATCGTGGCCACCGGCAACAACAACCAGGCGATCAATAAGACCGTTCAGCAGATCGCCCAGGCGTATATGACAGGCAAAAGCAAGATCACCGAAGGTCTGATGAACCGTGTCGAACACGGAATCCGGATCTATGATCCCTGCCTGAGTTGCGCGACTCACGCGGTCGGCCAGATGCCGTTGCACGTCCAGGTGTTTGATCACACCGGGTGCCTGGTCGAAGAGAAGATAAGGGATTAGGACCTTGCCTGGGCGCAATCGGCGTGAACCGCCCATTGCCCTCAGTTGGTCAGATGAAGCGAATTCGCTCCTTTGAGCGATGATCTAAGAGTCCATCGACGGGGCGGGCGGGGATAAAACCCCGCCCCCCTATCCTTTTTTTTCAGCACTGGGCTAACCTGGTCCGGCGGCTATCCTCAGAGCCTTGCCGGCTCGCGACCCCGGCTGGCTTATACCGTAAAACATGGTCCTTATTTTCGCCTATGGGAACAGCCTGCGCCGCGATGACGGAGCGGGGTTTGTTTTGGGCGATGTAGTCGAGCGAATGCTCTCCGAAGCGGGCTTGCAGGTTCACAGGATCGACTCCCACGAGCTCGAGCCCGAATTCGCCCTTGACATCAGCGACGAGAAGATCTCCGCCGTTCTCTTCATCGACACTCGCGCGGTCCCCGATCCGCCTGCGAGCGACGACCTGCGCGTCCACATCCGCCGCATTGTCGCGGCCAAGGACGCCTCCCCGAGCGTGGGCCACCACCTTGACGCGTCAACCCTTCTGGTCTACGCCCGATACCTTTTCAAAAAAGAACCCCCCGCGTGGCTTATCACCGTTCCCGGAAAAGATTTCGATCATGGCGAGGGTCTGAGCTGGACCGCCCTTGAGGCTATCCGTTCGGCGCCTGAAACATTGAGCGGGTTGATTGCCCTTCTTTGAGCCGGCGCTTCATACGAAGTTACGTAGAAAATACCGATTTTCATGCAAATTCAAGCGAGCCACGTCCATACCACAGTTAATGAGACTAATAATCATATCCGAAGAATCGGTCGCGGGGCCGAGAGTGCACACTATCTTGGTTTTTCTGAATATTGCTTCCGGTTTCATTTGTTTGCCTCTCTTTCAGCCTCGGCTACGAGGTCCTCGATTGTTTTTATTCCCCGGCGCCAGAAACCGGGATCGCTCAAATCGATGCCAAAGGGCCGGAGCAGTTCTTCCGGCCCGGCTTTACCGCCTGATTCGAGAAACCTCAGGTATTTGGGCGCAAAATCGGGCCCCTCGCGCTGGTACTGTTCATAAAGAGCCATTACGAGCAGTTCGCCGAAGGCATAGGCATAGACATATCCCGGAGAGTGCACGAAGTGAGGAATATAGGACCACCAGATCCTGTAGTGGTCAAGCAGGCGCACCGAATCCCCAAACATTGCCGCCTGAGTTTCGATCCAGGCGTTGGAAATGAAGTCCGTGTCCAACTCGCCACGCGTGCGCCTGGCATTATGCACGGCGTGTTCAAACCGGTTCATCGCCACCTGCCTGAAAACGGTCGAAAAGACGTCTTCTATTTGCGAGCAAAGCAGGCCCAGGCGCTCGGCCGGGGACACCGTCCTTTTGAGCATGCTGCGAAAGACCAGCATTTCTCCGAAAACCGATGCGCTCTCGGCGGTGGTAAGCGGGGTTTGGCAATTCAAAACCCCCTGGCTTCGCGCGAGGTACTGGTGGACCCCGTGGCCGAGCTCATGCGCAAGGGTCATCACATCCCGGCGGCTGCCGGTAAAATTGAGGAAAACGTAAGGGTGCGAGGAGGGGACCACGGGGTGTGCGAAAGCCCCGCCGCGCTTCCCCGGCATTGCCGGAGCGTGGACCCACCCGCGGGCAAAAAACCGGGAGGCTATCTCCGCCATTTCCGGAGAAAAATCCTCATAACCTGTAAGTACGGTATCCTTTGCTTCCTCCCATGAGACATTGATATTCCCAAGTGTCGGGATTGGGGCGTAGCGGTCGTAGTCGAAAAGCTCGTCGTATCCTAGAAGCGTTCGTTTGAGACGATAATAGCGCCTGACTAGATCGTAGCTCGAACAAACCGCATCCACCAGAGCGCCCACCATGGCATCTTCAGTCTCGTTGCCCAGATTTCTGGAACTAAGCCAGTGAGGGTATCGGCGCAGCCGGTCATCTATGGATTTGTCGAGCAGGACTGTGTTGAAAATGTGTGTCAGGGCAAAAAGGACCGGCTGCAGTCCTTCGCTCAGCTCCGCGGCCGCACGTTTGCGGACCTCGCGCCTGGGGCTGTAGAGTTCGCTGAGGACCTCGGATTCGATCCTTTTTTTCCTTCCGAACCTGAGTTGGCTGAGCAGCTTACCGAAAAGAGTTCCCCAGGCCGATGCCCCGGCAGGCTCCTTGTCGGCCAGGACGCGCTCCTCCGGTTCGCTCAAAAGGTGCGGCTTGTAGCGCCTGAGCGAGATCAGGTAATGGCTGTATTTCGAAAGCCCCGGATCGGATGCGAGGCGCGCGGCCTGAGTGTCGTCCAGTTTCGTCCATTCGAGTCCGAAAAACAGGGTATCGCGGCGCACTTCACTGTAAAGCTCCGTCATGGACTGAAAAAGAGCGCCTGCCGCAGCGTCCGGCGTATTGGTCGAAAAATTCAGATATGCGTATGCGAGCAGCTTCTGAGCCAGTTCCTCTATTTCCTCCATCCGGAGGATGGCCTGAAGCAATTTCTCCGGCCCCAGCACCCCCACCTTAGACCGGTAGGAAGAAAAAGCCAAAACCTGCTCCCGGAGCCGCTTCACATCGACCCGGATTTGCGGATCGGAGGAACTGGAATAAAGATCGCTCAGATCCCATATGATATTTGCAGCCGTTTTGTTTCCCACGTAACCGCTCCGCAGTCTTATCAACGGGTCGGCAGCCCGATTTGCCCGGCCTAACCGAAAGAGCCCTCCAGAAAGGTTCGGTCCGGAACGAACATCTTTCCGGGGTTCATTATGTTCAGCGGATCGAGTGCCTGTTTGATTCTTCGCATGGCATCGAGGCCGCCCTTGCCTACCTCCAGCTCGATGAACGGTGATTTGGCGATCCCCACGCCATGTTCGCCCGAAAGGGTGCCTTCCAGGCCCAGGACTATTCCGAACAATTCCTCGACCGCTTTGCCCGCCCTGCGCCGCTCGTTTTCATCCTTTCTGTCGAGCATGATATTCGTGTGAATATTGCCGTCCCCGGCATGGCCGAAGCAGACTATGGTCAGGCCGTATTTTTTTGCAAGGGCGCCTATGGCCCTGATGAGTTCGGGTATCCGTGTCCGGGGCACCGTAACGTCCTGGTTTATCTTGCCTGGCCTGATGCGTCCCAAAGCGGGGGAAATCGACCGGCGAGCCTGCCAGAGCCGGTTTCTTTCGTCTTCCGAAAGCGCCACCTGGATTCTGTCCGCGCCCGATTTTCGACAAATTTCCCCGATCAGGGCAATCTGCCCGTCCAGTAGGACTTCCGGCCCGTCCACCTCGATCAGGACCAGCGCCTCAGCTTCGACCGGGAGTCCAATGCGAAGATGATTCTCGACCGCTGAGATCGTGGCCTGGTCCATCAACTCCATCGTGGATGGAATGATTCGGGCCTTCAGTATCCCGCATATCGAGTTAACGGCGCGGTCGAGGTCGGAGAAGACGGCCGTCAGGGTGCGCACCGATTCCGGCAATGGAATCAACCGCACGATTATTTTCGTAAAAATGCCCAGCGTGCCTTCCGACCCTGCCATAAGCCGCGTCATGTCATAGCCCACGACCCCTTTCATAGTGCGGGTCCCGGTTCGAATAATCTCGCCGGTGGGCAGCACCATTTCCAGCCCGAGCAGATAGTCCCGCGTCACACCGTATTTCACGGCCCTGGGACCTCCGGCGCACATAGCCACATTTCCTCCCATCGTAGAAAAAAGGAGGCTGGCTGGGTCGGGTGGATAAAAAAGGCCGAATTCCGCGACTGCTTTCTGAAAATCTCCGGTAACCACCCCCGGTTCGAGCACGGCCGTCATGTTGTCCGCGTCAATTTCCAGGATTTTGTTAAGCCTGTTGGTAACTATTACCAGCCCGCCGCGGGCGAGACAGGCACCGACCATTCCGGACCCGGCCCCCCTCGGATATATCGGGAAACGGTGTTCATTTGCCAGGCAGACGAGTGAGGATATTTCGGCCGCATCCGCCGGAAAGGCCACCCCTTCAGGAACAAAGCGCATCTTGCTCGCATCGAAGCTGTAGCAGCTAAGGTCTTCGGGTGAAGTCAAAAGGTTTTCATCACCCACAAGGGCACTGATTTGCTTAAGCGGCAAAGACATGTATATAAAAGTCCTTTCGACTACCGGTAAGGCATGTCCAAAGACATAGGGCAAAATAAGATTTTCGTGAATATAAGCGTGCCGGTCAAGATGTTCCTATGAGTTCAGCGAGGTTTTTAGCCGGCGAAAATGTTTTGCCGCTCTAATTATAATCGCCCAGACCAAGCCGCATCGTTTCCATATCGTCCCGAGCGGTTCAGAAAATAACATACGCCTTTGCCGGAGAAAAATATTTTGATCACGGATTTGTAATTAAATAGATCATGAGTTGCTAATCTGTTATACAGATGTCGGTTTCCAGGGGGACTCAGCCAGTCGGCAAAATGACGGGATTAGAACAAATGATGAGCCATGGTCAAACCAGAAAGACCGATGAATTTCGCTTCGGCTGTGAAGTTCTGCTGAAGTCGCCCCCAGCTTGGTTTCGATCCGCACGCCTCGGGCTTCTGGCAAATCAGGCTTCCGTCAACGGAGCCCTCGAAAGTGTCAAGAAATTGATACTGTCAGCCGGAGGGCGCCTGAGCAGTATTTTTTCACCACAGCACGGCTTCTATTCAGAAAAACAAGCAAATATGATTGAATCGGCCGATTCGCGCGATCCTGAGGCCGGCTGCGAGATATCGAGCCTTTATTCCGAAACCCGTCAACCCTCGCTGGAAGCTCTGAGAAGAATCGATGCGCTCCTGATCGATCTCCAGGACGTTGGAACGCGGGTCTACACGTACACTACAACGATCGGGCTTTGCCTTGAAGCCGCGGCCCTCGCGGGAACCAGGGTGGTAGTTCTGGACAGGCCCAACCCCATAAATGGTATGGAAATTGAAGGCAATATTCTCGACCCGGCGTTCCGCTCTTTTGTGGGAAGATATCCGGTCCCGATGCGTCACGGGTTAACCACCGGGGAATTCGCTCGCTTCGCATGCGCTGAAGCCAAGGTTGAGTGTGACATGGAAGTTATTGCAATGAAGGGCTGGAGGCGGGACCAATGTTTTGACGGCATCGGCATTCACTGGGTTTATCCATCGCCCAATATGCCGACTTGGGAGACAGCCCTGCTCTACCCCGGCATGGTGCTTCTGGAGGGAACGAATATCAGCGAGGGACGAGGCACTGCGATGCCCTTCCAGCTTTTCGGAGCGCCTTTTTTGAATCGTAAAAGGTTACTCGATGATTTGAAGGGGGCCGGGTTGGAGGGTGTTACCCTGCGACCGGTTACCTATGAGCCTGTTTTTGACAAATATAAAGGGGAAACCTGTTTCGGGTTCCAGTTGCACATAACGGACAAGGAGAGGTTTAAGCCCTACAGGATGGGGCTGGCGCTTCTGCAAGCCTTTGGCCGAACTCATCCGGACCGTTTCAGATGGCTCGATCCTCCTTATGAATACGAGTTGGAAAAACTGCCGATAGATATTCTGATCGGCAGCGATACCGTCCGGCAGGGGGTCGAGCAGGGGCAGGAGTTAGACCTGATCGAATCCGGATGGCAACAGGGGTTGCGGAATTTTCGGGAAAAGCGCGAACCCTGTTTGCTTTATCCGTAAAAAAAGGATTGGAGAGCAAGCCCCAATCCTTCCTTGAAATCCGAATTTCGAAAGTTACTGGAGGAGCAATTTGCCGAATCTTTTCCAGCGTATATAGCTTTCGCTGGGCTCTATGCTGAAATTGCCCTCCTGACGCCAGGACCAGTATATGATAAAAGCTTCGCCGACAAGGTCGTCTTTATCGACGTAGCCCCAGAAACGGCTGTCATGGCTGTGGTCCCGGTTGTCTCCCATAACGAAGTAGCTGTGAGGAGGAACCATAACCGGCCCGAAATTGTCTCGGGCGCCCGCAATCAGATGCGGATCATCGAAAGAGCCGTAGGGGTCGTTCAGGGGGGCATCATTTATATAAATCTTTTTGTTGATTATTTGAACTTTTTGAAGGGGCAATCCTATAACTCTTTTAATGAAGTCCTTCGAGCGGTCGTTTGGGTACCGGAATACTACGATGTCAAAAAGTTTGGGAGACCTGATAGGGACGATCTCTTTGTTGACAATTGGTAGCCTTATACCGTAGATGAACTTGTTGACAAGGATATGGTCCCCGATGAGCAGGGTTGGTTCCATTGAGCCGGACGGAATTTTGAAAGCCTGAACGATAAAGGCGCGGATGAAAAGGGCAAGAATTATGGCGACGACAATTGCCTCGGTATATTCGCGAACAAAGCTTTTGCGCCTGACACTGTCGCTCGGGGTTTCAACGGCATTTTTCAATTTCAGCTCCTTAGATGCGGATTTTGGCATAAGCCAATACTATAAATACGTTCTTGCATATTTTCAAGTGGGGATGTTAGACTCGGAATTATCTGGGCGGGTGCAAATGGAAACAACCGGGGAAGCTGTCTGATATGTTTTCTTTATTTTCGAAAGTCGAAAACCTCGTCGGCCTCGACATAGGCTCACACAGCGTGAAGCTCGTGCAGGTCAATACCGGCGGTATCAAACCCAAGCTTTTGAGTATGGGTATCGCTCCTCTGCCTCGAGACTCACTGGTCGAGGGAAGAGTGGCAAAACCCGAGGTCATGGCAAATGTCATACGCCAGCTTGCAACCCACCTGGATATAAAGAAGAAACAGGTTGCGACCTCGATATCCGGCTACGACGTAATGATCAAAAAGATAGAGCTTCCCACTATGACCGAGGACGAACTCGAAGCACGGATGCATTCCGAACTCGGCCAGTACATCCCCTACAACATCGATGAGGTGGACGTGGATTACCAGATCGTCGACGTTTCCACGGACCGTCCCAACTTCATGGATGTGTTGCTTGTGGCCGCGAAAAAAGAATCTATAAGCGATTTCAACAATATTTTGAGGCTTGCGGGATTCGACCCCTTTGTCGTCGACGTCGACTTCTTTGCTCTCAGCAATTCGTTTGAGGTGACTTATGGGTTTGAAGATAAAAGAATCGCTCTGCTCGACATAGGCGCGAACAAGTCCGTTATGAACATTGCCCAAAAAGGCGTGCCAATCTTTACCAGGAGCATCTCGATAGGCGGAAATCAGATTACGGAGAAGCTCAAGGAGTTTTTCAACATCCCCTTCGAAGAGGCCGAAATGGTCAAGTTGGGGGAAGTTCCGGGAAAATATCCGGCCAGGGAACTGGAGGAGATTTTCGTTTCGACGGTAAGCGACTGGGTGACCGAGTGCCGGCGCGCGGTGGATTTCTACTATCATAATTTCCCGGACCAGAGTGTCGACTCGCTCTATCTTAGTGGAGGTTCCTGCCGTATCCCCGGACTGGACAAAGTGCTCAGGGAAAACATGGAGATCCCCGTGGAGATTTTTAATCCTCTTTCCCGCATCCAGTACGATACGAAACAGTTCGACCAGGCTTATGTGGATTACATTGGTCCGCAAATGGCCATCTCTTTGGGGCTGGCTTTACGAAAGACGAAAGAAAAATGATCCAGATAAATCTGCTTCCCGTCCGAGTACAAAAGCGAAAGGAAGGCGCCAGGCAATTCGCCTCCATCTATTTTCTAACTATTGCTCTCGCCTTGGCGGTCATCGGGTTTCTGTGGATTTCCTTCGGCAATCAAATCGGCTCCCGGCAGCGCGAGTTGAGTGCGATCCAGCAGGAGGTGAACAAGTACGCCAAGTTTGATCAGGCCCTGCAGCAACTCTCGAAGCGCAAGGAGCTAATCGACAGGAAACGGCAGATCATAAAAGATCTCCAGAATGATCGCGACGCCGTGGTCCGAATGCTTGCCCTTCTTTCGATCGAGGTTCCGCCTGAGAGGATGTGGTTGGATAAGCTGGTCCAGACGGGCAACTCGGTCACTATCGAAGGCGTAGCGCAGAGCAACGAAGCCATAGTCGAATTAATGCGCAATCTCGAATCTTCGCCTTACATAGAGAAGGGAAGCATCAACCTGGTCCAATCGAAGCAACTTGCAATGAAGGAAATGAAACTGAGGGAATTCCAGTTGACATACCGTTATTATCCCTTTTCCGAAGTGCAAAAAAAATTAAAGATGTAGCCGACATGAAAAATATCTCGTTTGCCGCAATTCAGGAAAAACTCTCCAGTCTCACCTCCGTGCAGAAAGCGCTGCTTTTCGCAGGAACTCTGCTGGCCATGGCGGCCCTTTTCTATTTTTTGGAGTTCGAGAGCCAGTTGGACACTCTTACACGGCTCAAGAACCAGATTTCCGAACAGCAACGCAAACTGGCCAGTCTGAAAGCCGCGCAGGTCAAGGTCCTGGCGCTCGAACAGGAGTTGGTCCAGTCTGAGGAGGAGCTTTCAAAACTTCTCATGCTGCTTCCCGAGCAGAAGGAAATCCCCGGGCTTTTGGAAAACGTTTCCAGGCTTGGCGCCAAGGTGGGCCTGGAAAATATCCTTTTCCAACCTCAACCCGAAGTGCTTCAGGAATTCTATGCCGTCATCCCGATCCGGCTCGACCTTCTCGGCACGTTCAACGACCTTGGGGTCTTCCTGGATAATATATCCAAGCTCAACAGAATCTTAAAAGTCCAGTCCATTACTTTGACACGGCAAAAGGACAAAAAGGCCTCGCTGCTTCAGGTGGCATGCACTCTGGTTACGTACCGTTTCTTAGAAAAGCCCGAGCCCAAGAAAGCCGGCGCAAAGAAATAACAGTAGGCGCCTGCCGTTTGATATTCGATCAGTTAGTTTTTTTGTTAACCGGCAATAATTTGAGGGGAATGGATCCATCAGGGGGGGGACGCATGCAAAGGCAGGGAACCATCTGGACCGGCACTCTACCATTTATACTGGGGCTGGCGCTTCTCCTGGGCTGCTTTGTGTGCTCGGCTGAGGTAGGCGCCCAGACGGCCGATACCGACGTTTTGCAGCCAGGGGAGCCACAACCTTCGGGCACGCCGACTGCCGTTGGGGCCGACGACGGGACCGGCGCTGTAAGCGATACAACCCGGAAAAAACCGTCAAAAGCCCAACGTTCCG
>Ga0187882_1004498_pt1 | contig 11320 bp, 5 predicted proteins | sample June2016WEW_19_1_3_FD_132991 | JGI IMG/M metagenome (GOLD analysis project Ga0187882, IMG submission 132991) | Peatland microbial communities from SPRUCE experiment site at the Marcell Experimental Forest, Minnesota, USA - June2016WEW_19_150 | ecosystem: Environmental > Terrestrial > Soil >...
AACATTTGCTCTGAAAATGAGTTATGGACCGCATGGCTGTTCGAAATATTTTCAAAAAAACCCAAAAAAACTGCGGATTTTTTCAGCAAACGAGAAATATTCGCGAGAATCCTTGTTGGAATCTACCAGCCTAGTTCCAGAGTTCCCGGGCCTGCCTCAGACGATTGCAATGCTCTTTACATGAGAGGACTTTCATTTTTCTTAGACAGCGATAAGAATTTCAGTGACATTATCCTTGGGTCCCCTATTCACTCAGCGGGACCGTTCCTGCTGGTACCGCCAGTGTAAAAGTTGAATTCGCGTCGAGGATGCCGGGCGGTGTCGGTGGAAGCGTTTGGTTCGAAAATGCCGTATTGACCCCTGAGCCGGCTACACTGACAATTTTGGGACTTGGCGGATTGCTGCTTCGCCGCAGAAAATAAGTTTTCCCATGCTGCACGTTTGTTTTTATGCAACAAAAGGGCAATCATAATTTATGATTGCCCTTTTGTTTAACCAGGATATTTGTATAATTATTGATGTCTTAAAAATGTCAATTTTGACTGTGTCTTTCCAGCAGATACAAAGCATTTAGGGCAATTATCATTCATAAAAGAAGGAGTCTTATATGAAATCCGGTAAAAGAAACTACCGTCAGCAAGGGATGCGTTGGAAGATGATGCAAGTCATGTTCGCCGTATTGTGCGTATTGACCTTCAGCAGCGGCGTGTTGGCCGCCGAGGCAATCCCGGCTGCCTCTGCCGGCAGTGAGACCGATTCCGCAGTCGAACTGCGCGTCGAAAAACTTCTGAATGCGATGACTTTAGAGGAAAAGATAGATTATATCGGCGGCGACCGCAGCGTCTACATCCGCCCCGTGGAACGCCTTGGAATTCCGGAGATTAAGATGGCCGACGGGCCTGTCGGTATCCGCAATTACGGCAAATCTACCCTGTATCCTGCCGGCATTCTGCTGGCGGCTTCATGGAATCCGGAGCTTGCGGCCGCCTATGGCCATTCGGTTGGCCGCGATGCCCGTGCCCGCGGCGTCCATATCTGGCTCGGCCCCGGCGTTAATATCTACCGCGCACCGATGTGCGGACGCGACTTCGAGTACTTTGGCGAAGATCCGTTTCTTGCCTCCCGCATCGCTGTCCCCCTTATACAGGCCGTCCAGTCCGAAGGCGTTATGGCCACCGTCAAGCATTATGCGGGCAATAACCAGGAATACAACCGGCACTTCACCAGTTCCAACATCGACGAGCGCACCCTTCGTGAAATTTATCTGCCCGTCTTCCGGGCCGCAGTCCAAGAGGCACACGTCGCATGTGTAATGGATGCCTACAATCTTCTTAACGGTGACTGGTGTACCGCAAATCGCCACCTGAATCTCGACATACTGAAGGGGGACTGGGGCTTCGACGGCTTCATAATGTCCGATTGGGAATCGGTTCATGAAATTATCGCCGCGGCCAACGCGGGTCCGGATCTCGAAATGCCGTCCGGCAAATACCTCAACCGCAGCACGCTTATGCCGCTGCTCAATGCCGGTAAAGTCAGTGAACAGACACTTAATGACAAGGTCCGGCGTATTCTCCGCGTTATCGTGAGAGCCGGTTTTCTCGACCGGCCCCAGCAGGTCAGCACATATCCGCTGAATGACCCAAACAGCGCCGCGGTCGCTCTCAACATCGCACGCGAAGGGATTGTTTTGCTGAAAAATGATAATCAGTCATTGCCTCTCGATGCGACTAAATTGAAATCTGTCGCCGTGATTGGGCCGATGGGAGGGCCTCACGTGCCCGCAGGCGGCGGCAGCTCGCGGGTTCAGCCGTTCAAGGAAGCCTCAACGGCCGATGCGATCCGTGAGCGCATTGGCGAGTTGGCAAAAGTCGAATTTTTGCCTGTGCTCAACAGAATCGATGTCGGCAAGCTGGCAGCCGCTTCCGTTTTCGAGCACACTGCATCGGATGGAAATACCTTGCCGGGCCTCTATGCCGAATATTACTCAAATCCTGACCTGATCGGTGCGCCTGCGTTGACCCGAATCGAAAATACGATCAACTTCGCGTGGGAAGCGTCTTCTCCATTTCCCGGCCTGCGTCCCACTGACATATCAGCCCGCTGGACCGGCAAAATCCGGCCGCAAAAGACCGGCAGTTATACATTAGCGGCCTGCAGTGATGATGGAATGCGTGTCTGGCTCAATGGCCAACTCGTTGTAGATGAATGGGCTGATCATGGGCCTTTGACTCGCCAGGTCGAGCGAGAGTTTCGTGCCGGCGAAACTTACGATCTCAAGATAGAGTACTTCCAGCATGGCGCCAGCGCTACGGCACAGGTCGGCTGGGGACAATCGGAGGAAAATTCGCCTAAACGCGCCGTCGAGCTCGCCAAAAATTCGGATGTCGCCATTGTCTGCGTCGGATTCGGCGAGGATAACGAAGGTGAAGGATCTGACCGCAAATTCGCACTGCTGCCGGAGCAGAGCGACCTGCTAAAGGCCATCGCACAGGTTAATCCGCGAACGATTGTCGTCCTTTATTCCGGCGGAAGCGTGGATATGCAAAGCTGGCTGCCGCAGGTTCCAGCCCTGGTGCAGGCATGGTATCCGGGTCAGGAAGGCGGCCGTGCCATCGCGGAGATTCTCTTTGGCGACATCAGCCCCTCTGGAAAGCTGCCGGCTACATTTGAGAAGCGATGGGAAGACAACCCGACCCACGACTCCTATTACCCCAAAGACGGCAAGAAGAGCGTTGATTACTCAGAAGGTATCTTTGTTGGTTACCGGGGATATGACAAAAACAATGTAGAGCCGCAATTTCCCTTTGGGTATGGCCTGTCCTATACAACCTTCGAGTACGGCACGCCAAAGGTGCAGGTGAACAGCGAAAAAGGTTCACCAAAAGTGACAGTGTCCTTCACATTGAAGAATACCGGCGGTAAGGAAGCTGCCGAGGTCGCACAGGGCTATCTGGTGTGGAAAAATCCGCATCTTCGGCAGGCGCCGAAGATGCTGAAGGCCTTCAGGAAGATCCGGCTGGCCCCGGGTCAGACAGAAGAAGTGACCCTTGTGCTGGATGAAAAGTCGTTGTCAAGCTTTGATCCCGCACAGAAAAAGTGGATTATTGACGGCGACAGCTTCGAGATATTAATCGGCGCTTCATCGCGGGATATTCGCGGCAAAGCTGATTTCAGGTTAATTCCTGAAAGAAATCGATAGGGAAGAGAATATGTGCGCAGATTTCGCTCCTGTCAGGAATTCCTTTGCTTTGAATGAGAAATTTTGTTACACTAAGTATATGTACAAGTTGAAGTTAGGAGATTCAAATTGCAACTAGCAAATTCAGCGCCGGCCTTTTTAAGGATAGCCTTTTTAGTGGTATCGGCACTGTGCTCAGGCGTTTAATCTGCCTCTGGCGGATTAATAGGGTGAAAAATGTCAAATAACGGGAAGGTCGATGGTGATGAAAAAAAACATCTCCAATCCTAAAAACCTGTTTTCATTGATATTAGTGGTGATATTTGGTTTTTCAGGTTTTGTTTTAGCAACTCCGGGGGATCTTGATGGGGATGGGCATGTTAATCTGATAGACTTTTTTTTATTTGCCGAGCAATGGCTTGCAGATGACTGCATATCTCCCGATTGGTGCGGCGGCGCCGACATTAATCATAGCGGCATCGTTGATTTTAGTGATTTTGCATTTTTTGCTCAGAATTGGTCGCCTGCAACGCTTCTCTGGTCGGATGAATTCGACGGAACATCGGTTGATACGAGCAAATGGACTATTCTTAGTGAAGCAGATGGGTCCGATTGCTGGTATAGACCGGAAAATGTCGCGGTTTCCGGCGGGACATTAAAGATATACAACAAAGAAGAATTATACAGTGGAAGACATTGGACAGGCGGACATATAGACGCCCTGTATTATCCCCAGTATAAATATTTAGTGGCAAGAGTAAGACATTCTGTCGCGAATTCCTATATCTGGGCAACATGGTGGACTGTCGGTTGGACGGGCAGTACCTGGCAATGGCCTCCGGAAATGGACATCTGCGAATTTCAGGGCGGCCCCGGCAAGAGCCCGGGACAGTCGTATCACTGGGATTATGCCGGCAGCGGACACCTTTATGCCGGAGACGATAGTGGAATGGACGAAGCTCAATGGCATACTTATGGGATGTACTGGGACGACACAACAGCGCCGATTTTTTATGTCGATGGCGTTATATCGAGCGCTCCAGTGGGTCCTTACGAAGGTACCCTGATGGGAGCAAAACTAAAATTGACTTCTTCTCCAAATAGTCAAAAGCGTTATAGCGGTTGTCTTTTAGGGACTATGGAAGTGGACTATGTGCGTGTGTATGATGCGCCGCCCGTCCAAGCCGCCACACAACACCTGGCATTAAATAAACCTGTCACCACTTCTTCCGCTAAAAATAGCGGCGGGGCTGCCGAAAGGGCGGTTGATGAAAGTAGTGGTGTGACACGCTGGGAATCCAACTGGTACGATCCGCAATGGATTCGGATAGATTTACAAGCGACCTGTTCTATTACTCAAGTTAAACTCAATTGGCAGAATGCTGCCGGTAAAAACTATAAAATACAGGTTGCCGATGAACCAAATGGACCATGGACAGATTGTGTTTCCATTACTAATAATTACACCACAGGCTGGATCACTTATAATTTTGCAGCAAAAACCGGCCGTTACATTCAGCTTATTGGTACAGCGAGAACAACTGCGTACGGCTATTCTTTATATGATATGCAGGTTAATGGAACTGTTATTGACCCTAATCATCCGGACCCACCGGCTCGCACAAATTTAGCATTAGGTAAAACCGCCACCAGTTCTTCTAATGAAAGCGGCTCGTATACCGCCGACAAGGCGTTTGACGGCAACTTCGGTACTCGCTGGTCATCCGGCTTCAGCGACCCGCAATGGATTTATGTGGATTTAGGAGCGACATATACCATCGATACGGTTAAACTTTACTGGCAGACTTCCGCGGGCAAAACATATACAATAGACACTGCCGATAGCCCCGGCGGACCATGGACAACCCGTGCTTCTGTTGTGAACGGAAGTTATGGGCTGAAGATACACGAATTTGCACCCGTAAGTTGTCGTTATGTCAGAATGTATGGAACAGCAAGAACGTGGACATACGGCTATTCTTTGTGGGAAATGGAAGTCTATTAGAATTATTAGAATTTTCATGCGAATAATTTTAGTGTAAATATTGGAAATGTTAGTTGAATCAAGGATGTATTAATGAGTTTCATTAAATCCGTAAAGTATGTCAACCGTATATCTGTTTTTTCTTTCCTGTTTGGTCTCTTACTGGTTACGACAGTATGGGCTGACAGCCGTGTTGATACCGTGATTAACAACACCTGGAAATTCAATAAGGCCGACGTCGCCAACGCTCAGCTGCCGAGTTTTGATGACACCTCATGGATTACCCTTGATCTGCCCCACACCTGGAACGCCCTCGATGGCGAAGACGGGGGCAACAATTATTATCGCGGTATCGGGTGGTATCGCAAACACTATACCATCGGCTCGGAAAATTCCGGCAAACGCGTTTATCTCTTTTTCGAATCTGTCGGCATATCGGCGGATGTTTATTGCAACGGCACCCTTGTCGGCTCTCATCTCGGGGCTTATGCAGCGTTCTGTTTCGACATAACAAGCGCGGTCAGCTTCGGAGCCGAAAACCTGATAGCCGTTAAAGCCAACAATTCCAGCTCCCTCAATATCGCGCCTCTTTCCGGTGATTTTACTCAATGGGGCGGCATCTGCCGGAGCGTCCATCTGCTTATCACAAATCCCGTTCACATTACGCCGCTTGACTATGCTTCTCTGGGCGTTTATCTTACGCCCACTGACGTCAACAGTACCTCCAGCAACCTCAGCGTCAAAACCCTGATTCGTAACACCGGCGCCACGGCCAAAGACGTTTTGGTTCGTGCAACTATCAAAGACGCCAACAACATTACTGTGGGCACGCCGCTTACGTTGACCCAGAGCGTAGCTGCGGGGGCCACGACAAATTTCATACAAAACACCACGGTCTCTAATCCTCATCTGTGGGACGGGCTGGCTGACCCTTATCTCTATAAAGTTCTCGTGGAGGTTGAAACCGACAGCGCCGTTGTGGACTCGGTTGAGCAACCTCTGGGTTTTCGCTATTATTACGTCGATGCCAATACCGGATTTTTCCTTAACGGTCACTATTTAGACCTTCACGGAGCCGCGATTCACGAAGACCGTGACCACAAGGGCCGCGCGATTTCCGACGCCGACCGCGCAGAGGATATGCAGATTATGCTCGATATGGGCTGTACGTGGCTTCGCCTGTCGCATTACCAGCACGCGGAAAAGATGTACGACCTGGCCGATGCGGCAGGAATGATCCTGACCACGGAAATTCCGCTGGTCAACCTCATCTCAACTACGCAGGCGTTTTCTGATAATTGTCAAAGTCAATTGAAGGAGTTAATTCGTCAAAACTACAATCATCCCTCTGTGCTTTACTGGGGTCTTTTTAATGAGATTACGCTTAGCGGAGGTCCTGATTCGAACCCGCTGATAACAACATTAAATACGCTGGCCCACGCCGAAGACCCGACGCGTCCGACGACGGCGGCCAACAACACCTCGGATACCGATGCCACCTCCAAGCATACCGATGTGTTGGGGTATAATAAGTATTTCGGCTGGTATAACGGCGCGGCGACGGATTTTGCCGGGTGGGCCGACGGCATTCATTCCACTCGCGGTTCCGACAAGATTGGAGTGACGGAATACGGCGCCGGCGCCAGCATTAACAATCACGAAGAGAACCCTCCCGAACCGCCCAACGCCGGCCACTGGCATCCGGAAGAATATCAGAGCTATTACCATGAGGTTCACTGGAAGGCGATGAAGACCCGTCCATTCCTGTGGTGCAAGGCCATCTGGAACGGTTTCGATTTTGGCTCCGACGGCCGGGCGGAAGGCGACCACAACGGCATCAACGACAAGGGGCTGGTCCTCCGCGACCGCACGGTCAAAAAAGACGCCTATTTCTGGTATCAGGCCAACTGGTCGAGTACTCCGATGGTCTATATCACCAGCCGTCGTTTTACGCCGCGTACAGCAAATCCCACCTATGTGAAAGTCTATTCCAACTGTGACAGTGTGGAACTGTTCATCAACGGCGTATCCAAGGGTGTTCTAACCAGTACCGACCACATTTACCAGTGGACCTCCGGTCTGACGCTTGCAACAGGCGCCAATGAAATCAGGGCGATTGGCCAAATCGGCGCCAATCAATATACCGATGTATGCAGTTGGACTTTGAATCCTCCGGGCGTTCAAGCACCCTATCTCGGTTCTCCATCCGCCATTCCGGGAAAAATCGAAGCGGAAAATTTCGATCTGGGCGGCGAAGGCGTTGCCTATCATGATACAGATGCGGGAAACAGCGGCGGTCAATATCGTCCCAGCGAGAGCGTCGATATACAAGCATGTACCGATACCGGCGGCGGTTATAACATTGGCTGGACAGCAACCGGCGAATGGCTGGAATACACCGTCAATGTCGCCGCCGCTGGAAGTTATACCATTGGAACCCGCGTTGCAGCGCAATCCACAGGCGGAAGTTTCTATATTGCCTTTGATGGCGTGAACAAAACCGGCACTGTCACAGTACCTGCCACCGGAGGCTGGCAAAACTGGACAACGGTCAACTCGACCGTTAGTTTATCCGCCGGTACTCAGATAATGCGCTTTTACATAGTAGCAAGAGGAAACGGATTCAATCTTAATTACTTTAACCTCACAGCTAACTTTACAGTAACAGTGCCCAATGTTATTGGAATGAGCCAGTCGAACGCTCAATCGGCTATTACGACTGCGGGTTTAGCCGTTGGCACAATCAGCCAGTCCTACAGCGATACGGTAGCCGCTGGAAATGTAATCAGCCAGGATCCAGCCGGCGGTTCATCTGCGGCTCCCGGCAGCAGCGTCAGTCTTGTAGTATCTCTGGGTATCCGCGGAGATTTAAATCATGATGGCACAGTGGATATCAATGACCTCGGCATTATGGCTGTCGCATGGCTTACAAGTGACATAACCGCTGATATTGAACCGGCCAGCGGAAACGGCATCGTGGACTTAAAAGACTTTGCTATATTAGCTGAAAACTGGCTTGCAATCTCCAGCCCGTAGGATCTCACCTTCAATGACGTTTTGAAGTATCAGACGATAGACGGCTTCGGTGCTTCGCTGACCGATTCATCCGTCTATCTTATCGGCTATTATCCGAACTCTACCGAACGCACAAACGTGCTCGAAGACCTGTTCAATCCCAATATCGGTATCGGGCTTAGTTATTTGCGCCAGCCCATGGGGTCTTCTGACTTTCGACATGCGATTGATTACAGCTATGACGAGGTCCCATCCGGCCCCGATTATAACCCGACCTTATTTTCAATCGATTATGATACCACATACATCATCCCTGTGCTTCAAGAGGCGCTTGTTATCAGCCCCGACATCAATATCATGGGCACTCCGTGGAGTCCGCCGAGGTGGATGAAGACCACGAGGGCTTGGGGCAGCGGCAGCCTGATCAATGATGACAGGGTCTATCGGGCACTGGCAAACTACTTTGTCAAATACATTTTCAAGAGGTTTCCTTCCCCCCCCCAGGAAACCTCTTGAAACTCTCTCTTAACCAAATGTCTCATACTGTGCCACTTCTGCTGACGTCAAACAGATACAAAAAAAGGCAAGCCAGTTGGCTTGCCTTTTTAAAGAGCAAAACTAATGTGCTGCTTGCTACTATTTGCGGCGACGCAGTACCAAACCGCCAAGACCCAAAAGAATCATTGTTGCCGGCTCGGGAATTTCAAGGTGTGAACCCGGTGTTAGATAAATATCGTCTATGTCTAACGGGAGGCCATTGTTACCACCAGTACCGCCTTGAGTCATAGCCAAAAAATCCACCAAAGGATTAGTGGACGTCTTGCGAAAACCCTGGCCTGTTTGTTGGTACAAAATAGTGCCAGTGATGGCGTCATCTAAACCTGTCGTCATGTAAACATCATACTTATCTGTGCTGTTATTAACGACGGCCCAAACGTTGTACCATTGGCCGACATTAATCGCATATCGGTTGGTGAGGTTAAAGCCTCCGCCGTTACGAACGTCGAAACCTAAAACGCCGCTTTGAACGGATACGCGCATCTGATTTGCATAATCGCCAAACCCACCAGTCTGATAACCTGTGGGCGTAGCCATATCCGTTAATCCAAAGCTGCTGTTGGCCGTAGATGTTTCCGCACGGAAACGTAAAAACAGCGTGGTTGCGGTGTCGGCATTGGGAATTGCCGTAACACCCCGCCAGTCGGCGTCTGTCTGAGCGGCTAAAAATGTTGGGGATACCGCGGCGACGAGATATTGATTACCACTGCCAGCGATTGTCGAAGCTGCGGCACCTTGGTTCCATGCCTCTGTCCACGGGGGCTTCGCAACCGTGTTCACCAGTCCAGTCGCATAACTGTCAAAGTTATCCACAAGCGTCACCGCCAGTGTATTCGCCGGTATAAGCAGCATTGCAACAAAAACAAAACAAATTAAACAAACAACTTTTCTCATATCTACTCCTCCTTCTTATTTCACTTCTTTACTCTTTTCTTCAAAACTATTACATGTTTACACAACATGTTTACACTGACTTTCACCATACGTTTACCATGTACATATCACCAAATTCTTCTCCTCCTAAACTTTTAACAAAACATTACAGGTACTACACATGTTTACTACGCACATATCACCTATCGCAGCACTACGGGCACGATCTCTTGAGCGAGTCGCAAGCAAGCCAGTTATTGGCGATTACAGCAAAGTCATACAAGTCAACCTTGCAGTCACCGTTAAGGTCGCCGGCTCCAGTGTAGGTATCAGTCGGATCTGCAATGGCCGCTGCGGCACAGGTACTAAAGACACCAACATTTACAGTATCCACAGCAATATTACCTTTAACATCTGTCACGGTTAATGTGAACTGGTACCAACCGTCAACGGTATGATTTGGTTCCGTATTCGTAAGCGTGACGTTAGTATCCTCTGTGGTTGGGGAAACAATCGTCACCGTGGTGTACGGGTCCTTGTTAGCAGCAAGTGTAATATCGGTCCATGCGTACGTTGCGATCGCATTGTCACTCGTAACAGTAGCATTAAGCTTTAAGGTCTTGGGGCTTGCTGTTCGCACGAGATATTGAGCCGGACCGGCCTCCACATTCAGATTAGTCGTATGGAAATCCCAGATAAATCCTCCAATCACGGAACTGCCCATGTTAACATCAACTATCCAGTAATAGTACCGATTGACCTGAAGGGACGATACAGTGAGCGATTGAGCATTTGTATCATGCGCAATTAACGTGCCTTCGGTGCGGGGATTCACACCGTAGTCGGCGGGCGAAGTTAATTCCATCATATAGACATCTGCGTTGACAGCTCCTTTAGGATTGGTCCAGCTTATCACCTTGTTAGGCAGATTTTCCGCTCCTCCAATAATGGGAATGGGGCAGAGGGCTGGCGTAATACCATCTAAAAAACCAATTCTGAAGTTGTCAAAGGCAAATTTACTGGGCGGCCCGGTAGTTGGACCAGCAGGGTAATCGACACCAAAATGAGGTTGGATACTTTTAGTCCCCTCAGGCAGCGAAAAATTGTACCTGTAGGTGGTCCAACCGACGTTGAGATTAGTGTTGTCGATTGTATACTGCAGGTTACTTAGTGTATTGGGACCAGCAGTACCATTTTCGCTATTATCAAGACACTTGTTACTTATGACCGCAATGGGCAAACCTCCGCCAGGGATAAGGTCTTTAATATCAACTGAAATCATAAACCCATCGATAGGCAGAGCTGTTTCAGGAATTCCCAGAGTAGTTAAATTTATGGTGGGAGCCGCCCAAATAGTAATATATCCGTGGTTATTGCCCAAAGCGTCCACCTTGGTAGTGTCCATCGTTACAGTAACTACATTACTGTCGATATAATTGATTTCCGCACTTGAGGTAGGATTGCCATAGCCGCCCATCAAATTGTCCCACCATTGCCATCCGCTTGGGAAGTGGTGGCCCCAGTTTGCGTAATAAGTACTGCCTTCAAAGTTTCCATTCCCTGCCATGTTAACATCGTTAAAATCTGCTGCCTTCACCGCGGTCGTAACCATGACGATACAAATTAAAAAACTCAAAACTGCAAACATCTTTTTCATCGCGCTTCTCCTTTTTAAAATAAACTGTTATTTATCGACAGGGTCGTGCTGT
>Ga0187882_1004500_pt1 | contig 11314 bp, 9 predicted proteins | sample June2016WEW_19_1_3_FD_132991 | JGI IMG/M metagenome (GOLD analysis project Ga0187882, IMG submission 132991) | Peatland microbial communities from SPRUCE experiment site at the Marcell Experimental Forest, Minnesota, USA - June2016WEW_19_150 | ecosystem: Environmental > Terrestrial > Soil >...
AAGGCGCACCATTGGCTGCGACGCTTCTGGCTGCGGCTGCCGCCGCGCGGCCGCATCGGCATCTTCGACCGCACCTGGTACGGACGCGTGCTCGTGGAGCGCGTCGAGAAGTTCGCAAAGAAAGAGGAATGGCAGCGCGCCTACCGCGAGATCAACGAATTCGAGCGCACGCTGGCTGACGATGGGCTGGTCCTGGTCAAATTTTGGATCCACATCTCCAAGAAAGAGCAGCTCGACCGCTTCAAGAAGCGCGAAAAAGATCCCTGGAAGAACTGGAAGCTGACGGAAGAGGACTGGCGCAACCGCGATAAGTGGGACGACTACATCGAAGCTCTGGAAGAGATGTTCGAGAAGACGGACACCGAGTACGCTCCATGGACCATCATCGAGGGTAATTGGAAATGGTGGGCGCGCATCAAGGTCCTGAAGACCGTGGTCAACCGCGTCGAGGCACTTATTTGATGCGGAGAACACGCGCGGCAGAAGCGGGCCGGCGACTCGCGGAAACCACAAGGAGATTGCTGAAAAAGTCGCCACCTGTGTCATTCTGAGGAGCTGTAGGCGACGAAGAATCTCGTATTGAGGGGTCGAAAAAGCAGATCCTTCGATTCGTTCAGGATGACATGCCCGAAACGTTTTTCAGCAACCGGCTAGGCGCGAGGCACTCGCCCTGGCCCAGCGCGCACTGGGAACATCCTGGTAGCGTTGCGAATTGGCTAGCCCAGCGCAAGCAGCCAGCCCCCTGCAGAGTGGACCGTCGATGGTGCGAATAATCTCGCCCAAGAAAACCCTGGAAGGGGGCCACTTCAAACGAAAGCCCCCCTTCGCCCCATGCAGGCCGCTATCTATTCTGTGACGCGAGGTTCGTTCCGGGCCCGTCATTCCCCTTGCGCATATGGAACCCACACGCGCATGGCGCTGGGTTCGCGGTTGGCCCAGGCGTAGTAGGGGATGAAAGTTAACTCGACCTCGCGGCCGGGCCTTTTCGTCTCGGGCTGGACAGCGCCATAGAGCGGGTCTTGAGCGCTCGCCGGCTCATAGGCGAGCCCTTGATAGTGGACCACAGTGATTCCGCCCAGCAGGTCTGCTCGGTGTTCTGTGCGGAAGTGTCCCTTCTTGTCGGGAGAAATTGCCACGTCCGCTACGGATACATTTTCCGGCTGGTCGGGTTGTTCCAGGCAGTAGATGAGCGGCCCGCGCTGCAGGGCGACCTTGCGGGCGTTTTCCTGAACCTTCGGGTTTGAGGCGATGAGCCGCGCCGTCATGTCAAACTGCAGCAGCACCTTATCGCCTGACTTCCAACTCCGGCGGATCGCGAGATACGAGCCCGGCTTGCCGCTCTCCAGGGTCGCTTGGCTGGTGGTGCGAACCTTCGTGCCCGTGGACCAGCCCGGAATGCGCACGTAGAGGGTGAACTCCTTCTCGGTGGCGGGCGAGACGGTGATCTCCACATTGCCGCCCCAGGGATAGTCGGTTTTCTGCTCCACTTTGAGGCCCGTGCCGTCCTGCAAATGCCAATCCAGCCGCGAGTTGTCGTAGAGGTGCACGTACAACCCGTCCGGGCTGGTGCTGTACATGTAGCCCGGCAGGGCTCCGAGTGTGCGCGCGATATTGGGCGGGCAGCAAAGAACGTCATACCAGGGATTGCGAATCGTGCCGCCGTTGCTGTGCCGGTCAGGGTCGGCCTTTCCCGATGACTCGAGTGGATTAACGTAGCAGTAGAGCTTTCCGTCGAGCGACATGCCGGCGTTGACGGCGTTGTAAAGCATGCGCTCCAGGACGTCGGTGAAACGCGCATCGCCGGTGGCGGCGAGCATGCGCCAGTTCCACATCACCCCGCCGATAGCGGCGCAGGTCTCCGCGTACGAACGGGCGTTGGGCAGTTCGTAGGCATCACCGAACGCCTCGCCTTCCCAGCGCGCCCCCAGGCCGCCGGTGACGTACATCTTGGTGTTCACGGTGTCCTGCCAGAGATTCTCGAGGGTGCGCCAGTATTTCGGGTCGCCGGTTTCCAGGTAATAGTCCGTCGCGCCACTGCATGCATACATGGCGCGTACGGCATGACCTTGCATGTGAGTCCTCTCCGTGAACGGGATCCCGCTGAACGTGTAGACCACCCGGAAGGGCGGCCGCTCGATGCGCGGGTCGCCGTTCAGGATGTAGCCCGCCAAATCCAAATAGTGCCGCTCGCCCGTGGTGCGATAGAGCTCGACGAGGCCCATCTCAATGACCGGATGCCCTGCGAGGAACGGTTTCTTGTCCGGACCGAAATCCCGGGCGATATAGTCCGCAAAGCGCGTGGCAGCGTCGAGGAACTTCCGATCGCCTGTCGCGCGGTAGTAAGCGATCGCTGATTGCAGCATGTGGCCGAGAGAGTAATCCTCGTGGCCATAATCGAGTGTCGCGGGAAGCAGGCGGTCCTTGACTCTGTCGCCCTGAAAGTAGGTGTCCAGGTAGCCGCTCGGCTCCTGCACGGCCACAATCTCGTCGATGGTCTGTTCGGCGATCGTGCGCAACTCAGGCCGGTCTCCCGACTGCAAGAACATGGCGACCGCTTCAATCCACTTGTATGGGTCCGTGTCGGTAAAGACCGGGCCTCTGCGCGGAACGTTCTTGCCTTTCGAGAGACGGCGGAAGTTGTCCACGTAGCCGTGCGCTTCAATCAATTGCCAGATGCTCGGGATGCTCGTTTCCACGGCCGTCTTCCGCCGCTGGCTCCAAAAGCCGTCCCCAATCGTGACGGCGTGGACAGGGACGCTGTGGAGCTTGGCGTAAGGCGACTTGTCCAGGTTCACAATGCCTTGATCGCGCCAAGCCTGATCGTTGGCCTGTCCGTGAACGTAGCCAGCGGATAACCCCGCGAGAAGAATCCCGAGTGCTACGAGTCCTTTTGCGCCCAGTTTCATATCAGCCCTCCGAAACGTACAGCGCCCAATTGTACCCCAACTGTCCTTTGGGTAAACCACGGATTCGACCAGTGAGACCGACTACGGCGAGGGCCGCGGCCAGCGACGATGGATCGAGGCCGGTCTGCATCGGCCCGCCGCCTGTGCGGGAGAAGCTCGATCGGGAAGGTGGGTGCGCCGGCTGCGGCGCCGGCGCGTAAAGCGAGCCGCTGGTTATTCGCTCGTCGTTCCGGGCTTCCAGCGAATTTGCGGGACCATATTCACCGTGGCGCGGACCGAATTGCTGATGATGCAGTCACGATGTGCTCTTTCCAAAACGTCGCGAGCCAGCAGCACATCTTCCTCGGAATTCATGGTCAAGTTTGGTTTCAGGACGACCTCGGTGATCCTATACTTGCCTTCCGAGTATTCCAAAAGGCCTTCGGCTCCGCTGTCGAACGCGGCAAGATCGAGCTCTTCACGTTGCGCATAAGCCAAAAAGGTCATCAACAAGCAACTGTTGATGGCGGAAACAAGAAGGTCCTCCGGCGTCCAGAGGCCCGGTTCGCCTTTGAACTCGGGAGGGCTGGACACTTCGATACTTGGCCGGGCCGAGGCGGAGACCACTCCTCGGCGGCCTTGAAGCCATTGAATTCCGGTTTGATAGTGAAAGCTTTTGTGCAGTTTCTTGGGCTCTTGTTCCATGGCGGTTCCTCTCCTGTGTGATTTTGTACATCGCGGGGTTGAACAGGCTGCGGTAAAACCCGCTCCCGACGAGGTAGCGGTGATTTCACATCGCCACATGCCCTGTGTTTTCAACACCAGCATGGCGACGTGAAGTCGCCGCTACATGTTTTTCCGCAGCCTGTGAAACCCCGCCCTTCCAACGAACCGAGGCGCTCGTGGGTCTGAGGCAAGCCCTCGTCAGGTATAATAAACACTTCAGAGCTGAGATGGCACAGTGATGTGGAACCGCTATCGAGATTGGATGTACGCCCGGGAGACCCGGCTGAACGCCCGCGACACGAACCGCGTGGTCCGTCCCTTGGATTGGGGACTTGACTGGACCGAGCGCTGGCCGGGAGTGAATGGCACCCGCGAGTGGGCGCTCGCGAATCCCGAGGCGTACCTTGCCCAACTGAATGAGCAGATTGTCTCCCGCAGTGACGACTTCTACGCTTATCAGACTCCCCGCGATTTCCACTTGGAAGGCGATTTCCTGCTTTTCACTTCCCCAGTACGCACTCCGTACTCCGTAAACAATCTCGCCAGGGCTCGCTGGTTTCCTGCTGGTCATCGCCGGGCGCTGCTGGTGCTGCCACAGTGGAATGCCGACGCACAAAGCCACAACGCGCTGTGCCGGATCTTCAACCTCCTGGGCTTCGCGGCGTTGCGCCTGAGCCTGCCCTACCACGACTATCGCAAGCCCGCGGAAACCGAGCGCGCCGACTACGCCGTCTCCGCCAACCTCGGGCGCACGCTTGATGCCGGGCGCCAAGCCGTGATCGACGCTCGCGCCTGCCTGGATTGGCTGGAAATGCAGGGCTACACCGAGCTTGGGATTGTGGGGACGAGCCTAGGCTCCTGCTACGCCTTCCTGACCAGCGCGCACGACCCGCGCCTCGCGGTGAATGTCTTCAACCACTTCTCTGTGACCTTTGGCGACGTGGTTTGGACGGGCCAGTCCACGCGCCAGGTGCGGCAGGGCATCGAGCGCGACATCGACCAGCAGCGTCTGCGCCGGGCCTGGATGGCCATCAGTCCCGTCGCTTACGTCGATAAGTTCGCGCGTTGGCCGAAGAAATCCCTGCTGATCTACGCCGCCTACGACCTGACCTTCCTGCCGGTGTATTCGCACCAGTTCATTGACGAATTCACCCGCCGGGGATTGCCCCACCAGGTCTCCGTCTTGCCTTGCGGGCATTACACCACCGCCGAGGCGCCCTTCAAGTACCTCGATGCCTACTACATGGCGTCTTTCTTGCGGTCGGCGTTCGACTGACACCGAGCCCGGTCTGCCTTTTTCTGTCCCCAGTTTCCCGTGACCAGTTACCTCCCCGCAATTCTTCCACGCCAGCCCCGGCCGTCTTTCCTTTGCCCTGGTCAGTTACCACTCGTCACTGTCTTTATTTTCCTTGCCGTCCTCCCCACGCGGGTGTATAGAATCGACTGGCTAATGACGAGGCAGCGGCCAGGCGCTCCTCACCTAGCTTTTCGCCCGTCGGACCGCGCGCTCACCCCACTCGTCGCTCGCTGGTGATCCGATTCACCGGATACGAGACGGCCGATCACGGATCACTCCATGACCCAATGAACCGATGGCCCGATCTCCCCATAATCCGTAGGTGCCCTATGAAACTCTGCTTCTTCGTCTTGATCATGTCTCTCACTGTCCTCGGGCGGCTCGCGGCCCCCCCGCAAGCCAACAAGCCCTTGGGCAAAGGCCAAGTCATGGAACTGGTAAAGGCCGGGATGGAAAGCGAGGAGTTGTCGACGAAGATCGCAGAACTCGGCATTGACTTCGAGCCCACCGACGACTACCTCCAGGCCCTTCGCAAGGCCGGCGCGCAGGACGCGGTCATCAAGGCGCTGCGCGCCGCGCGGCCCAAACCGCTCACCCGCGAGCAGGTGCTGCAACTGGTGGCGGGGCACGTGCCCAACCAGCGCGCCGCCACGCTGGTGAAGCAGCGCGGCATCGATTTCCTGATTGACGACGACTATCTCCAAACCCTGCGCGTGGCGGGCGCGGACGACGCGGTAATCGCAGCAGTGCGCGGGGCGAGTGCCGCCGCAAGGGCAGAACTGGTGGTCACGACATCCCCGAACGCGGAGGTGTATCTGGATGGAGACCTTCAAGGGCGGGCCGGCGCCCAGGGCGAACTGACGGTTAACAAGGTCAAGCCCGGCACTCACGTCCTGAAAGTCTCGCTGCCAGGCAAGAAAGACTTCGAGCAGAGCATCACTGTGGCGGGAGGAGTCGTCAACAAGCTGGCCGCCGCGCTTAACGATTTGCCGGGCAGGATCGTGGTCAGCGCTCCGGCGGGGGCAGAAGTTTTTCTGGACGGCGCGAGTCGGGGAAAGTCCGACGCCAGCAACAAACTCGTTCTGGCGGATGTGCTCCCGGGTTCTCACCGGGTGCGAGTGACGGCGCAGGGAAAGAAAGACTATGAACAGGACGTGAGTGTATCGGCCGGCGAGGAAAGGGTGGTCAGGGCAATGCTGTTGGCTCTGCCCGGAAGTCTCCGGATCCGAACTAACCCCGGCGCGGTAGTCTTCCTGGACAACGGGGGCGTGGGCACGGCCGACCCGAATGGGGAACTCGTGAAAGCAGACGTGAGTCCTGGTTCGTACACACTGCGGATTGCGGCCAAAGACAAGCAGGAATCCCGACGCGAGGTCAGGATCGTGGCGGGAGAGGAAACAAAGGTTGAAGCCATGTTGGCGGACCTGGAGAAGCCCTCCGGCGAATCCCTAGCCTTGATGGTGGGCCTTATGGGGGGCCTCGGCAAGCGACTGGAAGGCCTTTACCAGTCGGAATCGGTCGAGGGAGCTTTTGCTCAGGCTCGGCATCTCCTGAGATTCTACACGGATGGCACAGTCATTGGGGCTGCCGTGGCGGGCGGAGCCAGTGCCGAGATCAACGCTTGGTTCCACAAAGGCTATGAGGACTCCGGAACTTATCAGATTCAGGGTTCCACGATCCGGTTTTCACTCACCAGCAAAGATGGCACCGTAGATTATTCGGGGAAAATGCAAAAAGATACCCTCACGCTGGATAGCCTCAGTCACATCAACGGCCACCGGGGACACGACCGATATCACTTGGTCAAGGAATGACCCCATGGCTGGATCGAACCTTGCATCGTGCCCTTCCTGGAGTGACGAAATAATCAGAGGAACTTTCCCATGAAGTGGAAACTCACCCTGATTTCTTTCTGCCTGAGTGTGTTGCTTGCCGCCAGTGGCTCAGTTCCCAAGCATGGGGGAGGCAAGATGGTTGTGCAGCGCAACAATACTGGGGCCCGGCCAGCGGTCGCGGGGGCAATACCCGGCGCGGTGCGTGTGAACCCGAAGGATGGCCTCAAATACGTCTGGATACCGCCCGGCACATTCATGATGGGCTGCTCGCCGGGGGATAACGAATGCTTTGACGAAGAGAAACCCGCGCATCAGGTGAGGATCACGAAGGGCTTTTGGATCGGGCAGACGGAACTCACGGTGGCCGCATGGAAGCGTTTTGCAGCGGCTTCGGGACGGGGATTGCCGCTTTCTCTGGAGGCCCACCCCGACTGGGCGGGGGATGACCAGCCGATGATCGACGTGACCTGGTTTGGCGCGGCGGCTTACTGTCGATGGGCAGGAGGACGGTTGCCCACGGAGGCGGAGTGGGAATACGCGGCGCGCGGTGGAAGCGCCGAGGCCCGTTACGGCAAGGTCGACGAGATTGCGTGGTACGAGGTGAACAGCGGCGGCCGGGCGCACGAGGTAGCCCAAAAGCGCCCCAACGGCTTCGGACTGTACGACATGCTGGGGAACGTGTGGGAATGGGTGAACGACTGGTACGACGATCACTACTATCCCCATAGCCCGTCCCAAGATCCCCCAGGGGCTAAGAGTAGTACGCTGCGCGCTCTGCGCGGCGGATCCTGGCAGTTCCGTGCCAGCTTCGCCCGGGCGTCGGACCGCCATGCGGAGTACCCCGAGGTCGCAAACCCCGACTTCGGCGTGCGTTGCGTGTGGAAGGCGAATAGTCCTTGACTTGCCAGTCGGGCGGCGCGCCCGGTCGCGGACACAGCCGCCCGACGCTCTGTCTATGCGCCGCGTTTTTCTATGGGGACGAAATCCCGCTGGGCGTGGCCGCTATAGATCTGGCGCGGGCGCGCGATCTTTTGCTCGGGGTCCTGCAGCATTTCCTGCCATTGCGCCAGCCATCCCGCCGTGCGTGGAATGGCGAACAGAACTGTAAACATTTCCGGCCTGAACCCCATCGCCTGGTAAATGATGCCCGAGTAGAAGTCCACGTTGGGGTAGAGCCGCCGCTTGACGAAGTACTCGTCTTCCAGCGCGATCCGCTCCAGCTCCAGCGCGATAGCGAGCTTCGGGTTCTTGCCGGTGACCTCGAAGACCCGTTCAGCTGCCTGCTTGATGATGCGGGCGCGGGGGTCGTAGTTCTTGTAGACGCGGTGGCCGAAGCCCATCAGCTTGACCTGCCCGGCCTTGACGCGCTCGATGTAAGCGGGGACGCGGTCCTTCGAACCGATCTCATCGAGCATCTTCAGTACCTCTTCGTTGGCGCCTCCGTGCAGCGGGCCGGAGAGCGCCGCGGCCGCGGCGGCCGTCGCCACAAAGGGGTCTGCCAGCGAGCTGCCGACCGACCGCATGACGTTCGCGCTGCAGTTCTGCTCGTGGTCGGCGTGCAGGATGAAGAGGATGTCGAGGGCGCGCGCCAGGACGGCATTGGCCTGATATTTGGGCTCGGCCATCCTGAAGAGCATGTTCATGTAGTTCTCGGTATAGCTCAGGTCATTGTCGGGATAGACGTACGGGTAACCGAGGCCGTGCCGGTACGTGTAAGCGGCGATCGTGGGGACTTTACCGATCAACCGATGGATTTGTAGCTTGCGCACCTCCGGGTCGTGCACATTGCGGGCGTCCGGATAGATGGTGGAGAGCGCCGCCACCGTGCTGATGAACATGCCCATGGGGTGGGCGTCGTGACGGAACCCTCCCAGGAAGTTCCTGGTCGATTCGTGCAGCATGGTGTGGTGAGTGATCTTGGTGACCCAATCCGGTAATTGGGACGAGGTGGGCAATTCGCCGTGGAGGAGCAAATAGGCAACTTCGAGAAAAGTACACTTCTCCGCCAGTTGCTCGATGGGATAGCCCCGGTAACGCAGGATGCCCTTGTCGCCATCAATGAACGTGATCGCGCTGTGACATGAGGCGGTGTTCATGAAAGCCGGGTCGTAGGTCATCAGGCCGAAATCTTCGGGACCAGTCTTGATTTGCCGCAAGTCCATGGCGCGAACGGTGCCTTTGTGAAGCGGAATGTCGTAAGTAGTTTTGGTGCGTTTGTCCACAATACTCAGACCTTCGTTCTCCATGACCTTTCCTCCCTTTTGTGATCTCTTCGCGGCCACCGAGCTTGGCCGCCCCCGACTGCACCTCGGCCGGCGGGGCGGCGCAGAGATTATATTTGCTCGGTCAAGGGTTTGCGCCGAGGATCGGTTGCGCGGCCGGGCAGTCTACGTGATAACTTGATTTTTCGGCCTTTTCCGCAGGGCGACTGACTTGTATCTCGGTTCCCGAAAACGCGCAGTCTAAGGTTTTCCCGCACACGTTCAGGCTGCGTAGCCGCAGCCGCGATCCCCGGCCGGGGCACGGCGAATGGAGTCCATCTTCCGGCCTCGACCCGCTGTCTGGCCTCACGACCACAGACATCGAATTGCGATATCTCCGCCACCTGCCAAGCTCGCGCTTTTCAACTCGAAGGAAGAAGATTTCGAGTGCTTTTCCCTCCGCCAGAAAACCGAGCACATCACCATACAGTACTGAAGCGGATTTCGAGCTCGCGTACTGGAGTACTAGTACGCCCGTGCCCTTGAGCGCTCAGGGCCGGCAAGAGAGAATCTCGGCACAAGGAGCAGACTGGTGCGCTCCTGGGGGAGCAGGAGGTAATGCCGTGAACAACCCGACCTATCTGAATCGGTACAGGCGGTCGTTGCTGGCCAAGCAGCGGGAGTTGCTCACCGCCAACGGCGGCAGGCTGCTTTTAGCACCGGCGGGAGGGCTTGCAGGAGCCGACGTAATGGACCAAGCACTTGCAGAGACCGAAGCGATGATAGACGCCCATCTGATCCAGGTCAGGAGCCGTCTGCGCCGAGCTATCGAGTGGGCACTGGTCCGTATCAAGAAGGGGAATTATGGGTTCTGTGCTGCTTGCGGGAATTCCATCAGCAGGGCTCGCCTAAGAGCCGTTCCTTGGACCCATCTTTGCCGCGATTGCGTGGAACAAGAGGATGCCCAGTTCTGACCTTTGCAGGGTCAGATCCTCTGGGACCTACAAGGGGCTGCTACCGCTGCGCAAGACCGGTTGGTAGACCATCTCGCAGGATGAGAAGACGTCCATCGTTCAGGGCCTGCCGCGTCGCGCAAGGCGGCGTAGCTGTCCCGGCGTGCCCACCTGCCTTGGCGAACGGACTAGGCTTGGCGCCGCCACGCTGGTTCCGTTCAATGCTGGTGGGAGTGCAGATGCGGGTGCGAATGGATTTCCCCCGAAGGGTGAACGTGACGATGCGCGTGGACGAGGTTGGTTTGCTCCAGCAAGGAGGTCGCGCGTAAGAGGTCCGCGGGGGCTCCTTCGGCAACCACACGACCAGACTGGAAAACAAAACAGTGATCCGCAACGTCCTCCACGATGTCGAGGTCGTGCGTCGTCGTGACCACGGTTTTGGCTCCGCCGCGCAAACCGATCAGGAAGTCGACCATCTGGCTGGCGCTCTTGGGGTCCAGAGCTGCCGTGGGCTCGTCGAGCAGCAGCACTTCGGGATCCAGTACCAGCACGGAGGCGAGCGTCACGTGCTTCTTCTCCCCGGTTGACAGGTGATGCGGTGAGCGATCCTTGAGGTGGCTGATCTTCATCACCTCCAGCATTTGCTCGACCCGTGACCGGACCTTTTCCTTGGGCCATTGAAGCTGCAAGGGGCCGAAGGCAACTTCATCAAAAACCGTGGGCGAGAACAGTTGAGTATCGGGGTTCTGAAACACCAGACCCACCCGGCGCCGAAACTCATAGGCAAAGTCAGGATCCTGCAGGCGATCCTCGGTGAGCGACTCCCCGCAGAACGTGACGAGGCCTTTTTCCGGAAAGACCAGGCCGTCCAGGATGCGCAGCAGGGTGGACTTGCCGGACCCGTTGGCTCCCAACAGCGCAACACGCTTGCCGGGTTCAATGGCCAGGCTCAAGCGATCGAGCGCGGTCACCTGGTGATAGCGAAAACTGACCTCACGAACGTCGAATACTGGAACCGGCATTCAATGCTCTCTTTCTCTGAGGCGCGCGGGAAGTGATGCTGCCGAGCGCCTATCTCCCGCAATAGAACACTCCTGAAGCCAGCGCCACAAAGACGGCCAGCATAATCCAATCGAGCCTGGCGGTCTTGAAATCATCCAGCACATAGACTTCCCCGCGAAATCCCCTCGCCAGCATGGCGCTGTAAACATCGCCGCTCATTTGCAGAGTTTTGGACATCAGAACGCCCACGCTGGCGGCGGCCAGGCGGCGGCGCTCGGGTCCTGGCAACTCTCCCACCATGCGACTGCGGCGCGATTCCAACATATCGTGGGCGCTTTCGAGCAACAAGAAAATATAGCGGTAGGCCATGCCCAGAATGACCACGAAGAGCACGGGCACGCCGAGCACACGCAGC
>Ga0187882_1004507_pt1 | contig 11302 bp, 17 predicted proteins | sample June2016WEW_19_1_3_FD_132991 | JGI IMG/M metagenome (GOLD analysis project Ga0187882, IMG submission 132991) | Peatland microbial communities from SPRUCE experiment site at the Marcell Experimental Forest, Minnesota, USA - June2016WEW_19_150 | ecosystem: Environmental > Terrestrial > Soil >...
CCTTTAGCAGGGTCAAGGTCTTATAGATGGTGGCCAGGCTGGTGGTGGGAAAATCGGCTTTCATCTGTTCATAAATCTGCTCTGCATTAGGGTGTCTTTTGCTCGCCGCGATGATCTTCAGCATGGCCAGCCGTTGGGGAGTGAGTCGGTATCCTTTATCCTTCAGCGCCTTAATTATTTGTTCCAGACGGTTTTGAGGATCTGCCACCAAATTTCTCCAGGAGCGTCGGTCGAACGCCTTTATTAATAATCATTATCTTTAGAATATCAATATCAGCAGAAAGAAAATTTTTACGGACAGACCGGCAGCCACAATTATCCTTTCGCGGTGTCCCAAATCGGTTTTTTTCAGACTGCTTAAGACGATATTCCGCTCAAGCGAAACCTAACCCACCACAATCAATAGAAAAACCAGGCTTTATTACGTACAGCTTGCCAAACCATTCTCTTATCATCGAGATGGCAGAAACTGAAGCAATGATTTCCTTGAACCTTGAACCTTGAACCTTGAACTTTGAACTTTGAACTTTGAACTTTGAACCCTTCAGACCAGAGAGTGCAGCTCCCTTTGTTGCGGCGCTCTTAAAAATCGGCCTGAGGTGGATTAAGCGTCTGATCAAAGTGGGGGCCAGGGTCTCTTATCACGCCCGGAGCTGGTACGTACATGTCGCCTCAGCTTCTCCCTTGGCTCACCATTATCGGGCAGTATTGGCCTGGGGTCCTTAAGCTCACAGGAAAGAGGTGGCCGGGTTCTAAGGGTGTGGTGTGCCCAAAATTCAGGAATGAATTACTTTTACAGCGAAATTTATGGTACTATGCTGTTGCTGAGAGGAGTCGGCTTAAGGAATGGCACCTTTGGGGGATTCTCATCGAAGCAAAGAGGTCCCCAAAATCATTTTTCGCCTGCGGTGGCCAAGGCGGCCGCATAATCTCGGATAATCACTTTTTCTACGAGACTTGTGATATTATGCCTTCCGGCAGATAATTCATTTGCAAAAAGTGGAACCTTCCGAGGTTCAACCCGGGATGAGATGCGCCAAAAATAATTTATATCTGCGATAGTCAAGGTTGCCGCATGATTTCAACTTAGAATGCTTCATCGAAGATCATCATCGGGCTGATCAACATGGTTGATAGGAAGAATGATAAAGGAACATACCTCGAGAAAAATTACTATTTACTAATATCATTTTGTTGTCTTTTATTTATCTCTAGTTATATTATTATATTGTCGGCGGCCTGGTGGATAAATGTGGGTGGAGATTTCGGCGAATTCTATACCGCCTCGCTTATGGCCGCCAATGGCAATATTATTGATGTTTATAATCCCCAATTAATTCAATCGATGGTTTTAAAAATTACGGGGATTAATGGAGCTCCTCCCTGGCTATATCCTCCCACCTATTTAATATTATTATTACCATTATCTCAATTACCATATTTACCTTCTTTATTTTTATGGATTTTAATTACTTTAACATGCTATCTCCTGACTATTTATTATATTGCGCCTAAATCCATCACTTTTTTAATTATCATGGCCTTCCCTGCAACTTTCTATAATTTTTTTTGCGCCCAGAATGGCTTTCTTTCCGCAAGCTTGCTCGGTATGGGATTGTTTTTATTAGAAAGCCGGCCCTTTTTAGGAGGAATATTGTTGGGTTTTATAAGTTATAAACCACAATTTTTCATTTTAATACCCATAGCCTTAATAGCGGGGAAGCAGTGGCGAGCATTGATTGGCGCAGCAAGTTCGGCTATTGGATTGGCATTGATTAGTGTTCTGGCATTTGGCCTCGGTTCCTGGATAGCATTTTATAGAACAATTCCAGTAGGATATGAAATTTTAAGAAATCCCCGAGCGGTTTTGCCTAAGATGATTAGCGTATTTTCTTCGACTCTGCTAATGGGAGGTGGGCCAACGCTAGGTTGGATGCTACAAGGATTAATTATGATCGGCGCCATGGCCGCGGTAATCTGGGTGTGGCGAGGTGGGCTGCCTTATCTACGCAATTCCCTATTGGTGGTCAGCATCTTATTGTTTACTCCCTATGACTTTTATTATGATCTCCCTCTTCTGGCGTTACCTCTGGCATGGCTCGGGTGGCAAGGATATACGAAAGGATGGTTACCCGGAGAACAAATTGCCTTATGGCTTGGATGGCTTCTTCCTTCCTTAACAATGTTTTACATATTTGGAATTATTTTACCAATAGCCCCGCTGGTTTTGATAACATTAATTATCTTTATTTTAATAAGGCATTGGACCGAGAAGCAACGAGACGACAGCTATCAACGCATCTAAACTCATATTCGTCTTCTTAGGGCTAAGATACTCTATGCTCCAAAAGTAATTCGAATAATTCCGGATCTCCTGAATAATAAGCCATAAAATCCTGGTACCAGCTCATGAATAAACGGATGGGGCTGCCTTCTCATCCCCAATGACCAGGAGCACAGGCCGGGTATATTCAGGGAGCGGCAGATCGCCATGATGAAAAAGGCGATGGATATGAGGAGCCAGGCGAGGCGGAATCCCGTGAGCCGCATCAGCATCAAGGAGAACCGCGCCGCGCCTTATTACAGGATGGCAGCCATAAGTGAGATGAGACCTGAATCCATGAATTACCCAAACCGTGTAATAATCTTGCTCCGCAGCCATCCTGTTTCTTGGAACCGAAGATGAACCATTTTTATTTTTAATATCCACGTGTTAAGATGTAATTTATAAAATTAATACACAAAGGCATTATATGCCTCCGCAGATGTGAATCGCCCCTTGTGTGCGTTGACCAATTACTTCTTGATATCCTTGTCCTTTTTGACACCTTTTTTCGTGCCTTTCTTGGCCTTTTTGGCCTCTTTCTTACCCTTATCCTTCTTACCTTTGTCTCCCATAGCTTTCCCCTCCACTTTCCTCGGCTTTTGCCGGTTATCCCGGGTTCTTAACCTTAGTCAATTTCTCTTCTTTGGGACGTCTTCTTGAGGGCTTTAATTTACTTAAGCCGTCGCCTTAGGTTTCCTTCCCCCCTGACTTAATCCTCTATCTGTCGCCATCTTACTCCGCTGCTCCGAATATTCCTGGCAAATTGGTGCGGTTAATTTGAGGATTTCAGTGGCCACGGAAAGGTCTCCTTTAATGTTTGACCTGGCGAATTAATCGATGTAAGTATGTCATTAATTTGCCAATTGATGAATTTTGTCAAGGAAATTGTGTAACGGGAAAAATTCTACCTCTGATTTGGAAATGAAAACTGGGTGGGGTTGACCCAAGGAGAGGCTATCCGGACCTTTGCAAGCTGGCGCCCTCGATGAGGGGCTTAATGTATAGATATGGGGCGGATAGGTCTCAGCGAATCAGGGTTCCGGCGTTGGCGGTTGACCACGAGCGCTGCCATGATTAAGCCTGGACTAGGCGGCACAATTTGATGGATTTATGCACAACTACAAGGATTTATTAATAAATTAGCTTTAAAGAAGCCGGGGGGCCGGTGCTGGAGCCCGATCCTGGCCACCGCGTCCCTTCCTGCGCCGAAGCAAACCTGAGGCCATGGCACCCCGCGGCCGGAGATGACCCGCGTTTGATGAGTCCGGTTCAGGTCTGGGAGGCCGGCGGCCAGGGCGCCGGCTGTTGCTTTTCCCAGCGGTATCTGCGGATAATCAGGATGAGGGGCAGGGCCAGATAAAGGGGGCCAATGGGCCACCCGAGGACAAACAAGAGAAGAAAATTCACATAGGGCATGAGCCAGGCCAGGAGCAGCAGGAACTGCTCCAGTGGCAGCCATCCTTTGGTTTTTCCTTCCCACCAGATCCAGGCCAGGGGGATGGCCAGGATGCAGGTGTCATAAAACCAGATATGGGGGGTAAACAGGAGGATCCCGGTAATCAGCGCCGCAGCCCGCAGTGCCGGTGAAGACTTTACGCCCCACAGCCAGACCACCAGGATTACCGAGGCCAGCATTGCCAATCCCTGGAATCCCCAGGCCGCCCGGACACTTAACCCTGTCAGCCGACCCGTAGAGAAGATGCAGGGCATCTTAGTCTGGTTATAAAGGTTATCCATGGTTTCGGGGATGTTCATAAAGAAAAATTCCCAGGGACCATAGCCAAACACTGCCAGGCTGCCTAAAGCCAGACAAGCGGCCGAAACCACGCTGCCCGCCAGGGCTCGCCATCGCCGTCCGGCCAGCAGCGCCAGGGGAATGAGGATGGCGAATTGGGGCTTGAAACTCAGCAAACCCAAAAGAACCCCGCTCAGGAAGGGGGCGCGGGAGAGCAGGAGCAAACCGCCTCCCAGTAACGCCGCGGAAAGGAAACCATTCTGACCCAAATAAAAGTTCTCAAAGGTGCCAAAGAAGGCCAGGGCCCAAAATAGGGTGAGGGGATGGGGGGCGATGCAGTACAATACCAGCAGGTAAAGTCCCATGGTAACCGCCAGCCAGGCGGCCAATGAGAGGAAATAAGGCAGCAGCGACAGAGGCCAATCCAACAGCAGGGCGCTGGGGGGGTAAGGCCAGTGGTGCCCCGCCCCTCCCATCCCTGTCAGGGCATGTTCAGCTTCCTTAAAGCGGGAACCGTCGTAGGCGGCGGCTGCCTCGCCGGTGCGCGCCATATACGAGGCCGTCCAAAACTGGGCGAAATCCAAGGCGACTGGGGCGCTGGGGCGGGCCGCCACCAGGGATTGCTTCTTGAGAAGCGGCGCCCAGCTGTGCCGCAGGGCGTCGGCGTACAGAGCCAGGCAGTAGGTGGCCAGTAATAAACTTAGGACGAGCACCAGCCGCGGCCCAGGAACCCATTGCAGTTTATCTCCCACCGGGAAGTCCCCTGGCCAGGGTTTCCACTGGCGAACCAGCTCGCTTCATGGCCAACCTGATTTTATCTGATATTATGCGGTAGGCTTGGCCACCGCGGTCAAAAAACGATTTTGGGAAGCCACTTTTGAGACTTTTACCCCGACAAGGATTATTTTTAGTGGCTGAGTGGTCTTACGACAGCGATGATAGCATAAGATTCGATCAATTTGTCAACTATCCCGGTTGCCGCATAATCTCAGCTAAGGCTCCCGGCGTTGGCGATTGACCACGAGGGCTGGCATGATTAACATTAAAAAATTAGGACTTATCCGGCCAAGCGGGGGTGGCCTGGCGCCAAGGATAATCCTGGGATCTCGGATACTTGGAATAATTGGGCCACGGGTTTAGGGAGCATCTTGAGCATTGACGTCTCCAATCAGCAGCAGGGTGGCGCGTGAGGAATATTGGCTCAAGGTCTGGGTGCTCTCCGTCCTGATCACCTATATGCTGGCGATTCTCGCCTCGCTTAGGGTAGCAGATCCGGACCTCTGGGGATATCTGGCATTCGGCCGGCCGTTCTGGCAGAGCAAGAGCTTCCCTTATCGGGATGTCTTTTCCTAAATATTCCTAACCTGCCCTGGGTATATCACGAATGGGTCACCGGGCAGTTCCTGCGGGATTATCCACCCTACCTGATTTTACTGGATAAGAACATGGCAGTGGTCGATTTGATCTGGAAGGAACCGGGCTGGCGTGAGATTTATTCGGATTCCCGGAGTGTCCTTTTTGCTGGCGCCTCCGGGCTCTGGACCGCAGCCGACTAGTACTTTTACCCAGGGCGAATTAGGGGTTTTTGCCCATTGCCCTGGCAATTACTGGTATTTAGGGTTAAAATTGGACAACCGAATAGTCCCGGAGAGTTAAGGGACCTGGTCGAGAGGGACAGCATGGCGCTTAGGGGATTACTGGCAAGGGACGAGGGCTCAGTCGCGGTCGAATATGTGGTTTTCGTGGCTGCCGTGGGCATTATCTTGATCGTGGGGGTGGCGGCCCTGTTTAACGCCATGTCCAAATTGTTCACCTATTGGGGCGGTCCTACAGGTTATTTCGCCTCGACAAGCTGAACGAGCCTTTGGGATACGGCCCCGGCGCTCAACGGCAACAACGGGGGAAAGGCCTGCTGGGGAGGCGCAACCTGGGTGGGAAAGGCCGATAAAGGGCCTCCCTCCTCCGGCAAATTTGCCTGGTGTTTGACCAGGTTCTGCCGGTGCTGTTTCGAACCAGCCCGGCCCGGCAAAGAGTCTAGAGCAGATTTAAGTAGTTTTATCTGGTGCTGATTAGGGAATTTTACCTATTGCCAAAGATAAATTTAAATATTATATTTACCTACTTTATAAAAAATATTAGGGAAAAAATCTAATCTTAAAGGGCAGCTTGAGGGCCAAATGGACATCAAAAAATTCCTCAAAAACAATCAGGCCACGGTAGCCGTCGAATATGTGATTTTTGTGGCTGCGGTAGGCATTCTCCTGATCGTGGGGGTGGGGGTTCTGTTTAATTCCATGTCCGGATTGTTCAGCGGCTGGGCCTCTTATTTCAACGTGAGCTCCTGAGCGGCCCCCGGGAGGGCCGCGAACCCAGGCTCAGCGCCGCATAAAATTTGAGGAAGAAGAGGATCATGAACCGCATTAAGAGATCTTTCCGGGATGAGGCGGCCACGGCGGAAGGGGCTGCCACCGTCATCATGATTGGCAAAGCGGCCAGCCCTGGCAAGGCGGGTGCCGGAGAGTATACTGTTACTTTATTTTATGGTCAATTAGGAACTTTGCCTATTGCCCTATTGCAAAGCTAAATTCAGGCCTTAGTTTGTTAGTTCTAGGACCATCCTGGAAGTTAAAGAACCTGGAATGAAGGCCCCAATGCCCCTCAAAAGATTCCTGCAAGGAAACGAAGGCATAATTGCCTCGGAATATGTGGTTTTTGTGGCCGCCATCGGCATTATCCTGGTGCTGGGAGTATGGTTCCTGTTTTCTTCCATTTCCGGGTATTACGCCGCCTGGGGCAATTATTTCAGCGCCGGCAACTGAGGCCTGGAGATGCGCCTCATGGCAGGCAAGTTGGATGCCGAGGCAGTGGTTAATGAGAGAGGGTTATCCTGGGGAAACCTTTAATTCCCCGTTAATACCGCAACAGAAAATTTAAGGAGGAAGAGGACATGAACAGCATTAAAAGATTTTTCCGGGATGAGGCGGCCACGGCGGAGGCGACTTCCACCGTCATCATGATCGCCGCCGTGGGTATCTTGCTGGCCGCGGGGCTGGTCGTCTGGTACGGGGGAATCAAAACCTTCTTTACCAGCGCTTCCGGCCAAGTCACGACCATGGGCAACACCCCATGGGGACCAATAGCTAGTTAGGGTTAAAAATGAAATCCACCCTGTAATGGACCAGGGTGGCGGGGATGGGGGGGGCCGCTAAGGCCTCCCCGATTTGGTAAATTTCCAGTGTTGCTTGCCGAAGTGAGCAACACCGGCCGGCCGCGGCAAGGTTCGCGCCGGTTAAGGGATAAATGAGGCGGCCCGGGTGGGCGGGAGGAACAGGAATGAACGGCCTGAGGAGATTTATCCGGGATGAGGCGGCCACGGCGGATGCGACTTCCACCGTCATCATGATCGCCGCCGTGGGTATCTTGCTGGCCGCCGGCCTGACCCTCTGGTACGGGGGAATCAAATCCTTCTTTACCAGCGCCACCACCCAAGTATCGACCATGACGGGTACCATGGCATCATCCTTTCCGTCCGGGTCTTAACGGACCAGGGCGGCGGGGATGGGGGAGGCCGCTAAGGCCTCCCTGATTGGTAAATTTCCAGTGTTGCTTGCCGAAGTGAGCAACACCGGCCGGCCGCGGTCAGGCTCGCGCCGGTTAAGGGATAAATGAGGCGGCCCGGGTGGGCGGGAGGAACAGGAATGAACGGCCTGAGGAGATTTTTCCGGGAGGAAACGGCCACGGCGGAGGCGACCTCCATGGTCGTCATGATCGCCGCGGTGGGCATCTTGCTGGCCTTGGGCCTGGGCGTCTGGTACGGCGCCCTTAATGGTTCTTTTAACACTATGGCCAATTCGGTGAATACGCTGAAAAGCGTGATCCCCTCGGGTTCATGATGAGCCTGAAGAGATTCTTGCGAGAGGAACAGGAATGAACGGCCTGAGGAGATTTTTCCGGGAGGAAACGGCTACGTCGGAGGTCAGCTCCGTGGTCATCATGATCGCCGCGGTGGGCATCTTGCTGACCGCGGGGATGGTCGTCTGGTGGAAGGGGTATAATGCGGCCCTCAATACTGCCGGCAGTAGAATCAACTCCGTGACCACCTCGGCGATGTCTAAATTCGGTTCTTGATGGATTACCTTCACCGGCTGGTGGGGGAGGCTGGCCAGGGCCAGCCCCGAGGTGAGACCGGATTCCAGGTTTTCAGGTGACGTGGACGGAGCGGGGGCCGAGGGCGCCAAACTTTGGGGCAATGACATGAAGTGGTTAAGAATAAGGCGGAGCCTGCCGTCTTCGTTGCCGGCCTCGGAAGCTGGGACGGTGGCGGTGGAATTCGTTATCTTGTTCCCCCTCTTTCTCTTGATCGTGGTGGGCATCGTCGAGTTCGGCCACCTGTGGTACGTGGATCACGTCATCACCAATGCGAGCCGGGAAGGGGCCCGGGCCGGGGTGGTGTACACCACCCAAACCTCCCGGCAGACCTGGGCGCAAAACGCCGCCAAGGCCGCCGTAACTGCTTACCTGAACCCGAATGGGACGTCCATCATTCCCGGGGTCACCGTAACAACCACCGTCACCGCGGGCAGCGCCACCGGTAATAATCTCACGGTGCAAATCAATGCTACCAACGTGGCCCTGGTGTTGGGCAAGGTGGTGTCCGCCTTTCAAACCATGACCCTCCAGGCAACGACTACTATGAGAATGGAGTGACTACCATGAAGCCAGGCCTGAAATATTTCATCTTTGCAGCCGTGCTGGGGTTGGCGGCCGTTTTCTTGGTACACCGTTACATCAAAGGCCGGGTCGGCGAACCCAGCCTCACAGCCACCAATCCGGTGGTAGTGGCGGATGTGGACATCGCCCCGGGGACGGCGGTATCTTCCGGGATGGTGCGGGTGGCGACTTACCCCGCTAACCTGGTCCCGGCCCAGGGCATCAGCGATCCCCAGAAGGTGATGAACCGGGTGGCCTTGATGAGCATCGCCAAGGGTGAGCCCATCCTCGAGTACAAACTGGCCCCGGAAGGGACTAGGGCGGGGTTGGGTGGCCTGCTCGCCAAAGATAAGCTGGCGGTGACGGTGAAGACTGACGAGGTCACCGGGGTAGCCGGCTTCATCAATCCTGGCGACCGGGTGGACGTAATGGTGGAGATGCAGGAGATGGGCGCAGGCGGCGAGCATTTCTCCAAAATTATCCTGCAGAACCTTAAGGTCCTCAGCACAGGGCAGGTCTGGGAGCAGACCAGGGGGAAGGAAAAACCCGATGTGGTCCCCACGGTCACCCTGGAGGTGACCCCGGAACAGGCCGAGACCCTAAACTTGGCCAGCCTTCAGGGACGGATCCGCCTGGCTTTGCGCAATCAGTTGAACCGGGGTTATTTCAACACCGCCGGCGTAGTCACCTCTCAGCTTGCTAACAGGCGGCCGCTGGCGCCGAATTCTGAAAAGGCGGTTCCACAAAAATCGCAAACCCGCACGGTCAAGATTATCAAGGGCATGCATGTCACCACCGAAGAGTATTGAGGGGGCCGGCGATGGGAGGAAAACGGTCCTGAACCAAACGGCAACTGTCTAGTTAAACTCAATATTCGCGGAGAAAAGCCTTGCCGGAAGCGTCGGCCCCAAGGAAACTCCTATGAAAATTCTCTTCAAAGTCTCGGTCTTCTATGGGTCGGGAACTCCCGATACTGCTTTGCGCCAGGTGTTGTCCGGCATGGATAACGTCAAACTGTTGCGGGAGGCTCAGGATCTCGAGACTTTTCTGACGCAATATCGGGAAACGCCGCCTGACCGGGTCCTGGTGGACCTGGACGAGATGACCCAAATCCCCGACTGGCTGGAACCCCTGCTGGCCCGGGTGCCCCGCTCCCAGGTGGTGGTTTGCAGCAAAAGTCGGAACCCGGACTTCCTCATCCCGCTCATGGCCTTGCGTCCCGGGGGCTTCCTGCCGCTGCCCCTGAACCCGGACGAATTGCTGCGCCATTTGGAGCGGCTGGCCACGGAGAGGGAAACACCTTCCCAACCCGGCGCCGGCCGAATCCTGGCCGTAACCTCCACCAAGGGCGGGGGGGGAGTCACGGCGGTAGCCACCAACCTGGCGATCGCCCTGGCCGGCATCCTCCCGGGAGAAGTCATCCTCATGGATCTGGCCAGGCCCTTCCCGCACGTAGGGCAATTCTTAGACCTGAGAAGCCAGCACAATATCAAGGACCTGGCCGCCAGCACTGGAAGTTTGGACCCCATTTTCATACAAAAGGTGATCCTGAAGCATAAATCAGGGCTGGATATCCTCCTGGGCTATCCTAATTATTATCGCGAATCTCATGCCTTTCCCGAACTACCCTCCTTGGAAAAGATTTTTCAAACCCTGCGCGCTTCTTATCAATGGATCATCGTAGATCTGGGTGGCTGGCTGGATCCCTTATATTTTCGCGTGCTCCAGAAGACCGACGAGATTCTGCTGCTGGTCCAACTCAGCGTCCCGGATTTGCAGAATTTGAAAACCTTCATGGCCTTGTTCCGCGATCTGGATATCAATGACAGCAAGGTGAAAGTGGTGGTCAATCACTATACCAAGGATTACAGCCTGCTGGGACTCAAAGATGTGGAGAATATCTGTAGAAAACCGGTCTATTTTACCCTGCCGCATGACTATATTTCCCTGATGGAATCCATCAATCAAGGGGTACCCCTGGGGGAATCGTCGCCGAGATCCAAACTCTGGCGGCGGTTGGCAGAACTGGCCAGGGACCTGGTGGCGCGGTCGAAAAAGGCCGCCAAAACCGGGACAGCCAAGGACCGGGCATACTACGCAAGCTTATTTCATAGATTTTTTCCAATAAGTAGGGATTAAACCATGGGATGGCTACCTGTTGAAAAAAAGGAAAAGCGCGGTTCCCAGCCAGCGTCTGAAAGTCCGCCTTTTTACGGGCCAGAACGGGAGAAGCGCCTTTATGAGATCAAAGGCCGCCTCCACCGGGACCTGGTGGAACGCCTGGATGTGTCCCAGTTCGAGAACATGGAAGAAGACACGGTGGCCGCGGAAATCCGCAAGGCCATCTCCCAACTGTTGGCCGAAGACCCCTTCCCCCTGAACTCGGAGGAACGGACCCGCCTGGCCCAAGAACTGGAATTCGAGATCCTGGGATTGGGTCCCCTGGAGCCGCTGGTCAGGGACAACAGCATCTCGGATATCCTGGTGAACCGCTATGACGAGGTCTATATCGAACGCGCCGGCCTCCTGGA
>Ga0187882_1004509_pt1 | contig 11296 bp, 8 predicted proteins | sample June2016WEW_19_1_3_FD_132991 | JGI IMG/M metagenome (GOLD analysis project Ga0187882, IMG submission 132991) | Peatland microbial communities from SPRUCE experiment site at the Marcell Experimental Forest, Minnesota, USA - June2016WEW_19_150 | ecosystem: Environmental > Terrestrial > Soil >...
CAGTCGCTCGTGCGAGTTCTCCAAACGTTTTTATCAATCTCCGAATATCAGCCTGCGGAACTTTCCAGAAGGAAAACGCGATTGCCCCTCGCTAAGGATCAGCTTCTCACCGCCTTAGCAGGGCTTAGGAAACCTGATGCTAAGCACGGTTTCACTCACTCCGTGGAGCTCATAGTCAAACTCAGAGAGATCGACCTGAAGAAGCCTGAGAACCGACTGAACGAATCGATTGAGCTTCCGAACTCTCTTGGGAAGGAGACGAAGATCTGCGTCATCGCAGGCGGAGACTTGGCGACGAGAGCAAGGGCAGGCCAGGCCGACCTAGTCATGGGAAGAGAGGACTTGGACAGGCTGGGGAAGGACAAGAAGGCGACTCGCAAGCTTGCCTCTGAGTACGACTATTTCATCGCCGAGGCACCTATGATGCCTCTAGTCGGAAAGACGATCGGCCCGATCCTTGGCCCGAAGGGGAAGATGCCTACTCCTGTTCCGCCCACCGCGCCGATCGACCAGGTCGTTCAAAGTCACAGGAAACTCATTCGTATCCGGGTCCGAGACCAGCCTGTGGTTCAGTGCAGGATTGGGACAGAGAAGATGCCTGACGAAGAGATCGCTGAGAACGCTCAGGCGGTCTTCAACCGTATCGAAGCGAAGCTCGAGAGAGGCGCGAAGAACATACGCCAAGTGCTCGTCAAGACCACTATGGGCGAACCTGTGAAGGTCCAAACTACGAAGGGTTAGCTGATGCTCACAAGCCAAGTCACGCACGTGGCCTCTTGGAAGAAGGAAATCTTCCAGAAGCTCGCAGAGCTGATTGAGAAGTACCCAGTCGTAGCGATCGCTGACCTTCAGAAAGTAAGATCATCACAGATACAGGAGATACGGAAGAAACTTCGTGGTCAAGCCGAAGTGCTGGTCGCAAAGAACACGATACTCAAGAAAGCTGCCAGCGTCATCGACGAAAAGAAACCCCACATCAACGACTTCGCCGAAGGCGTGGCTGGCTCGAGCCTCCTACTCTTTACGGGCATGAACCCTTATGCGCTGATTCTTTTCCTGAACAGGAACAAGGTTCGTGTTCCCGCCAAAGCCGGCGATACGGCAACAAGCGAGATTATGATCCCAGCCGGCAATACCGGGTTACAGCCTGGGCCGGTTATCAGCGAGTTTGGAGAAGTGAAGGTAGTAACAAGGATCGAAGGCGGCAGTATCTGGGTCGCGAAGGATACTGTTGTTGCCTGGAAAGGCGACACGATATCTCCGAAGCTCGCATCACTGCTATCGAAGCTTGGCATGAAGCCGATGGAAGCTGGGCTGTCGATAGTCCGTGCCTTCGACGCAGGTACAGTTCTCAATGTGGATGATCTTGTCTTCGACCTTGAATCGTACAAGAGCAACCTTGAGGAGGCATGCAGAGACGCCATTGCACTTTCGGTCGAGACGGAATACGTCGTCCCCGAGACAGCCCCAATGATAATCGGCAGCGCCTACCGGGAAGCTCTCTACCTAGCGAACGAGATTGAGTATCCAACATCAGAGAACGTTGGAGATCTTGTAAAACAAGCCTATTCGGAAATGAGACTCCTGTCCGACGCTGCTGCCAAAATCAATAGCGAAGCCGCAGCCCTGGAAGAACCAGTAGCCCCAAGCCCAGCCCCCGAACAGAAACCAGCAGAAGCGAAGCCAGTTATTGTCAAGGCACCAGAGACGAAACCACCAGAAGCCAAACCACCCGAACAGAAACCGCCCGAAGTCAAGCCGCCTGAAGTCAAACCACCGGCGGCTAAACCAACGGAAGCAAAACCAAAACCACCTGAACCAAAGCCAACCGAAGCAAAGCCACCCCAAGTGAAACCGTCCGTAGCGAAAGCGGCTGAGGCGAAACCTGCGGCGAAGATGCCTGCAGCCAAACCATCCGAAACCAAAGCAGCAGCAAAGAAACCGGCAGAAAAGAAACGGCAGGAAAAGGTTGAAAAGAAGGGTAAACGGTAGCTGGCGAAGCCTAATACAAGGTGCGAGTCATGAAGTATATGTACGCCGCATTGCTGCTTCACTCAGCAGCACAGAAAGTCGACGAAGAGAACATAAAGAAAGTCATAACGGCAGTCGGTGTGAAGCCAGAGGAAGCCAGAATCAAGGCTCTCGTAGCAGCACTCTCTGAAGTCAAGATTGATGAGGCTTTGAAGGCAGCGAGGGCAGCACCCGTTGCTGTCGCGGCACCAGCAGCAGCTGCACCAGCCGCAGGAAAGAAGGAAGAGAAGAAGCCAGAAGACGACAAGAAGAAGGAAGAAGAAGCCCTAGCGGGCCTCGGAGCCCTGTTCGGCTGATTCCTGCGTGCTTGTCGTGGATCCTCTTTACCTCCAAGCGTTTCTTCTTGCTCTAGCCCCGTAGCCAACAGGGCAGAGCAAGAAAGTTCTTTGTATTCATCGCGCCTTCTGCCTTGTTGACTCGAAGGGACGCCATAATGGATATTGACGAGAAAGAGTTCGCGATTCCATTCTTCAAGGAGTCAGGGTTTGTCAGACGTCGCTGTGTCGTGTGCGGGAGCCACTTCTGGACGCAGATCCCCGATCGTAAGACGTGTGGCGATGTTCCGTGCGAGGAGTACACATTCATCGAGAATTCACCCGCCCGCAAAAGGCTGTCAGTTCGGGAAGCTCGTCAGACGTTCCTGTCGTTCTTTGAGAGTAAAGGTCACAAGATAATCAAGCCTTATCCCGTTGTGGCCAGATGGCGTGACGACGTATACCTCGTCGGCGCCTCCATCTATGATTTCCAGCCGCTCGTGACGGAAGGTGTAATTCCACCGCCCGCGAACCCACTCGTCGTGAGCCAGCCATGCTTACGATTTACGGATTTAGACAATGTTGGTCCAACGGCTGGGAGGCATCTTCTCATCTTCGAGATGGGTGGACACCACGCCTTCAATTACCCAGACAAGCAGATCTACTGGAAGGACGAGACGCTCCGATATCACCATGAACTGCTAACGGAAAAACTCGGCGTGAGGTCCGATCTCGTCACCTACAAGGAGCATTTCTGGTCGGGCGGAGGAAATGCTGGGCCCGACCTTGAAGCCTGCGTCAACGGTCTCGAGGTCTCCACGCTCGTTTTCATGCAGTACAAAGTCATAGGCGAACAGCTTTCACCGCTTTCGATTAGGACCGTGGATACTGGGTACGGGATCGAGCGGTGGGCGTGGCTCACGCAGGGATCGCCGAGCTGCTTCTCGGTCATCTACGGTCCGATACTGGATCACATACTCAAGCTTGCGGGAGCAAGCATAGATCCGAAGATCATGATCGAGAACACGAAAGTCTCAGGCATCATGAACATCGAGAAAACATCAGATCGAGTCGAAGCGCGCAAGAAGGTCGCGGAAAGGCTTGGGATGGACTGGCGCGAACTTGAGAAGATCATCGTTCCTATCGAACGCGCCTCCGCGGTAGCCGACCACACAAAGGCGATCTCCTTCCTATTGGCTGAGGGGGTTGTTCCATCCAACGTGGCCGTTGGCTACCTGGCGCGACTGCTGATTCGAAGAACATGCCGCATGCTGCGCCTGCTCGGAATTGAGGGTCATATGGGCGAGATCACTGAGATGCAGATCTCTCATTGGGGAGTGGACTTCCCGCATCTGGTTGAGATGCGGAACGAGATACTCGAAGCCCTCCGAGTTGAGGAAGAGAAGTTCAAGAAGACGCTGGAGAGGGGAAGCGAGATGGTCAAACGCATCTCAGTTGACCTCAAGGCGAAACATCAGGACAGCATACCGACGGAGACGCTCGTTCAACTGTATGACTCGCACGGGCTCGTGCCAGATATCGTGCGAGATGAAGCGGAGAAAGAAGGAATCCGAGTCGATGTTCCCGGGAACTTCTTCGGAATGGTCGCCCAGACCCATCTTTCCGCAGCCAGCAAGGCTGAAGACGAAACGGAGAAGCTGCTGAAGGAGAAGGTCTCGGAGTTCCCCGAGACGACACCGCTGTACTACAAGGATGTCTACCAGCAAGAGTTCGAGGCGAAGACGCTCGGAGTCGTCGACGAAAGATATCTCGTGCTTGACCAGACCTGCTTCTATTCTGAGGCCGGTGGACAACTCGCCGACCATGGCACGATATTGTCCACACTTGGTATGGCGAAGGTTGTTGATGTCCAACGCGTCGGCAGAGTTGCCTTGCATCTGATTGACGGACCGATGCCGAAGGTGGGGGAAGTTGTGCAGGGGAAACTCGACTGGCAGCGCCGGATTGCACTAATGCGCCATCACACGGGAACGCATGTCGTTCTGGGCGCGGCAAGGAGAGTCCTCGGGCAACATGCCTGGCAAGCAGGCGCGCAAAAGAGCGCCGAAAGCGTACGGCTCGATATCTCGCATTACGAGCGGATCACGGACGAGCAAGTTGCTGAGATCGAGAAGCTCGCCGGCGAGCTGATCATGAAATGCGTTCCAGTCGAAGCGACATGGATGCCGCGAGAGAAAGCGGAACAGGAATACGGCTTCATCCTCTACCAGGGCGGCGTCGTTCCGGGAAGGGAGATACGCGTCATCAAGATCCCCGGCTGGGACGTAGAAGCCTGCGGCGGAACACACGTGAGGAACACTGGCGAGATCGGCCTAATCAAGGTCCTCAAGACGGAGCGCGTCCAGGACGGCGTCGAGCGCCTCATATTCGCCGCCGGAACAGCAGCACTGAAAGCCATCCAGAACAGGCAGGCAATATTGGAGAGGAGCGCTTCGATTCTGGATGCGCCTCTTGAGAAAGTAGACGAATACGCGAAATCCGTGACGGACGAGAAGAATCGATTAAGCAAACGATTGCAAGACGTACGAACTCAACTTGCCGCCATTGAATCGAAGGACCTTCTCTCACATGCCGAGAAGATTGGAAAGATCAAGCTGGCTACCGAACTGAAGAAGACGGGTGAAGAAGAGGACATCGTTGCGCTGTCAAATCAGGTCGTTGAAGCTGATCAGAGTGCTGTGTTGGTCGTTGCGCTGGTGAAGGACAGCGTCAGGATCTTTGTCGGGGCAGGCAAGGAGGCGATCAAAGCGGGCGTGCATGCGGGCAAGATCGCGGGAGAACTAGCGAAGCTCGTGGGCGGGGGAGGCGGAGGAAAAGAATACTTCGGGCAAGGCGGCGGAACCAAACTAGGCAACGCTGAAGCCGCACTTGCGAGCGCGAAGAAGGTTGTCCAATCGTATGTCAAGAAGTGATGAGCAGTGGTTGTGGACTGGAAAGCGATTCAGGAGAAAGTACTGAGAGACTGGGAGCAGGCTCGGATCTTCGAAGCCGACCCTGACCCATCGAAAGAGAAGTTCTTCATCACAGTCGCATATCCTTACCCTAACTCTCCACAACACATTGGCCACGCGAGAACTTACACACTCACGGATGTTCACGCTCGATACTTACGAATGAGGGGCTACAACGTCCTCTTCCCAATGGCGTTCCACTACACGGGAACACCGATCCTAGCAATGGCGGAACGAATCGCTAAAGGCGACCCGGAGCTCGTGGACGATTTCCTCCGCATCTATCACGTGCCAAAAGAGAAGCTGAAAGACTTCGCTGAACCCATCGAGATCGCCCGCTACTTCCACGAGGAAATCAAGCGCGGCATGAAGGACATGGGGTTCTCCATCGACTGGCGAAGAGAATTCACAACCATCGACCCAACATACAGCCGGTTCATCGAGTGGCAATTCAAGAAGCTACGCGAAAAGGGGCTGATCACGAAAGGCAGCCACCCAGTGGGATGGTGCCCGAACGATGGCAACCCAGTCGGTCAACACGACACGATCGGTGATGTCGAGCCAGAGATCGGACAGTACGTCCTGCTGAAATTCAAGATCGGGGACGCGTACCTCCCCACAGCCACCCTTAGACCTGAGACGGTGTTCGGTGTCACGAACATCTGGGTCAAGCCTGGCATAACCTACGTGAAGGCGATGGTTGACGGCGAGAACTGGATAGTTAGCGAGCCATGCCTCAAGAAACTGGAGTACCAGAACCGCAAAACAAGCATCGTTGAACGCGTACAAGGATCAAAGCTGATCGCGAAATCAGCAACAAACCCGATGACCGGAGCTCCAGTGATAGTCTTACCGGCCGAATTTGTTGATCCTGAAAGCGCGACCGGCGTTGTGATGTCAGTTCCGGCACATGCCCCGTACGACTATCAAGCGCTCGTGGATCTCGAAAGGAAGCCCGAGCTCCTGAGCCAGTTCGGGATCGGAAGAGATGTTGTCGCGAAGCTCTCGCCGATTGGGGTTGTCACGCTTGAAGGATACTCGGACGCCCCGGCCGTCGATGTCGTGAAACGGCTCGGCATAAAGGACCAGACTGATCCTAAGCTTGAGGAAGCTACTACCGAAATCTACAGCAAAGAGTTCCATACAGGGCGCATGAGGAACGACACCGGCACCTACGCAGGCCTCTCCGTTTCCGAAGCGAGAGACCGAGTGAGGGATGACTTGGTTGCGAAGGGCGGCGCCGACGTGATGTACGAGATCATCAATCGTCCCGTCACATGCAGATGCGGCACACAATGCGTCGTGAAGATGTTTGAGAATCAATGGTTCATCAATTACGGCGACGCGAAGTGGAAGAAACTCGCACGTGAATGCCTCAAGTCGATGAGTATCCTCCCCGAGGAATTTCGCGTAGAGATCGACTACGCGATCGGATGGCTTAGGGAGAAAGCATGCGCGAGAAAGTCCGGGCTAGGCACGCGACTTCCATGGGATAAGGACTGGATCATCGAAAGTCTCTCTGACTCCGTCATATACATGGCATACTACACACTCGCCAAGCACATCAGCAAACTGAAGCTGAAACCGGAACAGTTTCCAGACGAGGTCTTTGACTATCTACTGCTTGGTCAAGGCAACGTAGAGAAGCTCGCGAAGTCCGCTGGCATTGAGAGTTCGAAGCTGAAGGAGATCCGGGGCGAGTTTGCGTACTTCTATCCGGTCGACTCTAGGCATTCGGGGCGTGATCTGATACCGAACCACCTGACGTTCTACATCTTCAACCATGCCGCCATATTTCCACCCAAGGAGTGGCCTCGCCAGATAGTCACGAACGGAAGCGTGCTGATGGAGCACGCTAAGATGTCCAAATCCTTTGGTAACATCATTCCACTGCGTGACGCGATCGCTCAGCATGGAGCCGATGCGGTTAGGCTGTCAACGGTTTCAGCTGCTGAGCTCATCCAAGATGTAGAGTTCAGCCATCAATCAACTGATTCTCTGCGGGAGAGAATCGAGCGAATGTACGCTTCTGCTCAATCCGTTGTTGAGGCGGGTCCTGTCAGGGGTGCCGTGGCTTACGGCGGCAACGAAGAAAAGTGGATGCTCAGCAGGCTCCAGAGCTGCATCCGGGACACGACGGCGGCAATGGACAAGTTGCGTGCTCGAGAGGCGGTTCATCATGCCATGTACGAGCTTGAACAGGATCTCTCATGGTACGTGAGGAGAGCCACAGCACGGTCGGGAGTCAATCCTGAAGTCGTTTCACGCGTGTTGGACGTGCGCGTTCGGCTGATGGCGCCGTTCACGCCATTCATTTCTGAAGCCACATGGAGCCTGATGGGGAAGAAAGGTTTCGTATCAAGGGCAGATTGGCCGCAACCGGATACGACGCTGATGGATGAGAGAGCGGAGGAAGTTGAAAGCCTTGTCCGGACGACAGTCGAGGACGTGGTGAGCATTCTCAAGACTACCGGGATGAGTGTGAAGAAACTCTACCTGTACACCGCGGCGGACTGGAAGTGGCAACTGTATCTGAAAGCATTGGAGATGTCGTCCAAGGGTTCTATCGGAGTGCCGGAGCTGATGAAGGCAGCATCAGCAGACCCTGCCCTAAAGGTAAGAATGAAAGAGGTATCGAAGCTCGCTCCGAAACTCGCAAAGGATCTTCAAGCCACCGCACCGGACATGCAGGAGAAAAGACACAGACTGGGAAGGATCAACGAACGAGAAGCCCTCGAAGACGCCGTAGGATTCCTAAGGAAGGAATTCAAGTGCACCGTCACTCTTCATGACGAGACAGACGAGAAGAAATACGACCCCAAAGACCGCGCTCAAGCAGCTCAACCCTTCCGGCCCGCGATATATGTCGAGTAGAATCCCGCCGAAGTCGGCTTCAGGTTTCGCGTGCTTATGAAGGCGCATAGAAGAAAGCAGATATGGGTAACAGTCCAGTGTGCGCATAGCGGGCCCGTAGCTCAGCCTGGACAGCACCCGCCGATCTGAAACCGGGGTGTTCAAAGCATCGGCCCTCTAGGCCTGCAACAGAGCGAGGCAAGCCGGGGGCCGTGGGTTCGAATCCCACCGGGCCCGCCATCCCTTTTCGCCTATCCGCGGGTGTTCTGCAGATCCGCAAGCCTGTCTGAAGCCGACTCTCCACCCAGCTGGTCATCTCTCGCAAGGCAATAATCACCCGAAACATCTCACAGGCCAGAGGGGGCGGTTCATGGAAATCGCACTCGATAACACAGCTCTTCTCATCTACTGTGAGCACTATTGTCAGGCGATCCAGTGTTGCAGGCGCATCCACGCGCCAATCTGCCAGCCGATTGGAGAAGTCAACAGTTGAAAGTGCAAAGCCCAACCCCGGCGCGAAATTCGTTCCATGACGCCAAGCTGGCGCACAGTCGATAAATAGGGCGGTCACCATATTTTCTTCCGAAGCTAGTTATTCGGAGAGATGAGTTGTGGTTGAACCGTTTTTCGGAGTCCATGTAAGCGTCGCTGCTCTGGTTCTGCGGATTGCAGTCGGGGGTCTATTCATTGTTCACGGATATCCGAAGCTGGGTGCACAGCAGCGGAAGCAAGGCGCCGAATGGATGAAGAGCATGGGACTGCCTGGTGGTTTCATCCTATTTGGGGGAATCGTTGAGTTCTTTGGAGGCATAGCTATACTCCTCGGAGTTTTCACCTCCATCATCGCTTCACTTTTCGCCTTGTGGATGCTTTCCACAACTTGGCTTTCCGCTGCGAAGATGAAGAAGAAATTCGTGGGCGGCTACGAACTCGACATCATACTGCTTCTCGCCTCGCTCGCCTTAGCGGCCATAGGCGGCGGCATCCTCTCGATCGACCACCTGCTCCGAATCTGAAAACATGTGCTGTCGTTTTCCGCGTGTGAGAGGATGAAAAGCCTCTAGTTCCAACCTGAGTCATTCCTCGTGGTTGGTAAGCCCGAAGAGACTCTGACCAATATCGGTCGGGTGTATGAATGGGCGGCCTTCTGGGGCGGCTCATTGAACGCGCTTCACGCGCACATAGGTGAGTGTTGGGTTCAGGCCAACCATAAAGAATGGAGGCGAAGTGGGAATATCAGTAAGTTGGAATAGATGTCCACAAGTGATTCTGTCAAGCAGACGTGTCTGCACCCATAACCTGTTTCAGTAGGAACTGATCAACTAGCCTTCTTCCGTCGATCTTGTTTGTACCGTTCAGGATCTCTGAGAAGAGGAGAGGAGATGAGGAAGTCGGCGGTCGATCGGTTGCAAGCAATCGGAACATCATGTAAGACCGCTAGCCGGAGGAGAGCCTTCACATCAACATCATGTGGTTGAGATGTCAGTGGGTCCCACAGGAATACGGCGAGGTCAACTTTGTCTTCCGCGATCATGGCTCCAGCCTGGGCGTCCCCTCCCTGCGGCCCGGCGAGGAGAAGGGTTACGTCTAGCCCTACCTCTCGGATGATATCTCGTCCGGTCCCTTCTGTGGCATAGATCTTGAAGTCTTTCAAGGTCTCCTTGTTGAATGCAGCCCACTCAACCATGTCGTCCTTCATAGAGTCATGAGCTATGAGGACGACTCTCCTCTCTTCCATGGTAACCGAAAAAGAACAGCATTGACCCGCCATAAAAAAGAGGCGCACGTGTAAGATGACCCGAGATTAACTTGAGTTTACACGTCTGCTCGTGAGATTCGCCTGCTGGAGACTCGTTATCCTAGCTTCTCGAGGGCAGAGGCGGATTGGATATGTTGAGGGCAGGCCCTCAGGTGCCTTCCGCGGAATCTCGCCCCGTATCAATCAATGTCAAGGCCGCAGCCTCCAACTTGAGTCTCCCCTAGGACCACGTAGGTGTTTGCTCCTCTTATCTTGGGCATCGCGTGGATGTTTCGTCCTAGCTCCATGACTTACACCTCAGTGACTGGTGCAACATGTCTCGTCTCCTTGCCTCTAACTAATGAGAAGAGTGTCGCCAGTATCAACAGGATTGCGGAGAGTTCGAACGCGAAGCTTTGGCCTGAAAGGTATGCGGCTGCGAAGTTCGGTGCCAATGTTCCAGAGAAGTTTCCTATGAAGAGCTGGTACACTATGTATGCTGGAATGACGCCTGTGACAGCTGTGAGCGATAACGCGAAGCTCATGACCATGCCCGTGTTCCTGAAAGTGCTCATAATACCGGACGCTACGCCGTACCTTGCGGGAGGCGAGGAAGCCATTATCGCACTCGTATTCGCGGGCCAGAACAAGCCGCCACCTACGCCGTAGAAACCTTCAATCATCCCAACCTGCAACAACGTGGTGGTAGCCGTTAGTCGACTCAACAGGAATAAGACCGCCATCTGGACAACCAAACCCATCGAGGCTATGATCCTCGCACCAAACCTGTCGGAAAGCAAACCAGCGAAAGGCCCCACAACAGATGATGCCACGGCCATGGGAATTATCAGGTAAGACGCGGTGAGTACGGGAAGCCCAGCTATGCCTTCAAGGTAGAAGATCAACAGAAAGTTGACGCTGAACAACGCCAGAGACTGAAGCATAGCGGTCACGATGGAGAGCGTGAACACTCTATTCTTGAAGAAAGAGAAATCTATCACCGGATCCCTGCTGTGTCTTATCTCCCAGTAAACAAAGAATGAGAAGAAGCACGGCGAAGCGGTTATCGAAACGATCGTTATTAGGTCCGCCCACGAGTAGATAAGCCCCCAACTAACCCCGAGCAGCAGAGCAAGCAAGCCCACCGTGAAGGCTGTGGTTGCTGGGAGGTCGAAAGACTGCTTTCCCGCACTATTCTTGGCTTCTCTCAACGTTCGGTACGCCCAGAGCGTCCCGAACGCTCCTATTGGGACATTGATCAGGAAAATGATACGCCAGCTTGTGTAGGTGATAATTAGACCACCGAGAACTATTCCAAGAATCGTCCCTGAACCCCACACAATAGAGTTTGCGCCGAACGCTCTTCCTCTCTCATTCCTAGGGAAGGCTTCGGACAGAATAGCGAAGGAGTTTGCCGCAAGTAGTGCGGCCCCTATGCCTTGCACCGC
>Ga0187882_1004511_pt1 | contig 11290 bp, 9 predicted proteins | sample June2016WEW_19_1_3_FD_132991 | JGI IMG/M metagenome (GOLD analysis project Ga0187882, IMG submission 132991) | Peatland microbial communities from SPRUCE experiment site at the Marcell Experimental Forest, Minnesota, USA - June2016WEW_19_150 | ecosystem: Environmental > Terrestrial > Soil >...
AGCCCTTCTAAGAGCAATACGCCCGGCAGGACGGGAAAAGTAGGAAAATGGTCGGCCAGATACTCCTCGGCTAACGTTACGCCTTTGACCGCCTTTATCCGTTTGCCGTTTTCGATTTCAACAATTTTATCAATCAGTATAAACCGCATAGTTGCGGCAATTGTAGTCATAAGCCAGGATTTTTCCAGCATTTTTTGCCCCGGTCGTTCTGTTGTTATTAAAAGAAAAACGCCGCAAAGGATTAGTGCCTGAGATTGACCCGCTGTCGCTGAAGCTGTGGCGGGCAAGATATTGAATCATTCTACAAGATATGACTTGCAGCCAGGGGATTGTTTTTGCCGATAAATATCAAGAGTGCCGAGTCGGCGGTAAAAGACTGAGAAAAAAATGGCAGAAAGATGCTGGCGGATGGATTCCCAAGGCGGTGAAGACAAAAAAGAGCTAATCAGGTTTGCAATTTTCTGTATTTTAGTTTGCGCAATATGGTGCGTGTTTTATGCGATTCGGATCGCGCCGGAGCTGGCAGACCCGGACTGCTATTTGCGATTGAACCGTGTGCAGAACCTGTACGAGGGCGGGGGGTGGTATCAGACAATATTTTTTCGCAGTAACGCCCCATACGGCGAGAGCTTACATTGGACCCGTCCGTTCGATGTCCTGCTGCTGGCAGGCGCTCTGCCGGCGACGGCTTTTGTCGATTTCAGAACGGCTCTTTTCTGGTGGGGGGTAATAATCAGTCCTGTTTTACTGGTCACTATGCTGCTGACGATGCTGTGGGCCGCAAGGCCGCTGCTGAGCAGGCAGGGACCATTTCTCCTGGGAATCCTGCTTTTTTTCCAGATGGGGATAATGGCCTATTGTCAGCCGGGCAGACCCGACCAGCATAGTTTACTGATTTTATTGTTCGCTGTGCTGTTTGGTTTTGGCCTGCGTCTTGTTTCGGGGTCAGCGAATCGATGGCTTTGTTGCGCCGCCGGCGCTGTTGGCGGCCTGTCGATGTGGGCGGGTTTGGAGCTGATATTAGTTGTCTTTGTGATAGCGGCGATACTCGGTTTGCTGTGGATTTGGGAGAACGGCGATTTTGCAGGAAAGAGCGCATATTACAGTATCTGGCTTTTTGCCGCTGTGGGGATTAGCCTGCTGGTGGAGCGTGGGTGGAATAATCTGGCTGCTCCGGAATTTGACCGGCTGTCTATTGTCCACTGGTGCCTGTGCGGTTTCCTTGCTGGGTTCTGGATTATTGTCGGTTTGATAAGCCGTTTTTCGGGAGCTTTTGGACGTCGAAGCATACGGCTGATATTTGCAGCGGCAGGAGCAGGGCTGACCGCAATTTGTGTGTTGTTTTTGTTTCCAAAGATAAACCAGAGTATTTCGTTGAGCTTTATGTTTCCGAAATTCTTTGGCGGGCAGGTCTCCGATGTTAACCCGCGTGTAATTGAGATATGGTACGAGCACGTAAGCGAGCTGCAGCATATATTTTCGAGAGGGGCGCCGATTACGGTATCGGTCCAGTTTGGGGGGACGGCCCTTGTAAGCGCTGGTATTCTTGTGTATCTGCTTTGGAGCAGGGGCTGCCGGAATAAAAGAGGATGGGGGTACGTGCTGGTTTTGTCGCTTGTTTATATTCCGCTTGCGATTTACCGGATAAGATGGACTCCTTACGCTCAGATTCTTCTTATGCTCCCCATGGCCGAGATGATGGACAGAGCATTAAAAAGAATAGAAGGGCAGAAGCCCGGGGCGATGAGAGTGCTGAAGAATGTTTCGACAGTATTGGCATTTTCCGCGACGTTTTTTGTTCTGGGTCTGGCGGCGGCATGGGCTACCGGAAACGACCAGACAAAGGAACAGGGCAAAGAAGTTTCAATAGTTAAAATATGCCGGTACTTAAATGAAGACAAGAAATGGCGAGGCAGAAGCGTGCGAATACTGACGGACACTAATTTCGGTCCTGAAATGCTCTATCGCACGAGGCACGAAATGATTGGCTCGCCTTATCATCGTAACTGGAGAGGAATACTTGATACTTACGGTATTATGGAAGCAGGTACCGATGATGCGGCACACGAATTGATAAACAATCGCGGGATTGAATTGATTCTGCTGTGTTTTAATTCACCTGAATTCGGCGGTTACTCAAAACCGGCAGGGGAAACGAAATTCTATCAGAGATTATTTCGCAATGAATGTCCAAACTGGCTAAAGGCGGTGGAACTGCCAACGGAGCTGTCAGCCTCTTTTAAGTTATTTGAGGTAACAAGCATGAGTGATTAACTATTGATTATTGGAAGAAAATTGCGGTTTTTTGTGGCACAAATAAGGTTGACATTCTATTGTTTTTAGTTTATAATGCCAAGTCGGAACCAGGTTGCAGGTTGTTCACAGCTCTCAAACAAATACGTTTCTGAATAAGAGGGTAGGATAAATGAATAAATCAGAAATTAGGTTGTTTCAGAAAAATCGTGAGAATCAAGCAGGGGGTTTTTCTGTGAGCTGTTGCCGGTCTGCAACCGGAATGGCTATGCAGAAAAAAGCCGCCCGCCGACGAGGGTCGGCGGTTGTCGAAACAGCGTTAGTTTTTGGAGTGCTGTCGTTACTCATCTTCGGTGGATTGGATTTTGCTATTCAGTTTCACGTGCGTTACCTTATGAGCAGCGCTGCACGGGATGCTGCCCGTTATCTGGCGGTTCAAAATGGAACGCAAGCACAGGCGACAACTGCGGCTCAGGCTCGATTGAGTAGTATCAATGCCACTTTCACGGTGACTTTCCCGACACCGGCTTCCAACACGGATGTCACGGTTCAAATCAGTGTGCCTCGAAAAACGGTTTCGCTGGGCTTATTCCCAGGTTCGCCTGGCGCAACCATCACAGTCAAGAGCACGATGCGAAAAGAAGTTTGAAAAATCATATTCACGACAGGAGACGATGCGATGACTACCAAAATAGATGTTCGCCGTAAGGGTGTCGTACTCGTATTTGTTGCGATAGTGCTTGTTTGTCTGATAGGCATTATGGCATTGGCTTTGGATGTTGGATATTTATACAACATTAAAGCAGATCTTCAGGTCGCGGTGGACGATGCTGCACTGGCCGGGGCCGGCGGCTTGAGCACTGACCAGGCTACGGCTCGTGCCCGGGCGATTGATATTGCGCAGAAAAATTACGCCAACGGCCTGCCAGTGATTCTCCAGAATTCCGATGTGCAACTGGGACTGTGGGATTCGGTGACAGGATTTACGCCGGTTAATTCTCCGACCGCAAGGGCCAATGCCGTCAAAGTTGATGCCAAACTCATGGGCACGAAGACTATTTTCGCCGGCGTCCTCGGAATCAAATCCGTAAACGTTGGCGCATCGTCGATCGCCGTCTTCGGCGCAAGGGATATCGTGCTTACACTCGATTATTCAGGCTCTATGAGCTATGACAGTCAATTTATACATAAACAACAGATGGGCCTGACTGCGGTGGAAGGTTATCTCGATCAGAGTTGGCAAGACCTCAGCTATCTCTGGCAAAAGCCGGGGTCCCCTCTATATGGTACTGGCTTGCTGCAAAAAAAAACTTATATCTCCAATAATAATACTGTGATTCTCAATACCCTGGGTCTCAGGAATGTCCCCTATCCCTACCCGTCGGGCAGTTGGAACGAATACATCAATTATGTCAAGACGGATAGCTATGTTGGACAGGCTGGTTACCAAAACTATTATGGTTATCGGACCCTGCTCAATTATTGGCAAAACCAGCAGGAAATGGCAAGCCAAACCCCGGATCTTTGGCAAACTCATGAACAGCCAATCACGGCAGTTAAAGATGCTGTGACGCTTTTTCTTGCCTATATGGACGAACTGCGAACGGACGACAGGTTAGGCCTGGTTTCGTACACCTACACCAATGGCGGGGGGCATCTTGAACAGCAGCTGACGGATGACTACACCCTGATTGAAAGCAGATCGCGGCACATGCAGGCAGGGAACTATTTTGATACTACCAATATTGCCGGCGGCATCGCGACCGCCCTCACAGAACTGCAGACACGTGGTCGGACCGGAGCTTTGAGATTGATTGTGCTTCTCACCGACGGGCAGGCGAATTATCCTGACCCATGGACAGCCAAGGATCTCGCTCGGGCCCAGGCCCAACAGGCAGCAAATAATAATATTCCAATTCTCACAATCTGCCTCGGCGCCGATGCGGATACGGAGCTCATGCAGGACATCGCTGATATAAGCAAAGGAGCTTATTTTGTTATCCCCGGGGGCCATAGCGTGGACGAATATAAACAACAATTGGATGATATTTTCGCCCAGATTGCGAGTCGTCGGCCCCTCAGGCTGGTTAATTGATTGGCAGGTGGGGCGTCTTCAAAACTGGCAACTGGCTATCAGCAAGTAAGGCCGCGCCGACAAATAAAATCAAATGGCCAATATTAAAATATCCCAGAGTTAATATCTCCACAATACTGTACGTATTATAGAATAATTTGAAAAAGACAAGATATATTCGGCGGCTTTAACATTTTATCGCCATAATACCTGCTTTGCCAGCCGGTTAAGCAGATTGTTATATCGCCTTACCATATAACGACTTACAGATTTTTCAATTTTATGTTTGACAATAGCAATCCTATGTGTTAAACTGGTATTAAGTTTAAGTTGCAGGGGACGGGAGCCCCATTAGATAATGCAGGGAAAGCATAGGAGATACTTTTGCTGTATCAGGTAGCGATAATAGAATCACTGATAATGGTAAAGTATATCTCTATCAATAGAAATGCGTGTAAACGGTAAGGAAAGGACCTTGCTGTTTAAAATGTCAAAGAAGTCTTAAAAATTGTTGTGGAGGTTTAGAGATGGAACTGGTAAAAAGATTCATTAGAGACGAGCAGGGCCTTGAGACGGTCGAGTATGCGATTATCCTCGGGCTTATCGTCGTGGGCACAATCACCGCGATCGCTACTATTGGGAATAAGGTAAAAAATAGCTTCACGAATGTTTCGACCACGCTCCCATAATATTTCGCTGCATAGAAGTTAAATTTTTGTGGCGGGCGGATGGAGCTGACCTTAAAAGACATAATCCAGTGGGGCGTCGTAATCGGCGCCTCACTGGTGGCTGCCATAATGGATATCAGGACGCGACGGATACCTAATCTGTTATGCGGGCCATTGTTTGTGGCAGGGTTGGTTTGGTCTGCCTGGCACGGCGGTGCCTATGGTTTTGTGGAAGCGTTGGGAGCGGCCGTATTGCTGGCGCTGCCGTTTGTGCTGTTGTTTATGCTGGCTGGCGGAGGAGCCGGTGACGCGAAGCTGACCGCTGCTATAGGAGCGTGGTTAAGTATAAGAGAGGCCGGTATTGCTCTTGCGTGTATATGTATCGCAGGCGGTATTCTCGGAATTATAGTTGCTATTTATAAAAGACGCCTTAAAATTGTTTGTGCAAACTTGGTGTTGCCTGTTTGTGATTTACTGGCGGCAATGTTAGGATTGGCGGTTATGAAACAAGCGATAGAATCCACACGGGCGATAGAAGGTGAAAAATTGACGGTGCCTTATGGTGTGGCCATATTCGTTGGTGTATGCGTTGCCGGAGGGATAGTCCTGATATGAAAAATATAAAAAACCAAATAGTTATACCGCTTTGGTTACAATGGCCTAAAGAATAGAATAATGAAATAAAATATTCTGCTGAAAGGGCAAGTAACACATGAGATGGGCGATTGTGGTTCTGATTATCCTTGGGATTCTTGCGGCGTTTTCGGCCTCTTTGCTGGTCAAAGCGCTGCGGTCAGAAAACGAAATGGGCGGCAAAGGAGAAACCAATGCCGTCATCGCGGCCAAGTCGCTTCCGGCTATGTCCCAGATAACATCGCAGAATATTACTATTAAGAAGGTGCCCAGAAAGGGGCTGTTTGCCAATTACTTTTCCGAGCCGGTCCAGGTAGTCGGAAAGGTATTAGCTGTTCCGGTAATTGAGGGCCAGGTTATATCGAAGAGCTTTCTTATTGGCGAGGGCACCGGCGCCCAGTTGGCCGCGGTTCTGCAGCCCGGTATGCGGGCCGTTAGCGTTCCTGTCTCAGCAAATTCCGTAATGGGCGGCCTGCTGTATCCCGGCTGCCTCGTGGATGTTATCGCCACCTTCAGATTGCGCTATCAGGATGAACGGGGCCAGGCGATTTCCACAACGCTTCTGCATGGCGTCCAGGTCCTGGCGATTCAGGATGAGTCCATTGTTTCAAAAATCGACCTCTCGTCCAGGAGCGTCTCTCGCAGTTCGGAGGGCCAGGTGACTGTTACGCTTATGGTTGATACCAGGCAGGCCGAGGCACTGCAGCTTGCTATGGATAGCGGAAAAATATCGCTCGCTATGCGAAATCCGCTGGACCAGAAAACAGTGGCTACCGAAGGTATGGTTTTAAGCCAGGGACGTCTCGCAAGTGTAACTGATCCCGCTGCCAAGAGCGCAGAGCAGCTCGGCGGCGGAAGAGGTATGACTGTAATAAGAGGAAGAGAGGTCAAGGAGGAAGCCATCGGGGGGCTTCCAGTGACCGATGTTGTGCCCTAAGAAGAAACCGTCGTCCGTCGAAATGGACGAGGAGAGGATTTGAAGGTTAAAAATGATTAGAGGATTGAAAATGAAGACAGATAAAAAGAAAAGTCACTCGGTTATTTTTAAATGTCTCGGTGTTCTTGTGTTCTGTGCCCTGGTTTATTCACAGGTATTCGCACAAGTTGTTTCCAGCGCCAATGGAGGAGAACAAATTACGATAACGGTGGGGCAGTCCCATGTGATAGACTCCAACCGGCCTATCGTTCGTGTCGCGATAACAGACCCCAAAATCGCGGACGTGCAGACATTAACGTCCAACCAGGTTCTTCTGCAGGGTCTCAAAGTAGGTTCGACCGATTTGATTATGTGGGGCAAAGATGAAAACGATATAAGGCAGAGGACCGTTCATGTAACTCTCGATAAGCAGCAGCTTCTTGACCTTTTCCCCAACTGTGTTCTCGACGTGAACCAGACCGGGGATGTTATGGTCGTTAAAGGGCTTTTGCGAAGCGCAAACCAGTCTGTGCAGCTCAGAGAGTATCTCGAAAAAGCCCAGATCAAATACGTGGATATGACAAGCTTGGCGGGTATCCAGCAGGTTCAACTGCAGGTTCGTGTTGCAGAAGTAAGCCGCTCGGCTGTTCGCGCCTTAGGCATAAACGCGATGCAGAGAAGCGACAATTGGTTCTGGGGCACAAGACCCGGCACCGACGCAGGCGGAGCACTTGTTCCCAACGCGGGATTTATTCCTGGTTCTCCTGGTGGCACTGGCAATTCCGCCCTGGGTAAGCTGGATTTTTCCACTGTTGATTCATTTACTTTGCCCACCTCACTGACCGCGATGGTAGGCATTCCAAGGGCGGACCTGGAAGTGTTCATCCAGGCCCTTGCCGAAAATCAATACCTTAGAATCCTGGCCAATCCCACACTTGTGGCCCTTAGCGGCGAAGAAGCCAGCTTCCTTGCAGGCGGAGAGTTCCCGATACCGGTAGTTCAAAGCGCAACTGGTACCGGCGGCGGCACTTCAGTTACGATAGATTACAAAGAATTCGGCGTGCGCCTCAAATTCCGTCCTACTGTCCTCGGCGACGGGACCATAAGATTATATACCGCTCCGGAGGTCAGCGAGCTTACTACGGTCGGCTCGGTAACCCTTCAGGGCTTCCAGATCCCGGCCCTTACCACTCGCAGGGCCGAGACCACAATTGAGCTCAAAAGCGGCCAGACCTTTGCTATGGCGGGCCTTATGCGCAGCAAAATTAACGCTGTTAATTCCAGATTCCCCGGTTTGGGCGATTTGCCCATAATCGGGCCTCTTTTTAGCTCGACCCGTTACGCAAAAGACGAGACGGAAATGGTCGTTATGGTTACCGCCGTGCTTGTCGAGCCGATGAACAATGCGCAGGCGCCGCTGCTTCCCGGGTTCCTGCATAAAGAACCGAGCGACTGGGAGTTTTACATAGGCGGTCGAATTGAGGGGAAAGAACCTGTCAGGATTAACTCCGCCGACGCCGAACGGCTCAAACAGATGGGCCTCGATAAGCTGATGGGGCCCGGCGCCTGGGATTCTTATGGTAATTCCGCTGTTCCAAGCCAGGCGGAAATGGCTCCCGCTGCCGACAATTCCGGGCAACAGGGACGACTCGAAAAACAAGGCGATTCACAGGATATGACTCTTTAAAGCAAAGTGATTTACTGATTAAAGGAAAGTGAGAGAGAACTTTTGATGAAATCATTGCCGCAAATAGTGCTTACAACCGAAGAGGCCGGCTTTGCCGAGAAGTTCAAACGGGCGATGCATGCAAATCATAGCGGTTCGCTTCTGGGCACCTGCATGGGTATGTCGGAACTGAAGACGTGTCTCGGAGACGCTAAAGCTCCCATTGCCATTGTGGATATCGACTCCGACCCTCCCAGGATGCTTCGTGAGCTTGACCGTCTTGTACCCCTGTTTCCTTCAACAAGGTTTGCCGTGGCGTCGAGTGAGTCCAGCCAGAAGCTTATGCTTGAAGCTATGCAGGCCGGCGCCAGACATTTTATGCACAAGAAGTCCTTTGAATCGGAGCTCGACAGGATTCTGGAACGATTGCTCGTCGATGATACAAAGGTCGCATCAGCCCTCGGCCAGATAGTGACGGTTTTTTCAGCGAGCGGCGGCTGTGGCGCGACCACCGTATGCCTGAATCTGGCCAACGAGTTTCGGCTGGAATCAATGCAGCCGGTCCTGACTATTGATATGGATAGTTGCTATGGAGCCGTGTCCAGCTATCTCGGCATAACCGGCGGGTATAGCATCGACGACGTGCTCAAGCGGAATGACAGGATTGACAGTCAGTTTATCACGACAAGCGCCACAAAGTACAAAGACAACTTTGACGTATTGGTCAGCGCCACGGGCGCCTCCGATAACGGAAGCGACCGGTATCCGCATCTTGCTGATGCCCTTGAAGCATGCAAAGGGGCATACAAATATACAATAATAGATGCGCCGAGATTGCCGAACCAGACGATGAGATTGCTCGCCAGCGCAAGTAAAGCCGTTCTATTGGTTTTTCAGGCCAATGTAAAAGACATCAAAATCGCCAAAACCATGCTTTCTGCGTTGCGGGAATTTCACGTCAGTTCCGATAAAATCTTTCCGCTTGTAAACAGGTTCAATCAATGGTGGGGGCCATTGGTACCGCTTGAAGAGGTGAAAAAGGCGGTCGGAACAGAACGTTTATATACTGTGCGCAATAACTTCAAAAAGGTAGTTAACTGCGTGAATCACGGAAAGCCGCTGTCGGAATTGGCGCCGCGTTCTGGTATCCGCAGGGATTTCCAGAGATTAGTGAATAACCTTCACGGCCATAACGGCAACGGTAAAAAATAGGGATAAAGCAAAATGGCAGATGAACATAAGCAGCCGATCGGTAATGACGTTGGCGACAAGCAAAGCGTTACCTGGCACCGCATAAGGGAATCTGTTCACAGGAAATTACTTGCCATACTGGATATGCGTGAAGCCAGACAAGTTCCTATTGAGCAATTGCGCAAGGAATGCTCAAGTAAAATAGACGCCTTGCTTGGCGAACAGGGTTACCCGCTGACTGCGCCGGAGAAAGACCAGTTGCTACACGAGGTAATGAACGAAGTATTCGGATTTGGGCCACTGGAGGAGTTTCTGGCTGACCCGGAAGTAAGCGATATTCTTGTTAATGGGCCGAATCATATATACATTGAAAAACACGGCCGGCTTGAGCTGACCGACGCGACTTTTGCCGCTAATGACCACCTGATGCGGGTGATATCGCGAATTGGCTCTAATGTAGGCCGGCGAATCGACGAAAGCTCTCCGATGCTCGATGCACGTCTGCCGGACGGCTCCCGTGTCAATGCTATTATTCCTCCTTTGTCGCTGGATGGCCCTATGTTGAGTATCCGCCGGTTCGGAGCGGAACCCGTTGACATCAACAAAATGATACAAATGAATTCGCTGACCAAGGAAATGGCATTTTTCCTCGATGCCTGTGTCCGCTGCAAAATGAACATCCTTATTTCAGGCGGCACCGGGACAGGCAAGACCACTTTGCTGAATGCCTTGTCACGCTGGATTCCGCCTGGTGAGCGCGTCGTGACCATTGAAGACGCGGCCGAGCTCAAGCTCCAGAGAGAGCATGTGGTTCGGCTCGAAACCAGGCCGGCAAATATCGAAGGCAAGGGACAAATTACCCAGCGAGACCTGCTCCGTAACAGCTTGAGAATGCGCCCCGACAGAATCATTATCGGCGAAGTTCGTGGAGAGGAAACGATGGATATGCTCCAGGCGATGAACACCGGGCACGAAGGGTCGATGACGACCGTGCACGCCAACAGCCCGCGAGACGCTCTGCGGCGGCTTGAGAACATGCTGAGTATGGCGGGATTAAACTATCCGGTCCACGCGATGCGTGAGCAGATAAGCTCGGCTCTGGATGTTTTAATCCACCTTGACCGTATCACCGGCGGACCAAGAAAAATCACAAACATAGTGGAAATAACCGGCACCGAAGGAGACGTAATCTGCCTGCACGATATATTCCGCTTCAATCAGATTGGCATAGACGCCCAGGGCAACGCTTACGGACAGTTTGAAACCTGCGGCGTGCGCCCCAACCTCGTAAATCGGCTCAAGGCCGAAGGAATTGACATACCGGCTGTTCTGTTTCAACGGCGGGTGCTTGACGAATCCGACAAAAAAGGTTCTGAACCTGCGACCAAAGGGAAAAAGGAAATTAAATGAAGGAGTAAAACCGCATAAGGATTTTATGCGGGCTTTAATAAATAATGACACTAAACATAATCATCCTGGTTACGGTTTTCGTTTTGGTTTTTTCATTGTGGTGCTTTTGTGTTTTTGCCTGGCTGGGACATTACCTTTCCAGATTGAAAAATATTCAGCAGCGGCTCGGACTTATAACGAGTGGAACCGTTGATGAATCGAAGATGCTTCGGCTGTGGCGCGATACGCAGGCAGGCACGCAGGCGGGTCGAGTCGAAGTGGTCTTAACGCTTCAAAAAAAGCTCAAAAGGATTGCCAATGACGCCGGATGGCGTGTTTCCATTAATACGGTTCTTTTCGGATTAGGCGGTGCGTGTTTTTTAACAGGCATTATCGCATTTGTCCTTACCAACAGCATAGTGGTAGCATTTGCCAGTGCGATGGTCACCGTTTCCGGCTTTTCAGTTTATACGCGAAGAAAAATCGACAAACGAGCGGAT
>Ga0187882_1004512_pt1 | contig 11289 bp, 6 predicted proteins | sample June2016WEW_19_1_3_FD_132991 | JGI IMG/M metagenome (GOLD analysis project Ga0187882, IMG submission 132991) | Peatland microbial communities from SPRUCE experiment site at the Marcell Experimental Forest, Minnesota, USA - June2016WEW_19_150 | ecosystem: Environmental > Terrestrial > Soil >...
CTAGGGCCTGGACGGAGCGCCTGAATGCCAAGCTGATCCATCATGTTCCGATGATCTTCGGCGGCGGTCCAATTCATGGGTTGGGGCAGGCCGCCTGTCGCCGCAGCCGGCGCCGGCGACTGCTGGCCAAGCAGGCCGGCAGCCGACAAAACCGCCACAAGCCCAACCACTAAAAGACCAGATGAAGCAACCAGCAAACGCTTTGTGAATTTCATACTCGTATTGAGGGTAACGGTATTCTGTTGCCTTGACAAGAACCCGGCTTGACCGCATCATGAACATTTCATCTCTCGGCATCCCGCTCCGTTTGATACGATCGCGCCGCCTGCCGGCATCTGGATGGCCGTTAACCAAGCCCCCGGCCTCAAGGAGGTCATCACCATGACTGAATCCGATCACAACAACATGACGCCCCAAAGGCAAGGGGCCTATGATTCGCGTTCCAAGAAGACGCTCGGCATCATCTTGGGAACACCGCCATAGCCGCCCGCAACGTCTACAGTCACTTCCGGGCACGCAGACCTTCCACCATTTGCCGGATCTGCGGACTCGGTTTCAGCCGGAGAACCGTCTCAAACTCAGCCAACGCCTCCTGCTGACGTCCGGGCAACTGCAACAAGGCCGCACCCAGGTTGTAATGCGCATCGGCGGACCCGGGGTCCAATCGAAGGGCTTCCCGGTACTCGGCCACCGCAGCGGGCAGGGATCCCGGCATTTTGGAGAGCGCATAGCCCAGATTGTTGTGCGCGGCCGCGGAATCCGGCCGAATCCGCAACGCCGCCCGGTACTCCGCGACCGCGTCATCGAGGCGGCCCGGGACCATCGATAGCGCGTTTCCCAGGTTGCTGTGCGCGCTCCAATAATCCGGCTTCAGGCGGATGGCAGCCTCGAACTCGGCAATGGCCTCGGGCAACCCACCGGGCGCCAGGACCAGGGCGCGGCCTAGATTGTTATGCGCCTCCGCGAAGCCGGGGTCGGCGTTCAGCGCAAGGCGGTACTGGGCAATAGCATCGGGCAAGCGGTTCGGAACCTGGCTTAAGGCGTTTCCGAGATCATTGTGCGCTTCGGCGTTATTCGGATCGATGCGCAACGCCTCTTCGAGATGCGCGATGGCCTCCGCAGTCCGCCCGGCCTCCAGCAAGGCGTTGCCCAGGTTGGTGTGCGCCCTTTCGGAATTGGGCGCGAGGCGCACGGCGGTTTGGTACTCAGCCATGGCATCGTCCAATCGGCCGGGCATATCGAGCAGCGCGTTCCCCATACTCAGGTGTGCTTCCGGGAAATCCGGCTTGAGCCGCAGGGCCGCCTCGAGATGGGCCATGGCCTCGGAACGCCGGCTGGGAATCGCGAGCAACAGATTTCCCAGATTATTGTGCGCCAGCCACGCGCCGGGATTGCGCTCGAGCGTCGCGCGGTACAGGGTTTCCTCATCTCGGTAGATGGCTGCCTGCCGCCACGTCCCGGCGCCCAGCGCGGCGGCTAACAGCAACCCAAGCAGCGCCCGGCCGCCATGGGGCAGCACCTTTTCCGCCGCGAGGGACAGGGCCACCGCCATCGGAACGAGGATTCCCAAGCTGGCGAGATATGCGAAGTGATCGGCCACGTATGAGTACCGGAACGGATAAACATTGAAGAACCCAAGCGCCGGAAACAGCGTGCCGGCGAAGATCAGAAAGCCCGCCAGCGGTCCCGGGCAGCGGCGCGCCACGCGCCACAGAGCGAAACCAACGGCCACCACTCCGGCAGGGAACAGGTACTGCCACGCCGCGGAAGGATCGATGTTCCAGCGCGGATAAAAGAACGTCAGGTTGGCGGGCCAGAGCACCTTTGCGGCATAGAACCAGATCGCGCGGCCGGCCAGCAGCATCCGCTGAACCGGCGTCAACGCGAATTCGACTCCCCTTGCGCCGATCAACGTAGCTTCGGCCCACACCGTGAAGATTCCAGCCGATGCACCCATCACGAACCAGGAGACTAGCGGTTGCACGTCGCGTTTCCACTCGATCCGCCCGCGCCGCCACCACAGAACTACCAGCAGAACGCCCGGCAGGACCGCCGTGACCGTCTTGGCGAGGAGCGCCGCGGCGAAGCATACGAGCGCGGCCAACCAGGCCGTGCGCCTGCGTGATTCGTCGAATTTCAGGTAGGCCAGCGCGGAGGCTAGATAGAAGGCGGAGGAAAGCGTGCTCTTCTGCTCCGAGATCCACGCCACGGCCTCCACGCATAGCGGATGCAACGCAAAAAGCAGCCCGGCCAGCCACGCACCGGGTAGAGCCAGACGCCGGGCGATTTTCACCACCAGGCAAGCGCACAGGGCGTGCAGCGCGACATTGAGGAGGTGGTAGCAGAGAAGGGAATCGCCCCAGATGGCATGCTCGAGCCAGAATGCGCTGTGGAGCAGCGGGTAGTATTGTTGGGTTGCGCCAGGGACGCTCCAGATGCGCCACAGGCCGTGGAGCGAGCGAAGGTCCGGCCGGGTCACATGGGCGGCGTCATCCCAGAGCATTCCGCCGCTAAGAGCCGGCAGGTAGGCCACGAAGGCGGCGCAGACGAGGAGTGCGAACGCGCCAAAATCCCAACGGCGGGGGTGTGCCGAATGTGCGCGGCCGGACATCGTGTAAGACAGAAGCGGCGTCCCCCGGCCTCTCGCCCGGGGGACGCCGTTTAGGTTAACGGGTAGCGGTGCAAATTACCAGCGGATGTGGCCCTGAATCTGGATGAACCGGTTCAGGACCGTGGATCCGGAGGTGATGGCGCCGAATGTACCCACGCCGCTCGTCGGGCCCGTGTTGACGCCGCCCATAAAGGAGTGGTTTTCGACGTTCAGGACATCGCCGCGGAACTGGAACGTGAGCGGATGTTCCTTGATGTTGAACTTGAAATCGCGCATCAGGCTACCGTTGAGCTGGCCGGCATTGGGATTCCGGACGCCGGGGATGTACATCGGCATGACGCGCGCCTGGTAGGTGCCGGGCTGCACGGCCGTTCGCTTCTCCCAACCTGAAGTGCAGGGCTGGCCGAGCGGGACCGCCACGTCGCTGGGCCCAAGCGTCTGACTCGGCAGGACGCAGCCGGCGGTATTGAACCATTCGCCGATTGTCGGGTTGGAAAGCTTAATGTTGTTCGGATTGCCGTAGTAGAAAGTGTTCGGCATCCCGATCAACGTGCCCTCCGACCATACGTAGTTCCCCGCGATGATCCAACCGCCCACAACGACGTCCAGGGCCTTGTTGCCCGGGACCCAATGACGGCCCTTGCCGAACGGCAGGTCGTAGACCCAGGTCGCGGTAAGGCGGTTCGGGTTGATGTTGTTGGGCAACCACCAGAGTGATTGCGGGCTATTGGGATCGTTCGGGTTCCACGGCTGCTCGTAGCTGTTGGCAATGCGGCTGTGGAAGTAATCGTATGAGAAACTGGCCACCAGCCCGCGTGTGAACCGGTGGTTGATGCTCAGGTCGAGATTGTTTTCGCGCTCCTGGCCGATCGGCTCCGGCAACGAGACGTTGCTCGACGGATAGGGCCGCAGCAACGTCGCTTTGCCGATGGTGCTGCTGGTGAAGAAGCTGCCGACCGTGCTGAGCGCTGAGTAGAGCGTCGGATTGCTGCTCTGGAGCGAACTCATGTTGCCGATGTAGAACGGATTCGGCACGTTGTTGCCGAAATTCGTGTCCTGCAGGCAATACGCGGCAGTGGCGTTGGGGGTGAGGCCGCTGGTCGGGCATGAAATCGTGGCGCCGGACGAGTTCACAGGCCGCGCGGAACCCACAAAGTAATACGATGCAGGCAGCCCAGACGCGGTGGTCCCCGAAACCCCCGGCGCCGACTGGCTGACCTGAACGTTCAAATTATCCGTCCAGGCGCCGGTATAGCCGAACGAAACCACGTCGTGGGTGCTGATCTGCCGCTCGACGCTCAGGCGCCAGCGTTGCATCCGCGGGTGCACGCTGGGCGGCACGGCCCAGGTGGTCGGGCCGTTGCCAAGTGCCAGCAGCCCCATCAGCCCATAGATATTGCCGACCGGCACATTGAACTGGCTGTTGTTGCTGGTGGGGCGGACCGGAAACGGGTCGCTCAGAGGCGAAGTCAGAGTCGTTCCCGCGTTGCACCAGTTGCCGCAGGCGCCGCTGGATCCCCAGGTGACTCCCTGGTTGGTGGTGAAGGTGGTGCTGGTGCTGACGGAATAACCGGTCTGATTCGGGCCATAAACCAAGGCGTTGACGTCCAGCGTGTCATAGTAAAGGCCATAGCCGCCGCGGATCACCGTCTTGGAATCCAACTGGTAGCCGACGCCGATGCGCGGCAGCCATACCAGCTCGCTGGGCCAAGCCCTGTCCGGTGCGCCCGACGTGCCGGCGTAGAGCGGCCCGCCCTGCACAATGAAACTGGAGGGCGAGATTTCCGGCACCTGGCTGGCGGTATTGGCCGCGAAGGCGGATTGGGCGAGTGAGGTGATGGGCAGTTGCGCGGTCAGGTTCCAGCCCGAAATCCAATCATCGTGGTGTTCTTTGGCGCCGTTTTCCCATTCGCCGCGCAGCGAGAGCGTCAACGTGAACCGCGGGGTGACGCGCCACGTGTCCTGCGCAAAGAAGGCCCAGAACTGGTTGGATGCCAGAAAACTGGCATTGTTCGAGAGAGACGCCGCCGTTGGCAATCCCATCATGAACGATGCCCAGCTCAATCCGAGAGTGGCGGGGTTGTAGTTGCCGTTCGGGCCGCCGTCGTCGTACTGGCGGAAGTAGGTGTTGCCGAAGGTGTAATTTCCGTCGCTGTTGCCGGCGTGGCTGGAGCGGGTCTCCTGGCGAAAGTCGACGCCTGCCCGGAACTGATGGTTGCCGCGGACATGATAGGCGTCCAGGTTATAGTCGTAGAACCGGTTGTAGATGGGGTTGGGCGTTCCGGAAATGCCGTTGGTGGAATAGCCGCTGACGTTCATCTGCGGCAGATAGCACCAGCTTCCACAATAGCTGTTGAGGTAGGAAGGAAGGCCGGCGTCGGACGGCTTGAACTGAAATGCGTATGGATAGGTTGTGGTGTACGACATCCAGTTGCTTACCGCGCCGGAGCCGTGCAGCATAGTGCTCGAGTTGAGCGTATAGACGAAGTCCAGCACGCCGTTCTGGTCGTCGCGTGTGACTCCGCTGCCGTTCGCGCCGCTGTTGTTGTAGCCTTGCACGATGAAATACGTCCAGTCGCTGCGGTACTCCACAAAGTGGTTGCGGGTGAAGCGGCCGAACACGCGCAGCTTGTCAGTAAGGCTGATGTCCATTCGGCCAGACCATTCACCGTACAGCCAGTTGTAGGGAGTCGAGACTCCCATAAAGTCGGCGTTGTTGCAACTGGAACTCGAGGGACAGCCAGAATTCAAGGCCAGCGTCGGATCAAACCAGGCGTTCGGGTCGGGCCAATACTTGAGGTAGTTCTTGTAGACCGGGTTGCCCATCGTAATGTACGACGCCGGCACAATGTTCCCCGGCAGCGGGGTGCGAATATAGTGGGTGCCGCTGCGGCTGGCGTCTACCTTGACTGAGAAAGGATCGAACAGTTGATAGTTCAGGCCGTCGGAGGTGATCTTCAACATGTCCGAGAAATTGCCGGTTTTGTCAGCCGCCGTGGGAACCACATGGCCATAGGAGTTGGCGGTCTCGGGCTTAGCGTCGTGCTCGCCAACATATGAGAAACTCCAGAAGACCTTGTTCCGCTTGTCGATCACGTGTGGAATCCAGATTGGCCCGGTAGCCGTGAGGCTATAAAGGTTGGAGTGGCCGGAGGGTTGAATGGGTTGGGCGCCCGCCGCCGCCGCTCCCGCCGTGTTGCCCTTCGCCAGCAGAGAATTGATGTTCGAGTAGTAGACCTGTTTGGTGAACAGGTTGCTGCCCTGCCATCGCTGGCTCCAGTAGTTTTCGCTGGCGACGCCGTGGAAATCATTGGTGCCGGACTTGGTCGTGAAGCTAATGCCAAGGCCGAGCGTGTGGCCGAAACTGCCGTCAAATGTATTGTCGAGAACCTTGACTTCCGAAACCATGTCGACTGACGGCAGGTTCGAAGTGTTGCGGCCATTGCCGTTGCTGAAGGCGCCGTCGACCGTCCAGACGTTCCCGCCAACGCCGCTGCCATTGTTGTAATCGGAACCGCCCTGGGTGGAGTGCGGACCAAGAATCTGCGATGCGCTGAATCCGGCGTTCACGCCGGGAGCGAACTGGATGATGCTGGTGGCCACGTTGGTCATTACCGGCAGGTCGCGCACCGTGCGGTCATCCAGCGCCATTCCATTGTCGGTATGGGTGACATCGATCAGGGGCGCTTCTCCGGTCACGGTGACGGTTTCCGTCGCCTGGCCGATCTGAAGGGTGAAATCCACGTCCCGAACATCGGCTACCAACAGCACGATGCCTGGCCGGACTTCCTTCTTGAATCCCGGAGATTCGGCGGTGACTGTGTAATCGCCGGGCAACAGCAGCGGGGCGATATAGCGCCCGGTGGAGTTCGATTTCAGGGTCACCGCGGTCTGGGTGCTGGTGTTGGTGACCACGACAGTTGCGCCCGCCACCAAGCCGCCCTGAGGGTCTTTGATATTCCCCTGAATGGTGCCACGGGATTCCTGGGCACGCACGAAACTGACTGGTCCCACAAGGACCAGGGCTGCGGCAATCGCTACAACGACACGGTGCATGAGGCTAACTCCTTTCGCAATCCGCGATATTGAACGCCAAGGGTCTTGAACGACCTGGCTGTGAACGTGACTTTGCAGTTCCCCGGCGGAAGATCCGTGAAAAGGTAAACACCACGTTCATCGGTGTTGGCCTGCCGGGCGATACCGGTGTCCGCATTCAGCGCTTCCACCTTGGCCCCCACGACGGCGGGGGAACCGGGATCGGTCACATTCCCGGTGAGCGATCCATAAGGAACCTGCGCGTTGGCAATGCCGCAAGCGGATACCACTACCAGCAGCGCCACGGCGTAGCGGATGGCAAACAAAACTCCGTTCTTCATTTGCTAACCTCTTTCCGTCACGCGGATGGACTTCGTTTGGATTTCAAACTATATATACACCAATGCCTGAAAAAGTCAAGGCTGTCCGATTCTCGGTATTCCGGGCGGAGACCGGTTCGTAGTTTAGCGCCGGGCCCTGGGATCGCCGGTGGGAGGCGGTGCGTGGTCCTCCGTTCCGGGAGGGCCGAGCAATTCGCTGAAAATGGGCTTCAACGCATCCGCCCAAACCTGGTAGCCCTTGATCGTGGGATGGAGCTTGTCGCCGGCGTTCATTATGCCGTCGAACAGCCTGCCGTCCTGATCGGCCAGCCTGTCATTGACGTTAAGATAGCGGACTTGTTTGCCATCGGCGAGTTTGGAGAGATTTTCGTTAATCTTATCGATCACGAGCATCATCGCCAGATTGTCGTTGCGAGGGAAAATGCCCGTCAGGACGATGGTGGCGCGGGGGGCCTTGGCTTCCATGATTTTCAATATGGCCTGAATACCCCTGGTGATATCCGCTGCTTTGGCCTCATCGCCGCCCGGGGAGACGGTATTGCCAACGTTATTGGTTCCGGCGAGCAGCACGATGATTTTCGGATTGACTCCATCCAGCTCCCCATGGTTGAGGCGCCAGAGGATGTTTTGAATGGTATCGGTGCCCCATCCGAAATCGGCCGCATTCCAGCCGAAATAGTTCTGGTTCCAATTGGCCAGCAAATCCGGGTAATCGGTGGCTCCCCAGCGGTGGGTAATGGAGTCGCCTTCAAAATAGATGTCGATGCGGCCCTTCTTGGCTTTTTCCAACAATTGGGCATGGGCGGTCAGAGAGTTCTGGTCGGTTCGGGCAACGGGTTCATCGGCCGGCACCGAGGCGGGCGGCGCCGTGTGCTGGATGAACCTATCGGCCCACGGGATGAAGTACTTCCAATTGGGACCGTCGGTGTGTCCGCCGTCATGCTGGCGCTAGGCGAGTCGGCTGTCGAGCAGGCTCACATTGACCGCCGGCATTTTTTCGGTGCGATAGTCGTCCGCAGTCCCCAAGTCTTTGGCGCCCAAGAGCTTGAATACCGGCCCGGCGGCGACGGCGGCCATGTAGCTGCCCTGGTGGTCGAGCCACTTCGAGTCGCCCTTCTCCGGCACCCCGTAACTGATAAAGGTCGGGCGCGGCGCGCACAACGCGATCAGCTCGTGAGCGTCCACAGGCAGGTCGCCGGCATTCTTGCTGCCAAAAGCGGCTTCAGCGGCGCCGTACTTCAGGAAGTTGCCGGCCATCCAGTGGTATTCGCCAGACCCCGTGAGGTTCTCCACGGCTTCTCCCCAATTGCGGCGATGCAGCTTGGCGCCGCCTTCGCCGGAAGAACCGACCAGAACAAGAGCGAAGCGGGTGTCGAACGCCATGGTCACAAGGGCAGCCTTGCCGTAGCGCGAAACACCTTCGATGCCAACGTGTTTGGCGTCCATCGCCGGATTGGTTTCCAGATAGTCCAAAGCCCGGGATGCGCCCCAGGCCCAGGCCCGCAAAGAACCCCAGTCATCCGGCTTGCGGGGCTGGCCCTTGTTGACCAAGCCGATGATGCCCCCGGTCAAGCCCGCGCCGTTGTCGGCTTGAATGCTGGCGGGGACGATGTAGGCGTAACCCCAGCCATCGGCGACAAGCTGTTGGGTGGCGGGCGGATCACCGCCAGCGGGTGGCCCCTGAGGCATGCCGCCAAAACCGAACATCATCATCACCGGAACCGGACCGCGCGCGTTCGACGGTGTGACCAGCGTCAACCGGATATCGACGCTGATCGGCGGGTACGAAGAACTGTCCACATGCCCCACGAGTTGCCTGGTGACGATGGGATACGAACCGAGCGTCCCGTTGACCGTGCCGGCGACCGTCCAGGTCACTTTGGGCACGTTCTTCGGAACACGGCCAACTACCTCCCGCTCGAAATCCTCCACGATCTCAGGGCGGCGCTCGACCCACCACATTTGCGCCGTGGTGACTTTCCTGCCGTTCTTCAACGTTAGGGGATCGGGCAGGTTCGGGAAAGGATTGGCCGTGGACTCGTCGTAGTTGGCATGATTGGGCGCCGTCTCGTTACCACTAGCGGGAGTTTACAAGATATGGGGCGCTGAGGGAAGTAAGTATTGGCATTGGAGTGGCTTGGCGACCGCGTGTGTGTATGTCCTAAGGCGACGGGCTCAACGCATGGCCGGCGCGTAGCGCTGGAGTTCGAGCAAGGAAAAGAGCCGCTGCTGAAGCGGATTCATGTGTGTCAGGCAGGTGGTCGTCTGGGCCTGCCGCTGACCTTGCCGGCGCGGGTAGATGACGAGCGTTTCCCGGATCCGGCCCAGTTCCTCCAGTAGGCGGTTGATGCTCAGTTGTTCCCCCTGGTGCCAGACTTCCCGTTGCAGCACCGAACTGAGCATCAAGGCCAGCACGCAGTAGAACGCGTGGACACGGATCTTGGAGTCGGTCCAGTGAAACATGGGGCTCCAATGTAGGAAGTGCGGATTCTTCATCTGCCTGAACGCATCCTCGATATGGTACTGGGAGCGATAGGCCAGCACGATCTCCTCGTCGGACCAATCGGCGTTGTCGGTGAACAAGATGGTCTTGCCCAATTGCAGGCGGCAGAGGCGGTCGAGCGCCGCTTGGTCGGTAGAGAAGGTAAGTTTCAGGCCGCGCCGAACTTCTTTAACCTCGGTCTTCAAGATGGACTTGAGGTGCTGGGCCGAGCAGATCGAGTGTGCCTGGTTTTGGACCCCCGCCAGCGTGGGCGCCTTGCCCTTCAGTCTCCCCTCTCGCCAGCGGCGGAGCTGTTGCTGCAGTTCCCGCAGCTTGCCCCACGCCTTGTTCAGGTTGGCCGCCAGGCCCTGCATCTGGCCGTCGAGCAGGTTCTGGTTGAAGGTGACCACCACCGTGTGCGGCCGGCCGAACACCTTCTTTTCCGTGCGGTAGACTTCGACGCCGTCCAGGCGCGGGGTGGGTAAGGTGTGGAAGCGCCGCCGGGACACCGCCAGCAGATCCGCATGTTGGCTGGGCACCAGCGAACCGACAAAGTGGAACGGCGTGAGGGCCAGCGTGTCGAAGGCCCCCTCGCTATTGTTGCCCTTGTCGAAGACCAGCGTGATGTGCTCACAGGTGTGGGCCAGATCCCCGTAGCGGGCGGCCAGTTCCTCGGTCACCGAGCGGAACTCGACGCTGTCGGCGACATTACCGGCGTAGACCCAGTGCAAAAGCGGGATGTGGAAATCGGTGCTGACCAGCAGGCCGAGGCTAACCTGCCTGAGGTCGCCGCGCTTCTGCTTGTTGTGGCCGCGCTGGGGCAGCTCGACGGGCGTGCGGGTATTGATGTAGGTGAAGAAGTTGGTGCCGTCGTAGACCAGGGCGCGCAGGTCAAGTTTCAGGCGTTCGATCAGCCGCCGGCTCATGTGCTGCTCGCAGGCGGCGATGTGGTCAGCGGTGACCAGGTCCATATGGTTCCAGAAGTTCTGGGAGGAGAGCCAGGCCGGGTCGGCGGGCAGCAAACGAGTGAGCGCCGTCTGGCGATGCCAGTCGGCGAACTGCAGCTTGCTGGTAGGGGCGACGGCGCGGTTGATGGCGGCCAGCAGCAGGTACTGGCCGCAGGAGAGGCCCTGGTGGCGCTTGGCGGGGAGGAGGGAGTCCAGCAGGGAGAGCAGTTCCAGGCGCTCGGCGATGTGCCACAGGGCGGCCACATCGCCGAAGGCGGCCACTTCGGTTTCCAGGGGCTGGGGCGGCTGGCGGGCGCCCTCGGCGGCGGCGACCAGGTCCTCGATCTTGCCGAGGTAGACGGTGCGGACGATCTTGGGTTTGCCATCCACGCGTTGGCAGTAGCGGGCGTAGTAGTAGGTGTGGCCGTCGATGACCTTGGGGGTGAGGTTGGGCATATCTAGGACATACCACAATCTCCGAAACAAATCAACGCGCCAATGTTTCTTGTGGCCGTGTCGCCCGTCAGGTCGTCTTGAAAACACTCATAAAGGGCATTCGACAACACTCAGGCCGGCGTGGGTCTTCCGGCGCGGGCCGGGTCTGCGAGTCCAATATCTAGGTCATACCGAAAGACAGAAAAAAGTCTAATTCCAAGTAGCGTTCAAGATGAGACTAATTGTGGTACAATTGGCGCATGTCGAGACCTCGTCGGATCGATGCGGAACTCGTTGCGAAGGCGCGCACCGTGATCGCGCAAGCCAACGACGCGAACGCTCTGCGTGCCGCCCAGGCCGTTCTACTGCCCGCCTTGGCCCATACCACTTTAGAGCAAACGGCGGCCCTGCTCGGGGTGGGCCGGGCAAGCGTGCCGC
>Ga0187882_1004517_pt1 | contig 11281 bp, 11 predicted proteins | sample June2016WEW_19_1_3_FD_132991 | JGI IMG/M metagenome (GOLD analysis project Ga0187882, IMG submission 132991) | Peatland microbial communities from SPRUCE experiment site at the Marcell Experimental Forest, Minnesota, USA - June2016WEW_19_150 | ecosystem: Environmental > Terrestrial > Soil >...
CCTCCTGGACCCCGGGGATCTTCGATAGCACCGAGGGGTCGAGCGCCTCCGACGTTTCGAGCGAAACGACGTCGGACTTCACCCGGGCCTTGAGCTCGGAGGGGGTCCCTTCCGCCACGATGCGGCCCCGGTCGATGATCGCGATCCGGTCGCAGAGCGCGTCCGCCTCCTCGATGTAGTGGGTCGTGAGGAGGACCGTGACGCCGAACTCCTTGTGGATGCCCGTGACGATGTCCCAGAGCATCCGACGGGTGGCGACGTCGAGACCGATCGTCGGTTCGTCCATGAAAATGACGGTGGGCTGGTGGAGAAGGGCGAGCGCGATCTCGAGCTTCTTCCGCATCCCGGTCGAGTAATGGCTGACCTTGTCGTCCTTCCGGTCCAGGAGACCGAAGTACTGGAGCAGCTGCTCCGCGCGCTCCTCCCAGCCCTTGATGTCCTGGAGCCGTGCCTGGAGCCAGAGGTTCTCCCAGGTGGTGAAATCGTCCTCGAGGATCACTTCGGCCGCCACCCATCCGATGCGGGCGCGGACCTGGAGCGACTGCTTCTGGACGTCAAAGCCGGCCACCGAGGCGGTGCCGGAGGTGATGTCGCTGATCCCGGTCAGGACCTTGATGAGGGTGGTCTTGCCCGCCCCGTTCGGTCCCATTAGGCCGAAGACGGTCCCACCGGCGATGGAGAGGTTGACGTGGTCGAGGGCCAGCACCCCGTGGGAGTTCCCGTAGCGCTTGGAGAGGTCGTTCACGACGATGGCGGGCGTCGTCATGGGTCCGGCCTCCGCCGAGCCCGCGTGGGTCTCGCCCGCCGCCGACCGTCACCTAGCCGCCGCTCCGCGGCTCGAAGCTCCGAGAGCACGTCGTCGCGTAGGGGGAGGCGACCGGTCCGGGCCTCGGGCTCTCGGCTCAGGTGCGTCTCAATGCCATCCAGGGCACGGCGAAGGCGCTGAAGGAGGAACGTGGAGTCGTCCGGGGCCCCGACGATATCGGCCCAGAGGAGACTAAGGTCGGGCCCCGAACCGCCGGGGCTCGAGCGCTCTTTGCGGATCTTGAGGAGGAGACGGCGGCCGCGGGGAGTGATGCGGTACTCCCGTCGCCGTCCGGCGCCGTGCACCGTGGCCAGGCCCTGTTCGGTGAGACGCTGTAGGGCGGGGTAGACGGCGCCCGGGCCAGGCCGCCAGACGCCGCCGGTCCTTTCGGCGATGCGGCTCGCCAAGGAGTATCCGTACACGGCCCCGTTCCTTTCCATGCAGGTGAGCGCATACAATCCGACGAGACGTGGTGGCATAGATCCCCTTTAGATAGCAAAATGAATCGATATCGATATAATGGCTTTTCGGCAAATCGTGATGACGTACCAAGTCGCGTCAAGACCGCGAGGTCGGCGACGTCCCGTCGGCCCCGGGACTGGATCCGCAATCTCCCAAAGTCGGTCCGACGGACCCATCAACCTTAGGTAGCACCCTCCGCTCGAGCGTGCGTGTCCGACTCTGAGAGGCCCTCACTCCGGCCGCTCACGCGGGCGGTAGAGCGGTTGATCGTCCACAAAGGGACCGAGCCACCGTTCTCCGGAGAATACGAGCGCCAATCCCAACCCGGAGCGTACGAGTGCAAGCGGTGCGGAGCCCCGCTCTACCGGTCGGAAGACAAGTTCGATGCCCACTGCGGCTGGCCCTCGTTCGACCAAGAGATCCCGGGGGCGGTCCGTCGCCTCCCCGATGCGGACGGAGAGCGTGTGGAGATCGAGTGCGCGCGGTGCGGGGGCCACCTCGGCCATGTGTTCGAAGGGGAACGTTTCACACCTCGGAACACGCGACACTGCGTGAACTCCATCTCCCTTCGGTTCCAGCCGAAGTAGAGGCCCTCGGCTGCCCACGCGCCTCAGTTACGACGCGGGTGACGGGCCTTCCGGACGAAACTCCCGAAGTCGGAGCCGAATCATGTCCCGCACGAGGGGTTCCCTCGTGCAAAGCTAAGTAGTTCGGCCGCAACCGCGGGCGAAGAAGGTGGGAGCACGTCGAATTCCGTAACCTCGCATAGGGAAATGGTTCGGCGGATGGGGCTGCGCCGGGCAGGCGCCATCTGGGTACTGTTCGTTCTCTGCGCTTCCGTCTTTCTCGCCGTAGTCGGCGTCCCATCTCCGGCACAGGCCGCTGCCCCCGCTCCGCTGGCGACGGCGCTCTCAGACGATTTCACGCACGATACCAGTCTGAATGCCAATCTGTGGGCAATCAATGGACCGGTCGCGTTGAACTTCTCGAACAACAACTGCCCCGGCTGCTCCAACATCTCCCCGACCCCCAGTTTCTCCTCGGCGGGCATGGAGATCGCGGACGCGAATGGGAGTTCAGTGATCGGCGCGATCCAGAGCGTCCAGAACTTCACGCCCCCGCTCACGGTGACGGCCCTCGTCAAAGGGCTCGTATCGGATGGGCATCCTTTCGTCTTTGGGATCAGTTCTCAAGATGGCTCGTCCGGCGTTCAGGTCACCGGCAACCTGAACCCGAATGATTGCAGCGCGGAGAACAGCTGCGGAAACCCCTCCTCGTGCGGTACTCCAGCCAACTCCTCCATCCAGCCGAACCAGTGCTACTACGGCATCTACGCGCGGGCGGGATCGAACGGTGGCGACTGGAAGAAGACGCCCGCACTGGACCCGACCCCCGCCTTGCAAATCGTCTACACTCTGACGATCGCCGTGGACAGTTCGGGAAACGCGCAGTTCAACGTCAGCGCGGGAGGCCAGTTCCTCGGACAGGCGACGGCTCAGGTCGGAACCGGTCCGTTCTACATCATCATCGCGCAGTCTGAGGGAACGCCCGTTCCCGGCCCCGGGCCCAACAGCGCCGTCTGGATGTCGGTCACCCTGACCCCGTCAGCGACCCTCTCGCCACCCTCTTCGAGTTCTTCGTCGGAAATCTCCTCGAACGAGTGGATTCTCATCATCGTCATCGTGGTCGCGGCTCTGCTCGTCCTCCTCGTCGTGGGGAGACGCCGCGGGCGTGAGTTGACGGTCACGGTACTGGACTCCGGTACGCTCTCACCCATCCCGGGAGCCGAAGTTTCGGCCGATGGTCCGAAGAGCTTCTCGGGCAGCACGGGGACGAATGGAAGGATTGCCTTCGGAGGCGTGAAATCCGGCGCGTATGCGGTCAAAGCCGGTGCCCCTGGATACGCTTCACCTCCCCCCGTGACGATTCCCGTGGGGAGGGCCGCGGCGCACACCGTGAGACTGGACTCGATCACACCGCCTGCTCCGGTAGCGGTGGTCTCTCCGACCCCGGTCGTGGGACCGACCCGCCCATCGCAGGAGCCGGCCCCGGTCCCACCCCTCCCGCCGACACCCGCCCCGGCGGTTGCGCCGTCGGTTCCTGTGCCTTCCCCGGCCCCTCCGGCGCCCGAAGAAGAGGAGGGCTTTGGCGGAGAGAGGATCCGCGCAATCATCGAGACGTTCCGAGCGAAGGGGGCCCTGAGTCCGGAATCGGCCCTCACGGCCCAAGAGCTCGGCTTGTCCCGGATCTTCGTGCGGATCATGAAACGACGGAGAGGGAAGACCAAGGTCTTCGTCGAGGTCAACGGGAAGTACTATCTCGACGAGAACGCACTGCGGGCGATGAAGTAGGTCGCAGCAGGGGCGCGCGCTATCGGGGGAGGTCGGCCCCAGCCAAACTCGACGATTCCACGGGCCGGATTCTGACGAGGCGGGCGCGGGGAGACTCGCCCAAAGGATTGGGCGGTCGGTATCATCCTTCACAGGAGAAGGAACCTGGAGGATCGATTCGAGCGCTCGATCGTACCCCTGTGCGGGGACGCGCGAGGCCGTTGGCACGACCACAATCAGCGTGACGGGATGGCGTACGGAGATGTGTAGCAAACCCACACGCGGCGGGTTGTCCGAACTAAATCAACGGTGCCGTGTAGGTTCCTTGAATCGTGACGTTCACATAGTTTGATGACGCGATGTCAAAATACATTGTCGAGGTGCCGCCTGGGCCCAAGGGCATTTCGCCGCTGAAGTGGAAGGACCCGCTGGAATTAGTGTCGCTCTGGCAGGATGTCCCGTATTCGACAAGCATGAGAATCACGCTCCCATCTGCTGTCGCCCAGCTGCCGGACACATCCGAGCCCGTCGGGACCCAGAGGACGGCAAACCCCGAGTCGTTCGCGTAGATTCTTTGCGAGAGTGCCGTCGAGGATGGCAGCAGAAGAGCGGAAACTACCGTGATCGAGTAGGATCGAGGGGTGAGCGGGATCGTCGCGAGAAGGTAGAGGACGAGCAGCATCGCCACGATTCCGATGGCAACGACAATGCGCCTTCGACGGGTCCAATGTTCGCGATACACGGCGGCCCCTGGGAGATGCCTTGCAGAAGGGAGATTCCAAGGGGTGCTCATGGTGGCACGCGGTTCGGTCGAGTTCGATCGCTTTCTGAGGATTCGCATCCTCACTCTTGGTTCTTTCGAAGGGCCGACGGATTACCGAGGCTCCTTCGAGGATCCGCGCGCGGCCGTTGACCGGACAAGAAGCACCGGGCGCGGAGGGATTTGAACCCTCGACCGCCGGGTTAGGAACCCGGTGCCCTATCCAGACTAGGCTACGCGCCCTCACTGTCGGTTTCCCGAAGAGAGGATATCATGGCTTCGACGGAGCCACAGACGGCTCCGGGGCCAGCAACCGGTCGTACCGGTGGTCCACCTGGGCCACGAACCCGCCCGCGGACTCTTGCAAGATCTCGATCCCCTCGAGGTATTCGCGCAACGTCGGCAGGACCGGCCGCCGAGGGCTTCGGGGGTCGGGGGGCGGCGGGTTCGAGCCGCCGAGAGCGCTCAGCAGCCAGCGGCCCGAGCCCACGACGAAGAGGAACGGATAGACCCGGCATTCCCGTGTCAACGTGGCGAAAAGGCCTTCCGGCCGGGCGCCCGCCTTCGGCGAGCCGGAGAGGAACACGACGTGGTCGGCGCTCTTCCCCCGGTGCTCGGGGACGCGCGCGGGGTCGAGAAGGGTACGATGGGTCACCCAGCCCTTCGCGAGCATCTTCCGCTGCGAGAAAGGTAGTCCGAACGGGCCCACGAGGTGGCCCCCCCGGCCCTGGTCGGCCGCCACGAACGGCCGACGGAGGAGCTCCCCGACCGCCCAGCGCTGGTGAGCGCTCAACGAGGTCTCCTCGTTCGCGCCGTCCTTTTCGGAGAGCGCCCCGCCGAGCCCGTGCGGGTACGCCAACGTCCCCTCGAGCCCCGCGAGGTGGCACCAAAGTCCCTCGAAATCGAAGTAGACCGGCACGGTCGGCGCGTCGGCGCGGACGGTCACCGACCAGGGCGCGGCGGCCAAGCGGCTCGCCTCGACCCGGGCGAGCAGGCGCTTCGCTTCGTTGGGCTGCGTATGGAACGTCACCGCGAGGGCGGTCTGGGCTCCGGACCAGAGGACCACGTTGCCGGAGTCCCCGGCGACGGTCCGCCCGAACTCCTCGACCCGGTCGGCGAACGGCCGAGCAACCAGGAACGTGACCCACGGGCGGCCCAGCGGGACCGGGTGAGGGATGTACCGATCTCGTAGCCAGCCCTCCTGGTAGGCTCGTCGGCGGACCGCGTGGTAGGTCGACCGCGGCACGGGCACCTGCCGGAGGCGCTCGCGTTCCCGGTCGGGGCGAGCGGCCAGGAGGACAGCGATGACGCGAGCCTCCGCGTCCGTCAGGGCTCTCAGGGTCACGACCCCCCGGAGTTGCGACAGTGTAGCACGGCGTCCAAACCCTGGGGTCCGGCCCGGAGCGTCCGTTTAAGGGACGGGGATTTCATGATTGCTCACCAAGGAGCCGCTCGGAGGAACGATGGCGATGCACGCACCGGTCAAGGGGCTTCCCGTCCTCCTCGCCGTAGTAATGGCAGTCCTCATGGTATTTGTTGTCGCGTCGGCATCGGTCGAAGCGACCCCGGTGTCGCCCACATCGTCACCGGTGGGTACTTGGTCCTACGGTGTCGTGAAGACCGTCTCGGTGGGACCGCTGCCCTCCGCCACCGACCCCAACTGGTTGTACCAGGGCACGGCGACATTCGGCTACACGGTCACGAGCTGGCTCAACAACACTTCGAACACGACCTTCGAGCTCACCATCCTACGCACGATGGGCGCCGCGTTCTCCGTCGAGTTCTGTCTCAAGTCCTGCTCCTCGCCCGCGGACTGGGTGAACCTCTCCTACCGTGCCTGGGAGTCCACGACCGGGATCTCGAATTTCACGACCCAAGGGTCGGTACTCGAGGGCAAGCAGGCCGTTCCGGCGGTCGGACTCCAGAGCTCCAACGTGTGGGTCCGCTCCAACCTGACCGAGACCTACGACGCGCACCTTCCGGCTCTCAATTGGCCGACCGACAAGACGCGGTACCTCAGCGGCGCCATCGGGGGGCGCGCGGCCGTCACGTTCACCCCAGCCCTCGGCCTATTCCCCACGACGCTCACCCCCGGGACGTCCTGGAACTCGACCAGCGCGTTCCAGGCCATGGGGGCGGCGAACTATTCCTACTACTACGGTGCCCACGGACCGGGACCGTCCCACTCCACGATCATCGGTCCCATCTTGGGACCCCTTTCGGTCGCGTCTCACGGGACCGTGGCGGTCGACGGCGCCTACACGGTCGGGAGCTCCGTCAACCTCGGCGGGGTCACCTACCCGGCGATCAACCTCACCGTCATCGGTCCGTTCAGTGTTCGGGAGGGGGTCATCTTCGTCCCGAACTCGACCGACCTCTTTGGGAGCTCGAGCTTCGCGGCGACCGGGAACGCGAGCGGAACAACGACCGTCCAGCAGTCCAACCTCGACCTGCGAGCGCTCGGAAGCGGCCACTTCGGACTCGCGGCCTCGAGCTGGCGCCTTGTCACAAATTCCGCCAATCCCTACGATTCGGCGGCCAGCGCCCAAGTGTCCCCTTCGCAGATCGCTCCGGAGACGTCCAGCAGCAGCAACCCCGTTTCCACCGTAACCCTGCAAGGGGAACCTGAGACATCCACACAGGTGACATCGACACAACAGTGCCTGACCGCGGGCGTCGGATGTCCCGCAAGCGGCGGCAACTCCTCGCCCCGCGCCTTCCTGGGCGCGGTCGTAGTCATCGGGGCCGTTGCGGCCGTCTCAGCTCTCCTCGTGCTCGCTGTCGTTACTCGCCGGCGCAGTGTTCCGCCCCCCGCCTACCCGAACGCGGTCCTCTATCCCCCCGGCGTGGCGGGACCCGTGACGCCGGCGAGGGCTCCGGCAACCCCGGGCGCGCCCCCGGCTCCCGAGGACGACCCTCTCGACCACCTTTGGTGACCGCACCACCGTCCCCGCGCTGGGTGCCCGGTCGATACAGCCATCGATCGACCGTCGGATGTTCGGGCATCGCGGCCCAGAAAGGGCCCTGATCCTCCCGACGCGTCGCTCTAGCTCGGTGACGAGGAGCGCGGAGGCGGCGGCGTCCGAGTGGTGATCGGGTATCGAAGAATGGCCGCGACGCCCCGGAACGCCTTCACGAGGAGCTCGCCCTCTTCGCTCTCGGTGGAGACCAGACGGGCCGTCGCGGCCGACTCCGCGGCCCGGCGGAAGAGCCCCTCCACGTAGTCCTCGCTCGACTTCTCGCTCACCGTTCGCTGGCCACATTTCGGGCACGGCCCGTCGAGGACCGCGTCGATCGCCTCGTCCGCGAGCGACCGCTCGAACTCGTGCTCGCACGCGGTGCACCGGAAGCGCACCCGCTGCTGTCGCAGGCCCTCGGAAACGATCAGGATGTCGACCGCGCCGAGGTCGAGGGCGTGGTTGACGTCAACCTCGCCGTACGCCGCGAGACCCGACTCCGCCTTGCGGATCTCGTTGAGGAGCCGCTGGATGAGCCGCTTCTCTTCGGTGAGCTCGAGGCCGTGGAGCGTCTGGGTCGCCTTCTCGACGAGCTCCCGGAGACCGTACTCGTCCGTGTAACCGGTGTCGAACAGCGGTTGGACGACCTTCTGCTGGAGCTCGTATTGAAGGTAGCCCTCTTTGAAGAAGTACTCCTTCGTGGCCCCCGGCCCTCCAAGGAGGATCCCCTTCAGCTGCTCCTTGCGGGGCAGGAAGAGCTCGCTGGACATCTCCGCGATCTTGACGAAGAACTCGTGCGCGGCGTGCTCGATCATCCGCTCGAAGCGGTGCTGCGACTGACCCCCGCGCCCGTGCTTACTCGGGACCAGGGACGAGCGGTTGCGGAGCGGTTCGACCCGCTTTCCCCGAAGGAGACCGAGGGTGACCTCGGCCCGGTCCATGACGATGAGCCCCCAGACGTCCGGCTCGTGGACCATCGCGAGAAGGGGGTCGAGGAAGAACGACGAGTCGCATCGGTAGAGGTAGGTGTTGAGCGGTTCCGGGGGCTCGACGATGAACGTTACCGGCTCGGACTTGTCCGCTCCGATCGCCTTGTTGCCGACGAAGAACGCCACCCCGTTCGTCGGCGGCTCCTTGAAGCCACGGACCCGTCCCATGAGCGATTCGATCGCCCACATCACGTTCTTGCGGGTCGTCCGGCTCTTGATATTGGAGCTCTGCGCGTACTCGTTCCGCAGGTAGCTCATGACGTCCGAGACCTGCTTTCCCGGCGAGACGTAGAGGCTGATCAGTTCCGTAGCACGCCCCCGGCAGGCCGCGATCTCGTCCAGCTTCCGCTGGAACGAGTACCGGGCGAGTTGCAGGTCGGCCGACGGGGCGCTCATATCCACCCCGTGGCCCCTCGAGAACTAAACAGCTCCGGGGCTAGCGCATTAGGGAGGACCCATCCCGCCGGGAACGGCCACCCGTTCCCCGGGCTGCGGAGTCAGAGCAGGCGTCGGATGTGTTCGTCGATGACCTCTTCCGGGTAGGCCCCGACGATCCGGTCGACGAGCTTTCCCTGTTTGTAGAAGAGGAGCGTCGGAATGCTCATGATCCCGAGAGCGCCGGCCTTCTCGCCGTTGTCGTCGGAGTTCATCTTGCCGAACGCCACCTTGCCCTTGTAGCGCTCGCTCAGGCGGTCGACGATCGGAGAGACCATCCGGCACGGGCCGCACCACGGGGCCCATACATCGATGACGGCGGCCTGATTGTCTTGCGCGAAACGATCGTAATTGACGTCACCGACTTCTTGCACGCTCATCGAGCTGCCTCGACCCCATCGAGGTGTCCCGGCTATTAAAACGTGCTCTGGCGTCAGGGAAACCGACGGGTGCCGACTTCCCCTCGGACCCGTTGTCGCGCCCGACCCGGTCGAAGTGTCTTTGTAGATTGGAGGTGATTCGTGGACGTGTCGTTCTTTTCGAGTACTCGAGGCGACTCGGGCCTATCGACGAGCCTTGGCGCGCGGGCCGGGGAGTCCGTGCCCTATGTGGACCGAACCCGCACGCCGTCGGTGGTCCTTTCCCCGGCCGCGCGCAAAGGGATCCGCCAACGGATGCTGCTCTTCCGTCAGGCATCCCTCGACCGGATCTCTGCGCTGACCGGTACCTCGCTCTCGGACCTCGGTCGGTTCCGACGCGAGCTGCGGGAGACCGGCCTTCCCGACATGCTGCTGGACCGGGGGGCCGGGGTCGCGTTCACCCGCGAGCTCCCGCAGGGAGCTCTCCTCTACCTGATCGTTCGCGCGGCCCACCCGCGTCGCGTGGTCGAGACCGGAGTTCGCCCCGGCTACTCCACGGCGTGGATCCTCGCGGCGCTCGACGCCAACCGCGAGGGCGAGCTCACATCGCTCGGGCCCGGGCCGATCACGGGCCGGTCCTCGGGCGTGAAGGACGTCACCGTGGGGCAGTTCGTTCCCCCGTCGCTACGGACCCGGTGGACCCTCGCGCTCGGCAACAACGAGGAACGGCTTCGACAGATCCTGGCGGGCTCCGACGGGGTGGACCTCTTTTTCTACGACAACGGTCCCGTCGCATCCCGCGCCCGTTTCGAGCTCCGGGCGGCGTGGGAAGTACTCTCCCCCCGAGGCATCCTGCTCGCCCACCATATCGAGGCCAACTCCGCGTGGGCCGACTTCTGCCGGAACCAGGGAATGTCACCGCAGACGCTCGACCCGGGCCCGCCCCCGATGGGAGCGCTCGCGGTCCGGTCGCCGACGTAGCGCGACCGGCTCAGCGCTCGAGCTCTTCGACCAGGTGGACTGCCGCGGGAACGATCAGTTTCTCGATGGCGGTACGCACCGCTCGCTCGCTTCCCGGGAGGGTGAAGACGGGTTTTCCCTGGAGCACGAACAGCGCCGCCCGACTGATGATCGCGAGCGGCCCCACCTCTTGGAAGCTCAGCGAACGGTAGACCTCGCCGAACCCATCGAGCTTGCGGCCTCCCATCACCTCGAGCGCGTTCACCGTAAGGTCCCGGGAGCTCACGCCGGTCCCGCCCACGGTGATCACCGCTTCGACGCCGACCTCTTTCAGCCAGGGTTCGAGCCGCTCCCGCACGTCCGCGATGGAGTTCGCGACGAGCGCGTAGTGGATGACCCGGTGGCCGGCCTGGGTGAGCAGGTCGCGGGCCAGGTGCCCGGACGGGTCGTCCTGTTCGGTGTGCGTGTCCGATACGGAGAGGACCGCGATTCCGAGGGCTCGGTCGCCGTGGAGATGGTGGCGGCTCGACGCGTCGGAGGGTGCCTTGGTTTCGTTCATGATGCCTCTTTCCGGGACTTCGCCTTCGAGACGACCCGCACGGGCCCGAGGGAAGTCGTCGGATAGAGGCCTCGCGCATCCTTCTCGAGGTACTTGACCATGTCCCATACGGTGAGCAGAGCGACGCTCGCCCCGACGAGCGCTTCCATCTCGACGCCGGTGCGGTCGACGGTTTCGGCCTCGACCCGGACGCGAACTCCCTGGCGGGAGAGCTCGAGGTCGACCGAGCTCGCGGTCAGCGGCACCGCGTGGCAGTGCGGAATGAGGTCGGAGGTCCGCTTCATGGCGAGCAGTCCGGCGAGTTCCCCTGCGGCGAGAGGGTCGCCCTTCTCGACCCGACGGGCTCGGATCGCGTTCCGCGTCGAGGGCTTCGTGCGCAGTTCGCCAACGGCGACCGCGCGACGATGGACCCGCGGTTTCGCCCCGACGTCACGCTGTCGGGCCATGGATCACTTCTCCCCGAGCGCGCTCGCCGCGACGTGGGCTAGGACCGCCTCGAGCTGGATCCGGTCGGACGCTCCCTGAGCGAGACGGAAGTCCACCTCGCCGAGGTACTCGAGCAGCCGGACCTTCTCCCGCGCGGAGAGGACGGTATCGGGGATGTCGGGAAGGTAGCTGTGGATCGCCTTCAGGATGTCCTCGCCGGACGCGCCGCGCTCGACGAA
>Ga0187882_1004519_pt1 | contig 11281 bp, 10 predicted proteins | sample June2016WEW_19_1_3_FD_132991 | JGI IMG/M metagenome (GOLD analysis project Ga0187882, IMG submission 132991) | Peatland microbial communities from SPRUCE experiment site at the Marcell Experimental Forest, Minnesota, USA - June2016WEW_19_150 | ecosystem: Environmental > Terrestrial > Soil >...
CGAGTCTACAGATCCAGCTCTCTACTGGATTCAAGACTCTGTCAAGGCGACTTGGCGCACGAGCAAAGACTCTGGTAATGTAGGGTGTGAGAAGGCGGCCTAGGACGAGCACGAAGGCTAGGATCAGAACTATGACCGAAGCTTGAATGAAATCGATCAATTCGATTCAGCACCATCAAGCTCTTCCTGAATTCTCATCAAGAATAGGATTGATGAAATCAGCCTCGACGAATAAGCATGGGTGGTCGCTAGTTCGGGCTCGATTCGGTTACTATAGTCTGTGTGCCGTTTCCGCATCTAGGGCCTTTGGGTGCGTTTAGCACGATGGAGGTTACTGTGCTCTTTACGCCTTTTATCTTCAGAATCTTGTTCTTGAGAAAATCTCGGAATTCTTCTATGTCCGCTACTGAGACAAGCGTGACAATGTCGAATTCCCCTGTTACTTCGTAGAGTTCTTCTACGTTAGGCAGTTCAGCAAGGGCTCGTACGACGTCGTCCAGAGCGGGCGAGTCGACAAAAATGTCTACAAAGGCCAGAAGACGTGCCAAAGTCAATCATTGATCCTAGACTCCGCCTCTTGCAAGTCGAGCCTCGCGGCATGAACCTGCCGCATATTAAGCATTACCGTCCAGTACAAGCTTCAATCGAAGTCGTAGTAAGGATTTTTTCATTTTTCGCTGGTCGGACGAATGCAATGCATCCACACTAACTCGTTTTAGAGCTGATTCAGATCAGCGGGAGTCAAAGTGCATCTATATACCCTTAATTCGGTCGGACCACCTAGAGTGAGCACTCGTCATGGCCACGCCTGACAAGGGTGGGGCATGTTCTATGGTCAGACTCTCCCGACTCGATGAAGCTCTACTGGAAGCCGTCGACTTCGGCTTGGCTGTGCCGGGCGAGATTGTGCGCGAAGCCATCTACGAACGTCTCGAGACGGTATACGGAATCAAGCGCGAAGAGATCCCTGAGAAACTCCCAGTCTTCCATCAGGCTCTGCGGGAACTGGTTCGCTCGGTCGCAAGTGTCATGGAGAGAGTGATCGCCAAGAACCTCTACATTCGCCTCGGCCAGAGCTTCGTCAACCACGAAGGCTGGACACTGATCGACTATGTGAACCACGCAAAGGAAATGATGAGAAGTGCCTGAAAGACGACAGGATCGACCAGACTCCGGCGAGGCGGAGAAGAAGACGACGCTATCATCGAGCGAGTCCGAACTCCGCTATCGTCGACTCTTCGAGACAGCCCCAGACGGCATCCTGATTATTGATTTCGGCAGCGAACGAATAATCGATGCAAATCCCTTCTTGACGCAGCTCTTGGGTTATCCTCGTGATGAACTCGTCGGCAAGACATTATGGGAGATCGGTCCGTTCAGTGATGTCGTGCGAAGTAAGATTGCGTTCGACGAATTGAAGACGAAAGGCAGCATCCGCTACGAGGATCTACCTCTTGAAACAAAGGATGGTAGACAATGCAAAGTGGAGTTCGTGAGCAACGTCCACGCGCTTGACGGTGCGAAAGTCATTCAATGCAACATACTGGACATAACAGAACGCAAGCAAGCTGAGGACGCGATGCGTCGCCAGGCCGACCTGCTTCAGAAGACCTTCGACAGCATGACGGACGCGGTCTTCATCCTTGACGCCAGCCTACCTACGCCGACCGTAGTCGAGTGCAACCAAGCTGCCTGCGCGGTCTTTGGATATGATAGGGAAGAGATGCTCGGCAAGACCACAGAATTCCTGCATCTCAGCGATGAAACCCTGAGAGAGTTCCGCGCTCTCTTGTACTCCGCCGTCGAAGAGGGCCGCCTGCCTTTCCGCCTAGCCGAGTTTCACATGAAGCGCAAGAACGGCATGACCTTTCCTTCCGAGCACACAGTCTCACAACTCACGAACATCAAGGGAGAACGAACAGCTTGGGTCAGCATTGTCAGAGACATCACTGAACACAAACTGATGGAGGAAGCGCTGCGGGGGAGCGAAGAACGCCACAGACTTCTCTTTGAGAAATCGCCTGTTGGCATTGGCTTGGCTTCGCTTGATGGGAAGGTGCTTGCCGCCAATGAAACAATGCAGGCCATTACTGGGTACTCGCTTGAAGAACTCAAGAGGATCGCCCTCGCTGACACATACGAGAATCCAGCGGACAGGAAGAAATTGCTTGACTCTCTCGACCAGGCTGGTAGCGTGGCCGATTACCCCGTACGGTTGAGACGCAAAGATGGCACTCCATACGACGCCCTCCTGACGATATCGCGGGTTCACATTGCAGACAAGGAGTTCCTTCAAACAACATGCGTTGACATAACCGAACGCAAACGCATGGAGAAGGAAATACGCAGCCTAGCCGAATTTCCATCTGAAAACCCGAACCCCGTGTTGCGACTAGACAGAGAAGGTACAGTTCTGGCCGCAAACGAAGCAAGCAAGCTATTGATACAAGAGTGGCGGTCGGGAATCAGGCAAGTTGCTCCAAAGTTCTGGCGCGACCTAGTCGCTGATGCTCTTTCAACGGGACAAAGCAGGAATGTCGACATCGAATTTGGCGGGAAGTCATACACGTTTTTTGTTAAGCCACTTGTGGAGACCGGCTGCGTCAACTTTTATGGAAGGGACATCACCGAACGCAAGCGGGCTGAACAGAAGCTCCGACTTCAAAGCGAAATCACAGAGAACATGTTCGAGGGCATTCACCTTACCCGAGCTAGCGACGGCGTGATCGTCTACGCCAACCCACGGTTCGAGCAGATGTTCGGGTACGGCCCAGGCGAATTGATTGGAAAGAACACAGCAGTAGTGAATGCTCCGGTGGAAGGGAAGAGCCCTGAGGATACCTACACTGAGATCGAGACGAGCCTGAATGAGTCTGGCGCATGGATCGGAGAGGTCCGCAACGTCAAGAAAGACGGGACTCTTTTCTGGTGCCGAGCCAACGTCTCGGCACTGGAATCCTCCGAGTATGGAAGAATCTGGGTGTCGGTCCAAGAAGACATCACTGAGAGCAAGCGAACTGCGGAGAAACTGGACGCGATTCACAAGCATTCCGTACAACTCGGCGCGGAGAATAACATAGACGAGATAGTCACCTCGACCCTCGACGCTATGGAACATACGCTCGGTTTCCACTACGCAGGATTCGAGGAGGTCAAGGATGGCTTCGTTCAGATCAAGAAAGCGAGAGGCATACCAGCTTCACTTGAGCCCTTGCCGCTGGATGGGCCGGGCATTGTCGTGAAGGTGGCAAGAACCAAGGAGACGATCCGAATCTCCGACACAAGGAGCGAGCCCGCGTTTGTGGACACCAGGACGAAATCTCCTGATGGACAACCGGTTCGGATGCTCTCAGAGCTGGCTGTTCCAGTGGTCGTGAACGGCTCGGTGCTAGTGGTCTTGAATGTCGAGAACGCCCAGCTTGGAGCGTTCACCGAGTCCGATCAAGTTCTTCTCGAAACCCTCGCGATGCATGTCTCCTCAGCCATCGCTAGGCTTGAGCAGATTGAGGCTCTTCGGAGCCGTGCGGAAGAACTGGATACGCTTCAGGCGACCGTCCTCGACATTACCGCTCCCTACGATCTGTCCACGCTCCTTGAGAGGATTGTTGAACGAGCAGTGAGGCTGCTGGGAGCCAAAAGTGGAGGCATGTACCTATGCGATCCTGAGAAGCGTGAGGCTCGTTGCGTGGTGAGCTACAACACGCCTCACGACTATCGAGACGTTGTGCTCAAGTACGGTGAAGGCGCTGCCGGTCGCGTTGCTGAGACTGGGAGACCGGTCATAGTGAATGATTACCGTTTGTGGGAGGGACGAGCCGAGGTCTACGAGAAGGAGAGGCCCTTTTCAGCACTACTTAGTGCACCCATGATCTGGCAAGATCGCGTGATAGGCATAATCCACGTCATGGAGGAGTCGAAAGCCCGACGCTTCACCCAGGCTGATCTTGAGATGCTCATGCTCTTCGCAAACCACGCCACCATCGCGGTCGAGCGTACGCGAACAGAAGAAGCCCTCAAGGAGTCTGAGGAGAGGTTCCGAGGCATTGCTGAGAGAAGCTTCGACGCAATACTTACAGTAGATTTGGAGGGGAGGATCACGTACGCTTCTCCGGCAGTTGAGAGAATCACAGGGTACAGCCAGAGCGAGATGCTCGGAGCCTCATTCCAAAAGTTCCTGCCGGAATCCGAGATTCCGAATGGGATGCGAATCCTTAGCGAAGCAGTCACAGGAGACGCGGCCACGAGCGTAGAAGCCAACATCCTGAAGAAAGATGGTTCAATAATCTGCTTTGAGTTCGCCGGTTCGCCGATCTTGAAGGACGGAAAGCTGGCTGGATTTCAGGGCATCGCGCGGGATGTCACGGAACGCAAGCGAATGGAGACGGCGCTTAAGGAGAGCGAAGAGCGATACAGGATGATGTTCCGGAGCATGGGTGACGCCGTATCCGTCTATGAAGCCGTGGATCAAGGAAACGACTTCGTCTTCAGAGATTTCAATGAAGCCGCGGAGCGAATAGAGAAGGTCAAGAGTGAGGACGTAATCGGCAGAAGTGTCCTTGAGGTTTTTCCGGGTGTGAAGGATCTCGGGCTTTTCGAGGTTTTTCAGCGAGTCTGGAAGACAGGGAAGCCTGAGCATCTGCCCGCAGGGATCTACAAGGATAAGCGAATGGTGGGCTGGAGGGAGAACTACGTATACAAGCTACCTTCCGGCGAACTCGTTGCGGTTTACCAGGATATCACTGATCGCAAACGGCTGGAAGAAGAGCTTAGACAGTACTCGCTGCATCTGGAAAGGTTGGTGAATGAGAGGACAAAGGAGCTTCGTTCGGCTAGGGAGCGACTCGAGTATGTGATCAGTTCGAACCCGGCTGTGATCTACACAGGCAAGCCTCTGGCGGACGGCTCTGACTTTGTTCTGACTTACGTAAGTGAGAGAGTCAGTTCAATGATTGGCTTTGAGCCACAAGATTTCGTTGGTCATCCCGAGGTCTGGGAACGCCGTGTTCACCCGGAGGACCTGCGGCCTGCACTGTCGCAGGTTCCCCGCCTTTGGAAGGAAGGGCAGTATGCGTTCGAGTATAGGTTTCTGCATAGAGACGGAAACTACCGGTGGATACGCGAAGAAGCAAAGTTGGTCCGTGATACTGATGGCAAGCCGATTGAGGTCAATGGGTACTGGACCGATGTCAGCGAACGCAAGCGCTTGGAGGAAGAGCTTGCAAAGTCTCAGCGGCTAGCTACTATCGTAGAGACTTCAGCCATGGTAGGTCACGATCTCCGCAATCCCTTGCAGGGAATTGCTGGAATCGTCTATCTGGCGAAGAGGGACTTGGAGTCTAGAAAGGCTGCGGACAGAAAAGCTGCTGCCGCCCTGCTTGACACTATTCAAGAGCAGATTGTGTACATGGACAAGATTGTCTCTGACTTGCAGGACTACTCGCAGCCCCTTGCGCCCAAGCTTACTGAAACCGACCTGCCAAACCTGATCAGGCAGACACTCTCAACGATCAAGATACCTAAAGCCGTCAAGGTTACCGTAGAAATAGAGAAGCCCGCAGAGAATGCCATGATTGACCCCACCTTGATGAGGCGAACGCTTACGAATCTAACCATAAACGCCATCCAGGCCATGCCGAAAAGGGGGAAGCTGACGGTACGAGCTCGCAGCAAGGGGAACTCGACAGTCATAACTGTTGAGGATACGGGCGAGGGGATACCCAAGAAGAATCTGACCAAGCTGTTCAGTCCATTCTTCACCACTAAAGCCAAAGGCCAAGGCCTAGGGTTAGCTGTCTGCAAGCGACTCGTGGAAGCTCAGGGCGGCACAATCACCGTTAAGAGTAAGCCCCGCAAAGGCACCGCATTCACCATCAAGATGCCGCGAGGCAAGAGGGAGGTGGCGAGTTAGGTTGGAGAAGAAGAAGAGCATCCTCGTGATCGATGATGACGAAGTAGTCCTCGACTCAATTGCTGAGGCGCTTAGACTGGAGGGATACAAAGTCGACACCGCCGAAACCGGCAAGGAGGCAATCGAGAAATGTAATTTCAGATTCTACAACCTCGTCCTGATAGACATCCGCCTTCCCGACATGGAAGGAACGAAACTCCTGAAAGCCATGAAAGACACAACACCAAAGATGGTCAAGATAATCGTGACAGGCTACCCGTCACTTCAAAACGCCACAGAAGCCCTGAACAAAGGCGCCGACGGCTACGTAATCAAACCCATAGACATACCGAAGCTCCTCACAACTGTCAAAGAGCACCTGCAGAAACAAGAAGAAGCTGGAGAATACAGCGAGCAAAAATTCGCGGACTTTATAGAAACACGAGCTAGAGAAGTAGAGCAGTCTGCTGCAAAACGATCGGCGCGATGAGCTCGCTAGCACGAAGAATGGATCTCATCAGAAGATAGGACACGTCTCGCGTAAGCTGCAGCCACCGGAATAGGGTGAGGGAAGACTTCGTCTGATTTTCGATGCGAGCGACTATCTATTCTTGGCTTCCTTGGTCAGTTGCTTCGTGGCTTTCCGTACTGCGTCCGTGCTGCGATAGCGTGGAGACCAACCAAGTGTACGCAGTTTTGAGATATCGAGGAGCATCTGCTTCACGTCGCCGGGCCAGCCTCTCCCTTCAGGGCCGGGCTTGAAGCTGATCTGAACATCTCTCAGGCCCAACTCTTCGATAACGATACTAGCTATTGTTTTGACATCCGTTTGATCGTCTGTCCCAACGTTGTAGATCCCCGGATTCTCATTACCGTGCTTCGTTGCATGGATGAACGCGTCGATACAGTCGTCAATGTAGATGTAGGACTTCGCCTGCGTCCCATCGCCTAAGACTTCGAGTTTTGCCGGGTTCTGGTGAAGCTTTGTCAGGAAATCATGTATGACGCCGTGCCTACTGCCCGGTCCGACTACGTTCGCGAAGCGAAAGATCAGAGCCTTCAAGCCTAGCAGATGACTGTAGGCGGTTATGAGAGCCTCGCAACCCAGCTTGGTCGCGCCATACATCGAGATCGGCACGAGAGGTCCGTAGTTCTCCGGCGTCGGCAGTTGCGTGGCATCTCCATAGACAGTCGATGTCGAGGTGAAAATGAGAGCGCCACGCCAGGACCTTGCTCTCAGTGCTTCGAGGAGCACGTGAGTACTTCGGAGATTCTGCTCGAAGTCAATCTCTCCGTCGCTGAGAGCCGCCCTCACTTCGGGATTCGCTGCCAAGTGAAATATGGCTGTGCAGTCGTCTAGTAGACTCTCTACTTGCTTCTGCTCGCGAACGTCACCTAGAGTGAATTCGAAAAGCTTGCTATCCATGATGTCTGCAATGTTCGCCTTTGTGCCGGTGCTTAGATTGTCTAGAGCTCGAACCTCTACTCGGTCAGCAACGAATCTCCTACAAAGATGGCTGCCGATGAATCCTGCCGCTCCGGTCACGAGGACCTTGCCCGCAAGATCCGCATGATCCATGACTGTCACTCACAAGTGCAGCATCGAATGCGCTTGATTTATCCTTTGGGCCAAATGGGGCAGAGACACAATTTCCGATAGCTCCAAGATCAAGTACAACAATGCTGCGGAGACCGAGATCGGCAAGCGCGGGGATCTATTCAAGAAGGATAGAACGATGCATGAGTCTTCAACGAAACGCAAGCGAACATGCAAATCAGTTGGAGAGACACATGATTGATGACTCCAAATTCTTCAGGAGTGCTTAGTTAGTCAATATATAGGGCGCTTCATTCCTACTGTTTCGACCTTGTGATGAGTGCAAGCCAAGATTTCGAGCTCTGCGGACTCCGCGTCGGGGACGACCTTGATTATCGCCAGCGCGAGGTGCTATCCGCACTTTCTGAAGACCAGAAGGCGACGTACTCATTCCAGGGACTGCGCAGAAAGCTCGGGTTCCATCAAGAGATGCTCTCAAGAACACTCGACCGTCTTGAGGAGGAGAATCTCGTTGAGAAAACCCATGATGGATACCGAATCAACGCCAAAGTCAGCACTCCCCACATGGACTATGTGGCCGAAGTAACGCCCATTGAAACACAAGTGGTGACAGCCCATCTTCCCCTCAAGACAGACGTGAGCGTCGTTTTGAATACTCTCAAGGGAAGATGGTTCGCAGATTTTCGCTGGCTCGGATACTCGCAGACCCCATCCGGCGCCGCCTTGAGCTGGATAACTGAAGATGGGCGCATCCAACTGCGAGCCAAGATATTCAGAAACACGCTTTCGATAAACGTGCTATATCGATCAAGAACGGACGAGGAGCGAGCCATCAGGTCGGCCTTCGAGCTTTTCGATTTCGTCACAAAACAGAACTCGCTTCCGCCAAAGCATGAGATCTTGAGCTGAACGCTATTCTTCGCACGCCGAGAGTCTCTTCCGCTCAAGGATGGGACTGTGACCGGGTTTCGAAATCCCCAGTCAATATGCTCCACCTACGCCCTACTGTTCCTCAGTGAGCAAGCATGAGATACAGACCGATCATGGCATCAACAACCTGGAGCGGCCAGAGGTTCGGCACATTGAGGGCTTGGGAGCCAATAGAGCCAGATCCCGAGCCACTGGGAAGACCACGCGATCCGTTCATTCCACTGTGAAATTAGATGGAGGTGAAATCTATGGATGAATGCTGCGGATTTGGATACGAGTATGGACGCAGGTTTCTGACGCGCGAAGAGAAGATCAAGCGACTAGAAGAGTACAAAGAGTACCTAGATCAAGAAGCTGCTGGCGTCGCTGAACGAATCGAAGAACTCAAGAAAGAAAAAACCTAGTCCCATCTTTTCCAAGTGTTCGGGAGAAATCCCCTGGCCCGCCTTGTTCCCTTCTCTTTGAGGTCCCGCGCGACGGGATCTATGTGAAGAGAGAAGAACGAACGGGCTAGGGCGGGGATCTCCCAACACCCCTCTTTCATTCTCAACTTGAGGTAGACGATGCCGCAGACTTCGTTACAAATCGGAATGCCATGATTCACGCGGTCTAGAGATAGCGTGGGCGTTTCGTTCAGATAGTCGCTGAGAGCGGAAATGCAGGCGGTTTCTAATGTCTCCGTACGAGTTCGAATTACTCGTAGGCTGCCTCGCCATGTTGACTCATGTCTAGTCCGGCGTCTTCTTCCTTGGCACTCACTCTGATTGGCGTGAAGATGTTGATGACTCTCAATAATACGTAGGAGCCGACAAACGCGAAGCTTGCCACAACTACGATTCCAATTAGCTGAGCCACGACTAGTGCCGGGTTTCCGAAGAATAGGCCGTTAGGTCCGGCGGCATTGATTGCGGTTGAGGCGAAGAGACCCGTAGCGAATGTCCCTAGGATTCCGCCCGCGCCGTGACACGCAAACACGTCCAGTGAATCATCCAGAGTGGTTCTGGCCCGCCAACCTGCGACGAAGTTGCACATGATTCCCGCTGCAAGTCCGATGATTATCGCGGGCATTGGGCCCACATAACCAGATGCTGGCGTTACTGCGGCTAAGGCACATACTGCTCCAACAGAAATCCCTACAGCAGATGGTTTGCCCTTTCTAATCCAGTCAGTCAGCATCCAGCTTACGGCACCTGCCGCTGCTGCCAAGTTTGTCACTACCAGAGCATTAACGGCCACAGCGTCGGCTGCAAGTGCACTGCCAGCATTGAAACCGAACCATCCGAACCAAAGGATGGATGCACCAAGAATCACGTATGGTATGTTGTTCGGTCTGATCTCCTTCTTTTGGTCAATACCCTCTCTTCTACCTACTACCAGGGCGGCAGCTATGGCAGAGACGCCCGCCGCCGTGTGCACCACTAATCCTCCAGCAAAATCTACAACTCCAATTACTCTTAGTATCCCGCCCACGGCCCAAATCCAGTGAGCGATTGGGGCATAGATGAGAGTGGTCCAGAGCACTACGAAGATGATCAGGGATTTGAATCGGATTCTTTCAGCGAACGCTCCGATAATGAGCGCTGGAGTTATGGCTGCGAATTTCAACTGAAACGCGAAATAGAGCAGCTCGGGAATCGTTGATGAGTATCCCGGGTTGGGTGCTAACCCGACGTTATTCAGACCGATGTCGGCTAGGCTACCGATGAATCCATGTAGTGACGGACCTAGTGCGAGGCTGTAGCCCCAAAGAGCCCATACAAGGCTGATGACTGCAAATATGGAAAAGCATTGGACTATTGTCGAAACAAGATTCTTCTTTCTGACAAGTCCGCCGTAGAAGAACCCCAAAGCAGGCGTCATGATCATGACCAATGCGGTGGCGGTAATTACCCAGGCGATATCTCCCGAATTCAGCAATTGCTCTCACCTGAAGCTGAACCACTGCGAAGGCGCGAAGTATGAGGCTATAATACTTGTCCATGGGCAGAATGCGTGCCGGTCTTGATGGAGCCAAGCGATGAAGGTTGTGGGCTGGGGGAAAGCTTAAGCCTTTAATTATTATCGCCCTAAGTTTCAGGACGGGATGAGCTTGCACAAGTCGGTCGTTCTCACAAAGACGGCGTCTGACGTACTCACGGCGTCAATACACGTCAACGAAGTGATCATGGCGCTGCCCGTGACCTCTTGTAGCGTCAATATTCGCACTTCAGCTTGTTCAGGCCCAACCGTTGGGGAATTAGAATTCAGGATAGCAGCCATGCAGGGACTCCTGAACTGCTGATTTGAGCACACGGGGACATGTGGAATGTCACAGAACCCCATCTCCAAGTTCGATGTGTGGCGTGCGTTGTCAGATGGATTGAAGACATGGAATAGACTTGCCGAGAGAAATCTTTCAGTCCTGCAGTTGACTGTGGCTGAATTGCGGGCGCTTAGGGTGCTCTCGGAATCCGGCCCATGCTCGATGGTAACGCTCGCTAGGGAGCAGAGAATGACCGCGCCCGGAATGACCATCGTCGTCGACAGGCTTGAAAGGGCGGGGCTTGCTCGACGTGTGAGAAGCGATGCGGACAGAAGGGCGATCAACGCAGTCATAACTGGCAAAGGCGGTGAGAAGCTGAAGCGAGCCCTGAAACTTCACGACAAGTTCGTCGAGAGAGCGATCCGTGGCGTTACCTCCCAGGAGATGGATTCCTTTCTCGTTATTCTAGACCGACTTGTCGTCGCCGCCGAAGGCACAGCGAATGTGCCCTAGCAATCTAGTCACAAGGCAAGAAGACGGCCTTCATCACCCTAGCCGCCCCGAAGCATCGGCCTTCAGGGTATCTTTCGTCCACTCTTGTTTGCTTGTGTCTGCGCACCATTGGACCCACACACGCGAACCCTCCGAGGGAGACCACGACGAC
>Ga0187882_1004531_pt1 | contig 11263 bp, 10 predicted proteins | sample June2016WEW_19_1_3_FD_132991 | JGI IMG/M metagenome (GOLD analysis project Ga0187882, IMG submission 132991) | Peatland microbial communities from SPRUCE experiment site at the Marcell Experimental Forest, Minnesota, USA - June2016WEW_19_150 | ecosystem: Environmental > Terrestrial > Soil >...
GTCCTGGAGGGCGTCCCAGATTATCTTTTCGGTCAAATCGAGGATGTGACTGTCCTGTCGTCGAATTTTGCCGTGGCCGTATAATTCCTTAAGCTCGGTGCCCGATGAATCCATGAGTTTTATTAAACTTTCTTTCGAGCCGCCCATAAGTTTTGATGACTTTATGGTGTCGCTTATATTTGTCAGCCGGTCCTTTATCGCCTCGAAAAAATTTCCCCGCTCCGGGAGAGGCGTCTTGAGAACATCTTTTATCAGGAACACCAGCAGCGGTATCGGGCCGAATATCAGTGTTAGGATATTTACGACAGGCTTTCTGTGTTTGGGCACTACGAGGCTGAATTCCACCCGCTGGACGCAGTATAACCCCAGATATACCCATATCACAAGGAGAAGGAGCTTTATGGGATTAAACGCTATTTCCCCTGCCAGCCCGACAATGGCATTCACACCTGCGTGGCTTATTAACCCCAGCCCCGAATGGTGTGTGGCCTGAAACGATACTGTAAAAAACCAGCATTGCATACCTTCCCTCTAATCCTCTAACTATTATCCGGAAGCAATTGCCAATTGTTCCAAATTAACATATTTTTCCCTTGTTGGCAAGGTATTTAGAGGGTATTGGCGCCGAGATTTCGGGAGACTTCCCCCGTGGTAAGTCCTAAAGGTTTTCGGCGTCTTCTGCTGCCAGCCGTTGCGAAAACTCGCGCCAGGTCTGCATAGAGCGTCTGAGGTTGTCCCGAACGTCGCCGCCTATGCCTTGGCCCTGCAATCCTATGGGGCCCGTGAAGCCAGCCTGCTTTATCGTTCTTAAAAATCTGTAAACATCAAATGTTCCATGGTCCAGCGTTTCTATTGACCCCGCTTCCGTCGTTCCGTTTATTGTTACGACGAGCAAATAAGGCATCGCCTTGGCCACCGCCGTTTCCATATTCGCGGGCTTGTCGGTTTTGAGCCAGTGATACAAATTGAATACTATGCCGACGTTGCGTCTGTTGCTTTTTTCCGCGACGCGCACCGCGTCTTCAATTTTTTCGAGCCAGAAACTCTCGTGGGGGTATAGGGCGACGGCGACCCCATTTTTGCTGGCGACGTCGGCCATCCGGTTGATTATCACGACCGCCTGCTCATCGCCGCCGACCGTCGATTTTTGATACACGTCGCTGGTCATCGCTATCCATATTGTTGATTTGCGGCCTGCCAGCAGCCTGATGCTGTCCTCAATCAGGGGCATGTACTTTTCAGCCGGCTCTTCAAGTTTTATCGTAAAATATGCCCCGAACGCCCTGAGATTTGCTTTATCGAGTTCGCCGAGCATTTCAGCAAGGCCGGCAGCGCCGTTGGCCGGATTTCTTTCCCAGTATCCTATGCCGGCGTATCCAAGCTCTTTGAGCATATCGACCTGCGATTTGGCCGACCTGTGCGATTCGTCAATGATGCCCGTATCCATCGCGAAAAAAGGATTAGTCAGTCCCATTTTGTCCGAATCGAGGGGCATCACCCATATATTTCGAAACGCCACAGGCCCATGGTCTCCCTGCAATGCAAGCGGTCCCCTGGCAAGGTCGTTGGGCTTGAAACTGCCTCTGGTGGGGCCGGTCAGTTCCACGTCTTTATGTATCAGTGTTTCGTTGAGCCATAGTTTTACGATTTTTGCGTTGGTGATTTTTTCCCCTTTGCTGTCGAACCTGGCTGCGCGGAAGATAATATCAAAGGTTTGCCACTGGCCGGGCGGGCGCGAGGCGTTCACTAAGGGCGAATGGCCATCGTATGATTTTACGGGCCTGGTTTCATCCCATCGAGGGTATATCCCCCCGCATTCCCCGCCGGGATATGCGACATTAGCATCGGTCCAGCTGTCGAGTATCTGAATCTCATATTGTCCCTGTAAGTACACGCCGGAGTTCGAGCTTTTCGGTATTATAAATTCGACGTGTATCCGTGCGTCGCCGAATTCTTCTCTGCTCACAAGCGGGGGGCTTTTGGCTTTTCGACCGTTGTATATAACTCCTGTGCCTTCCCTCACGGACAGCAGGTTTTCGTTGTGCGGATGCTCAAAGGCATCTCCGACAACGCTCCATTCCGGATTTAGCCGCCACGTTGAAAGGTCTGTTCCTGTCAGCTTGATTTTTTCGTTTCCCTCAGTCGTGCCGCAAAGAAAGGCAAGCCATATTGCCAGCACAACGCTGATTTTAGACATCTTTCTCATTCAACTTTCCCAACCAGGTCTCTCACCGCGGTGACACCGTGACTGTCGCAATACTTGTTGATTCCGTTGATAATTTTCACGGCGCAGTTCGGCTCAACAAAATTCGACGTTCCAACCGCGACGGCAGTTGCGCCCGCGAGGATAAATTCAATCGCGTCCGAAGCGGTCCTTATCCCGCCCATACCCAGAATCGGTATCTGTGTCCCTTTTGTTACTTCGTTAAAGACCTTGTTTACCATATAGACGGCAATCGGTTTTATCGCGGGGCCTGACAGGCCGCCCGTACGATTTGCCAATACTGGTTTTCGCGTTTCGATGTCTATGACCATAGCGGTAAAGGTGTTGATTAAACTGAGCGCATCGGCGCCGCCCTCGACGGCGGCTTTTGCAGTAACGGCGATATCTGTAACGCTTGGCGTAAGTTTAACCATTAATATCTTACTTCCGCAGGCGGATTTTACCGCCGAGGTAATTTCTTTGACCAACGCCGGCTGAGTGCCAAACGTGATTCCGCCTTGCTTGACATTGGGGCAACTGATGTTCAGTTCGAAACCAGCTATCGCTTTCTGTTCGCAAAGACGTTGTGCGACCGCGACGTAATCTTCGATTGTCTCACCGGCTATATTCACAAATACCGCGCAGGACATTTTTTCAATCGCGGGCAGCTTTTCAGCGACAAACTCATCGACGCCGACATTTGCCAGCCCGATGGCGTTGAGCATCCCGCTGTCGGTTTCGACTATCCTTGGCGTCGGATTTCCCTGCCGGGGTTTTATCGTAACGCTTTTGGTTATGAACCCGCCGAGTTTGCTGACGTCCATAAAATCGCCCAGCTCGTCGGCGTAGCCGCATGTCCCCGATGCCGTCCATACGGGGTTGGCCGTTTTCAATCCCGCGAACTCAACTGACATATCAACCTGGTTTTCCATTGTGCCTCCGCATTATATTTAGGGGTTATATTCTACCGCCCAAACGGGTATAATACAACCACTTGAATTAGTATCATTAGGGACTTTATGAATGTGACGGGAAAAAAGGGCAGGGTTTATCTGGTGGGAGCCGGGCCTGGCAGGCCGGACCTCATTACGGTCCGCGGGCTGGAATTGCTCAAGTGTGCCGATTGCGTCATTTACGACAAACTCGCCAATCCGGGCCTTTTGAATTACGCCCGTCCCGATGCCGAACTGCTTGCTGTCCCCAAACGCATCGGCCCTGAGTCCTTCAGGCAGGAGCAGATTAATAATCTGCTCGTCCAAAAAGCCGGCGAGGGTAAATCAGTGGTTCGCCTCAAAGGAGGCGACCCGTATATTTTCGGCAGGGGCACCGAGGAAGCGGCTGTTCTCGCTGAAGCTGGAATCGACTTCGAGGTTGTGCCGGGCGTCACCGCCGCGCTTGCCGCAAGCTGCTATTCAGGTATTGCCCTTACCGACAGGAATTTCGCCTCCGAAGCGATATTTGTCACGGGCCACGAAGCCGAAGGCAAACAGCAGACGGGTATAGACTGGCAGTTGCTCGCCAGATTCACCGGCACAATTGTCTTTTATATGGGGATGGAAAACCTTAACGATATTGTCCGTAAGCTCATCGAAAATGGTATGTCCCCTGATACGCCGTCAGCCGTTGTTGCCGATGCGACGTTAGCCACGCAAAAATTCGTCAAAGCAACGCTGGCGAAAATAGCCGATAGCTGCGCCAAAAATGAAATCACGCCCCCCGCCCTTGTTTTCATTGGCCCGACCGCGGTCGGCGATGCCAGCCTCGACTGGCTTTCTGAATTGCCCTTGTTCGGGAAAACCATAGTGGTTACCCGCGACGCCGAAGGCGGCGCCGAATTTGCCGCTAAACTTGCAGGCAGGATGGCTGTTACGATTGAAATGCCCGTCACTAAAATCAAGACGCTTACCGATTCAGGCGACTTTATAAAAACTCTTGCCCAAATTAAATTTTATGACTGGATAATCTTCACCAGTTGCAATGGCGTCGAAGCCGTCTTTGCCGCGCTGGCAAAACTCAACAGGGACGCCCGTGTTTTCGGTTCAGCCAAAATCGCCGCCATCGGCGTCAGGACCGCCGAAAAACTTTCACAATTCGGTCTAAAGGCCGATTTTGTCCCCGATGCCTTTACCAGCAAAGACCTTGCCGAAGGTCTTATCGACTTTACAAACCTTCGTGACAAAAAAGTCCTTCTTCTGCGTTCACTTATCGCCTCCGATGACTTGCCACAATTACTCGAAGCCGCCGGAGCATCTGTGGATAATGTCCCTGTTTATACCCACGAAAAAAACCTGTGCGATATGAAACCGCTTTCCGAGAGGCCAATTCACTGGCTGACCTTTGCAAGCCCTTTCGCCGCAACGTGCTTCTTTGAACAAGTTTCAGTCGATTTCGTAAAATCCAGCGGTGCCAAAGTCGCTTCAATAGGCCCGGTGACATCGAAAAAACTCGCTGAGCTTGGCGTAAAAGTTGACGTCGAGGCCGCTGAACATACTTTCGACGGTCTGCTTGCCGCTATCGAACAACACGAAATACGAACGAATAAATGATAAACATATCAAAATTATATTGCGGCCTCGCCGGACAATCCGACCATTTACGCTACGGCAACAGGGAGTCCGTCGGCCCCATCGTTGTTTATAACTGCACCTCCCGTTGCAATCTCCGCTGCCTTCACTGCTACGCCGCTTCAGATTCGACACGCCGTGACACCGAGCTTTCCACCGACCAGGCGAAAAAACTCTTGAATGGCATTCTCGAAATTAATGCTCCCGTGGTATTATTTTCCGGCGGCGAACCACTGCTTCGCCCCGATTTGTTTGAACTGCTCGCCGAGGCCAAACGCATCGGCCTGCGAACAGTCATCTCTACCAATGGCACACTCATCGACAATGACACAGCCAAAAAACTTGCCGAGGCGAACATAAGCTATGTTGGAATTTCAATCGACGGCCCTGAGGAATTTCACAACCGTTTCCGCCAGACAAGCGGCTGCTTCAAAGCGACTATGACCGGCTTCGAAAACTGCAGAAAATCGAATCTGCGGACGGGCCTGCGCTTTACAATCAGCAATTCCAATAAAGAGCAGGTCCCCGCCGTCTTCGATATTTGCAAAGCCAACGGCGTAAGACGCGTTTGTTTTTATCACCTCATCAGGACGGGCAGGGCAAAAGATATTGAGTCGCAGGCGGTTTCAATCGCCGACACCCGAAAGGTTATGGACGTGATTCTTGAAAGCACTGCCGACTTTGTCTCAAAAGGCCTACTCGACGAGGTCCTGACTGTCGGCAATCACGCCGATGGGCCGTATCTGCTTGTTAAAATGAAACAGCAGGGGAAAAATATCGACCAGCAAAAACAGCTTCTTTTATCCAATGGCGGCAACCGCATAGGCGAAAAAATATCCTCAGTCGGCTGGGATGGCTCCGTTTACGCCGACCAGTTCTGGCGAAATTACCCCTTAGGCAATGTCACCCGGAAGACCTTCAAACAAATCTGGACTAATCCTGACGAGCCGGTGCTGCAAAAGCTCCGCAATAAATCGAAGTTCGCCGATAAACGCTGCCTCAAGTGCAAATGGTTCGATTTGTGCAAAGGCAACTTCCGCTTCCTCGGCTCCGACCCCGACATAAAAAACTGGCGATTAGAACCCGATTGCTATCTCACTGACGCCGAAATCGGATTGTAGATAATCGCGTCCTGCATCCTCACGATTTCGGGGCAATTGATTTTCGTATTGATTCGGTGAATTGACGCAGTTGTCTTTTCAAATCTGGATTAAGTATCGCGACACTGCCTTTGATAAGGGCTATTGTTATTGTCGTCGGTATCAGCAGGAACAAATAAAGAATGAAATAAGGCAGGCCGTTGAAAAGCGGCTTCGGCAGCTCGAACCTGCCCGTGGGCGTGTTTATATCGAAGGAAATATCTGTTTCGGGGACGATTTTTTGAACTATCTCGGGCGTATTTGTGCCGTGGATTGAATCGTTAACGAGAGCCAGCACCCAGATGCCTAACGGTATGGCAAAGGCAATAAAGATTATCGCCAGCCCTATTCTTACTGTTGTTATTGAGGAATCTTCCTGCTGTGGCTGCCCTTCAAACATATCTGTCTCCCTGTTTTTAATGCGATAAAAACTTTTTGTTTTTTGTTCTAATATTGTATGATTGGGTTTGGACGAGTCAAGGATTGATTGTCGAAAGAAAATAATCAATAATCAATTACCAATAATCAATTGATTAAGGTGCGATTATGGCTTTTCCAAATAACAGGATGCGTCGGCTAAGAACTACCGATTCGATGCGTCGGCTGGTTCGTGAAACGGCCGTTACCGTCGAAACCCTTGTTTATCCGCTTTTTGTCCGCAAAGGCAATAAGCTCAAAGAGCCAATCGAATCGATGGCGGATTGCTTCCACTTCTCGCCCGATACTATCGTCAAAGAAGCTGAAGAGGTCGCTAATCTCAGCATACCCGCTATTTTGCTTTTCGGATTGCCGGATAAGAAAGATAAATCCGGTAGCGAGGCCTGGGCCGAAGACGGTGCGGTGCAGTCGGCGGTTCGCCAGATTAAAAAAGCTGTCCCCCAGCTCGTTGTTATTACTGATGTCTGCCTTTGCGCCTATACAAGCACCGGCCACTGCGGCGTAATCAAAAACGGCAAGGTCGATAATGATTCGACAATAGAATTGCTCGCCAAGGTTGCGTTATCACACGCGCAGGCCGGAGCGGATATCGTTGCACCCTCGGATATGATGGATGGCCGGGTAAAGGCGATTCGCGAAGCCCTCGAAAAGAACGGTTTCCCCGATGTCGCGATTATGTCTTACGCTGCCAAATTTGCCTCCGCTTTTTACGGTCCGTTCAGAGACGCCGCGGAATCAGCGCCGGATGCCTCGACAGGCCTTACGGATAGAAAGACCTACCAGATGGACCCCGCCAACGCCCGCCAGGCATTAGCCGAAATCGCCCTCGATATCGAAGAGGGCGCAGATATTGTCATGGTCAAACCCGCCTTGCCGTATCTCGATATAATTTACCGTGCCCGTCAGCGTTTCGATTGTCCCATTGCCGCCTATAACGTCTCTGGCGAATATATGATGGTTCACGCCTCCGCCGCCGCAGGCCACATCGATAAAGATGCCGCGATGATGAGCGTCCTCACCGCCATCAAGCGGGCCGGGGCGGACATAATTATCACCTACTTCGCGAAAAAAATGGCGCAGTCCTCCTCCAAATTCGTATAAAATATATGGGCACGGGCTAAATTAAACTTATAATGTGCAGCGACGCTCAAACGGGTGTCGAGTCACGAATAACGAAATGGAGACCAACTATGTGCGAAAAATGCGGCTGCAATCAGGATAAAAAACAGGATACCTTCGAGACGAAGGTTAAAGCGATAATCGAAGCCATCAGGCCGAACCTGCAAAGCCACGGCGGTGACGTCGAACTTGTCGCCACCGAAAAGGGCTCAACAGTCAAAGTCCGCCTTCAGGGCGCCTGCTCTGGATGCCCGGGCGCAAAAATGACCCTCAAGATGGGAATCGAACGGCTTCTCAAAGAAAAAATCCCACAGGTCAAAGAAGTCATCGCGGTTGACTAAAAATTTTAGACACGAATACGAAGAAGCTTTCTCCCGGTTTGCGGATGCCCCGGCTGCCAGGGCCTTCGGGCTTGGCAGGCACGCCCTGTTCATATTGCTCAAAGCCCTCGATATAAATCCCGGCGACAAAGTAGGCGTCTGTGCCTTTACCTGCCTGGCTGTCGTAGAAGCCGTCAAGGTCTGCGGCGCTGTCCCTGTATATCTGGACATTGATGAGCACCTCTGTATCGACCCGCAGGAAATTCTTATACAGGATGCCGGCTCTCTCAAAGCTGTAGTATTACAGCACACTTTCGGCAACCCAGGTCGATTCGACCAGCTTCTCGCCGCCTGCGATAAAATCGGCGCAAAAATTATCGAAGATTGTGCCCACTCGCTGGATTGCAGGTGGAACGATAAAAAATTAGGCACCTGGGGCGAGGGGGCCGTTCGTCTGGGAGGGATGTTAACCGTAAATTCAAGTGAGCTTCTCGAAAAAGTTGACCGCCAAATCGAGCGGTTTGCGGCGCCCGCGTCCGAAAAATCAGAGTTTATTCAGGCCTGCCTCAGGCGGGCATATCATCCCTTCAGTCAGTCGCGGCTCGATTGTTTCCTCGGATATCAATACTCCCGGCTTCGCAGTATGTTGCGTTTCAGGGGAAAATCTTTTCTGAAAGCCGGCTTTCCTTCCTGCGAAGGATACGCCCAATTGTCGGGAGAAACCAAGGCAAAAGCGGGATTGAAACAACTCGAAAACTGGCACAAATTGCATCAGCTCCGGCTTCAAAATACAGCGATTATAGAGGAATCCTTCAGCGACGCGGGATTGTCCCTTTGGCCCAAACAGCCGCAGGCAGATATCACACTGATGAGATACCCCTTACGGGTATATAAGAAATGGGAAATAGTCCACAGGGGAGGCATTCGAGGCCTCGACATCGCCGGCTGGTATTCCAGCCCCGTCCATCCGCTTGGCGACAGTGACCTTGCCAAGGTTGATTACCACCGTGGCTCCTGCCCAAGAGCCGAAGGCACAATCGAACGATTAGTGCACCTGCCCACGGGCCAATCGCTTAATAAACACAAATTGCACGCGATGATGAGAATATTAAACGGCTGAACGCTATACGCTGTCCGCTGAACGCTACCAGCGCGGCCAACAACGATTTCTATGTTGAAAAAGAGGGTTAGAAAAGCTTCGGCGGATAGATTTTATGGTTCCCCGGATTTCAGATGTTTGGATTAGGAGCGTCTATGCAAGCTGTGCCCCCAATTCTCGCAGCATTGCGAACGTGTCAATATAACGTATATTGAATGGCCCACATACATTTGGGATCGGGACTCTTATTTTTATATCTGGTTTCAGAACTTCCTGGGTAACTATGACACGCCCTTTGGCCAAGGCATAAGCCACCAACCAGCCATCCGGCTCATTGGCGAACTCGGTCTTGGCAGCATTGGTATATTGTGGTTGACCCTGCACCCAAGTTACGACCGTTCCATAGGATTCAATGACACTCTTTTCATCTGTCGAGCGGAATGCGTTACTGAAGTCGCCGTTTGCCCATTTGGCAAGTTCATCTTGCTCTTCATTTTTCCCTTTTCCTCTCTCCAACTCTTTCTTAACCAAATCTATACTTTCAATCACGCCATTATCAGCACGATCGATCAGGATGTCCCAGAATCTACTGCGGAGATCGAATGCATAGTAACGACGCGCGGCTTCGATAAACACATTAGCATCAAGAACATACATAGATTGTTCCATCGTTACGATCTCCCGATCCCAAGATAAGTCGCATAGAGATCGAATGTCTTTCCGTATAGCCCCGTCAGCCGATATGCTTCAGAGTAAAGGATTTTGCCTTCCTTAGCCGCTCTTATTACAGCACTAGCAAACCGATGTCCCACGCGTAGATTCTGGTTTGCATAGAAGTCCCCACCATCCTTTCGACGGGCAGACTTACGACGCTCATCGTTTAGGTAGTCATGGTAGAACATCATAAATTCTTTTTTTGTAATCAGGTCCAAGTGCAAGGACCTAAGAGCGACAACCAGAGCACTTACCTTGAACTCTCTTGCAAGGAATTGAAAACGTTCGGGATTACTTCGGATGGAAGACCATATCCGTCGAATCTGTTGCTCCGGAACAAGAAACTCTGCTGCGACCTTGTTGCATGCCTGTTCCATAGGGTTGCTTGCCGGAGACATCTCACGCAGATCGAATGCGGCACTGCTTCCAAAGAACACATGTGCCAATTCATGCGCGAGTGTGAACATCTGTGCGGCTTTGCCGTCAGCGCCATTGACAAACACAAGCGGGGCTACATTGTCCACCATAACAAAACCGCGAAATTCTTCTGTATTGAGCTTACGATGAGTGTTGTTACCTACAATCCCGTTAACGATCACTACGATTCCTGCGTTTTCCATGGCCTCTCGAAGGACATGCAACGCTTCTGTCCAAGAGGGCTGTTGAGCAGCCCATCCCAGATCCAAATGGAGCGACTCCCTTATTTTTTGGCTAACTGATGCTGGTGGCTCATTCGGCCGTACGGAACGCACAAATGTTAGGGCTTCTATGCCTTGTTCAATCAGAAACTCATGTAACCAATCCTGCCGCCGTTGCATCGCATGAATGGTCTCAAGAAGATCAGGGCTGTGGCCGTAAGATGCCTCGTCTCCAAGTGTTCGGAAGTATGGTATGGGAAACTTTTCTTCAGGTGGTTCCTTGAGAAAGAAGAAGCCAAATGGTGTCAGAGTGGATTTAGCGAGCAACTCCAACTGCCGAAGCGTGGGTTGTATTTGACCATCAATCCATTGCCGCAGTCTCGGAAACTTACCTTCTAGATCCGCCAAAGTCAGACCGGAACGATCTAACGCCCAGTCCAATATTTTTTTATTAACAGCTACTCTGCTCATGTGCCTATTTCCTGCGTGATGTCGATACAAGTTGATAGCTTATTGCTAACGACTTTCTATTAGATTAAAGGTGTCGAACCCTAAAAATCTGGGGGGCACCTTATTTATTTCCAATATAAAAAGTCCAATCCAACGAAAAGTTTCTGCTAAATTAACTATAAATCTTCACAAACGAGGAGTCAAACATAATCAATTGCCGATTTCCGATTGTCGATTGACGATTTAGGGATGCTTAATCCGCCTTATTGCTATTCTCTTAATGGCAGGATAAAATCGTTGGGAACCTGTGTCATAAGCAGAGTATATGTGGAACAAACGCAGGATTATTCAGGATGCGGGAAAATGCGGGTAAACTATAAGATAATTCAAGCCAAAGATTTCATAAAGGCCAAGCCCACCGGCGAGATAGACCTTGATGAGAGTAAAAAATTACTCGGCCAGCTTGCGGAGATGGAGCAGCTAATCGGAGACCATGAGATACTGATGGACTTGCGGGAGGTCTACGGCAACATGAATCATGCCGACTTGTTTGAGCTGGTTGCTGAACTTGGGCGGCAC
>Ga0187882_1004532_pt1 | contig 11262 bp, 9 predicted proteins | sample June2016WEW_19_1_3_FD_132991 | JGI IMG/M metagenome (GOLD analysis project Ga0187882, IMG submission 132991) | Peatland microbial communities from SPRUCE experiment site at the Marcell Experimental Forest, Minnesota, USA - June2016WEW_19_150 | ecosystem: Environmental > Terrestrial > Soil >...
CGTGACCACATACTCCAACCGCTCCTTGGTTGAACGAAGCTCCTCCTCCGCCCGCTTACGTTGCGTGATGTCTATCGCAATCCCTCTCAAGCCGACCGTCTTGCCTTCACGTGTGATGGGTGCGGTGTACACGAGCGCTGGGAAGCTTGTGCCGTCTCTTCGCAGTACAGTGAACTCGCGCTCACCTATCGTCTCGTCGGCGATTACTCTCTGGATACCTTCCGTCGCTCTGGCATGGTCTTCCGGAGCGAACATTTGAAACGCATTCAAACCCCTGCGGAAGTCCTCCTCAGTACAACCGGTCGCTGCAAATGCAGCACGGTTCATGAATTGGAGGTTGCCGTTTTCGCCGATCTCAAAGACAATCTGCGGCAACAGGTCCGATAGTTCTCTGAATCTACTCTCACTCTCTGAGAGTTTCTTGGTTCTCTCGGAAACCATTTCCTCTAGTTGTTTGGAGTATCGCTCAAGCTCCTGCTGCATTCGCTTGCGCTCGGTGATGTCGCGGGCGATGCTGAGAACTGCAGGTTTTCCTTTGTACTCGATTATTCGGCTGCTCAACTCGATAGGGATGACTGTGCCGTCCCTTCGCATGTGAGCTATCTCGAAGAATGCATGCCCACGTTTGCGCACTTCCTCAACACGTTCGGCCACGTGGGCAGCATACTCGGGAGAGTTTATGTCCTCCGGAGTCATCTGCAAAAGTTCTTCGTGGCTATAGCCGAGGCGTTCGCAGGCTACGTGATTGGCCTCTAGGAACTTGCCTCCGATATCGTGGATGAGGATAGCGTCGCTGGCGCCGTCGAACAAGGCCCTGTAGCGACTCTCCGACTCCTGCAGCGCATCCTCTGCCCGCTTGCGTTCGGTGATGTCTGTGTAGGCAACCTGTATTGCGGGTTTGCCCTGATATTCAATGCGACTTGCCAGTGCCTCGACCCAACGTGTCGTCCCATCCTTACGTATGAGACGGAACGCTTCGGGCGACGATACAGGCTTACCTGCTAGGAGGTCTTGCACTTCCGTCCAAACTCGCTCTCTGTCTTCAGGATGGACGGTGGCTGTCAGATCGTCTGGCGGGAGGGAGAGCGTTTCCTCTAGGCTGTATCCGCTCATTTCGAGGAGAGCTTGATTGGCGAAGACTATGCGGTTGTCCTGAAGGATCGCCAGTCCCTGCAATGTATGCTGGACTACTGCCCGATACGCTTCCTCCGCTCTCTTGCGTTCGGTGATGTCTCGGCTGACTGCTAGGATCCCAGGAGGTTCGTCGTTTGAGTTCATTAGAAGCGTGAATGTGTTCTCACTCCAGAAAGTGGATCCGTCTTTCCGAATGAACTCAAGTTCCAGAGTGCGAGTCAATGGCCTGTCCGTTTGGCTCGAGTCCGCTTCGGGCAGGGCTTCTTGGAGGGTTTCCAGCGCAAGTTTGAGTGAGTCAGGAGTCAATTGTTTGTCGAGCGGCAACGTGTAAAGTTCCTCCAATGTGTAACCTCGGGCGCGTGTTACGGAGGGGCTGATGTAGGTCGGCTTCAGATTCATGTCCATAAGCCAAACGCCCTCTGACATGTTCTGGTTGATGATGCGATACCGTTCTTCGCTCCGACGCAGCGCTTCTTCCGCCTGCTTGCGTTCAGTGATGTCCACGAATGTTGCTTGCACGGCTGGCTGTCCATTGTACTCGATCCTGTTTGAGGAGAAGTCCACCCAGCGCACTTCACCGTCTTTGCGGATTCCGCGGACCTCGTAACGCGGCGGCACAGGTCTTCCTTGCAAGCGATCGCTGAAACGGCCAAAGAAGAACGCGCGGTCTTCAGGGTGCACTAGCCCCTCCGTTTCCTTAGGTGAGAGAGATGTCAATTCATCAGGAGTATACCCCAGGATCTTCGCCATAGCGGAGTTTGCGAAGACTAGGCGAGGAGGTGTGCCTTGAGCTATCAAGATTCCTTGCAGTGACTGCTCGACCAGTGTACGATACTTCGCCTCGCTCTCTCGGAGAGCTGCCTCGGCGTGCTTGCGTTCCGTGATGTCTCTGAGGGTTCCTTGCGATCCAAGAACTTGTCCCTCCTTGAGTATGGGGGACCCGTTAACCTCAATATGCACAGGGGACCCGTCTTTCCTCTTCACTTCCAGCTGTAATCCTTCAACGTTCTCGCCCTTCATCATGCGGTTGAATGCGCGAACTACTTTGGGCATCTCAGATTCGGGTACGAAGCTATGGAATTGAACACCAACAAGCTCCTCCGGTCGGTACCCAACAATCCTCTCTATTGATGGAGAAACGAAGGTGAAACGTCCTTCGGAATCTGTTACAGTGATTGCGTCGTAACTTCTTTCCGCGACGCTGCGGAATCTCTCCTCGCTTTCATGAAGAGCTTCTTCTGGGTACCTAAGCCGATGACGCGCTTCACCTGCTCGCAGAACTCTCCCTTTTCTCCCGGTGGCGCCTCGGCTGGTCCTCTTCAGGCTTCTTGGTTTTTGCCTGTTCCTCAAGAGTTCATCAGCCTTTATGCGTCGTTCGCGGATTTCTGTTTTGCGTCATCTCTGCTGGAACGGGATAGCATTGGTTTCAACTTTGACCAAGGATTTCTCGAGAGGGTATGGGCCCTCTTGTTTCTCTCGTAGGCGGCTGCTCGTGTGATGTCAGTCTTGCTGACTATTCCTACGAGGTTTCTTGAGTCATCCATTACTGGTAACCCACTGATATCATGTTTCGTCATCAATCTGGCGGCACTAGTCAGATCCGAATCATGACTCACGGTGATAGGATGCTGTGTCATGAAATGCTTAGCCATAAGACCGATAGCTGCGGCATGCTCCAGGAAGGCAGCCGGCGTTTGGTCTTTTGTAGCAATCAACCTCTTTGAGAGGTTGAATAGAGAATAGGCTCGCCTCTGGCTGAAGTCAGCTAGGGTGATGATTCCTTGAGGTTTGTCATTATCATCGACCACTATCACTCTCGAGATTTCGTGGTGTGACATCAAATCCACTATAGAGAAGATCGACTGTGTGGGACTCACTGTAACGGGATGAACCGTCATGAAGTGACCCACAGAATGGGTCCCGCCTCCTTCTGCGTCTAGGTATTTGACTACGTCCGTTTTTGTCAGGATCCCTTCCGGTCCACCATTACGCACCAAGAGTGAGCTTCTCTTCTGCCTAATCATGGCTTCAGCAGCTTGCGCCATCCGGGCATCTGGTTTGATTGTGCTCAAGCCACAAGACATGACTTCCTGGGCATGAACCTCTTCGAATCCTCGCATGGTCCTGTCGGTAAGCACGAATCTCATGACGTCCTTTTCCGAGACAATCCCCTCAGGGTTCCCGCTGGAATCAACAATTACAATTCGGGTAAGGCCCTCCTCCGCCAGCAGTCTCTGAACATCAATTAGCGAAGCTTGAGGCGAAGACGTAACAACTCTCTTCGTCATGTAGTCGCGAACCTTGCCCGTAATACGTCACTCAATACTCCTCGCGGTCATTCTCCCTATGAACAGCTGTGCATTCGACGCGAGCGAACAGCCTTGTTCAACGCGTCCCGTGCGAGGAGAAAGTCTGTTCAGGATGCGATTCTTAGTGTACGTGGACGTCATGGTACGCAAACGCTAATGAAGTCGAGGAAACGTCCCTCGTTGTTTGAGTTCTTCTCAAGAGAGACCTCCCCTGAATCAAGAAGCCCAACATTGGGCCAAGCTCGGACCCAGTGCAGGTCTTTCATCATCGTTTAGCCATTTGATGTTCAATCATCTTTCCGGCAGCATGGGGTTCTGATAGTGCATTCACGATTCTGTCCGCCATGACCGAAATATGAGCAACAACATCTACAACGCCTGCCTCTATTGCGGCCTTATTCATGCCGAAGACGAGGGACGATGACTCATCTTGAGCTATCGTGACGCCTCCGCGGTCCTTTATGGCCTTCATTCCAAGGACACCGTCAGTCAACATGCCCGTCATGAGAACCCCGACACATCTTGGGCCGTAGGCATCAGCAACAGACTTCATCATTACGTCGATTGATGGGGAAGGCGTTTGCTCAACCTTCCGAAGGCGTATTCTCCCGTCAGCTATCTCCATGTTGTGGCCGCCTGGCGTGATGAAGGCGTTTCCCGCTTGCAGAACATCCCCATGCTGCGCTTCTCTAACTTGCAGACCTGATACTGCGGCGAGTCGCTCAGCAAAGGGTTTCGTAAAACCGTTAGGCATGTGCTGAGATACGACCAATGCTGCAGACAGTCGGCCAGGTAGTCTCGAAAAAACCCGCTCAAGCGCCGATGGTCCTCCGGCAGAGGCGCCGATCGCCACAACCGCGAACCCGTCTTCACGTTGTCTTGGTGTCTCTTGACTGATTTTCTCAACGCATTCGTCCTGTTCCCTCAAACGGTCCTCAACCGTTTTGATGAGATCATTTATCTTCACGGGCTTTGTGATGTAACCGTCCGCATACTTCTCAAAAGCCTTCGTCCTGTTTTCAGGCGAGGGATAGCCCGTTAGGATTATCTTGACCATTCTCGGCGTGCTCGGCCTGAGTTCAGTCAGTAGTCTTGTTCCTTCCATGTCTGGAAGGCGAAGGTCGATCAATGCGAGATTGTAGATGTGAAGATTAGATTTCGCAATTGCCTCCTTGCCAGTCTTGGCCGTGTCCACACTGTAACCTTCGAGTCTAAGTATGCTTGCGATCGAGGTAAGGACAATCTCGTCATCGTCAATGACGAGGATCCGCTTCTTCTCCTGCTTCATGTGGAATCACACTGCCTGTCTCGATATGGGAAGTTTCACGGCGAAGGTTGTGGATGTCTCCAGGTCTTGACAAAGCACACGATTCTTGTGAGGTGCGGAGCGCGAATCTCAGATCCTGCCTAGGTCATCTCAACCCTTGCCGCCCTATGCGGGGCCCTCCAATAGAAAGCCTTTTGATCGTTCACGGATGTCGAGCACTCTTCGCTCGTTCTTTCTTCTCAGAACACATAATGATGAATTCTGCTGTCGCAACCCTTTCGCCTCAATGGTGGAGTTGTCGTAGCGTGTGTTTTCTGTATGCGTACCTTTTGATGCCTTGTTTGGGTTCAGTGTCTCCGCTGGGGGGGGATATTTTGTGATGCGATGAGAAAGGGGTAAGATGGCAGGCGAGCTCAAAGCATTGTATGAGCTCGCTCGTCTGCGGATTGGATGCCCACAAGTACAGTGTCTACGCTACGTGTTCTGTCAGAGTCTTTGTGAGCATATAGCGTATTATTCGGCTGAACTCTCCGATTCTCTTAGCACTTACATATTCATCGGGCTTGTGTTCAACAGCAACGCTCTCGCCTGGGCCCATTATGACCGTCTTGATGCCGGCCAACTGATCAAGGTAGGTAGAATCCGTTCTTCCCGACTCGACTCTGAACTTCGGCGTGTACCCAAGCGTTTGCTCAACGCTAGTTACAGCAAGCGCAACTGCGGGATCTTTGCGGTCGAGCAGATATGGCCTCTGAGGTTCGTAGTAGTTTACCTTGAATTCTATCTCTCGCAACGTACGCAAGTCGCTCTCAACTTCCTTCTTGACTTCATCCCAATCCTCGTTCGGGAGAACACGGCGCTCGCAAGTGATCTTGCATTCGCCTGGGACTACGTTGACCGCGGTTCCTCCCTCAATCAAGCCGACGTTGAGTTGGGTGTACGTCTCGTGGTCGTCAATGGTCATTCTAGCCGGGGGCATCCTCCGTAGCGCCTCGATAACCTTCATCATATCGTAGATCGCGTTGTGGCCTAAGGTTCGCCAAGACGGTTCCGCGGAATGTGCTTCCTTTCCAATCGTTGTTACACCGAATCTTACCCGTCCTCCACACCCGAGCGACACCATGAACCGGCCCCCTTGCACAGTTCCCTCCACGTTGATTCCGGTTTTTGCCTCTAGTCGGTTATGCGCCAGAAAGTATGGTGTGCCCAGCCACTGCTCTCCGTCCAAGATCGCTCTGCTATCCTCATAGTTCGATAAGAGTACCTCGAGTTTTCTGAACCTGCACTGGTCCAGGTCTTCTAGGACGTGAAGGATCGCGGCAACTCCTCCCTTCGCATCTGCCGTGCCAAGTCCATAGAGGCGGTCTTCTTCCATTGTGACACGCAGTGCATCTCTAGTCCATTTCGCCGAAGGGGCGACCGTGTCGAAATGTGAGTTGATCAGAAACGTACCGTTACCGAGAGCGAATTCTCTCGTACCGTAGACGTTATTTAACTTGTCAACAGCAACAGTGAAGCCTGCCCTGCTCAATTCGTTCGAGATGAATTCCGCACACTCGCGCATCCCGTCTGGCATATATGTGGGAAATTCAACCAGTTTCTGAAGAGTATCTACAGGTGACATGGTTCCCTCGCCTAGAACGTCATCCTATGTTTTGATCAATGCTCCGGCTATAGGCTTGATAGGTAGTCTAATCGTGAACGTCGTTCCCTTTCCTAGGGCGCTTTCAACTTCTATAGATCCCCCGTGAGTTTCCACTATGCGTTTGCATATCGCTAGCCCCAGTCCTATTCCCTTTGATTTGGTTGTCTTCAGGGGCTTCCAGAGATTCCGCATCACCTCGTCAGGTATGCCTTCGCCAGTATCCGCGAACTTGACCTCCAGAATTCCTCTGGCTTCTGTGCTTGTCATGCTTACTTCTCCGCCATCGGGCATAGCGTCGACGGCATTGCCTATCAGGTTGACGAAAACCCGCTGGGTTTTCGCTACATCGAGCAGTATGCTTGGTGTATCCGCTGCTAGGTTTCTGATCTTGACGTTACCTGGTATTTTGATTCGCTGTATTGCGGCGTCAATCAATGATTTTGCGTTGGTTTCCGTCAGTTCAAGGCGGATTTCTCTCGAGTAGTCCAAAAGTTCCTTCACGATTTTGTCTGCATAGTCAATACAATTTGAAATCAGCCCTAGCATCTCAATGGTTTCTGCGTCTGCTGCTGAACCGAACTTCTTCTTGAGGACGTAGATTGCCCCTGAAATTCCCTGCAATGGGTTTCGAAGGTCATGCCCCATCATGGCTGCAGTCTCACCTATCACTGCCAGTCGCTCTGCCTTTCGGAGGCGCTCTTGAATCTCGTTTTCCTCAGTGAGGTCTTTGACTATCGCGACATACACTACTGGGGAACCTGCGGGGTCTCTTACGAGACTCACCGACACTTCCGCAGGGTATTCTTGGCCATCGCTTCTCACCAGTGTGCATCTCAAGTTTCTGATAGTTCCCAACCGATCTATTTCTGTGAAGGCACTTGTTACAATTTCGCGGTCTTTCTTGACGACTAGTCCAAATATGTTCCTGCCAATCAATTGATCTTTGGTGGTAGATCCATGCAGTTGGAGTGCTGCGTGGTTGCACTCAGCTATGTTGCCATTTGGATCGATGACTACAATGCCTTCAGGGGAGCCCTGGATTATTGCATATGACCGCTCTTCGCTCTCACGCAGACTTCGCGTCCTTTCCTCCACAAGCTCCTCCAAATGCTTCCGGTAGCGCTCAAGCTCCTCCTGCATTCGCACCTGCTCTGTAACGTCTCGAGCGAGTGCAACTGAGCCTGTCGTGTGGTTGTTCTCATCACGGAGGCCGTTGGAGTTCCAGGAAATGATCCTTGTCTGGCCGTCCTTGCGCCTGATTCGTGTTGTAACGTTTTCTTCGCTCAGTCCCTTTTCGATAATTCGGTCTGCTGTCTCAGTGACTTCTCCTCGATACTCTTCATCGGGGTAGAGCCACTCCCATATCCTGTCGTTGCCGACAACCTCCTCACGTGAGTAGCCGCTGATGTCTTCAGCTGCCTTGTTCCAAATCAGGACGTTTGCATTCTGATCGAGGACATTGATCCAGACATTTGCGTTGTCTATGATGCTGTCTAGGAATTGGCTGAGTCTGGGAATCTCCGACTCAGCACGCTTACGATCGGTGACCATGGTCTCCGTACCCAAACTAACGCTGCCTGAACCGCAAGCTTCCAGCGGTCAGCTGACAGACGGCCTTTCTGTTCCCATTTCTACAAGCGACATAAAATGGAATGCGCGCAACATTGCAACAGACAGCGAATCAAATGACTGTCGAAGCGCAGAACGGGACGATCAGCGTCAAGAGCGAAGTTGGGAAGGGCTCGACTTTCACGGTTACGATATCGACGAACGGATCGTCAGGAGCGGTCTAGCTTGGCGGCTGTCAGGGTTTGAACTCATGATTTTGTGTGTGCGCACCACCAGACCACATACGCTAGCTCAAATTGATGATGACGCAGGATGAATGACGATACCGGATCAATACCGGTATTCTTGTTCTTTTTTCAGGACGGCTAGAGCTTTTTTTGGAGCGAGCGAAGGCATCTTCACCATACTGAGGAACATTCGTGACGAAAACGTAGAAATCCATCCCATCACGTGTGTGAGAACTGAATCCGCTCTCTTGAGGAGACAGGGAACCTGAGCTTCAGAAGGAAACTGTGGAATATCGTCCTTAGCGGATATCCAGGCTCTGGCAAGACTGTGCTCTCGAAGCGGCTTGTATCTGAGAATCCAACCTTCGTAAGACTAAGTGTAGATGATGTTCGCTCAATGTTCTACGGTGTCTCTCAGCCGTCAGCTGATGAGGAGTTTGTGTACACGTGTTTGGCTTCACTGCGCGACCTTGCCCTGGGAAGAGGGCTTAACGTAATTCTGGATTGCACGGCACCTCGAAATTCCACACGCGAGTTCCTGCTCAGAACGAAAGTTGAGGATGTTGTACCATTGCTTGTGGTCATGATCGTGAGCAAAGCTGAATTGGAAAGGCGTAACCGAGACCGAAACCTAGTAGGAGCCATCGAAGCTTGGGATAAGACGTGGGAGCCCTCACCTTCAACGATGCCGGTCATGAAGTTCCATAACGATAGTAGAGCCGATTTTGAAACGAGCTACTACGTGCTAACTGAGCTGCTCAGAAGTAACATCAGCCCCTACCGGAAAAGATTCATGGAAAACATGTTCCCGGGATTGTGAGCGATCTACCTGGCTCTTGAGTGCTGCGTACAAAGTTGCTCGCACACAAAAGAAAGGAAGCAACTGACGATGGTTCGAGTAATGATGTACTACTATGCCCGTTACTCAGTAGCCGCCGAGTGTAACTTGCACTTCTAGGTAGCTGCCTGATCTGATCACGCCAACCCGAATTGCCTGTCCAGGAATTGTATGTCTCTCCAGATAGGTCGAGAGCGCGTCGTAGTTGACGATCCTGCTTCCGTCTATTGAGACTATGACATCTCCACCGATGAGGTACTGTTGCCCGTCGATCGTAGCAGTCTGCTGTCCGCCTCTCAGCTGCGCTTTCTCTGCTGGGCTGCCTGTGACGGTTTTTTCTATCAACACGCCGTAGGTCGCATTAGTTCCCATGACTTGTGACAGCTGATAGTTCATGTCGACACCTTGGAATCCAATGTAGGGATGCTTGTCGTATTTTCCGCTGCTCACTAGGGATGGTAGTTCTCGCAGTATGGTGTCGGACGGTATCGCGAAGCCCACGCCCTGAGAACCGCTCACAACGGCTGTCGTCATTCCGACGACCATTCCATTGACGTCCAAGAGTGGTCCACCCGAATTTCCCGGATTTATCGGAGCACTGAACTGGATAACATCCGCGATAGAAAATCCGCCTCCTGCTGATTGATACTGTATGGTCCTTCCCAGCTGGCTTACGATCCCGAGGGTCACAGAACCAGAAAGGCCAAACGGATTCCCGATAGCAACCACCGGCTGTCCGACCACAAGAGAGTATGACGGAGCGAATCCGACGGGATAGAACTCGCTACGCGACGCTTGGGTGGCGATAACAGCGATATCGCTGTATGCGTCGGAACCGACGATTTTCGCTGGGTAAGCCTCGCCGTTCCAGAAGGTTACCGTAGCATTCACGATGCCATCAACTACGTGAAAGTTCGTGACTAGATAGTACGAGTCCGAGTAGTCGATCACGAAACCGGACCCGAGTACACTCGTTATGACGCTCTGGGGACCAAAGATGGTATCAACGGTCGTCACCTCCGAGCCTTGAATAGTTACAACGCTGCGATTGGAGTTCCCGTAGATTCGCGCGGGATCAATTCCGTTGATAGTCACGTTGCTTTGAGGCCGGTTCAGAAATGATAGGTTGCTCTCTAGTTGGCTGTTTCTGGTCTGCAGTTCTGCTACCGTTTTCTGAAGCGCGCTGACATTGGAGCTTTCCTCGGTCAAGGCTATGGTGAAGTAGACGGCAATCGCGGCAAATCCGATCACCAAGACCAGAAGAACAGCAAGTATCTTCGGGGGACTCTGTTTCGTGGACATCGTAGACCGCCTAGTCGGTCTGTTGATCTCTGCGCCCATAGGCGTGTTGGAAGTCATGTAGTTTGCGGATCAGATGAGAAGGATACCAGACGACGAGGACGCCGCCTTCTCCCTCATAGTCTCGGATATTCTCTCCGTGCCTTTCACGGTAATGACGGTTCAGTTGAAGCTTGGTGCTGAAACGGCGCTCGCAAAGAAGGCATGAGTAGATGCCGATGAGAGGCAGTTGGTCCTCGTGCCTTGTGGTTTTGTGATCCTGAAAGACGGTCAACTTTCCCTGACCTGGTTGCGAACGAGGTCGCATAGTCCGCTATAAGCGGAATGGACGAATCATCCTCAACCATCAATTACGCTGTACGCATGGGCACGATCAGAGACGAGACGGTCGGGGTGAATAATGCAATGTCACCAGCACACTTCGTCGTCGGCTTCGGACTAATTCCAACGATACTTGAAACCACAGTAGTGATCGTCCTCCTTTGGCTAATGATTAGAATCGGCAACCTAGCGGATGCATATTAGGCGAAGCTGAAAGCGAAACTGCCGTAGTCCTCGCTACGACGCTTGATGAGTTCGAGTCATCCCACGTTATTGTTCGTCTATGTCCGACGCGCACTCGGACTGATCCCGGACCAAGGTACTCGACGACGAACCACGCGAGAGACGACGGACATGTGTAACGCACGAGGAAACACACACGCCCCAATAAGTCACATGCAATGTGCAAGTTAAACTGCGTGAGAACATGAACCGCGACTTGTGTTACGACACGCATGATGGAACATATCACCGTGTACCACACATACACCACTGTCCCGTTCCTAGCTGGTGAAACACCCACAACGGCAGATATTACCAGGAGACTAGACGAACGTCGGTGGCACACGTAAGCGTCGATGAGCCGTCGTTTTGTGTGTGTGCGCGTGATTACGCTGGTGCGGGCTTCGCAATTTGAACCGCATCTCCTTGAA
>Ga0187882_1004542_pt1 | contig 11250 bp, 12 predicted proteins | sample June2016WEW_19_1_3_FD_132991 | JGI IMG/M metagenome (GOLD analysis project Ga0187882, IMG submission 132991) | Peatland microbial communities from SPRUCE experiment site at the Marcell Experimental Forest, Minnesota, USA - June2016WEW_19_150 | ecosystem: Environmental > Terrestrial > Soil >...
AACAATCAGGCTGTCTACGTCGTTTTCTATCATGTGGCCCAAAGGTTCCGCGAGGCGGTGGAGTCCAGCGACACCAGCGTCCGCTTCCAAGTATGTTTCGCAGCCCATCTCCCGTGCAATCATAGAAGCCTCTTCGGCAACCGCAAGGTCCACGGTTCCAGCAGTCAATACTCCAACTCTTCCGCCGGTCATCGGGCGCTTATGGTCGGCCTTCGCGATGACGATTGATTTGGCATGCGGGGGTTGTTCGATTCTGTGCTTTCCAAAAGCATCCTTTAGTCGTCTGAGCTGTTCGTCGTTCACTCGGCTGACGATTGCTCTCCCATTCTTCTCCAGCATGCGAGTGCAAATGCTGATGAGGTCGTCTGTGGTTTTTCCCTCAGCCAAGACTATCTCTGGAACCTCGCGCCTGAGTTCCCTGGCCACATCGAGCCTTGCAACACCTGCAACGGTCTCAATTGCATTGAACTTCAACGCTTTCTCGGCTTCATCCACGCTGATCTTGCCTTCAGCCAACCTCTGTAGAATTTCTCGCAATGATTTTTCGCCGCTTGGAAACGCCTAAGTACCATGACCCTGTGACGTACCATAAAATGTTAACAGCAAGAACAAATGGGCGATCAACCGCCCGATGCGCGCCTTTGCCGGACATGTCGCCTGAACTGTGGGTGAAGGCGGAAAGCGCACTGAAAGTGCTCGGAAGTTATGGGAAGGCGCTCGTCGCATTCTCAGGAGGAATTGACAGTACTCTCGTCGCTTACCTTGCGAAGCTAGCACTCGGTGACAGCACAATAGCTGTGACGGCAGAATCGCCCAGCCTACCTTCATCGGAATTGGAGGAGGCGAAGGAGCTCGCGAAAGAAATTGGAATCAGACACATGGTGATTAGGACTGAGGAACTTGAGGATCCTAATTACCTCGCCAACCCTGCGAACAGATGTTACTTCTGTAAGAAGGAGCTTAGTGGGAAGCTGGAGCAGCTGGCTGATGAGCTTGGTTACTTAGTCATAGTGGATGGTACGAATGCTGATGATTTGCATGGGCACAGGCCCGGCGCGGCAGCACTCTCGCAGGAAGGGGTGAAGAGGCCTTTGGCGGATGTGGGTATGACGAAACCGGAAGTAAGGGAGCTGTCCAGGTTGCTTGGGTTACCTAATTTCGACAAACCCTCGATGCCCTGCCTATCCTCCCGCGTCCAGTATGGCCAAGTTATTTCGCCTGAGAGGCTCGTGAGAATTTAGAGATCGGAGAACTTCATCAGATCAATAACCGGAGTCAAGGAGCTACGCGTTCGCGACCACGGAAACCTAGCAAGAATTGAGGTTGGCAAAGGTGAGCGACAGCTTTTCTTCAACGAGGGCGTGTTGGATAAGATAGCTGCTGCGTTGAAGGGATATGGGTTCACATATGTTTCTGTAGACATAGTCGGTTACCGGTCAGGCAGCATGAACGAACAGTCGACTTCCACGAAATCGAAAGGTACAGAAAATTAAATTCCTGTTTCGAGTGCTGTCAAATCAACCCAACATGGGGTTGGTGATCTTCCAGAGCGCGTCGAGAATCGCGTAGCTGCTTCAGAATCCTGCCATGATCTGTCACGACGACAAGGCTGAGAACTAAGGCCAGACTGTTTTGATTTCTTTCAGTTCTTGGAAATGTGGATCGTCCGTGACACATTTGGCTTGCAACGATTTGCAGGTAGCAGCTATCACCCCGTCAGCCATGGGGATCTTGTGACCGTGTCTTAGTTCTGCCGCGGCGACAGCAATTTCAGCGTTTACGTCCAATGTGCGAAATGTGTCAAGGAGAACTTGCAATCGCATGCGTGCAGTCTCTCGACCCTCCTTCCTTAAGCTTAGAAGGTAGGTTTCATGAATCGTGAGTGTTGATACATAGCGGTCCTTGTTCTTCGAGACGAAACTCTTCGCTTTCTCGATGAACTCACTGTCTGACGAATAGAAATATTCGGCGAGGAACCGAGTATCAAAAACTAGGTTAGGCATCCTCTTCTCTCATCCTGTCCAGAAGCTCCTTCACCTCTCTGACAGTGGCTTTGCTTGAGCCCGAGCCACCCAAATCAAAGAAAGACAATTTTGGCTTGAAGAGCACGCCTTCTCCAGTGTCGATGGCCTCCAGCTTGGATCCTTCGACAATCCGATACTTCTTGCGCAACTCGATCGGAATTGTTGTCTGACCCTTTCTAGTTACTACAACCTCTGCCGTCATACTCCATCGTGGTAGTACTCAGTTCGGGTACTATATTTGAATTTCGAAGGACGACGGGCGATGCAACTCCTACACTCTCCACACGAAGTTGCTGGAGTCGCTTGTGTGTTCTCGGGTTGAAGGATTTGATGGTCTCAAGAGTGTTCGAGGCGGTTGTACGGAAAGCGGAGTATGTGTCCGCAAGCTGATGGGTCTTGCGTTCTGTGAGTGGCAGAATGTTCTCTCTTCTTCTATCGGTAGCGGTACCGGTTCGTTATGTTTCTTCAAACTGGCCAGGTAACCTTGAATCGCGTCCCGGATATTGTTCAAGGCGTCTTTTCTGTTGGCGCCTTGTGAGGTGCATCCTGGGAGGCTGGGACACTGGACGACAAAGTTTCCGTCTTCATCCTGTTCAATTGTTACCCTGTACCTCATACGGTAATTCCACCCCGTCCTTACTTCTTCCTCGTGTCGATTCTCCTACCCTTATGTTTTTACTTTGTGCAGATTTCAAGGGCAACTCCAACTGAGGCGCTTTGGGAATTCCCATCAGCGAGCGCTTCGTAATATGCATGGTAATTTCTCGAGGCTAGCCGCCATGGGCAATGGGTAAGAAGGCCAATTCGTCCTTTTCGTTCAACTCAGTATCAAGCCCTTTCAAGGAGTTTATTTCGCGGCCGGATACCATGATTAGTGCGTTTGGGCGGGGGTCAGACGTTTCCTTGTCGACCAGTATTTGCTTTAGGCCCTCGAAGCGTGTTTCTGAGAGAAGCTGAGCAATTACGGTCCTGACCGTGGGCACCTTCTCAGCCACCTTGAGTTCTAGCTCGTTTGCCTTCGCGGCGGTGCGAAAGACACCGTACAGTTTGAGATGAATGTTCATCGCGCGGTTGGCCCCGAGGGTATTGGCGTCGGATGGCAGGATATAGGCTTCACGAAATCGGAGCTGAATCAGATGGCGTCCTTCTTTGGCCGTAATTCATCATTTCTTGTGGGAAGAACTCTTGATGCCGCTCTGTCCCGCATGGGTAAGGAATTGGCTGGCAAGAAGCCGCTTGTGCTAATCACCAATAGTCTACGAACCTATCATAATGCGTGCATGAAGGAACTGTGGCAAAAACAGAAGCCAATTCCGCAACACATACAGGACATACGATTCGACAAACAAGTTCACAACAACAAGATGGAAAGCATGAAAGGCGAAATCCGCGACCGAGAAAAGGTCATGTGAGGCCCAAAAAGGAACTGACACACAAATCTTGAAGGGCTACCAAATCTACCACAACTACGTCGGACCACATGAAGCCCTAGACAGGGAAACGCTCGCCGATAGGTGCGGAACCAAAGTCAAGGGAAAGAACAAATGATTGATGATAGTCCAGAACACGTCAAAAATCGCGTAGTTACTTTTTCTTCTCTTTGCCTTTGCCATTCGTTGCCAGTAACTCGAACAATTCGGCGTTATCTGAGACTATCTTTTCCAATAGATCATTAACTGGCTTCCTCAGTTCGATCTGAGCCAATGCTTCCACCAAACGCGAAAACGGCCACAATCACCATATATGCTTTAGGTGCGATTGTGCCTATACCAGATGGCGTTCTATCCATTTCTGGACTTCCTGAACCTCTTTCTTGGCGATGTTTTTTACGAAAGAATAGGAGATGTCCGCTCGAACTATGTTCACTGTCATCCCATTCTGGATGAGGAAGAGGCTAGTTATTGCGTACGCAGTTCTATGGTTGCCTCCATCGAACGCATGAAGAACGGTTAGGTCCTGCATGAATCGAGCAGCTTGGTAAGTTAAGCCCATATGCTCTGATTCCTGAATGGCATCAATCTTGGCTTGAATTGCACCTATGGAGCGGAGCAACCTATGTCTGTGCTTGTCACTTCGCATGACAATTTTGTTCGATGAAATGACATCTTCGGGCGACGGATACCAAACCATGCTACCCACTCGAGATGGAATCACCTAAATGACTAGCGGATATCGTCTCCCGATGGGTAACCGTCACAAAAGGTCCCGGCAACTTACCAGAACGCAAAAGGGGTGAAGTAGAACTGCCTCCTTCATGAGGCGCGCCACCTGATATGTCAAACCCATATCCTCTACCCTCTTGATCAATGACCATTCGACGGTTTCGTCCATCGCAGGATGTAGGGTTCTCGAAATTGAACCAAAGCCGCTGGTTCCCTCTGTAATCAGGCCATTTTTGCGATAAAAACCGTCATTGAGTACGATTGGTGTTTAACATGTAATGTTTACTTAATGTTATGTAATCAGCCCTGCAAAGCCTTGCCGTCATAGACGGTAGATGTTCCTGATGCGCAAAGCCAGTCTGATAATTCTAGGTTCCATCGTTCTTGTTCTCCTGATAGGCGTGGTGGCGTTGCCTGACCTAGGTGTTGCGGGGAGTTGGAGGGACATTAATCCAGATGCGTACATCAGCCCTCCAGCTAATCCTCAACTAAACTCCGTTTACATGCTCTCCTCAACCGAAGGATGGGCCGTCGGAGATTCGCGGCCAAGCGTAAATACCACAACCGCCCTTCCCGCAATATTCCATTATGATGGTGCTACTTGGAATTTCGTTCCTGCTCCAAAGTTTCCTGACTTTCCGTCGACTCAGTCACCGTACAATCTGACATCTGTCACTTTCGGGGCGCCAGACAATCCGATCAGCAGGAATGATGGTTGGGCTGTTGGATACAATACTACGCTCAGCGTGACTTCGCCCGAGACTTGCGGTGGTGGAATATTGCCCCCACTCCCCCACTGTAACTCCGTAGCCCTTCACTGGGATGGGGTGACTTGGAAGCCCCAAATTGCAGGATTATCAGGTGTCAGTGCTGGTCCTCTATGGTCAGCCTTTATGGTGAGTTCTTCTGATGTCTGGGCTGTCGGACAGGATATCGCTGGGACCTCTGGCACAATTTGGCATTGGACAGGGATTCCGGGTCTTGGTGGAGGATGGAACCTTCAGCCGCTAGTCGGAACTCCGCTATACTCTGTCTTCATGTCGAGTTCTACTGATGGTTGGGCAGTTGGCGCAGGCGGAATAATCTTCCATTATACGGCAGGTGTTTGGGCACCGTTTACCTCGCCTGTCGCAACGCCTCTGAGATCAGTCTTCATGTTGAGCCCGACAGAAGGCTGGGCAGTTGGTGACGGGGGGGTACTGATCCAGTTTACGACTGGAATATGGACTGGGCCAGTCAGCCCTGGAACGACTGTGAGAAATCTCTTCTCAGTCTTCATGGTCTCTGCCGCTGAGGGTTGGGCTGCAGGCTCTATGGGCACGATACTGCATTTCTCCGGAGGGTCGTGGACTGCTCTCTCGCCGAATTTGGTTCCAACCTCACCTGTAACATCTCTTAGCTTCAATTCCCTTTACTTCAATAGCGCCGCCGACGGATGGAGCGTTGGAACAGACGGCGTCATCCTGCGGTTTGATGGAACAAACTTTGGGACAGTTACGAGTCCCTCAATCAATAACTTCACATCGGTATCCTTTGGTCCACCACTCAGTGGCTCGATTAACCCGAATGATGGCTGGGCCGTAGGAAACTCGTCAGCAACGCCATCATTCGAACCGACAATCTACCATTGGAACGGGTTCATGTGGACAAAGGGAACTGCGGTGGGGACAATGAACAATCTGAACTCGGTCTTCATGGTGAGTACGAGCGATGCTTGGACCGTGGGAGGAGGCCCCCATCCAACCGGAACTTGTTCAGCAAACCTCTGTCCCGTGATTATGCACTTCTCTGGAGGTTCCTGGAATACGATCACCCCTCCACCAGGCTCATACACACTCAGGTCTGTCTTCATGGTAAGCTCGAGTGAGGGTTGGGCTGTTGGTTCCCAAGCCCGCGCGCCAGGATCGCCACCGCCCGGTATCATTCTACATTACACGGCGAGTGGTGGTGTTGGATCGTGGGCCATCTTTCCTGCTCCGTCATCTCCTCAACCGATCCCCGCGCTCAATTCCGTATTCATGGTGAGTCAAAGTGAGGGATGGGCAGTTGGCGACAACGCTACAATTATTCATTATACTGTCACAGGCGGAGTTGGAACTTGGAACGTTGTTGGTGTGAGCGGAACTCCTACGTTGTCTCAGGATGCAAACTTAACTTCGGTTTTCATGCTAAGTCAGACAAGTGGTTGGGCGGTAGGCGGCATACAGCAACAGGGCTCATTCTCCGCTGGACCTGTTATGGTCTACTGGGACGGTGCCAAATGGACACAAGTTGCTGTACCAAATGTTCCAGGCGGAATCTCGCCATGGGGTCATACTAGTGCGACTTTGAAATCTGTTTTCTGCTCGGGCTCGAATGACTGCTGGACAGTCGGTTATCCGGGGAAATTGGTTGCTACAATTATGCACTGGGATGGCGTGGCTTGGAACCACGTAACCACCACACCAGCCCTTCTCGGTGAAATCCCACCAATCCTAACCTCCATCTACATGATATCTCCAACGAACGGTTGGGTCATGGGAGCCACTCCTGACTTCAGAAGCCCAATCTACTACGGCGGACCAGGCTTCAAGCAACCGCTCTCAACAATGCTCCAGTTCGTTTCTTCGGGTGGGCAGGCGGCAACAACGTCAATATCGACAACCATAGTCGTATCTACATTCACATTGTCGACTGGAACAGTGACCACTTCGGTTGTCTCGACCCTCACCTCACTTGGCGGTGCTCCCACAACAACCACGACAGTGACTGTTGGTGGTTCGCAGTCGAGCAGTGGTGGATCGGTGGGCGGAATTCCGGGCTTCCCGGTAGAGTCGATCATTGTTGGAGTTATCGTCGGGATATTAGCGTTGGCCATAATTAGGCGGCGAGGTAGGAAGATGCGAGGTGTGATGTGACCGTGCCAGGCCGTAGACTCGAAAGGATGGCGAACATAACTGCCACTCTTCCCGTCCAATTTCTTGACATGATCGACAAGCTAGTAGACGAAGACAAGGTGCCCTCCCGTTCGTATCTGATTCGTGAAGCGGTAGGCAACTTCCTAAAGGAAATGGAGAGGACATCAGGTTGAGGTGGAAAGTGTTGATATGTGGCACTAGGCAACACTTAAATAAGCACCAGAATACACCACTTGTTAGTGTTCGTAAATTGGCACTGATTCAAGCGAACGGCCTTAACACAAACCAGCTTGCTGCTTCCAAATGCACCGAACAATACATTATTTACCGCACTGGGATTAATCTGCAGCTAGGAGCTGAGCACGTTGAATAGGTCCAGACAGTTAGGTGCACATCGACGCGCAATATTGGGCGCAATTTTCATCATCACATCTATTGCGATTGCAAGTATACTTCCTGTCCAGGGCGCGATAAACTTTGGACGATGGCGCGACATTAATCCCGCGCAATATGCCGCGTCGCCTTTCAGTAATTTGCATGGGACCTACGTCAGGTCAGGCGGGACAGGTTCGATTGGTGCAGGCGATGGGTGGGCCGTCGGCGACAATGGTGTGATTCTTCATTATGATGGATTCTCATGGAACTATCTAACTTCCCCCGCCGGGACCACAGTCAACTTCTACGGTGTAAGTTTCGGTGCCCCTGCTGGAGCCCCAAACGCAATCAACAGTCCGAACGGTGATGGGAGTGACGGATGGATAGTCGGAGGCATTCCGGGGACTGCAAGCGCCGCTGTTGCACTTTACTGGGATGGGTCCGGCCTTACACAAGTTAGCAGTTGCATTGGTGAGGTCTTCTACTCCGTTTTCGTAGCTGTTCACTTTGTGCCGGGTTCGCCGTCGACAGCTACCGATGTTCTGTTGGCGGGGACCGACAATGCTGGACAAGGTGCAATATGGGAACTCACTGGTAGTCCAAAGCTTTCACCAGGCTGCGTCCCGGTTCAAACCTTTGCTGCCACCACAGCTATGAATTCAATCTACATGTTCAAAGACGGGAGCAGCGTGCAACATGGATTTGCTGTTGGTAACGGCGGGATCATAGCGTGGATACCTCCTAGCGTCGCCGGCCCATGGTCAGTCCAGGAAGCTCCCGGCGCTGTGACCGCTAATGATCTGTTATCCGTCTTCGTGGACAACGGGAACCCCTTTGACGCTTGGGCAGTGGGTAAGTTAGGGACCATCCTTTGGTTTGCATCAGGAGTTTGGGCCGCTGTCTCACCCGCGGCTTGCTTGGGTCCCCCTGCTTTCGCATCTGTCGCTCTAGTAAGTACCAGTGAAGGGTGGATAGTCGGAAGCACGGGAGCGATAGTTCATGGAATAAATCTTGGGTCGGGTAACAATTGGGGCTGCCTCGCTCCGAACGCTTCACCTACGAACATTAACCTGAACGGCGTAAGTCTCACGGGGAGCGGAAATGGATGGGCCGTCGGCGACCACGGCGTAATACTCCATTATGATGGGTCGGCATGTTTCGGCGTTAATCCTTGCTGGGGCGCAAGCACCAGTCCAACGGTGACTCCTTCTCTCAACTCCGTCTTCGAAACATCACCCAGCGATGCTTGGGTCGTAGGATCCTTCGACACGACAGCCGTATTGAGCACAATTCTTCATTGGGACGGCAGCAAGTGGACGAGACCAAACGTGGGGGGTTCCTTCGATCTGTTCGGAGTTGGCATGGTAAGCTCAAGTGAGGGTTGGGCGGTAGGCAACATACACGCGACCACTAACCCCGCGACTCTTCATTTCACCGGGAATACATGGACCCCTCAAGGCGCCCCGGTCTGTGTTTGCACCCTCCTTGCAGTTTCTATGCTCGGTTCAGGTGACGGATGGACGGTTGGAACGGGAGGTACGATTGCCGAATTTCATCCCGGACCACCAGCGAATTGGGGTACTGTCTTCAGTCCCACAAGCAACAATCTCAATTCAGTGTTCATGATCGATTCGACTCATGGATGGGCTGTCGGAGATTCTGGGACTATTCTGACCTACACCACACCAGGGGGATGGACAAAGGTTGCAGACTCCGTGACCCCCTTGCATGGCGTGACTGCAGCGCTCTATGGTGTTCAATTCAAAGATTCTCAGCATGGCGCTATCGTTGGAGCATCTGGAACAATACTAACGACGACCGACGGCGGCGCTTCTTGGGCTGGGGGAATGGGTCAAGTCCCAGGTACGATTACTTTGGAGTCTGTCTTCATTGATGCTTTCTCGCCAGGTGCGGGAAATGGTGACGGTTGGGCAGTGGGCTTCGATACAGGAACTACCAATGCAGTGTTCGTGCATTGGGACGGAAACGTCTGGAACATTGCCCCACTTTCGCCTCCTCTGAAAGCGGGTGCAGCTACTTTCGGTCAGCAACTATTCTCAGTTTACCTTACTTCACCCACCGATGGGTTCGCTGTAGGCCAAGGTCCTGCTGGTGGCATTGGAACTGAGCTAGATGGGATCTTCCACCTAGACCCACCTAATCCGCCTACCCAAGGTCAGACCACTGTTAGTACCTCAGTTGTAACCGTCACAAGTTCTCCCACGTCAACTACGTCGGCCGCGTCGTCTAGTACCAGTTCTAGCATTAGCAGTAGTAGCAGTTCAAGTACGCCTGTGACCGTTCCTACATCCACTGTGACTACGGCTGTCACTTCGGTCGTAACTTCAGTTCGGACTTCAATTGGTGCAACCACTTCTCCACCGACCACATCTAGCTTATCATCCTCAACCTTCGCGCCACCTCAACAGCTACCAGCCATACCCGGATTTCCATGGGAATCAATAATCATCGGAGTAATTGTAGGCCTGACGATACTTGGAATAGCCAGACGCCGCAGACGCGAGCAAGACTAGGCCCGCTCAACCCAAGGGCAGAAGCACAGCATTCAACAACCCACGATCCAAAGAATCAAGCACGACCAACAATACCCACAACCACTTCACGCTACCAACCAAGCGTGAACTCTACCCTGTTAGTCGACCTAGCAATCTAATCATCCGATGAGGCACAAAACGCCGATCGCTGCATGCCCCTCAAAGGGGATTGAGTACAACAAGCGCCATTGGTACCGTTGGTCGAGTAACACCGTGGTTACAGACCCTGCGGTTAGCCACGCGGCCAACATTGTCGCTGCTTGTGGATTGTACTTGGCGAGAAACGTGCCGCCGAGAATTGTGAGCATTAAAGGCCACGGGTATGAGAGTGTTGCCCCAACGTGCTTTTGCAGAGTGAGGGGACCCAGGTACGATCAAGCGAATTTGTCCTTTTCGTAGGAGGTCGTTATCTGGTGCGCTTATAGTCAATAATGCTGATACACGAAAAAGTGTCGAGCCATGTAAACATTAAAGGGGCATAGTCGCTGCGCATGCGGCTCGGCTTTAAATACCCGCAATGAAGAATTTCAGCCCCTTGAATGTTTAGGTTCAAACCGGAGCGGATCTGAGCCAAATGCGTCTGACCATTGAGATACCGTCGATGCCGAAGGTTCGTTTCAGACGCAAGTGGCTATTGGTAGCTCTGCTATCGTTGTTATTCCTGCAGCAGGCAACTCAGCCAGTCATCCTGTCGGTGCTCTCTTTCAAGATTCCAACGGTGTCAATGCCAATGATCAGGCCCGTGGCAGCCTTGGTTACTACGACAACTTCGGTGTCGCCTAATCCGTCAGCAGTCATAGTCGGCAACAACATTGCCTTTACGGCAACCGTAACTGATCCTTCAGGAAGTCCAATCACTCCTACTGGCAGCGTGAACTGGGATGATGATGTCGCCGGCGGCACCTTTAGTGAAAGCGGGAACTGCACGTTATCCCCAGTCTCGTCCTCAATAGGGTCGTGCACGATAATCTACACGCCTCCCAACGCTGCTGCGTCGGTTACGATAACCGCAGCATACCAAGGGGATGGCGTGCACTCTCAAAGCTCTGGTACTTCATCGTTGGCCGTAGCAGCTGAGACTCAAGCCACTGAGACCTTCACTACGACTGTAGCTACTGAGTCTAGTACTTTGACGACTACTGTTGCAACAGAATATTCCACTTTGACGACTACGCCTGTGACTGAGTCTAGTACTTTGACGACTACTGTTGCAACAGAATATTCCACTTTGACGACT
>Ga0187882_1004543_pt1 | contig 11249 bp, 15 predicted proteins | sample June2016WEW_19_1_3_FD_132991 | JGI IMG/M metagenome (GOLD analysis project Ga0187882, IMG submission 132991) | Peatland microbial communities from SPRUCE experiment site at the Marcell Experimental Forest, Minnesota, USA - June2016WEW_19_150 | ecosystem: Environmental > Terrestrial > Soil >...
AGGGTCTTCGACTCCAGGCGCCGGAGTTCTTCGCGTTCCACATGACGTACGCCCATCTGCACACCTCCCATGGTCCTTATGACCAAAATAACCGGTGTGCCAAATGTCAAGAAGGTAGGGGCGTAAGAAAAGGCTGCGCGCGCCGAACCCCAATGGTCCCTAATAGGAATCAGGATAAATGGCAGTAGGCGGCGGGGGGTGGCGTGGGGCGCTCGGGGTTTGCAGCGGGCGCTAAATCATTGAGTCCCATGCCACCTATGGCCATTTGGGAGTGGCGGCGGTGGCGGCGGCGGAGTTCGCACATTATTTGCCACTCCCGCGAAATCCTGGCTTTTTCACAGGTGGTGGAACGAAGAATCAATGACTTAGCGGGAAAGTTGCGAAAAGTGGGTTAAACCATAGATCCGCAAGCATTTATGGGGCGCTCGCCACTTGAGGCGGCGGGATTTCTGCATTAATCACGAATCAAAAGAGGGCCGTGGCGCCGCTGGAGCTCGTTAATCTATTACCTTTTCGGTCCAATTAGAGGAGACTGGCAGCATCTCCGGCCAAAATGTGGGCATGGGCCTGCGCTTTCGAGGTTCCTTTTCAGATCCCCGTATCGGCTATATAATGATGCCCATGGGCTACCGAGTCTTCCGCTTGATTGGGGCGCAGCCAGGCGCCGTGGCGCTGGCTGTCATGGTGTGCGTACTGGCCGGCCCGTGTACCGCAAAGGATCGCACGGACCAACGACTCAAGGGCGTCACTTCCGTATTCGTGTCGGGAAATAATCAGGCCGCTGAAGCTGCGCGTCAGGTGCTCCTGAACGGAAAGACGTGTCTCATGCTGGCCGGCAAAGCGGCCGATGCCGATGCGGTGCTCGATGTCAGCACGGACAGCCAACGGCAGGGCGGCGGGTTCGGCGACTTCGGCGGGCGAACCTGGATTGCTTCCGGCACTCTCACGCTGAAATCTGGCGATCTGGTCTGGTCGCACAGTGAACGCTTCTGGGATGCGCCGATGAAAAGCGGAGGCAAGACGGCGGGCAATCTTCTCGTTCGTCACCTGGCTGATAACGCCGGCTGCAAGGAGCGGCGGAAGTAGCCGCGCTCGGCGGGGGAGCCTGCCGGGGGCGGTTACTTTTTCCCTCGGTTTGGCCTTTTTCCCGCGGAGTCCTTAGCAAAAAGCTGAAACCGAAGAAATTCCAAGGCAGCGCGGAAATGCTGAACGGTGGCGCTCTCGTGCCAGTGCGCGGCCCACAAGTGCAAGATATCGGCGACCGATTGATCGACGGTACCACATGCCTCAACCACATGTGCCACGGCTGGCGCGAACTGGCGGAAGCCGTAATCCTTGATTTTTTGCTCCGGCAACCCGGCCAGCAGCGAATGGGATCTTTGAATCTCCCGAAAAGTCGCTCCCGTCACCAGGCGCATCATCGCGATTGTCTCCTCAACCGTCCGGCCGCCACCAACCAGGTTGTGAGTACAGTAGGCTTTCAACTCGCGCGTGATTGTCTCCGACTCAGCAGCCGCCTCTGTACCCGCCGTTTCGGCCATGCCTAGAAGGTGGACGAGAACGAACGGGCTAGGAAGAAAGGCTCCAAGCTCGTAGCGGCTGACAGTGTTCCGCTGGCAGCCGAGCAGTTCCGCGAATTCCATCTGGCTTTTGCCGAGCCGCTTACGTAAACTTCTGACCGCCTCGGCGATGGTCACGGAGCACCCCGCAAAATGCTACTTGACGTAGAACAGCGACTTGGAGTAGAATCATCAACGTGAAGTAGCATATGGAAAAGGTAGCAGACGAAACCGGCACGCCACAACAAGGAGGCAATGGCGATCCTCTCGTCGGGCGGGCCGTTCGGGATCTTAGGAAGAGCTTGGGACTGAGCCAAGCCCAGCTCGGGCAGAAACTTTCTTTGACGCGGAATTCGGTCTCGAGGTACGAGTTGGGTGCCATCAGACCAAATCTCCAAGTCCTTCTCCTCCTGTCCATCTTGGCGCGTTCTAACGGCAAACAGGGAATGTTTCTGGAAGCCCTAGCCACGGCCGGCATCCGATTGAATGCGTCGGCCGATGTAGACTTCGCGCCCCCGTTTTCGACCGGTATTGATCGGCGTCCAGCGCCCGAAAGTGCATTTTTTCCGCACGGGGGGAACGCCTGAGATGGCGCAATCACCAGCGGGCCTTTTGACAACCTCTCCAGACCGGCGAAACGCCCGATTATCGGGTATTTCGGGCGAGGAACGCGTGTTGTCAGACAACCTGCTTAAGCTTCGCGCGGTCCTGCTCATCTTAGCTGCGCGCCATGGCTGCAAATTGGAGACCGCGGGTAGAGTCGTTTCGGAGATAAAAAAGAGAGGCGTGAGGGCTTCGGTCAGGTCAGTCCATCGCTGGCGCGCTCGTTACCTGCGTTCTGGATTCGCCGGCATCGTGCGCCGGCGGCGCAATGATCGCGACTGCCCGCGTGCCTTCGCGGGCAAGATGATTCCCCGCGTAGTCGATGCCGCGCTGCGAGTGAAACGGCACGGCGACGGGATGCGCGAATTTCGCAACCTTGGCGCCCCGTTCTGCTACCATACCTTCCTCCGTTGGGTGCGATGGATCCAGAAGGAGCTTCACCTCACAGAAATTCCGCGAGAGGAGGACAGGCTTGATCTCCTGCAGTAGAGTCCAGAGCACGGGGCGCCGCGCGTCTTGCGCGCCGGCCGGGATCGGCTATCTGCCCGTGCCGGATCCCCGGACCTGGCCCGCAGAAGCGCGCGAGCGATTTCATCAACTGACGGGCGATTCGGGGCCTTTAGACGTTTTCATTTTCGTTTCCGGCGCGTTCGCGGCGATGTACCTCGCGGACGCGGTAACGATGGCTGGACTTGTCGAGATAGACCCGCGAGAGTGGCACACAGAGGCGGCATATCCTGGTTTCCAGTTCGACTCGGAGAGAGTTGGAGTATACGCCGACACGTTGACGGCCGCCGGCTATGTCGTGCACGTCCTTGAGCCGACAGAGCAGATCCGCGAACAGTTTGCCGGGAGCACCCAACGCGCCGAGGTTGTGAACATTGCCGACGCGCGGTGTAAAAGGCGAAGTTTATGAAAAGCAGACCATCCCACTTGGCAGTCGCGGTGCCGACCGCGGCTGTCCTACAAACCAGCGCCGGCGCGAATGCTCAGCTCATGAACGCGCCGGAGCACAGCGGGAGTTTTCCCGCGATCAAGAAACCCGTCGAGGTTAACCTGGCCGATCCGGGGACCGCAGTTTACTGGGAAGATTCGCGCGTGGACGCCTTTGTCCGGCTGGAAGAGCTGTACCCAGCCGATCCGGGACAATTGAGCGGCGCTATCCTTCGCATCGGCCTATCCGACCCATCCGCAGATCTTTCAGCGGAGATCGGCAACATTCTCCAACCGGATGGCAGCCGAGGCATTCACTCTCTCGGGTATCTCTCTCCCGAAGACCTTAAGGACTTCGTCAGGGGAGTCCACAGGGGCGGCCCGTTCATGATGTCCATGCGCGAGCTCTGTCCCCACCTAAGGCCGGACGCGTTCAGCGGAGCAGAACTGATTTTCTGCGGGTGGCATCAACCGCAGATAAGGCTCTGCTTTGGCACGCACTGCCTGGGAGTTCTGCGGGACGGTGGCCTTCTGGAGGTATTTCTGCATTGCGCGCGAAATCGCTGCGCGGGGAGGATAGCGGCGTAATGGTTTCGGGCGCCAGCGCGTTAAAACCGGAAGTCGAGCAGCCGCCCTGCTCGAATGGACAGGGCGGGGCGGCTGAGCTGACCTTGTTACCTGCGGGCGCCGGCTGGGATCTCGCGCCGCTTGCCGAGGCTTCCGGAGAGCGATCGCTGGCGCCGAATCCCGTCAGGGGATTGAACGGTGATGAAGCTGAGCAGAGCAAGGCGGGCGAGCAGTTCCGGCGGCTCATCGATCCTGTCCTGAATCCCGCGCGTTACCCCGAACTGCACAGCCGTTTCGCCTGCAAACATGACCTGGTTGAACACATCGCCCGCGAAAATGGCCTGCACCCGCGGACTCTTTGGCGGAAGCTCAAAGCCTGGCAAGAGCGGCAGATCGTTGGCCTCACCCGGAGAATCCGCGCGGACAGGGGCACATCGCGGGCGCTGACCGAGGCCGCACGGGAATTTATTCTCGGGGCCGTGCTACCCAAGCCGGGATCTTACGGTGAACTGAGCACCAAAGACATCTTCAGGGAATATGAAGAGGAACGCCGCTGGCGGTTCGACCATGCCGGCGAGCGGCTCGTCCCGGCCGGCAGGGCGCGCTACAGGCGCTACGTCGGACCGGACGGGTGCTTGCTGCCGGCGGCGCAGTTGCCGGAGGCTTCCTATGCCACCTTTTGCCGCCAGGTGGCGCAGATCCCCGAGCTCATCAAGACCATGGCGCGCCGTGGTGAGGAGGCTTACAGAAACGCCGAGCTCATCACGTACCGAGACCTGGCCAGCCTTCAGCCGCTTGACTACGTGGTCATGGATCACCGCGTTCTGGACATCTTCTGTCTGATCCCCCAGCGCCGCGGCTGGAAACTCGGGCGTCCTTGGCTGACCGCGGCGCTCGATATGCGGACGCGGAAATGGCTGGCTTGGTGCATCGTCGAAACGCCCTCAAGCGACTCAATCGCGGCGATCTTGAAACAGGTCTTCGTAAAGTTCGGCCTGCCCAAGGCAGTCCTGTGGGACAATGGCAAGGATTTCCGCTGTCAGTGGCTGGAGGGCCATAGAGAAAAGAAGCGGTCCACTGGGGCGATTAGTGAGCTGCCCGAGAAGTGGACCGGGGTTCTGGAAAGTCTCGGCGTTCGCGTTCACCACGCGATCGTCAGGAACGCCCGCGCCAAGATCATCGAACCGTGCTTCATCAACATCGCGAACTTTGACCGGACCTTGCCGGAATGCTGTGGACACAGGCCCGGCGCCCGTCCCGAGCGATTTGAAAAGCTCTTGAAGGAGCATGAGGCGTGGTTATCGGGCGGGCGGGATTCCAGCCCCTTCCGAACAATCGAGGAGATCGCCAGGCTCTACAGCGATGCGATCGAGGATCTCAACGAGCGGCCCCACCAAGGCGAGGGCATGCGCAAGGTGTTGCCCACGGGGATGGGATGGCTTTGCCCGAACGAAGCATGGGAGATCTTGATCCCGCGAGTTGCGCGCCGTTCCGTCCCGGAGGGCGTGCTGCAATTGTGCTTTGCAAAGCGCCGTGAGCTGACAATCCGGAACGGGCAGGCGTCTGCCACGTTTGGCGGACGACAGTATCACTACCGGCTTGAAGGGAACCGCATGCGGCTCCTGGCATACAACGATCGGAAGGTGGAATTGGCATATGATCCGCTGGACCTGAGCGATGGAGCCATTTATTCCGGCGGCGAGTTCCTTGGGTTGGTCCACTGCTGCGAGCTCCGCCGCATGGGCGAAGACGCGTTTGTGCAGGATGAGAAGGACAGACGCTCAGCTCGCCGCGAGGTGAAACGATTCATCGCAGCCGCGCACCAGGCGATCCCTATACCTGACGCCGAGACGCACCTGGCGCGGCGGCGGGCCGTTCTCCCGGCCCGCGTCTCAGCAGAACGGCCGGACATGTCGGTGGTGGTTCCAGGCGGGGTCATGGATGCGCACGCTGCGAGACAGGCGGAGCGGGCATTTTCTTTCGAGAACGCTAAGCCGGTTGAGGTGGTAAAGCGTCCCGAGCCTTCGGATGACGACGGGGATTTCAATTTCTTTCAGACAAAGGGGGACTGACGGAGTGACGAGGCAATTGCCGGACGATGTTTGCGACGCGGCGCGGAGTGAAGCTCTGCGGTTCTTGGCGTCCAGGCCGGATTTAGGGCCTGCGGACATTGCGCAGTACACCACGCTGGCGGAATGCACTGTCCGGATGTTTCTGCGCGGGGCGATGCCGGGGGGCCGGGAAGTGGTGGCCGAAGTGGAGCGCGTAATCGGCCAGATCAAGGCTGGCGAGATCCTCCAGCCCGGCGGCGCTCAGCAAGCGATTGTGTTTCTCGAATCCGGCCGGCGCCACCAGCAGCGCATCATGCGGCGGGGCTGTTTTTATGAGACAGAAACCGCGCGCCGAATCTTCGACGTTTTGGACTATGCCGCCGAGCACTGCGCGATAGGCGTGGCAACGGCTGACTTCGGGGTGGGCAAGACTGAGGCCGTGAGGGAATGGCGGCGCCGCACGGCCGGCAAAGTCGAAAGTACCATGTTCGAGTTCGATGAATTTTCCTCCTGCAACAAGGTGGATTTCATCCGCGCCCTGGGCCGCATGTTCGGCATAGAATGTGCACTCGGCTCGTTCAATGGCGGGCTGGTCTTCCGCGAACTGTGCGACCGCCTGCGGCAGCAGCCAGGCCTCTTGTGCTTCGACCAGTGTGAGACGATACGCCCGCGCATTTGCCAGATCATACGCCAGATCTGGGACCGCACGGCCGATGCCGGAGTGGGAGTGGTGCTGTTGGCCGCGCCGATCCTCTTGGCGCGGCTGAGCAACGGCAAGATGGCCGACCTCGGAGCACTGAGCTCTAGGGTGGGAGTTTGGGCCCCGCTCGCCGGCATTTCGAAGGACGAGATGGCCGCAATAGTTAAGCAGGAGAGCGTGACGGATGTGGAGCCGGCCGCGTTCGATTTGTGGTGGCAGGCTACCGGGGGATCGATGCGCCGGCTGCTGCGAGCTATCGACCTCTTGAAGGCGAAGCACGCGGGTAAGCGGATTACGGAGAAGACGGTCGAAAGCGTGGCCGGCTTCTTGTGGGGAATGAATATTGCGAGGGCTGCGTAGCGATGCGGACATCGGCAGGTCTTGTGGATCGCTTCTTAAACTCGGGATTCTGGCACTTCCCTCATGGCCGCGACTGCACGCGGCGCGCGGTGCGCGAGTTCCTGCTGGAGATAGAGCCCGACGAGTTTTCTAGGGCCGCGCTCCGCCGTGAGCTGCTGGTCATTGCGCCGGCCCGGCATGAGCTCACCGCCACGGTCCCGTATGGGTTAGAAGTGGCGGATGCCCCTCGCGATTGCACGTCGCCGCGTGGGCCTGGCCGGGTGGTCTATTTGAGTGCAAGGATCGAACAGCTTCCAGAGTCCGAGATCCGAGCTCTCGTGTTTGAGATGCTGGCGTACGTTTTTGCCCTTGCACGGGGCGTGGACGAGAAGACGGCGGTACAACTGGGCCGTGGTCGCGGGACTGTTGAACGCTGGAACGGAAAAAGGAAGACTGCCGCCTGATTGCGGCGGGAAGGAGAGTAGGACAACGAACATGGAACGACATTCAACCGCCGCCGGCGCATCAACCGCGCCGGTCCAGGCTTCAACCGCCTCCGGCGCGCCGAGAGCGCCGGCCCAGGCTTCAACCGCCTCCGGCGCGGCGACAACGCCAGCCCAGGCGAACCGGGCGCCGTGCCCGACTTTCACGCTACGGGCGGACCATCAGGGCCACCTGCGAGCCTTGCTCGTGGCGATCAACGAGCTGCCGGCGGAGGAGCGTAAAAATGCGCGCTCCACGCTTCGGGAGTTCGAGCTATGGGAGGAAACACACCGATGATAAATTTAGGAAGAGCTATCGTCACGAAACGGGGCTGGCGGTATTCCGATGAAACAGCGATGCCGCTGACCGAGAGTGATCCATCAAATTCATTGACACCGGCAGTAGTCATCCCAGGGAAGACCGTTCTCGCCGGCCTGCACGAAGTCAACGCCGTGATTGCACGCAAAGTCGAGGCCAAAATGGCTGCGGGGCGGTCAGAGTGGGCGACGTACGATGCTGCCCTGCGTGCCGTCGCTCTGGAAGAACCGGACCTGTTCCTCACGCTGGCCAGGCTTCAACTCGATGCCGAATACCGCGACCAATCGATCTATTTCGACTTCATCGACGGCCAACTCGTGAACCCGGCTGTGATGCAGGGCGGAGTACTGATACCGATTCCGTCGCCGCTTGACAGAACGCCGCTCAATCCAGTGATCGGCCCCGAAGAGGAGATGGCAATTCGGATCGCATCCAAGACGATCAGGGTCCTTGCATCCGAGGGGATGAGGCTCCCTTATGTAGAGGCGGTCCGGCTGGTGGCCTCGGAGAATCCGAACCTGATGCGGCGGCGTAATCGCGCAGCATCGCGGTGACGAGAAATGGAGAAGAACGTTATGCCAATAGATCCAGCTCCAAGCACGATGCTGGCGATCTCAGCCCCGAAGATTCAGCAGCTCATGGCGGCCCTGTCGAAGCAGTATCAACAGCACGCTACAGTCGTCATGGAAGCGGAAGTTGCGGCTGGTGAACTAGCCAGGGCGACCGGAGAGGTTGATCGCCTGACACAACAGATCATGGCGAACGAGGCCGAGTTGGCCCGTTCGGGCGCGGCCCTTCCCGAAGAACCATTCGCCGAGGAAGCCCGGCTTACGCGGGCCGAAAGAGAGCAACGTATTCTCGGCTTGCGGGCTGAGATCGCGCGGGACCGGTTGAAGGCCAGCCAGGCGGAAATCGACCGGCTAAAAGCCGAACTCGATATAGCCTGGCTGGAATTCGGCAAAGAGCAGCACCAAGAGGCGCTCGCGCGTTTTGAGGAAGCGACCCTGGCTTTGCGGGACCGCTTCACCGACGTCCTGGTACTCGCGATGATCTTCCGATCTCTTTCCCCTGATATTCCGCTGGTCGTGGTGCGACACGGGCGCCCTCATAGGGCGTTGATCGATACCGTTGAGGAGGCCTGGAAGGCCGAGCAATGGGCCACCGCATCCGATTATTATGCGGGACTCTGCGCTACGCGCCGCCAAATCGAGGAAGGGAAAGGCGGACGCCGGCAGAGCGGCGAGAAAGATGAAGGCCAGATACCCGATTAAATGCCCCGGCGCGCGCGCCAACGCGGGCAAAGTGAAGCGCTCCTCCGTCGGCACCAAGCTGGCCGGCACCATCGCCGCCTGCAAGTCCGCCACTACCGCCAAAACAGGCTGCATAGCGGATAGGAAGGCATTGGCGGGCGCTGCCGTTGAGCAGGCCGGGCGCAACCGGCGGGGCGAGGGGTTGGATACCGGCCCTTTCAGCCAGCGGCCTCTAAGCGCGAAATCCGGCGATTCAATTGGCAAGAGCGCGGGCCTATCAACTCGCGTTACGAAGGCTCGGCAGACCACGACTTGCATCCGGGAAACCTATAGCATCGGCGATCTCGCTCAGGTCTTCGGCGTGCATCATGAGCGGGTCGAAAGCTGGGTCGGGCGGGGCCTCCTGGGAAGGACGCGGGCCATCGGCGCGGACCGAGGAGATACCCGGTTCGCCGAAGCCGATGTCGCGCGGTTTGTCCGGGGGAATCCGCGCGAGTACGACCTCCGCCGGGTTGACCAAATGTGGTTCAAGGCCATGGTATTTGCGAGCCTGGCTGGTTGCGGGATGAGAGCGGGGTACGGGAGAAAAGATGGCGATTGATTCTACTGCCACCACGAGCGCGGGGATCACCGAGAACCCGGAGGCACGGTTCAATTGGGGGAACGGGGCAAAGGTGCAGGGATGACGGAACCGGAAGCCGCTCTGCTTGAGGTTGCGGTTTTCCTGGAACGGTCCGGTCTGCGCTATATGCTGATTGGCGGCATGGCCGTCGCCGTCTGGGGTGTGCCGAGGCCTGTCCTGGATGTGGATCTTTGGGTCCGAGTGGATTCGGCGGCCCTTGACGACGTGATCCGCGCGATTGCCACACGATTCCGGGCTGCGCCGCATCGACTGGCGCGCGCACTTGTATCGCACATCCTGTATGTAACCGCCGCCAATGGGGTTCAGGCGCAGCTTATGTTCACGACTGGCCTTGACGACGGGGTTTTCATGGCCCGCGCGCGGACGAAATGCGTTGCGGGGTTCGACATCCCCGTGCAGTGCGTCGAAGATGTGATTTACGGGAAGATCGAACCCGCACGTCCCCAGGACCTGGCAGACATTCGTGGGCTGCTAAAGCGTTTCGGTGGGTCGCTGGACCTCAGGCAGCTCCGAAACCGATGCCTTCAGAGCATCATTGACCCGCAGACTCGCTGCACCATCGATCAGATTTTCCAAGAGGAGATCAAAGTCCACAGCCAATTGGTTAATCTTTGCCCATTACTGGAGCGCCTGAGCGTCATCGCCACATGGAAAACTGAGCCGAGCGGGGCCTCTTGGGAAGGGCGCGCGGCGTCGGCGCGGACCGAAGAGATATCCGGTTCACCGGAGCCAACATCGTGGGATCATTTGGGGACCATGCCGGTCCCCTACGTTCCTACTCCTCCGGAGGTGGTCGAGACCATGCTGAAGGTGGGCGAAGTCAAGGAGGGAGACATCCTGTATGATCTCGGCTGCGGAGACGGCCGGATCGTGATTATGGCGGCGCAGAAGTTCGGCGCCACTGGCATTGGGCTGGACATAGACCCGGAACGGATCAAGGAGGCGGAGGACAACGCGCGCCAGGCCGGGGTGAGCGACCGGGTGCGCTTCCTCCAGAAGAATTTCTTCGATGCCGACTTCCATGACGCCACGGTGGTTACGCTATACCTGCTGCCCCATGTCAACATGCTCCTGCGCCCGAAACTACTCAAGGAATTGAAGGTGGGGACCCGCATCGTCTCGTGGGACGCCATCGGCGACTGGAAGCCCGATAAGAAGGTAGGCGTGTACCTCTGGACCGTGACCGAACGGGCCAAAGCCGAATGGAAAAGCACCGGTGGCGGGACCCATATCGGGGCGTCTCGCGACACCACTGAGAGATCTCAGGGCGGGCTTGTGAACTCAGAAGGGCTCGGGAAGGAGAGAGCAAGCTAAAAACCGGCAAAACCCGCTCACTCGCCGTTCCCTCTGTTCTTGGTGTGCCCCTTCGTCCTCATGTTTCCCCCCTCTTCCACAGTGACAAATAGCGTGCGAACCAGTGACAAATAATGTGCGCCGCTTTAGTCCCGCCTACTCGTATCGCAAGGCTTCCACCGGCTCCACGCGGGCCGCGCGGCGCGCTGGCACATATGCCGCAACCAGCGCCACCGCAATCATCGCTGCCACGCCAAAAACGACCGGAACGCCGCTCTTTACCGGCAGGTTCTGGATCAAACTCGCCGCGAAGCTCTTACCCCATAGCGCCAGGGGCACCCCAATCGCCAGGCCCGCCGAAACCATCCCTAGCGCATCTCCCAGCACCATTCGGGACATGGCGCTTTCGGTCGCGCCCAGGGCCATGCGGATGCCGATCTCATTGGTGCGTCGCGCCACCGTGTAGCTGAGCAGTCCGTAGAGCCCGATGGCCGCCAGCACCGCGCCCAG
>Ga0187882_1004547_pt1 | contig 11243 bp, 14 predicted proteins | sample June2016WEW_19_1_3_FD_132991 | JGI IMG/M metagenome (GOLD analysis project Ga0187882, IMG submission 132991) | Peatland microbial communities from SPRUCE experiment site at the Marcell Experimental Forest, Minnesota, USA - June2016WEW_19_150 | ecosystem: Environmental > Terrestrial > Soil >...
CCTAACAAAAACCGAACAAAATTGCCCTCCACAAGCATATTTTTTGAAATCGCAGATACCCCATTTCCACCACGGATAATATGGGACAAAAGAAGAAAATATTTTTCATCTTCGCTTAAAAATTTCGCTCAAAGACAACTATGCTCAGTTTTTGGGGGGAAGGTCATTTTCACCAAAGTTGCTATCAACAAAATCCTTTATGAAAGGTATCTTGTAGAAATCAATTAATGGCATAGCCCAGTTGCCAGATTCATACAATAGGTATTTATGAAAACACTTATCTTGTTGTGTCATAGAGATTGAGTAAAGAATGCCTCCAACTATCATATAATAAACAGTTTCATGTGGGTGGGTAGAAATGATGGGAAAGAACATCCAACCTTCTTCTATCTTGCCGTTGATTAGTGGGATAATTGCGGCAATTTGGTATTCGCAACTTTCCCCTGGCTTCTCTTCAAGAATGCGCTTGCGAATAACATCTTCATTATTGGCTAACGATACATCAGCAAACTGAGGCAAAGAGGAGATACTCATTCGCCACAGTAACGATAAGAGGTACAGCTTTACCTTTTTGTAATCAAGATTTCTTATAATGGCAATATTTTTACCCTGTATTATTTTTATTCCGTGTCTACCTAAGTGAACAGCCTCTTTGAAATACTTCTCGTAACGGCCAATTTTCTGCTCACATTTATCGCAGAGCAGATATTCTTTGGGACCATCTTGGACTATATTTTCTGTCCCGCCGCCAATCTCATAAAACCTGTTGTTTATTGTTTTATCACGCAATAAATTAAAAATGGATTTTGTGACAATATGTGATTCCTTTAGCAAAGAGGAAGTATGACAAAGACGGCATGTACTTTTACTTTTCATTCCGAACATCTATTATATAACAAATTCCTATTTATTCTTGTTTCCAAATTCTACCCTTCTTTACCTGTGTTTCAAGACCATAAAGGCAAGATTCACCCGCCGGGGGTTTCAACTTATCTAACCCTGCCCCGTTGGGGCCATCTTTCACACAAACAACCATAACCCATGAAAATCAGGCCTCAAAACGGTCATTTCCTCCTGCCGGAAAAGAATTCCGGTCAACTTTAATACCCTTGACAAGCGTATAACATATAAATACATTATTCCGTCTGCGTTGCGACTCGTTGGCACGCTTAAAATGAAAAGAAACCTTATTATATCAGTCGAAAAGGAGATTCAGAAATGGCAACAAAGGTAGCAATAAACGGTTTTGGCCGAATCGGCAGAGCCGTAACAAGAATCCTCATGACCCGCAAAAGCAATCTTGAGCTGGTAGCCATCAACGACCTGTCGGACGCCAAGTCATTGGCGCACCTGTTCAAGTACGACACCGTAGAAGGCAAATGGCAGGGAACAGTCGAGGCCAAAGGCTCAGACATCATAATCAACGGTAAGACGATAAAAATCCTCGCTGTAAAAAACCCGGCTGAGCTGCCTTGGAAGGATATGGGCGTCGAAATCGTAGTCGAATCGACGGGCATATTCACCAAGGCATCCTCAGAAAAGGGCGGCTACGCCGACCACATCAAGGCAGGCGCAAAGAAAGTTGTGCTGACCGTCCCGGCAAAGGACGATATCGAGGCGACAATCGTTATGGGCGTCAACGACAGCAAGCTCACCAAAAACATTAAGTGCGTCTCCAACGCAAGCTGCACGACCAATTGTCTTGCCCCAATCGCCAAGGTCCTCAATGATACATTCGGCATTGAGAACGGCGTAATGACCACTATTCACGCTTATACCAATGACCAGAGAGTCGTTGACCAGATTCACAAGGACCTGCGCAGGGCAAGGACGGCAGCCGCCAATATTATTCCCACAAGCACAGGCGCAGCAAAGGCAATCGGCAAGGTTATCCCTGAGCTCGACGGCAAACTCGACGGCTTCGCGGTCCGCGTCCCAATCCCGGTCGGCAGCCTGGTTGACCTCGTCGTCAACGTGAAGAAAGATGTTACAGTCGCCGACGTAAACGCAGCGATGAAAAAAGCAGCGGAAGGCGCAATGAAAGGATTCCTCGTTTATTGCGATGAGCCAATCGTAAGCAGTGACATCGTCAACAACCCCGCTTCGAGCATCTTCGATTCACTGCTTACACTGGTAAAGGGCAAGACCGTTAAAGCGATTAGCTGGTATGACAACGAGTGGGGCTATTCGAACCGCACCGTTGATATTATGGAAAAAATGGCAAAGTAGTGAAGTTGACAATGGGGACCCGTCCTTATCAGGGCGGGTCCTTTTTTAATATCCTGTGAAGCGTCAATAGAATCAGGATTTTTTGCTTTTATAAAGGATAACGGATTATGTTTGGAAAACAGCTTGAACAGACGCTTGTTCTTATAAAGCCGGACGCTCTTAAAAATTCAATCACAGGATTCATCTTTTCGCAGTTGTCGGAATTTCATACCGGTGCGCGATTTGCCGCTGCCAAGGTTGTAAACGTATCGAGGTTCCTCGCGGAAGAGCACTACGCCGAACACTATGGCAAGCCGTTTTATGAGTCGCTGCTCGACTACATCACCGGCGCGATTCATTACAGCGACAAGGACAAATGGAAACGCAGGGTAATCGCGATTGTCTATCAGGGTCCCGGAACGCTGGATAACATAAGGGCATTAGCAGGCCCGACAAATCCGCACCAGGCAAGAGAAGAAAGACCCGGCTGTATCAGGGCGCTTGGGACGGTAGTGGAAATCAAGGACGCTGCCGGCAATGTTATCGGCAACCGAATGGATAATTTAATCCATACTTCAGCTTCACATCCAGAAGCGGAACGTGAAATCAAGCTGTGGTTTTTGCCCAATGATATCCCGCCGATGATGCGGGCTTATCCTACCGAAACATGCCACACTCATTATTATTACAAAGACGGCAGGCTTTATGACACATACGAACGCGACAGCGTGTTTTTGCTGGCCCCCGGCGACGTGGTCTGGAAAACCGACCTTGAAATTCTCCAGAGTCACGCACGGAACGAACCTGCGAAAGGCAGATTAAATACCGTTGTGGCAAAATATCTTATAAACAGAATTTAAAGTATAAATCGATTTGCGATTTGAGAAAAAGGCACAGGAGACAGTTATGGCCAAGAAAACGATAGGGGACATAAACGTTAAAGGCAAAAAGGTATTTATGCGGGTGGATTTCAATGTGCCCCTCGATGAAAACTGCAATATCACCAGCGACAAGAGAATCGTCGCGGCGCTTCCTTCAATAAAGAAAGTTCTCGCAGACGGCGGTTCGCTGATTCTGGCCAGCCACCTGGGCAGACCCGATGGCAAACCGGACCCCAAGGCGTCGATGAAACCCGTCGCCAAGAAGCTGTCGGAACTCTTAGGCAAAGAAGTTATTTTCGCCAATGACTGTGTCGGCCCGGACCCGCAGGCCAAAGCAAAGGCATTAAAGCCCGGCCAAGTCCTGCTGCTTGAAAACGTCCGCTTCCACAAGGAAGAGGAAATCAAAGACAAAAAGACAAAAGATGACCCGGCCATGCGCAAGGCAAAGGACGACTTCGCAAAGCAAATGGCGGACCTCGCAGATGTATATGTCAACGACGCGTTCGGCACGGCTCACCGCGATAACGCATCGATGTACACAGTGCCCGCGATGATGAAGGGCAAGCCGCGAGTTATCGGATACCTCGTCGAAAAAGAATTGAAATTCTTAGGCGATACCGTCGCCAACCCGGTCAGGCCATTCGTCGCAATTTTAGGCGGAGCGAAAGTCTCCGACAAAATAGGCGTCATCGAAAATCTTATGACAAAGGTCAACAGGATTCTCATCGGCGGCGCAATGGCTTACACATTCTACAAGGCCAACGGTAAAAACGTCGGAAACTCACTGTGCGAAGACGAATTCCTCGGTAAGGCCAAAGAATTGCAGGAAAAAGCAAAGAGCGCCAAATGTGAATTGCTGCTGCCGATAGATGATGTCGCAGCAAAAGAATTCAAGGCCGGCGCGGAAAATAAGGTCGTTACTGGCGGTATCGAGGCGGGCTGGCAGGGTATGGATATAGGCCCGGCGACACGCAAACTGTTCGCGGAAAAACTGGCAGACGCCAAGACAATCGTATGGAACGGCCCGATGGGCGTTTTCGAGATGCCCCCCTTCGACGAAGGCACAAAGGCGGTCGCCCAGGCGGTCGCTAACGCCACAGGCAAGGGTGCAAAAAGCGTCATTGGAGGAGGCGACAGCGCAAGCGCATTGAAAAAATTAGGCCTTGATCAAAAGGTCACGCATATATCAACGGGCGTCGGCGCATCGCTTGAATTTCTCGAAGGCAAAAAATTCGTCTGCCTCGAAATCTTAGATGAAAAATAATAGTCATCTCAAAAAATTAGAGATATGATTAAACGAAGATTGCCTAAAGCCGGAACAGTTGAGGTTAATCCCTCGATATTAAGCGCGGATTTTGCGCGTCTGGCTGACGAGCTTGCCGTCGTGGAAAAGGCCGGCGTTAAAATGGTTCATCTCGACGTGATGGACGGTCATTTCGTCCCTAATATCACTATAGGCCCACCGGTAGTCGAAAAGCTCCGCGAACACAGCAATCTTTTCTTTGATGCCCACCTGATGATTACCGACCCGCGAAAATACGCCCCCGCTTTCGTCAAGGCAGGCGTAAATAACATACTTTTCACATAGAAGTCGAAAAAAAGCCGGTGGAACTTATAAAAATGCTTCACGGTATGGGCGTAACAGCGGGTATTTGTCTTAATCCGGAAACGCCGGTTAAGACAATCGAAAAGACAGCCCCGTTTGCCGATATGATTCTTGTTATGACGGTTCATCCCGGCTTTGGCGGGCAGAAATTTATCGCGTCAGCGGCGAAGAAAATCCGCGATGTTCGCAATATCGTCGGCCCGAAAATCAGGGTAGAAGTTGACGGCGGCATCGATGTGGAAACCACGCCCATCGTGGTCGGCTATGGCGCAGACACACTTGTGGCGGGCAACGCAATCTTCGGTCAAAAAAATCGAATAGCCGCGATTAATGCTCTTCGACGGGCCTGTAAATAATTACCTCTGGAAACTTGCTTGTTTTTTTGGTAGAATTATTGAATCCTGTGGACGGTATTTGAATGTCGATTATGGCAAAAGAAGCGAAATCGAAATGGAACGGCTTTTCGCTCAAAAAGCGAAAGGAGATGCCCGACGGGCTTTGGACGCGATGTCCGGCCTGCGAGCAAATGCTTTACAAAAGCGCTGTTGAGAAAAACCTCAACGTCTGCCCGGAATGCGATTACCACTTCCGTATCGACGCACTAACCCGCATCGGCTACTTAGTCGATGAGGGCTCCTTCGAAGAAACGCACGACCACCTTACCAGCAACGACCCGCTTGATTTTAACTTCAGGGGGACAACCTATCGCCAGCGGCTAAAAGCTGACGAAAATAAAAGCGGCTCAAAAGAAGCTATGCGAATCGGTAAGGCGTTTATTAAGGGAAGAGGCGTGGTACTCGCTGTTATGGAGCCGAATTTTCTGATGGGCTCGATGGGCTACGTCGTCGGCGAAAAACTCTGCTTAGCCGTCGAAAAAGCAATCGAAGAAAAACTCCCGCTTGTCGCTATATGCTCATCGGGCGGGGCGAGAATGCACGAGGGCGTCGTGTCACTTGGGCAAATGGCGAAAACCAGCGCAGCGGTGGCTAAATTCGACAAGGAAGGCGGATTTTTTATCTCGGTCCTGACCGACCCCACTACGGGCGGAGTTACCGCCAGTTTCGCGATGCTGGGCGACTGTCTCATTGCCGAGCCAAAGGCGTTAATCGGCTTTGCCGGCCCGCGAACAATCGCCGAGACAATCAAAGTCGAACTGCCCGATGGTTTCCAGACCGCCGAGTTTATGCTCGAACACGGCTTCGTCGATATGATTGTCCACCGCAAAGACCTCCGCAGTGAAATCGCCCGCCTCATTGACTACTGCCAGAAATAAACCACAGCTTACGCAGAAAATTAAATATAACTACACCGTATTCTGCCCCGCGACAGACAAAACCAATGCAAAAACCTTTGACGCCCCAGCTTCTTTGAGTGTCTTAGCGCATTCATTCAAAGTAGCTCCTGTGGTTTTAATATCATCGACAAGGCAAATTCTGCGCCCCGCGAAAGGGTGTCGATAACGGATAGCAAATGCACCGGCAACATTTTTAGCCCTGGCAGTTACTGTCATCATCGTCGGCTGCTCTTTGGTGTTACGGATACGGACAAGGTCGGTATTGACCTTAGCAGTGGGATGCTTTAATCCTATTGCCACAAGATACGAATGGTTATAACCACGACGCAAGCGTTTTCTCCAGTGCAAAGGTACCGGCAAAAAAAAGTCAATATCCTGAAAAAACGTGCTTGTCTCCAACGCGGCATCCGCCAGCCAGACCATTATCGAATCAAGTTCGGTTTTGTCATTCTTGAATGCCTTCACCATATCCTGCAACGACTCCGCATATCTGCCAGCCCGTGCAATCCCGTCAAAATGAATCTCCTCACCGCGGCAACTTAGGCAAACACCTTCACGAGCAACATAAGGACTTACGTCCCTGCCGCAACGCCTGCAGTAATCAGCAGAACATACGGAAATCAGCCCCTCCCAGCAATCATCACACAGGGCGCTTGCGGTTTCAACGCTGTGCCGGCCGCAATTGACGCACTTGGCAGGCCAAAGCAATTGCCCCAAGCCGCTAACGGTATCGCTAACGGCTCTGGCAAGCCAATTCGATGTCCGGTTGGGTGTGATTGTCATTCTTATTCAGGGATTGCAGCGCTGACAGGGCTTTTTGCCCGCGGCGATTGCCTCGTCTCTCGTGGCGTAACTCACAAGATTATTCGGAGAGATTCTTTTGGCGGACGGACAACTCGCCTTGTGAAACACCTCGCTGTTCTTCGATGAGACAAATTTTGCTTCAGCAGTTTCCTGTTTGGCCGGCTTTGTATCTTTCTCAGCGGTTGTCTTGCGCAACTGCGGCTTTGGTTGATTCACATCGGGATGTTTCTCGACAGAAACCATCGGCAGACAGGCGGCGATAAACGCCTGAACCTGCTCTCTAACTATTGCGGGAACTTCATCGACAATTTTTTCCGCCGCCATAATTCGTATGCCGGAATCTATTTTCCAGACATCAGCAGCAACAGAAAGCCGCTCACTGCCATTGACCAAAGTAACACTTCGAGCAAGGGACGTCCGCACTAAAACCGCACACTGCTCAATGGATTCAATTTTGAGAACTGTTAACTTGATGTTCAATTCGGATGCATCGGCAGATGAATGACCGATTTTGAAACCGGCATCGTAAAGCCGGCTTATCACCTCCGTTTTGATGTTTGCTCGTTTCAAACCATCGGCATTAGGCTCGGAATCGGCAGACGTGATAACCACCGACAGTTCTTCTATACCAGCCAAAGCCGGATTGGGTTTGATATCGCCTGATAATCCCTGTTGAGCAAAAGCAGGACTTGAAAGAATGACAAAAAGAACAGTAAACGGGAGAATGGGTGTGATTCTCATAATGCTCTCCAAAATTCAATTCAGTCAAGTATTATACAATCAACGCAAAGGCATCGGCAACGGGCATACCTTCCTTAATGCCGAGGGCCTTTGCTTTTTCGTTTACCTTTGTAACTTTGCGGTCAGGAAATCTGTCTAAGGTGCCAATCGGGTTGGCTGGCGAACTTTCGACCAGGGCCGCGGCAACGCCGTACCTCTGGCAGGCATCGACGTCTATCGCGGGACAGGCGAGGAAACCCTTCGAGCCGGTAACAATCAGGATATTAAAGCCGGGCCATTTCGTCTGAACGCCCTCAACAAGGCCTTTCGGTGTCTGAAACGTTTTCCTGTTTATTTCCATAATTATCCCTCACAAGCCCATCAATCAAATATCACTAACTCTTTCTTCCTTTTTTTTTCTTTGCCGGTTTTCCTGCCGGTTTTCTCTCGGCTTTCTTGCCGATTTTCTTCTTGGTTTGTTTCTGACCGGGTATGGCTCGGCCCCTTTGTTGCTTCCGTGGCCGGAGCGGCGCCTTCGCTGAGACAGGTCCGGCTGCCCCGACAGGTCGGGGCTCCGCCGTGACGAGTGCCGGCGGTTCTGCTTTTTCGTGCTTAACCGGCGGCTCGACGGTGCTCACTACAGGCGGTTCAATTCCGCTCACTACGGACGCTTCGACATTGCTTACCACAGGCGGGCCGAGCACGCCCTCAATCTCTTTTAATTTCTCCTGGAGTATTTCAGGCGTCTTCGCCTCAACCGTCAGCCGCAACAGCGGCTCGGTATTACTCGGCCGGCAGTTGAACCACCAGTCCTTGAATCCGACGGTAACGCCGTCGAGCCAGTCAACCTGCCCGTCGCGGTATCTTTTCGCCAGCTCGTCCATCTTGGCTTTTTTGTCCTCGACCTGAAAGTTAATCTCGCCGCTGGGTGAATATCTGCGAAGCGGATTGGCCAGCTCGCTGACCGGTTTATCGCTTTTACTGATTATATTAAGCATATGAACGAACGTAATCATCCCGGAGTCGGCGCAGAAATTATCGCGGTAGTAGAAATGCCCCGATAATTCTCCGCCGAAAATAGCGTGTGAATCCCGCAGCGCCTTTTTCATAAACGCATGCCCTACACGTTCCCGCCGGGGCGTCCCGCCGTATTTGATAATTTCCTCAGCAACCGCCCTGCTTGAGCGAAGGTCATAAACTATCGTTGACTTCGGCTCTTTTTTCAGGAAATACGCCGCCATAAGTGCGGTCATAAGGTCACAGCTAATCGTTCGCCCCGTTTCGTCAACCATCATAAGCCGGTCGGCGTCACCGTCGAAACAAACGCCCAGGTCGCACTTATCCTGAACAACCGTTGCCTTCAACTCCGCGAGGTTTTCCTCAAGCAGCGGGTTCGGGTCATGCTTGAACGTGCCGTCGTGTTTGAAATTCAACTCGATAATTGTCAGGCCCAGCCCGGAGAACAGGGCAGGAACCATTTTCCCCGCCATACCATTCGAGGCGTCAATGGCTATTTTGAGTTTCCGCAGCTTGGGCATCAGGAATTTCAAGACGTGTTTTTTGTATTCTTCCGTCAGGTTAACCTTCTGAACGGTTCCCGTGGGCTTGCCCTTGGTATGCAGCAGCGATGTCGCGATATGCTGAATGTCTTTGAGGCCGGTATCTTCGCCGACTGGTTTTGCGCCGGGCCCAGATACCTTGAAGCCGTTATACCTTGCTGGATTGTGCGACGCTGTAACCTGAATACCGCCGCAGGTGCCAAGACGATTTACCGCGAAGTAAACCAAAGGTGTATCATTCATACCAATATCGATAACATCGATACCCGCTGAGGTGATGCCCTCAATCAGCGCCTTGGCAAGCGGCTCGCTGTGAGTTCGCATATCTCTGCCTACGCAGATTGCCCTGGAGTTGGTCTGCCCCCTGTCGAAACCGTGAAGAAGCGCGGGCAGAAAACGCGCCGTCGCAAAACCAATCTTCCACGCGTCCTCCTCGTTGAGCTGCTCACCGTAAACGCCCCTGATGTCGTACGCCTTGAAAATCGCAGGATCCATCAAATAATCCTTTCGTCGCTAATTGCTTATAATAAATCCGATTAACAAACGAGATACTATAAGAGGCAACCCGGCCTTGTGTCAATGGCAGATGAATTAAGGAAGGTTAAAATATCCATAAACAAAAACAAATTGTTGACCGTTGCCACAATCATTAGAATTATACATTCTTCCTGAATTCCGGCGGGATAAAAAGAACCTCAAATCTCCTGGGTTGCTTGTTTTGGGAGAGGACTTGCGCCTGGCAAGATTTGGTTATGCTCATTTTCATTCCAGGTTTGAAATGAAGATAAACTCTTTCGTCCTTTTCAGCAATATTTATAAGTACATCATCGTCACACTGAATTACAGAGCCGATTACCTCATCCGGGTATAGGACAGCAATTGGAAGAGCCAACGTGACTTCGTCAAGCGATTTTAAGACAACTCCTTTGAGTAAAGGAAATACAGAATCCGGAGGTTGCACACATATCGTTGGCCTGCTACGTTTGCTAAAAAAATATTTAAGGAAAGATTTAAACATATCAGACCAGCTTTAAAAGTTTCAGGTTTAACTTCGGATGAAATCATACGAATGGCATATGAGAAGTCAAGGGGGTAGTAAATTCAAAGTCCATACTTGAAAGGTACAAGTGAACGCACATTTTTATTTTTATAGCAAAAAATCAGGAAGCGACAGAACAAACTTTTTAATTTCGTCGCGGACACGGCGGTAAATTTTGAGAACTTCCTGCTCGTTGGCGGCCTGTTTTGCCAGCCGGGGCGGGTCATCAAAACCAACGTGGATAGTTTTGGTTTTACCCGGAAAGATGGGACACTTTTCATAAGCATCATCACATACCGTTACAACATAATCGAACCCAATGTCTTTAAGCTCGCTGAAATGCTTTGATTTATGACCTGATATATCAACTCCCGCTTCTGCCATAACTTTGACCGCAAGAGGATTCAGACCGTGAGTCTCAATGCCGGCAGAATATGGCTCAATCACGTCACCTTTCAAATACCTCGCCCAGCCCTCGGCCATCTGGCTTCTGCAGGAATTACCCGTGCAAAGAAACAGGATTTTCAATTTCCTTCCGGCTTCCTTCATACATTTCCCTTAATTGTCCTGCAGTTTCGCTCTGGCAAAATCTATAACTTTCTGCACGTTTTCTTTGCCGGGCAGCGATTTGCCTTTTTCCAGGCCCGAATCCGTAACTCTGATATGCTTAAATGACGAAAAACCCAAATGCTCGAGACATTTGCGGCCACAGTCCATACCACAGCCGTCAACAACAACTATTGCGTCCGCTTTTTGGGCCTTGCTAATATACCATTCGATACGTGCAGCCACCGCGGCAAGGCAAATCAATTGCCCCATACCCTGTTTGGCCATACCCCTGGCAGCCAGGTCTGCTATAGCGCCGACATCGGCAGCTCCGGAACAGGCAAATATCAATTTCTGTGTGGTAACGTTCGTGTTTTGGGCAGACATATTTATACCCTTTCAAAAAGAAACAAACCGGTTTCGCATTTTTAAGCATACCTTTACAAGCATAAGCATTACGGGGACTTCGACGAGCGGGCCGATGACGGCCGCGAAGGCCTGGCCCGAGTTAATGCCGAAAACCGTTACAGCTACCGCAATGGCCAGCTCGAAATTGTTGCTTGCGGCCGTTAAAGATAAAGTTGTC
>Ga0187882_1004549_pt1 | contig 11241 bp, 11 predicted proteins | sample June2016WEW_19_1_3_FD_132991 | JGI IMG/M metagenome (GOLD analysis project Ga0187882, IMG submission 132991) | Peatland microbial communities from SPRUCE experiment site at the Marcell Experimental Forest, Minnesota, USA - June2016WEW_19_150 | ecosystem: Environmental > Terrestrial > Soil >...
ATTGGTGGCTCTCAGACTAAAAGAGCGCTCCTATGTCGATTTTTTGAAGCGTCATTATCGGCAGTTTAAGGACGCTCCCGCAGAGAAGCGCTTGGGCTGCGTTGTCGATGTGCGAAAGTACCGGACCCTATCGGTCCGTGTGCCGGCCGTGATCCACGTGATGGAGCTCATGAGATCGGAGGGCAAAGAGGGGCTGGCCAGGATCCTGAACTGCACAGGCAATTCAAGATATATATGGGCAAGTTTTAGGGCAAGATATTCAGGGGAATAGAAAAGCCACAGGGTAAGTATGATGTAAACAGAAAGAGAAAATAAATGGCTATAATGCCGCCGGGAGGAAATAAAAGTGGCAAAGGTAAGAGCAACTAAGGCACGGCAAAAACTGAACTTTGATAAGGAAGATGGCAAAGGATATACTGCCATAGAAACCAAGAAAAAACACGCAGATAAACCGATACCAGTTCCTTGGTATGGCCGGAAAGAAGATAGCAAAAGGATCTTTTGATGCTGGCCAGAATCCCGAATAAGAGCAACCCCCTCGCCCAGGCCTGCGAGATGTGGCTGTCGAGACAAAAGTAAAACCCCGGACACGAGCCCGAGGCATTAAAGAGGAGTATATGAGGGGGTCAAGAAAGACTTTACCACCGCTGCCTTAAAATAAGCTGAAAATTAGGTTAAGATTGCGTAAAAAATAAAGGCCCCGGACCGAAGTCCGGGGCCTTATTGTGGAGGCGCTTTATGGCGCAGTCGCTTCTAAGGAGATATTTTCAAAATGGTCTTAATTGATACCCAGAATCAGTAGAATCAGGATCAGAAAGAGAACAAAGACCAGCATCGAGCTGCCGCCGAAAATACCACCGATACCGCCACCGAGCCCAACTCCTTCACCTTTTGCACCCACGTTATTTCCCCCTTTGCTAATGGAATTCTATCACTCCCACAATATGCTGATTTACTGGCATGGGTTACTAAACAAAAAAGACCCCGGCAGCCATCGCGCCCCCGGGGTCTTAATTATTCTACGTAGAATAGTATTAGCTGCTCTTGGCCGCTGAGCCCTTCTTCCTCGCTGGAAGGCGGTTACAGATTACGACATTGATGGAGGGAGCAACTTGGAAAATTACAAAAACGTGGAGATCGTTTTTAAGAAAGACCCTGGCTACCGGTGCATATATGGAACAGGTATTTGGGGAGGGCGTAATTCCCAAGGTGATTTAGAATTTGATATTTACGATGATATTCCTGCGTTTCCAATTAAGATCAAACAGGTTAGATGGCACGCTTTATGCAGAAATACCATCCTGCCAGGGTGTATGGGCTGTAGGCAAAACAAGAGAAGAATGCCTAGATTCTCTGCAGAAAGTATTGGAAGAATGGATGCTCTTCAAGTTGCGCGATGGCGATAGAGACTTTCCCCTGTTAGGCAACACGAACCTCAACATTGAATGGCAGGAAGAGTTTTCTTTGGGATTAGTCCATGATTACGACCAGAAGAATTAGGATCAAGAAGAGAAAGAAAGCAAATGACGGATAGGGCCATCCACTGCCCAGATCCTCCGTACCGATTCCTAACAAAGCTTTAATATTCATTGCTCACCCTCCTTAATAGTGACCCGGCACCAATAGAAAAAGAGGTACGATGCTAAACATAAATTAAGGCGGTTGCGATTTATACTGAGCTGAAATAAGTGCTGGGGAACATCGTTGCCGCGCCCGGCGGGTGCCCGCGTGCGGGCGCCGCCGCTAGCGGGCGCGGGCTTTGGCAGGGCAACTGTGTGCAAAAAACCCTGGGCCGATGCCGGGGCATGTCACCATCGCCAGGCTTTGCTAATTCCCGATATAATATGCCTTTCGTATCATAATTGTTAGCTTGAAGATGTCGCATAATATTTTCAGGCCGGGCGTTAGCCCGGATGCGGAGGAGGAGAAGCGGGGGCATTAGAGCGGGTAGTCATCGCGGGTAAACTGCTGTGGTATAATATACCTTGGTGATCGCATGAGAACCAGCGTCTTTCATCTTATCCAATAACGGATCAAGAATTGTTATCTTGAAGACCATTGGTTGCACCCGTTTTTATCTATGATCAACAATGAAAGATTTGGCGCCGGGAGTTGCTGAAACGCAGGGCCAATTAAACAGTTTGGAGGATAGTCCATGCAGCATGATTCCGTTGGCGGTGGAGCAGCGCCTGAGACCTGCTCGCCGGCCACCAAGAGGACCGTCCTGATCGCCACGACGGTGAGCGCTTTTATCACACCGTTTTTGGTCTCATCCGTCAACATCGCCATTCCCACCATCACGCAGGAGTTTTCTTTAAACGCCATCATGATGAGTTGGGTGGTCACCGCCTACCTGCTTTCTGCTACCATCTTTCTGGTGCCCTTCGGCCGTATCGCCGACATCTGGGGGCGCAAGAAGATCTACCTGGCAGGAAACGCCCTGATCGCCGTCTCCTCCTTTCTGGCGGCCCGGGCCACCTCCTGCGTGATGCTGGTCTCCGCCCGCACCCTGGAGGGGGTGGCCGCAGCGATGATCTTCGGCGCCGGCATTGGGCGGCTCTCGGACCGGGTCGAGCCGAGGCTGGTGGCCTCGTTGGGCATGGGGATGTGCGCGGTCGGCCTGGCGCTGTTGATCGGGATCAACAGCCGCACGCCGCTGGGCTATGTCGTGGGCTGCCTGATCTTGCTCGGCCTGGGCTTTGCCCCGTTTTCATCTCCCAACACCAACGCCGTGATGAGCTCCGTGGGCAAGCAGTTCTACGGGGTGGCCTCCGGCACCCCGGCTACCATGCGCCTGACCGGGCAGATGCTGAGCATGGGGATCGTGACCATGCTCATGGCGCTGTTTATCGGCACGGCGATGATCGCGCCCCGGACCTATCCGCTGTTTCTCATGGCCAACCGGACGGCCTTCATTATTTTTGCGGTGCTCTGCGCTTTGGGAGTGCTGGCGTCGCTGGCCAGGGGCAGGGTGCATACGGAAATGGGGGACGTCAATGATCATCCTGGGAATTGACCCCGGCGTGGTTTCCACCGGGTACGGGTTGCTGTCCGCTGCCGCGGGGCAACCTGTAGTCCTGGAATATGGCGCCATCGTGATGGAGAGCAAGATCGATCTGCCCAGCCGGTTGCAAGGCATCTACCAGAGGTTGGCTGACATTTGCGGGCGCTACCATCCCCAGGCTATGGCCATCGAGGACCTCTTTTACAATAAGAACGTCCGCACGGCCATGACCGTGGGACACGTCCGGGGCGTCATCATCCTGGTTGGGATGCACCAGGGGTTGACGGTGCATACATACACACCGCTGCAGATCAAGCAGGCGGTGACCGGGTACGGGCGGGCCGACAAGGAACAACTCCAACGGATGCTGAAGCTGATCTTCAAGCTGCCGGAGGCGCCCGAGCCCGATCATGCCGCCGACGCCCTGGCAGCGGCCTTTTGCCACCTGAATTACGCCCGGTCGCCTGGTAAGTGCTGGGGAAAGGAACGCCAATGATCGCTTTTATCCGGGGAATTCTGAAGGGGAGCGAGGATAACCAGGTGCTCCTGGATGTGGACGGGATCGGCTACGAGGTGACCGTCCCGCCTGGCCTGGTGCGGTCCCTGCCCGGGGTCGGCCAGGAAGCGGAGTTCTATACCTACCTCTACGTCCGGGAAGACTGCCTGCAGCTCTATGGCTTCCGGTCGGTGCAGGACCGGGCTTTGTTCCGGCTGTTGTTGCGGGCGCCGGGGATTGGCCCCCGGGTGGCGCTGTCCATTCTGGACACCTTCAAGGGAGAGGACCTCTTCGGTATCGTTGCCCGGGGCGATGTCCACGGACTGCAGCGGGTGCCCGGCGTGGGGGCGAAATCTGCCCAGCGCCTGGTGCTGGAACTGAAGGGCAAACTGGACGGGCTGTTTGAGACCCCGGTAGCGGATCAGGGTGTTGCGGCCCCGCTGGCCCTGGATGAAGCCTCACAGGCCTTGTTGTCCCTGGGGTACAGCCGCCAGGAGGTGGATGCGGTGATGAAACGCGCCATATCCACCGGATATGGCGCCGCCAGGGGGCAACCAGTTGCGGCCGCTGTCCCCGAGTTGGTGAGGAGTGCCCTGAGAGAATTGGGAAAAGGGAGGGAGGGGTAGGCCATGGAGCAGCGGATCGTCTCTGCGGCGCGTGCCCCGCGCGACGAGGCCGAGGTCTCGCTGCGACCGCGCCGGCTGCAGGATTTTGTGGGGCAGCGCCAGATCAAGGATAACCTGGCGGTGTTTATCGAGGCGGCCATGAAGCGCCGGGAGCCGCTGGATCACGTGCTGCTTTACGGGCCGCCCGGTTTGGGCAAGACCACCCTGGCCCACATCATCGCTCAGGAACTGGGAGTTCGCCTGTATCCCACCTCCGGGCCGGCCCTGGAGCGCGCCGGGGACATGGCGGCGGTGCTGACCAACCTGGAGGCCCACGAGACTCTCTTCGTGGACGAGATCCACCGTCTGCCCAGGGTGGTGGAGGAGATCCTCTATCCGGCGATGGAGGACTTCTGCCTGGACATCATAATCGGCAAGGGGCCAGGCGCCAGGTCGCTACGCATCGACTTGTCGCCCTTCACCCTGATCGGAGCTACCACCAGGGCCGGCCTGGTCAGCCTGCCCCTGAGGGACCGCTTCGGCATCATCGCCCGGCTGGATTTCTATCCCAAGGAGGACCTGCATGCCATCGTCAGCCGGGCGGCCACCCTGCTGGGGATGGACCTGGATGAGGGCGGCGCCTGGGAGATCGCCGGCCGCGCCCGGGGCACTCCCCGGGTGGCCACCCGCCTGCTGCGCCGGATTCGTGATTTTGCAGAGGTCTCCGGGGCGTCATTTGTCTCCAGGGAGATCGTGCAGTCGTCCCTGGAGCGCCTGGAGGTGGATGAGGCCGGGCTGGACAAGGTCGACCGGATCTTGCTGACGACGTTGATAGAGAAGTTTCAGGGCGGCCCGGTGGGTCTGGATACCCTGGCTGCCTCGGCCCGGGAGGAGTCCGAGACGATCGAGGACGTCTACGAGCCCTACCTGCTGCAGATGGGGTACCTGCAACGCACTCCCAGGGGGCGGGTGGCGACAATCTCGGCATACGCTCACCTGAAGATCGCCTATCCGAACAGGCCCGGCGCCGTCATCCAGCAGGCATCCCTGTTTCCGGAAGGGGAAGAGGAATGAAGCTGCTGCTGCACGTCTGCTGCGGTCCTTGCGCCGTCTGGCCGGCCCGGGAGTTGCCGGGGCAGGGGCAGGATCTGATCGGGTTCTTTTACAACCCCAACGTTCATCCCTACCAGGAGCACCAGAAACGGCTGGAGGCGGCCCTGGAGCTTGCCCGTCGGTTGGAGTTTCCGCTGCTGGTCAGCGAGGGATACCAGCCCGAGCGCTATTTCCGGGGCGTGGCTTTCCACGAGCACGAGAGCGAGCGCTGCCGGTTCTGCTATACCCTGCGCCTGCAGGAGGCGGCAGCTAGAGCGCAGGAGACGGGCTGTGCCGGGTTCACCACCAGCCTCCTGATCAGTCCTTACCAGAAGCATGACCTGATCCGCACCATCGGGACGGAGATCGGAGAGCGGTCCGGTGTCCCTTTCATCTATTACGACTGGAGGCCGGCTTACTACGAGGGGCGGAGACAGGCCCGGGAGATGGGCCTTTACAGCCAGCGTTACTGTGGCTGCCTCTTCAGCGAGTACGAGCGTTTCCGGGAGGTACACAAGAAGCATGGATAACTTCACGTCCCTGGCCAGGATCGTCATGATTGCCGGCGCCCTCCTGTTTGCCGCGGGAGCAGTGCTCCTGCTGCTGGGGAAGATACTCCCCCTGGGGCGGCTGCCCGGTGACATTCTCTGGCAGCGGGGCAGCTTCAGCTTTTACTTTCCGATTGTCACCTGCATCGTGCTGAGCCTGTTGTTGACCCTGCTGCTGAATATATTCTGGCGGCGGTAATAGTGGTGGTCGGGTGCCGCGCCGCGCCGCGCCCAAAGGGCACCCGGCACCCGGCGGGCGCCTTGGATGTCGATCATTGGATGGGCAAGAGCACGCTTTAGTAGTTGGCGGTTGGAGCTTGACCGCGGCGCGCCCTCTATGTAGGCGCCGGGTGGGTGCCCGCTTAAGGACTGGCGCCGGCCCGGCACTGAAGGAATATATTGGCTGTATTTGGGAGAAACGGGGAGAGATGGATGGCCACGCATTATATTTACAGATCGCTAATTCTGTGCCTGTTGGCATTGCTCCTCACCTGCCTGGGCGCCCCCCGGCAGGCTGGCGCCACGACCACTGCCGCCGGGGGATCAAGTAGCACCGCCGGCAGTGCCGCTGGCACTACGGGAATCCCCATACTCCGGGTGGCCCTCAATGAAGGCGTTCCCGGCGCCTCATTCAGTGTGGCGCAGGGGTCTTACACCCTTACCGACGAGTCGACCGGGGTTTCCCTGGGGACGGCGGCGCCCAGCGGCGCCTGGACGATAACCGCTGCCGGGACCACCATGCTGGTGCAGGGGCCTGGCGGGAACAGCGCCCAGCCTTATAATGGGCCGATCGCCCTGCAGGCGGCAAGCGGCGGCTCGGGCGGCGACCAGCCGGACCTGTTCTGCTACAAAGGCGTCCAGTACCGGGGCAGCCTGGTAATCCAGATCCTGAACAAAAACCTGCTGGTGCTGAACGTGCTGGATGTGGAAAGCTATCTTTACGGCGTGGTGGGCGAGGAGATGGGCGGCGGCGCCCCGTCCGGGGCGTATTGCGCCCAGGCTGTGGCCTCCCGCTCCTATGCCCTCTCCATGCGCGGCCTGCTGAGCCCCTGGTACGATGTCAGCACCGGCAGCCAGGCCTACGGCGGCTACACCGGGGAGCAGGAGTTTGCCGGTAGCGGCGACAACCCGGTGGTGGATGCAGTCCAGCGCACCAGCGGCCAGGTGCTGGAGTACGCCGGCGCCCTGGTCAGGGCCTACTTCCATGCTAATGCCGGCGGTTATACCGAGGACGCGGAGAACGTCTGGGCGATCAGCGAGCCCTACCTCAAGGGCGTGCCGAGCGATGGGGATGCTTATGCGGACACGCTGGGAAGTTGGGCGCAGAGTACCTATACCTGGACAGAGACCTGTGACCGGTCGGACCTGGGCGCCCAGCTCGGAGTGGGCAAGATCCTGGATATTAAAGCGTCCTGCAACCGTACCCAGGTCACCACAGACCCGGCGACCGGCAGTACCACCGTACAGTTCATCCCGGGTACCGCCACTGTTTCCGGCAGGGTTACCCAGCTCACCGTGGTCGGTACAAACGGTACCATGACCTATAACAGGGACAACATCCGCCAGGCGCTCGGGCTCAAGAGCACTCTGTTCGATGTGGATGTTGGCGGTCAGTTGGAAGCCCTGGACGCCCAGGGCCAGACCGATGCCCTGAGCGGGGATGAGGTCTGTGTCCAGGGTCAGGATGGTCCTCAGCAAACAGTATCGCTGGGGTCGGGCAGCCTGTACATTCTCGGCTCCGGCAACAGATTGGTGACCCAGAGCGCCTCCAGTGACGAGATCACTTTCAGCGGACACGGCGACGGTCATGGTGTGGGCATGAGCCAGTGGGGGGCGATCGGGATGGCCGAGAACGGGGATAATTATCAGACGATCCTGGAACTATACTACGATCAGGGTAAAAACGACGGCAATCTGCAGATTGTCAACAATTACGGCGCCTGAAGCGGACTTTCAGGTCGCGGCACTATTGATCAGTGATGTACCTGAAGGAGCCAGGCGTGTGCAGGTAAGCAGCTTCGAATATCATCTTCCACCTGGACTGATCGCCCAATACCCGGCGCCGGAGCGGCAAGATGCCCGGCTTCTTGTTTTGCGGCGGGCCACCGGCGAGATCGCCCACCGGCAATTCCCGGACCTGCTGGGATACCTGGCGCCGGGGGACCTGCTGGTACTCAACGAGACAAGGGTCTTTCCGGCCCGGCTCTACGGGCGGAGGGCGGATACCGGGGGGAAGCTGGAAGTGGTGCTGCTGCACGAGCGACAGCCGGGCGCCTGGGAGGCGCTGGTGCAGCCAGGACGCCGCGCCCTGCCGGGGGTGTCCATCCTGTTCGGGGACGGGTCGCTGCAGGCGGAGGTTGTGGAGCGCACCGCTGCAGGCGGGCGGCTGCTGCGATTCACCCCCGGTGACCCCGGGCTTTTCTGGTCACAGGTCCACGCCCTGGGGGAGACGCCCCTGCCTCCCTATATCAGGCGCCGGGCGGAGCAGGCGGACGTTGAACGCTATCAGACCGTGTATGCCCGGGTTACCGGATCGGTGGCCGCCCCCACCGCAGGGCTGCACTTCACGCAGTCGCTGCTCGACCGGATTCGGGAGCGGGGGGTGCAGACAGCCTTTGTGCTGCTGCACGTCGGCCTTGGCACCTTCCGCCCGGTCAGGGTCGAGGATGTGGAGACGCACCCGATGCACGAGGAGTTTTACCGGCTCGGAGAGGCCGAGGCCGCCCTGATCAACGAGACCCGGCGCCGGGGCGGGCGCATCGTTGCGGTGGGCACCACCACGGTGCGCGTTCTGGAGAGCGCTGCCGCCGACGACGGGAGCGTCCCGGCGGGCGAGGGCTGGACGCGCCTGTTCATCTACCCCGGCTACCGGTTCAAGATCATCGATGCCCTGGTGACCAACTTTCACCTGCCGCGCTCCACGCTCCTGATGCTGGTGTCTGCCTTTGCCGGGCGGGACCTGGTATTGCATGCCTACCAGGAGGCGGTCGCCAGGAGGTACCGCTTTTTCAGTTACGGCGATGCCATGCTGATCATCTGAGAGGGAGAGTGCCTTGCAGAATACATTTGGCTTTCAACTGCTAAAAAAAAGCGCCGGGTCCGCAGCCAGGCTGGGCCGCTTGCAGACCACCAGGGGAGTCATCGACACCCCGGCCTTCATGCCGGTGGGTACCCAGGCCACGGTGAAGACACTCACGCCGGAAGAGGTCAGTGAGCTGGGGGCGGAGATCATCCTCGCCAACACCTACCACCTCTACCTGCGGCCAGGTACCGAGGTGATTGCGGCGGCAGGAGGCCTGCACCGTTTCATGAACTGGGAGCGGCCGGTGCTTACGGACAGCGGCGGCTTCCAGGTATTCAGCCTGGCCGCCCTGCGCCAGGTTACCGACGAGGGGGTGCAATTCCGCTCGCATCTCGACGGCAGCCCCCATTTCTTCACCCCGGAGCGGGCGATGGAGGTACAGGGGGTGCTGGGATCGGACATCGCCATGGCCTTTGACGAATGCTCGCCCTATCCCTGTTCTTACGAGGATGCGGTAGCGGCGGTGGAAAGGACTGCCCTGTGGGCGGAGCGCTGTCTCCGGGCGCCATTGCCTGACGGGCAGGTGGTCTTCGGGATTGTCCAGGGAGGCGTGTTTCCGGAACTGCGGTCCCGGAGCGCCCGCCTCCTGACGTCGATGAATTTTGCCGGCTACGCCATCGGCGGCTTGAGCGTCGGCGAGCCCAAGCCGGTGATGTACGAGCTCCTGGACAGCACGGCGCCGCTGCTGCCGGAGGACAAACCACGCTACCTGATGGGGGTTGGCAGCGCCGACTGCCTATGGGAGGGCGTGCGCCGCGGCATTGACATGTTCGACTGCGTGCTGCCCACCAGGGTCGCCCGCAATGGCACCGCCCTAACCGCCCGCGGCAAGGTGGTAATCCGCAACGCCGAATATGCCCTCGATTTCTCGCCCATCGATCCGGGCTGCAGTTGCTATACCTGCGCCAACTTCACCCGGGCCTACCTGCGCCACCTGTTCAAGGCCGGGGAGATCCTGGGGCACCGGCTGCTCACCATCCACAACCTCCACTTCACCCTGACCCTGATGAAGGAGATCCGGAAGGCTATTTTGGAAGATTCTTTCGAATCCCGGCACGAGGAGTTCAAAGCCCGGTATCATTCAGCAAAAGAACTGTAAATAAGACAATTGATGCGGCAGGAACAACCCTCGCTCTGTCTAATAATGTCCAATATATGGCATTCAACTAGTTCTTGGCTTCAGTGGGGAATTGCCTTACCCCCACTGAAGCTTATCAGTAAAACTTGGCTTGTGCCGAGCCGACCGGGGCACCCTCTGGGTCGGGTACCCCGCGAAGGCGGAAGCCTTAGTTGCACTGATCCAGGGGCATTAGAGCAGGTAGTCATCTGTGGAAAAAACGGTGGTTGGTTTTTGGTCGAAAGTGGAGGTGTCGCATGGACATGGTTGGCGCCTGGCGGTGGAAAAGCTGGTGGGGGCGCTGGAGGCTGCGCGTGCGGCAGATGGTTCTGTACCTGCGGCTGCGCAGCGATTACCTGAGGATCGCCGGCATGCCGTCCGGGGCCGCCGGGTCCTGGATGGACGGAGAATGGAGGCTGCTTACGCTGAGCCAAAAAGAGGTGGAGACCGTTGGCAGTGAAACCTGCCAAAGAGAGCTTTCTTATTGAGCGCGGGGACATCTACCTGCTGGAGATCGGCGGGCAGGAGCGCAAGACTCAGCCCGTCCTGGTGATCCAGAACGACATCGGGAACCGGTTCTACAGGTCGATCATCGTGGTTCCCCTGTTGCCCAATCTCCGGCTGAAGAACCTGCTGCTGGGGGTATTGCTGACGGCGGGGGGCAGCAACGGCCTCCCGACGGATCACGTAGCCCTGCTTTCCCAGATAATGACCGTTGATAAATCTTATTTCCGGAAGGATAATTTCATGGGGCGACCGGACGACAGAACGCTGGAGCGGGTCGACGAGGCGATCAAGCTGAGCCTGGGGCTGAGCACGATTCAACATTTAGAGACAAAACAGAAGCTGCTGCGAAAGTGGCGGCTGTTTTGCAGGGAAAAAAATAAAGTTTGTTGAAAAGGATTCTTATTGGTCGAAAGCGAATTAAAATATGTTTTATCGCAGGTTGCTCGTTCGAAAAAAGGTCGTATTTCAAAAGCCTGCCACATGGAATAATGTGGAAAATGGCTTATGATGCTATTTCTCCAGGATCTATGGTGATGCCGAAGTCTTTATGATGGCCTACCCTGAGTAGTGTAGTCACAGCTTTTCCACAGATGACCACCCGCTCTAATGCCCCCGCTTCCTCCGCATCCGGGCTTACAGCCCGGCCTGAAGAATGCGGAGTACATCCGAAGCGGTGGGCGCCCGTATCCGGGCTAACGCCCGGCCTGAACGCCGGCTCAAGGCTCCGCCTTGGCTGAAAGCCCGCCGGCACACCGGGAAAACGGGCACACAGGTAAGAGCGGCTACATCA